>Ga0180007_10002114_pt1 | contig 24421 bp, 20 predicted proteins | sample MM_PC_MetaG_FD_121122 | JGI IMG/M metagenome (GOLD analysis project Ga0180007, IMG submission 121122) | Groundwater microbial communities from the Aspo Hard Rock Laboratory (HRL) deep subsurface site, Sweden - MM_PC_MetaG | ecosystem: Environmental > Aquatic > Deep subsurface > Groundwater... | reverse complement strand
GGAATATTCATCCGTACCTGGCCGGACACTCCCGGTTTGCAGAATGCCTTGCGCATCAGCGTGCCGGCCTCCGAGCCCGATTTTGAACGACTTCTTGAGGTTCTGAAAAATATGGAGGCTGTGAATGATAAATAATAAAGTTGGCGGTGACAATTGGTCCGCTGCAGGCAGCATGCCGCAGTTCGGGTTATCAGTTAGGTGCGGCCAGGATGCTGTTGTGCAGGTAAGCCGGCGAACACGGGAGACTGCTATACAGGCCACTTTCTCGCTCGCCCCCGGTGAATGCAGCTGCCGGAGCGGTATCGGCTTTCTGGATCACATGATCCAGCAGCTGGTGTTTCATGCCCGCTGGAGTCTGCAGCTGGAGTGTTCCGGTGACTTGCAGGTTGATGATCATCACAGTGTAGAAGATACGGCTCTGGTGCTCGGCATGGCCATACATGAAGCGGTTAAACAGCTAAGCTCCAGCAGCCGTATTGAAAGATTCGGTTTGGCCATGGCGCCGATGGATGATGCCCTGACCCGGGCAGTTGTTGATTTTTCCGGCCGCCCCTGGGCCTGCGTAGCTTTAGGTACACGGCGCGAAATGCTGGGTGAGCTGTCTTGTGAAAATATAACGCATTTTTTCAACTCTCTTGCCCTTGCGATGAAGATAAATTTACACATAGATGTTTTGCGTGGAGAAAATGACCACCACCGGGTGGAGTCTGCCTTTAAAGCCTGTGCCCTTGCTATACGTCAGGCTCTGATGGTCAATGAAACCGATCAGCCGGCAAACTGCGGCAGTACCAAGGGGGTGTTATGAAAACTGTGGTAATCGCTGCTACCGGCAGGGCAAACACGGCCAGTATGATGGCGGCGCTGCAGCGGCTTGGGGTGCATCCGGAACTGAGTGATGACCCTGAGCGGCTGCGGCAGGCCGAAATGGCAGTGCTGCCGGGTGTCGGTTCATTCGGGCCGGTAGCCGATCGTCTGCGCGCCTGCGGAATTCTGCAAGCCTTCAGCGACCGGGTGCAGGCCGGATTGGGAACCCTTGCAGTATGTCTGGGAATGCAGCTCTTTTGTGAATCCAGCGAAGAGGCACCGGGAGTGGCCGGCATGGGTGTTGTGCCCGGAGTTATAAAATCATTCGGAAAGGAGCTGCCTTTACCGCAATTCGGCTGGAATCGTTTATCGGGTGCCAGCGCTTTTTCGCCAAGCGGTGGCTGGGCCTATTTTGCCAATTCTTATTGTCTGGATGAGGTGCCCGAAGGCTGGCAGGCTGTCTGGTCGGAATATGGCCGTAATTTTGTGGCTAGCCTGGAGCGTGGCCGACTGCTTTTGTGCCAGTATCACCCGGAATTGTCCGGAGAATTCGGCAGGGCTGTTTTGCAGCGCTGGCTGGCGGCCGGGAGGCTGGTATGACTGCTGTACGCATTATTGCCTGTCTGGACGTACATGCCGGCCGGGTAGTAAAGGGAGTGCGCTTTTCCGACCTGGTGGATTCCGGTGATCCTGCCGAGTTGGGCTTGCGCTATGAACGTGCCGGGGCGGACGAACTAGTTATGCTGGATATCAGTGCCGGTCCGGAAGGCAGGGCAACGGCCTTACAGACAGTACGGCGGGTACGCGCCCAGCTGGGTATTCCACTCTGCGTCGGCGGCGGCATCCGCGATGTGCGCGATGTGGAGAATCTGCTGGCGGCCGGCGCGGACAAGGTGTCGGTAAATTCCGCTGCCTGGCGGCGTCCTGCTCTGATACAGGAAATCGCCCGGGAATTCGGAAGGCAATGCTGTGTGGTGGCGGTAGACGCCATTGCCGCCGTCGACAACAGTTACCGGGTGGTGATAGATTCGGGCAAAACAGTATGCGACCAGACGGTGCCAGAGTGGCTGTGTCGGGCGGCTGAACTTGGGGCGGGTGAATTTTTGATTACTAGTCGCGACCGTGACGGTACCGGACAGGGTTACGACCTGGGTTTGCTGCGTTCGGCGGTGCCGGCGGCCGGTTCTGTCCCGATAATCGCCTCTGGTGGGGTTGCGGTACTACGCCATATAGCCGAGGCTGTAGCGGTCGGCGCCAGAGCCGCTTTGCTGGCCGGGGCCTTGCACCGCGGCGAATTGTCGATACAGGAAATAAAAGAATATCTGCGTAAGCAGGGAGAGGTGGTACGGGTATGATGATAGCATCGATAGATATACAGAACGGGCGGGCCGTTCAGCTGGTAAACGGAAAAACCTTTGCGCTGGATGGCGGTGATCCGCTGGCCCTGGCCGAACGCTTTTCGCTTTTTGGTGAAATTGCGGTAGTGGATCTGGATGCTGCTCTGGGCACAGGCAGTAACGAAGACTTGGTGCTGCAGTTGGTAAGCCGGTACGACTGCCGGGTTGGCGGCGGCATCCGCGACATCGAAAAAGCCCGCCGCCTGCTGGATGCCGGTGCAACCCGGATCATGATAGGCAGCCGGGCCGAACCAGACTTTTTGTCGCAGCTGCCGCGCGATCGATTGATTGCTTCGCTGGATGCGTTTAACGGCAGCGTGATGACCGAAGGCTGGACCAAGACTGCGGCCGCAAGCCTGGAGGATAAAATTGGTCAGTTGGCACCGCTGGTTTCCGGCTTTCTCTGTACCCAGATAGAGCGGGAAGGCACCATGAGCGGGGTAGACCTCGGCTACGTAAATACCATTAAAACCATGCTTGCACAAGCTGTTTTTGATGGTGATTTTATCTTTGCCGGAGGGGTAAGCCGAGCCGAGGAAGTAGCCGCACTGGACGCACTTGGTGTTGATGCCCAGGTTGGCATGGCCTTGTATACCGGTGCTTTCAGCCAGGCTGATGCCTTGATTGCCTGCCTTAAGACCGACAGGCCGGATGGCCTGTATCCGACTGTAGTGGCCGACGAATACGGCCGTTCGCTGGGCTTGGTGTATTCAAGTGCCGACAGTCTGCGTGCCGCCTGCGGGCAGCGTAAAGGTATATATTTTTCACGTACCCGAGGTATGTGGGAGAAAGGCCTTTCTTCCGGTGCGGGCCAGGAACTGTTGAGCGTGTATGCTGATTGCGACCGGGACGCCCTGCAGTTTACCGTAAAGCAGCACGGAGCCGGCTTCTGTCACCGCCGCAGTTTTTCCTGCTTCGGCGAAGGTCGGGCTGCCGCACTTGGCGGTTTGCCGGCTCTGGAGCGGGTGGTGCAACAGCGCCAGGCGGAGTTATTGGCTGAGGATGGCGACAGACAATCATATACCCGGCGCTTATTTCTGGAACCCGGTTTGCTGAATGCCAAGCTGATAGAAGAAGCTGCCGAGCTTGCCGAGGCGGAAACTGCAGAGCGGACAGCCGAAGAAGCTGCCGATCTTTTGTACTTTATGTTTGTGAAACTGGCCAAAGCCGGTGCTACTTTGAATGAGGTGCAGCAAATCTTGGAACGGCGATCACGTAAACTGAGCCGGCGGCCGGGCAATGCCAAGCGGCCGTATGAGGGGAAAGGAAACCAGCAATGGCAGAACGGCTTGCACTGAGAAGGGTGGCGGCGGCGGAATTATTAGGTGCTACGGCCACAGACCGCAGGCGCGGCATGGCGACGATTGCAGGCACAACGCAGTCGAAGGATTCTGATAGTCGGCAAGAACAGGCTGCTCAGGAACAGGCCGCTTTTTCGGCACAGGTCGCCGATATCTGCAAGGCCGTGGCTGCTGGCGGCGATACCGTTTTGCGCGACTTTATCAAACGCTTTGATATTCAGGCCGGTGAGAAGCTTTGGTATGGCCCGGAGGACTTCGTGCAGGCACTGGTCGAGCTGGGTCCTGCTGAACGGGCGGTGTTGGAGCGCAGTGCTGCCCGTATCCGGGCCTTTGCCGCAATGCAGCTGACCTCGCTGCAAGCCGGCTCCTGTCCGGTGCCGGGTGGCCAGGCCGGCCAGGAAATCCTGCCGCTGGAAAGCGCCGGCTGTTATGTTCCCGGCGGCCGCTATCCGCTGGTAAGCAGCGCGTTGATGACTATCATTCCGGCGCGGGTGTCCGGGGTCGGACAGGTGACGGTAGCCTGCCCGCAACCCGGCCGCCTGATCCTGGCCGCCTGTGCCCTGGCCGGAGCCGACCGCCTGCTGGCTGCCGGAGGCGCGCATGCCATTGCCGCCCTGGCCTATGGCACAGAAACAGTCCCCGCCTGCGACATCGTCGTAGGGCCGGGAAACCGCTGGGTGGCCGCCGCCAAACAGCTGGTATCTTCTTTTGTGCGTATTGATGCCCTGGCCGGTCCCAGTGAGCTGCTGGTGCTGGCCGATGACCAGGCAGATGCCCGTCTGGTTGCGGCCGATCTCCTGGCTCAGGCCGAGCATGACCCCGATGCCCGGGTGATGCTGGCAGCCTGTTCGGAAAACTTTGTGCTGGCGGTGGAGTCCGAACTGAACCGGTTGGCTGGCGGGCTTGCCAGCCTGCTAGTTATAGAAAAATCACTACAGTCCGGCCTGGCCTGTGTGCTGCCCGCTGGTTTGGAATTGCCGGCGGGCGGGCTGTGCGCAACAGCGGCTGCGTACGCATCAGAGCCTGCGCCGGCTACAGCCGGAACGGATCAGGCTGCCGGCAGCACGATACCGCCGGAATATTATGCACTGGCTGCCATAGCCAACCGCATGGCTCCGGAGCACCTTTCGCTGGCGGTCAGCCGGCCGGAGCTGCTGCAGCCTTTGTGCCGCCACGCCGGCGCGGTATTTTCCGGTGGCCAGTCGGCCGAAGTGTTTGGCGATTATGCCGCCGGTCCGAACCATACCCTGCCTACTGGCGGGCAGGCCCGGCTGGGCGGCGGGCTGTCGGTTTTTGATTTTCTGCGTATTCGTACCTGGCTCCGTCTGGACGAAAACGCCGACGGTCGGGAACTGGTCACTAGGAGTGATACATTTTTATCATTAATTGATGATGCGCTTGCGCTGGCGCGGATGGAAGGTTTGCCGGCGCACGGTTTGTCGGCCGATTTGCGCGGCGGCAGGCAGCATGCTCAGAGCTGAGATGACTGGGCGTCGAGGGTTTCCAGAAAGGGCAGGAGATCGCTGTAAATTACCGGTTTTACCAGAAAACCCAGGGGGTCTACATCGGCGGCGCGCCGACGGGTTTCGGCATCGTCAAAGGCTGTGGTAAAAATAACTGGCAGCTGGTATTTCTCGCGGAGAATGCCGGCTGCTTCTATGCCGTCCATTTCGCCTTCCATGCGGATGTCCATCAGCACAATATCCGGCCGACTATTGGCTACAGTTTCCAGACAGCGTTCAGCCGACGGACAAAGATCTAAAACCGTATGACCCATGCGCCGGAGCATCATGGAAGTACTGAGAGCTATTATTCGTTCATCTTCGGCAATTATGATATTCAAAGCAATTTGTTTCCTTCACTACTACTATACTGATTTGTTTGTTTTTTCACCAGATCATTTTTGTAATTTTTTTATGTTCGACCAATGTTTCTATTGACAGAATCATTTTGCTCTGATATTGTATCTACAAGTAGAAACGTTAGTCGTGGCTACAATCAATTAGCGGAGGCGATTCATGAAGGATCCGGCAGTTTCTGTTCATTTAAATAGCGAGAAAACTTTACATAATGGCTATTTCGGAGAATATGGCGGAGCTTTTGTGCCAGAGGTGCTGGCCGGCAAACTGGCTGCACTGGCTGAAAATTTTCATGCTGCAATGAAGGATCAGGATTTCCTGAGCGAGCTGCAGTATTATTTGCGCGATTTTGTAGGGCGTCCCAGCCCTCTATTTCTGGCTGAGCGTTTCTCGGCTGAAGTCGGCGCGCGTATTTACCTGAAACGTGAGGACCTGAACCATACCGGCGCTCATAAAATTAACAATACCGTAGGCCAGGCATTGCTAGCCAGGCGGCTGGGAGCTAAAACCTTGATCGCCGAGACGGGAGCTGGTCAACATGGGGTTGCAACTGCTACTGTGGCCGCACTGTTCGGCCTGGAGTGTATTGTGTTCATGGGCAGCGAGGATGCCCGGCGACAGGCCCCGAATGTGGAGCGCATGAAACTGCTAGGCGCGGAAGTTGTTACCACCGATGCCGGTACTGCTACGCTTAAAGATGCGGTGGACGCCGCGCTGGGCTATTACATTCAGCATCCGGATGTGTTTTACTGTCTTGGATCGGCAGTCGGTCCGCATCCCTATCCATCCATCGTGCGCGAGTTCCAGTCGGTAATCGGCCGGGAGGCACGCGAGCAGATTCTGCGGGCGGAGGGTTGTCTGCCGGATACGCTCATTGCCTGTGCCGGTGGCGGGTCCAATGCTATCGGCCTGTTCTCCGGTTTTTTGCAGGACGCCACGGTGACCATGTATGGTGCCGAGGGTGGCGGAACCGATGTCGCCGGTCTGCGCACGGCAGCTACCCTGACCCGTGGCCGCCCGACAGTGTTCCAAGGTACCTATTCGTACTGTCTGGTTGATGACGCTGGACAAGCGGTGGACGCTTATTCGGTTTCGGCCGGCCTGGACTATCCGGGTATCGGTCCGGAGCACGCCTACCTGAAAGATACCGGCCGGGTGCAGTACTTTCCGGTAATGGATGACGAGGCCATCGCAGCCTTCGGTCAGCTCAGCCGTCTGGAAGGTATTATTCCGGCCATCGAGAGCGCCCATGCGATAGCCCTGGCCGGTAAAGTGCTAAAAAATACCGGTAAGCTGGCCATCATCAATCTGTCCGGTCGCGGTGACAAGGACATGGGCCGATTCTAAATCTGCTGCTAGGAGGGTGGCCGGTAGATTTGCCGGCTGCCCTGTTCGTTACCTGGTGGCTTTCCGATATCGGTGGATTCTTCCCCGGGATATTTAACCTTCGGTAATCAGCCCAGAATTTCTCAGATCTTCACGAGTCAGCTTGGTCAATTGTAATACTTGTGTGATGTTCAGTCCTTCATCCAACATAGCCTTGGCGACTTCCAGTTTACCTTCCAGTTTACCTTCAAGTTTACCTTCAAGTTTACCCTTTTTTCGGCCCTTTTGCTCACCTTTGATTTCACCTGCTTCCAGGCCTTTCTCCATGCCTTCCTCGTACCCGGTGCGAATATAAGCTTTTACAATGCGCTCATAATTCTCACGCATGTCGTAGGCATGCCGGCGTTTCTCTTCTTTGGTAAATCCGCTCATCAGCTCCACCGCCTCTGCAAACTCCGGCTCGGCCAAGGTTCCAAGTAGCCGCTCTGCCTCAGATCCCTTGGCCCTTGTTAAAAAGTACAACCATTTGCCAAGTAAATCAAGGTGACCAAGCTGGCTATCGACTTGCTGTTTTTGCCAGACTGGCAGCTCGATGGTAACAATGCATAGGTCTTCATGCAGCACCTGAGTGCTTTCACGGTCGCCACAGCGGAACACATGCAGCCAGCGCTGGTCGTGAAACAGATTGTCGTCGAGTATCCAGAACGAGATAACCGGTATGTGTTCGTTGTACTCCTGCCCCTTGGTCAACTGGCGCTGGTAGATTTGCGTCCAGTTGTGCAGCATGCGCTGGGCCAGACCGGAGTGCCCGGCAATCTGCATTTCCAGCTGGATCTGGCGCTGGCTGGCATCGCGGTAGAGAATATCGAGCTCGCTCTCTTTCTGCCTGATAAAACGGGACAGCTGAAAGGGGTTGGACAGCTCCAGTTCGACAGCTTTGGGCAGGCCGATATGTTCCAGCAGCGCGTTTACAAAACTCATGGTAAGGCCCGGGTGGTCGGAACTGCCAAACAGGTTATGAAAAACCACATCAACACGGGGATCGATTTCGATGATCATCAAGGCCTCCTAAGCATTACTACGCACGGGAGGGGAGAATGGTCGACGAATTACTCGAGGGTAAAAGAAGTAGGCCGGAAAGCTCGATTATCTCCAGGGCGGGGGTCAGACCCCAAAAACCTGGTACTTGCCCCCTGGTGGCTGAATCCCGTAATCAGAAAGCTCGAATAACTCCACGACCGGGGACTGTCCCCCTCTGCCTCCCCGGCCAGCTGGTACCCGTTTCCGCTGGCTGAAACCCGTGTTACTGCTATCTGAACTCCGGCCCCCCTGCCCACTTTCATATTGCTTTCAGCGCGCATCCCTTGTACACTTTTGGCAGCATTTTAGGTACAGGGAGGTTCTCATGACCCGCATACGATTTTCGCTTACCCCATCCATACTGTTTCTGGCCGGCATTTTCTGCACGGCGGTTATTTTAGCCGGCTGTGCCGGTTCTCCGGCGCAGGGTGGCGGCACAAGGGCGGCCGGTGCCCGCTGGTCAACAGTCGAGCCGGGCACCCTGGAAAACAAGGGACACGAACTGATGCAGAAGGTGGACGCTGCCTATGCCGCGATCCAGCCGGCTGACGATGAAATAGTCATTTTTTATCTGCGCGAAGACGCCGATTACGAGCCCTGGGGCTTCTGGCTCTGGGCCCAGCCCGGCGGCGACGGCGCTAAAGTCTGGGAGCAGACCAAAAAACTGGGAGTCGCCGAGGGTGTCGGCTATCTGCGCTTTAAGCGCGACGGCTCCACACTGGGCCAGGTAACCGTGGGCAGCGACGGCCTGTTCGGCCTGATTGCGCGCAAGGATTCAGGCTGGGACAAGGACGGTGCCAACGACCGCATCATCGACTCCAAAGCTTCTTCGCTATGGGTAGTGTTCGAGGGTGACCAGAAGACCTACCCTTACGGCCCCTATGTTCCCACAATCGAGCGGGTGCGCATGGACGCGCCGAAGGAACTGCTGCTGGACCTGTCCGGCCACTACGGTCTGGCGCTCGAGGCCGGCGACAGCGGCTTTTATGTGGAGACAGCCGACGGCCGCCGCCGCTTTACCATTCTGGACAGCCGTAACCAGGCCGATCTGGCCACCCGCGAGAACAATTTTGCCCGCTGGGTGCGCCTGTATCTGGCCGAAGAACTGCCTTTGAACCAGTCGCTGCGCGTCGGCCACCCGGCTTTTCTGGCGCCGGTGCCGGTGGAGGTAAGCGCCTATGCCGCCAAACTGGCCGACACCTTGGTGCCTCCAGCTGACTTCCGCCTTGGTGCGCTTTACGATGCCGCCGCCAAGGCGGTGGATTTCCGCCTGTGGACACCTTTTGCCAGCCGGGTGGAAGTCCGACTGTACAAGACCAGTCTGGCTGCTCAGGCGGACTACCGGCTGGAGCTGATCCAGGACGCCGCCAGTGCTGTCTGGCAGGCCCGGTTTGACCAGGTAAACGCCGACGGCTGGTTCTACGAATACTCGGTGTGGTTCGGCAGCCAGGAGCGCATTGTACTGGACCCCTATGCCTTCAGTATGGATGCCTTTACCGGCAGCGGCCCGGGCCGTGGCGCCATCGTCAACCTGTCGCAAACCTTGCCGCCGAACGGCTGGGAAGGTCTGGAAGACGTGCATCTGGCCCAGCGCGAAGACGCCATCATCTACGAGATCTCGGTGCGCGATTTTACCATCGACCCTTCGGCCGCCACCAAGGCCCGGCCGGGTTCCTATCTGGCGTTCATCGAAAAGCTGCCCTATCTGAAGGACCTGGGTGTAACCCACGTACAGCTGATGCCGGTGCTTAACTTCTATTATACCAATGAACTGGAAAGCGCCTTCGAGGCCAACCGGCGGGCCAGCGACAACAATTACAATTGGGGCTACGACCCGCATAGCTATTTTACACCGGAAGGCTGGTTTGCCAGCGATGCCCGGAATCCCTACGCCCGCATGGTCGAGCTGAAAACCCTCATTAAAGAGATTCACCGCGCCGGCATGGGCGTGCTGCTGGATGTGGTGTACAACCATAGCGCCAACACTTCGATTCTGGACGATATCGTGCCCGGTTATTTTTACCGCCGCAATGCTTCTGGCAGTTTGACCAACAACTCTGGTGTGGGCAACGACCTGGCCAGCGAACGGGTCATGGCCAGCCGCCTGATCCGCGACTCGCTGTACTATTGGGTAAACGAGTACAAGGTAGACGGTTTCCGTTTTGACCTGCTGGGCCTGATCGACGCGGCCACCATCCTGGAGGCGCGCGATGCCATCGTCAAGCTGCCGGGCAAGGCCGATATCCTGTTCCAGGGCGAAGGCTGGAAAATGTATAACGGCCCGCGCCTGGAAGTGCTGGACCAGAATTACATGACCCAGACCAACGAGGTGTCGGTATTCAATGACGAGATCCGCGACCTGCTTAAGGCTGGCGGCCTTAACGATCGCGCCAAGGGTTTTGTTACCGGCAAGGCCGGCAGCCTGAATGCCATTTTCGAGAATCTGGCCGGCCGGCCTACCATGAATTATATGGCGGACGATCCGGGTGACTCGATGAACTACGTTTCGGCCCACGACAATCTTACTCTGGCCGACAATATTGCCTTCAATACCGGTCTGTCCGCGGCCATTCCGGCCGAGCGTGAGGAAATCGCCGCCCGGGCTATGCTGGCCAATTTTATGGTGCTTAGCGGGCAGCCGATAGCCTTCCTGCACGGCGGTGGCGAGCGCGGCCGCAGCAAGCCCCGGCTGGACGCCACCACCGAGTACACCGGCGACTATATCCACAATAGCTACGATGCCTCGGACGACATCAACCGCTTTGTCTGGAATGTAGCGCCGGAATATCAGGTGCTCAACGACTGGGTGCGCGGCCTGATTGCCATACGCAAGGCCGAGCCGGCTCTGCGCCTGGGTGATGCCACGCTGGTGGCCAGGGCCATGACCCGGCTGTTGCCGGAAGAGGCGGAAAACCTGCAGGCCCTGGGTTGGGAAATCCGGCATGGCGGTACCCGACTGGTGATGCTGGTAAACACCGGCAAGGAGCAGCCGATAAACTTTGCGCTCGGCGCTTCGTTTGCCGATGCCTTGGTGCTGGCCGACGGCCGCCGGGCCGATCCGGCCGGGTTGACGGCTCTGCCTGGCCAGACTCCGCCGCAGGGTTTCAGCTTCGAGGGCGAATTGCTTACAGTCGCTCCTTTGTCGGCCGTAATGCTGAAATTCCGCGATAATTGAACCGCATCCGCATCGCTATGCGGGATTATAAGCAGGGAGGGCACTACGCTTTCCCTGCTTTTTTTGTCGACTATTCTCTATCGGCCGGCGTTAGCAGTTTGAGCGGTTTTGGACAGCAATGTTGCGTCCGGTAGTGGCCGCTTCGGAAAGGACTTGCTGATGCCTAGCTGCCGACCTTTGCTTTATGCGCGCCGCCTCCCGGCCTGTGCCGCGCTGCTTGTCTCCTGCTGTCTGTTGCTGGCCTGCTCCAGCTGCCTCAATCCGGCCGCTGCCGCCGGTAAATCGCCGCGTAAATTTTCTCTGATGTCGTATAACGTACAGACCCTGTTTGACCCACTGGACAACGGTAATGAGTATTCGGACTTTTTGTTGTCGGCCGGCAGTTGGAGCGAGGCCGTATACCGGCAGCGCCTGCGCGCTCTGGCTGTATTAGTCGAAGCGGCGGTAAAGGATGGACCGGATATTCTGGTGCTGGTAGAAATAGAAAACGAGACAGTACTGGCCGATTTTGCCGCACAATTGGGCGGCTATCCCTACCTGGTCTGTGCACCGGACAGTGCTTCCGCCCTGCGTTGCGGCCTGCTTTCGCGTTTTCCGGTACGTGCCGCCCGGGCACACCTGGCCGAAGTTCCGTCAGCTGTTTCCGCGCCGCGCTATATGCTGGAAGTGGAATTGGATGTCTACGGCCTGCCGCTGCTGGTTCTGGCGGCTCACTGGAAAAGCAAGCTGGGCGGGGCAGCCGAAACTGAACTGCAGCGGCAGGAGGCCGCTTTGCTGGCCGCCGCTGTGCTGCGGCAACGGCTGGCCGAGCGTCCTGGCCTGGCTTATGTGCTGGCTGGCGACCTGAATGAAAATCCCGACGAGTATAGCCGGGCCGGCAAAAGCTATACCACTGCGCTGATGCCCTGCGCGGCCGGCAACGGCCCCTGGCTGGGGCTGTGTTCGGACAGCACTCTGGTCGCCAACACCACGGCTGCCGAATCCAATGTGTCCACTACGATCACCGCGCCTTCCGAGCCCGCCGGGTATTCCGGCAACAGTCCCGAGCCGGTCAGTCTGCTGCTGTACAGCCCCTGGGATGAGGCCGGCGGCTACAGCTACCGTTATGGAGGCCTGGATGAGCGCATCGACCACCTGCTATTTGCCCCTTCCATGCTTAGCAGCCATCCCGCCGCTGAACCGGCTCTGCTCTTTCAATCGTTCAGTGCACAGCCGCCAAGCTTCGCGGTATCCGAATCCGGCACTCCGCTGGCCTGGCGCAGCGGCCAGAGCGGCGGCTATTCCGACCATCTGCCGGTGTACGCCATGCTGGAATGGTGGCCCGGCCGCTGAAATAAGAAAAAGCTGTACCGCTGGTGCATCCCGTGCTAGAATATCACTGATATTTCAACTGAGGAGTGTATATGGTCAACATGGAATGGCTTGAGAAATATGCCGAATTGCTGGTGCGTATCGGTATAAATGTGCAGAAGGGGCAGACTATTGTGCTGGCGGTGCCGGTAGAATCAGCCGACTTTGCCCATCTTTTGCAGAAGCGGGCCTATGCCGCCGGCGCGCGCGAAGTTGTGTTGCGTTGGATAGACGAAGTGGCCGCGCGCATCACCTACGATCTGGCCGATGACGCAATTTTTGACGAATTCCCGGAGTGGAGCAAGCAGTTCTTTAACGGCTATGCCGATAAGGGTGCTGGATTCTTGTCCATCGTAGCCTCTGATCCGGAAATCATGAAGGGTATAGACCCCAAAAAGATCAGCCGCAGCATGAAGGTGCGCAGCAAGGCTCTGGAATATTTCCGCATGCGTCAGATGAGCAACAAGAACACCTGGTGCGTGGCCTCCATACCCTCTGCCGCCTGGGCGCGCAAGGTTTTCCCCGGCTTAAGTGACGAAAAGGCCATCGAAAAGCTGTGGGAGGCTATCTTTAAATCGGTACGTATCGACCAGGCCGACCCGGTACAGGCCTGGCGCGACCATCAACGGGCACTTACCCAGCGGATGGACTTTCTGCATGCCAGCGCTTTTACCGCGCTGCGCTACCGCAGCGGCCTTGGTACCGATCTGACCATCAGGCTGCCGGAAAACTACATCTGGGCTGGCGGCGGCGAAACCTGTCCGGAAGGTTATGTTTTTATCGCTAACATGCCCACTGAAGAAGTTTTTACCCTGCCGCATCGCGAAGGCGCCAACGGCAAGATTGTCAGCTCCCTGCCGCTTAACCACAACGGCAGCTTAATCGAGGATTTCTGGTTTAGCTTTAAAGATGGCCTAGTGGTGGATTACGGTGCCGCCAGAGGGCTGGATACCCTGAAAGAAATGCTTGAGACTGATGAAGGCTCCAGGCGTCTGGGCGAAGTGGCTCTGGTTCCCTACGATTCGCCGATTTCCAACCAGCGCATCCTGTTCTACAACACCCTGTTTGACGAAAACGCCTCCTGCCACTTTGCCCTGGGCAAGGCCTATCCCAGCTGTGTGAAGGGCGGCGACGAGATGAGCCCCGAACAGCTGCTGGCTGCCGGTGTCAACGATTCGCTGATCCATGTCGACTTCATGATCGGCACGGCCGATTTGTCGATTACCGGCATCAAGGCCGACGGCAGCGAGGTACCGGTATTTATTAAAGGCAATTTTGCACCGGGCATCGACGGCTGAAAGGGGCTGGCGCCGGACTAAACCGCCCCCAGCAGCAGGCTGGAGTTGTGGCCGCCGAAACCGAAGGAATTTGAGAGTACCAGCTGTATGGGTTTTTCGATCGGCTCGCTAGGCAATAAAACCGGCGGCAGGGCGGGGTCGCGCTGGAACAGATTGCGGTTCGGCGGTACCACGCCGTGCTGCATGGCCTGAATGCACAAAATGGCCTCCAGCCCGGCCGTCGCCCCCAGGAGGTGACCGTGGCTGGATTTGGTTGACCCTACCGGCACCGAAGCTGCGGCGCTACCCAGCAGGCGGTACAGGCCGCGCAGTTCGGCCAGATCGCCGGCCGGCGTAGAGGTGCCGTGGGCGTTCACGTAATCCAGCTGGTCGGCGTTCCTGCCGGCCAGCTCCAGTGCCATCTGCATCGAATACAGGGCGCCGGAGCCTTCCGGTTCCGGCATCACGAAATCGTAGGCATCGCCGGACATGCCGCAGGATAATACTTCGCACAGGATATCAGCGCCGCGCCGGCGGGCGTGTTCATATTCCTCCAGCACCAGGATGGCCGCACCTTCGCTCATCACGAAGCCGTCGCGGTCGGCGTCCCAGGGGCGCGAGGCGGACTCGGGATGGTCGTTGCGGGTGGACAAGGCGCGCATGTTGCTGAACCCGGCTACTACTAGTTCGCTGATGGTGCTTTCCGCTCCGCCGGCCACCATCAGGTCGGCCATACCGTTGGCAATCAATAGCTGGGCCATGCCGATGGAGTGGTTGGCGGTGGCGCAGGCGGTCTGCGGGCTCAGGTTGGGGCCGGCCAGGCCGTACATCATTGAAAGAATGCCTGAAGCCATGTTGCCGATAGACATGGGAATGTAAAAGGGGCTAACCCGGCGGGCACCACTGGTCACCAGGGCTGCCGAATTTTCATGCTGTACGTTCAGACCGCCCAGGCCGCTGCCCACGCTGATGCCGATGCGCCGGCGGTCGGCAATATCCTGCAGTCCGGCTTGGGCCGCCGCCTCGGCCATGGCGGCTGCGGCCAGATGGCAGAAACGATCCATGCGGCGGGCTTTTTTAAGTAGCTCGCCGTTGAAATATCGGCTGTAGTCTAGTCCGCGTACCTCGCCGGCGATACGCACCGGCAATGCGGAGGCGTCAAACTGGCTGATTGGACCGATGCCGCTCGTACCGGCCATTAGTGCCTGCCAGCTTTCGCCTGCCGACCTTCCCAGCGGATTTACGGTGCCCATTCCGGTAATCACAACTCGTCTGACTGCCATGCCCTGCTCCTTGTGCTTGTCTCAATACGCACAAAATAGCATAAAGTGTCATGCTGTGGGAAGCTTGGGGCTTATCGGCATCGTCTCGGGTAATCTCAAAAAAAATATCGATACAGCTTGACAGCTGCTGCTGCGATATCAATACTTTTTGGTGGAATGAAGTAAGCATAGGTTTATATAGAAGAAAACAGCCGACCAGTAGTCGGGAAGGAACAGGCTTATGAGTAAAATAGCCGGGCAGGAGAGCGTTTTTCAGGCTTATCTGACCCTTGTTTCCCGGGATTATGTGTATACAACCGTTAGCGAGCAATATTGCCAGGTTATGTGTGCCGGTCGGGACAGCCTGTCAGGGCAGAGTCTGCGTGAGGTCTGGGGTGCGGAACACTTCGACAATGAGCTGCGGCCGCTGCTGGACACTTGTTTTGAAGGCCAGGATCAGCATTGTATCGACAGGGTACCGGGGTCTTCCGGCAGCCGCCATGTGCAGACCTCGCTGTACCCGTACCGGGTGGGTGGAGCTGTGGAGTATGTAATGGTGTTTGCCCACGATGTAAGCATCGTAAAGCACCTGGAATCCCGTCTGATGGATTATGAATACAAGGATCCGGTTACCGGTTTGCTCAACCGTAAATCCTTTGATGTAGTACTGGAAAAAGAGCTGGACCGGGCTCGGCGGACGCCGGAGTATGTGTTCCGGGCGGTGCTCATGATCAACCTGGCCAACTTCAGCCAGATTAACGCCCGTTATGGCTACGAAATCGGCGACCTGTTGTTCGAGTCCACCGCCCTGCGGGTGCGCGATGCCATCCGCTCAACCGATTATGTGTTCCGTTACGAAGGTAAGGATCTGGCAGTTATATTAACTACACTCAAGCAGCCGGTAGACGCAGCTGTGGTTGCCGAGACTATCAGCGACCGGGTTACTTTTCCGTATGACCATCATGGTTCCACCATAAATATCGGCTGCAATATCGGTGTATCCACCTTCCCCGACGACTCCACCGACCGCGACGATTTGGTGCGCTTTGCCGCTTCGGCAATGGAAGAGGCCCGCAAGCAGAATCTGCCGTATATTGTTTTTAACCATCAGCTGCACCTGTCCGCCCTGCGCAAGACCAAGCTGCGCTCGGAAATGCGCAAGGCCCTGGTGGACAAGCATTTCGAAACCCATTACCAGCCGATTGTCGACCTGGACGGACATATTGTCGGTGCCGAGGCCCTGGTGCGCTGGAAGCATCCCTCGTTGGGCTATGTATCTCCGGCCGAGTTCATTCCGATAGCCGAGGACGCAGGTTATACAATTGTAATCGGCCGCTGGATGCTGTACCGGGTCTGCCACTTTCTGCACGACCATGCCGCCCTGCTTGACGGCCGTTATGTTTCGGTAAACCTGTCGGCCAAGGAATTCGGCGGCAAGGGCCTGGTAGAGTTCATACACACTGTGCTGGGAAACGAAGGGGTGCAGCCATCGGCCCTGAAGCTGGAGATAACCGAGACCGAGAGCCTGGTCGATATCGAAGACGCCATCAGCAAGATAGCCCGTCTTAAAAAAATCGGCATCGAAGTATACGTTGACGATTTCGGAGCCGGCTATTCTTCGCTGGCCTACCTGAAGCGACTGCCGGCGGCAGTGGTTAAGATCGACCGTCTGTTTGTGGAAACGCTTGGTGCCGACGTGGAAGACCGGGCCTTTGTGGACGGTATGATCAATATGATCAGCGGCAAGCGCATGCGCGTGCTTATGGAAGGGGTAAGTTCGGCCGAGCAGTACAGCATAATCCGCGGCATGAATGTGGACTACCTGCAGGGCTTTTATTTTAGCCGGCCGGTTCCGGAGACAAAATTCCTGGAACTGCTGGACCACGCAAGCTGCCTGCCGCTGGCCGGAACAGCCTGAGCCGGAAAAGTTTTCGAGTCCTGGCACTTTTGACAGTATGCCCCGCTTCATGGTACAACTGTCAGATGGTAAATTCGCGACCGTTGATAGCTCAAAGTGACCAGTCCCTGCTGCTTGATGCCCATGATCCCGGTTTCGAGGATGCGCGGGCTGCGCTCTCAGCTTTCGCTACCCTGGAAAAAAGTCCTGAACATTTTCATACCTACCGTCTGGACGCACTGTCTTTGTGGAATGCGGCCAGTGCCGGTCTTACACCGGATGCCGTGGTGGAAACGCTGCGCCGCTTTAGCCGCTACGAGCTGCCGGAGTCCATGAGCCAATCGGTGCGGGCGGTAATGAGCCGTTTCGGTCGGCTGACCATCCGCTGTGGCGAGAGCGACGACCAGCTTATCCTGGAATGCGCGGATCCGTACGTGCGTGCCGAATTGCGCGGCAACCGCAAGCTGGCGGCTCTGCTTACTCCCGAAGCCGAGACAACTTTCAGTCTGCAGTTAACTGAACGCGGCACGGTAAAGCGCGAGCTGATTAAAATCGGCTGGCCGGCTATGGACCTGGCCCCGCTGGTAGATGGCGACCCCTTTGCTTTTTCGCTGAAAAGCAGCTGCGGCAAAGGCCATGATTTTGCCCTGCGGCCCTATCAGCAGGATGCGCTGGCGGCGTTTATCGGCAAAAAACTGCCGGGAACCGGTTACGGTGTAGTGGTTATGCCCTGCGGCGCCGGCAAAACGGTGGTGGGCATGGCTGTTGCCCAGGCAATCGGTGCTAAGACGCTTATCATCACCACCAATGTGGCCGCCGTGCATCAATGGATGGACGAGCTGTTGGATAAAACCGATATTCAGAGCGAGGACATCGGCGAATATACCGGTTCAGCCAAACAGATACGGCCGATTACCGTAGCCACCTATCAGGTGCTCACCTGGCGGCCGGACAAGAATGCCGAATTCCCGCACTTTAGCATCTTCCGGCAGGAGCGCTGGGGGCTGATTATTTATGACGAGGTGCATCTGCTGCCGGCCCCGGTGTTCCGGGTGGTGGCCGAGATTCAGGCTATCCGCCGCTTGGGCCTTACCGCCACGCTGGTGCGCGAGGACGGCCTGCAGGAAGATGTGTTCAGCCTTATCGGCCCCAAACGCTATGATGTTCCCTGGAAGGAACTGGAGGCCAAAGGTTTTATCGCCGAGGCTTTCTGCCGCGAGATCCGTGTTCCGGTTTCTGACCACGACCGCATGCGCTATGTTTCGGCCGGTCTGCGCGAACGGCATCGTATTGCTGCCGAAAATATTGTAAAAACCAGAGTGATACACGAACTGCTGGATAACCATCGCGAAGATCTGGTAATGATAATTGGTCAGTTCATCCAGCAGCTTACTCGGCTCTCGAAAGAACTGAACGCGCCGCTGATAACGGGGGCTACCCCCAATTCCGAGCGCGAAAGAATTTATGATGCTTTCCGTAAGGGTGAAGTAAAAGTAATTGTGGTATCCAAGGTGGCCAATTTTGCCATTGACCTGCCGGATGCCTCGGTTGCGATCCAGATATCTGGCACCTTTGGCTCCCGGCAGGAAGAAGCACAGCGGCTAGGCCGGGTTCTGCGTCCGAAAGAAAAGAACTCGTATTTCTACTCGCTGGTTTCGCGCTACACGGTGGAAGAAGAATATGCCGACAATCGCCGCCGCTTTCTTACCGAGCAGGGGTATCGCTATACCATTGAAGCATGGGAGACGGACGAATGGGCAATGCTGAATTGAAAACCTGGCGTGATTTCATGATCGGCGAAGCCGGCGACCTGCTGCTTGATGCGGCCCGCCGCTGCCTTGGCCCGGTTAAAACGCCCTTCAACAAACATCAGGTGGCTGCCAGCCTCGAAGCGTGGCTGCGTCGGCCGGAAACAATTTCGGCTTTACTTGGCAGCCTTTCCAGTCTGGAGTCGCGCATTCTGGTTCTGCTGCATTTTTGCGGGCCACTGTCGGTGGCTATGCTGGCCAGCTTTGCCGCGGAAGGCAGCAGCAATTCCGGGCAGCGGCTGGTTTCGCTGGCTGTCGGCCAACTGCAGGACCGGCTGCTGCTGTATTGCAAGCCGGATGCCGGCCGCACCGTAATAGCCAGGCTTACTCCAGTGCTGCACGAAAAGCTGGCGGCTGATTTTGATTTATCACAGCTTTTTTCGGCTTCCTGCAGCCCTCTGGAGCAGCTACCGGTAAAACTGCCTCCCAGCCTGTGGCAGCGCTGTCTGTGTCTGATTTCTGTGGCCATGCACGAGCGCCAGCTGTTCCGTCGTCCCGGGGTACTGGCCAAGAAAGCGCGTACCCTGCTCGAAACGCTTCATCAGGGGTTTTCCGACACAGATGCCGACCAGTACGCCGCCTTGGCAACTGCGCTGGTGCACTGTGGGGTTTTTGTACAACATGACGAAACGGTTTTGCTGCCCGAGCCGCAGCTGTTTCTGCAGCTGGCGGCCACCTTCGGTGGCCGCAGTCCGCTGTTGATCCTGGCAGCTCATGAACCCATGGGGCGGATTCCTCTGCCGCTGACCCAGGCAGCCAGCTTGCTGGGCCGCATTCTGGAATTGATACCGGATGGAGTGCTGTTTCCGCTGGATGATGTGCGGCGTCTGATTCTAGTAGCTTTGTGTGCTGGTTCTGATGGAAGTTCCAGTCACAATAGTGACGCTTATGTTTTGGCAGAGAAGGGCTTCCTTCCGGCAGACGGCTTGGGTGGCCTGGATCTCCTTGCCTCGGTCGATGCAATTGTAGAAACACTGGAGATATCCGGTTTGCTTTTGCCCTTGCTGAAACCCGATACCGATCGCGTACAACTCGAGGCTAAGAACGGTACTGCCCCTCTGGTGACGCCAGCGCTGGCAGCCGCGGATGCGGCTAGCGGGCCACGCTACCTGTCTCCCGCCGCCAAGACCTGTCTGCTTGCCGCTGCCGCCAGTGCTGCCCCGCCTGATCCGACTGGCGCCTATGCTGTAATCGAAGAATCACATGAAGTGCAGCTTTTGCCCGGTGCCGACCCGGTAACCCAGGCCTGGGTAGCGTTGATGGCCAGGCCGCAAAAAGTAGATCTGGTGTGGACCGGTCTTTTGGACAAAGCTTCGGCAATTGCCGCCTTTGGTTTCGGATATCAACTCGATGAATACTGCCGACTGTGGCAGCTGTATACCGGCAAGGTTTTGCCGCAAAGCCTGCGCTTTTCCTTTGAGTCCTGGTACAAGGAATTCAGTGCTGTACGGCTGCGGCAGGGTATAGTTGTAGTGCTGGATGAACACTTTGCCTGGACCCTGGAACATGCCCGCAAGGCGGATACAGTACTTAAAGAGAAACTGGCCCCCGGGGTATTTCTGCTGAATTCCGGCAGTCTTGCCGAGGCCGAAAGACAGCTGGCTGCTCTGGGCATCCATACTGACCTGCGCGGCCAAGCTAACCGCAATGTACCCCCGGTGCTGCTGCATGACAGCCCGGTACGGCTATCAGTAGAGGAATTGTACCGGGCCGGTCGTGATGTTTCTGATGGCGGTATAGCCTGGGCGGCATCGGGTTTTGTCTGGCCCGAGAATTTTGACCCGGATCACATAGCTAAAACCGCACGCGCCCGTGATGCGGCCGTGCAGGAGCGCATCAACAGTCTGCTGGATAAACTGGATAGCATGCAGTATGATGTGGCGGTAAGCGAGGTACTTTCGCAAAAAATCCGTTCCAGGCAGCTGATAGACGAAGCCCAGCTTTTGCCGCGGGGCGGGCCGACTGATATTGTGGCCGGAGCTATGGATTATCCGGGCAAGATACGTCTGCTGGAACGCTCGATAAAAGAAAAGCTGCCCGTCGAGTTGGTGTGGACTGACAGTAACGGTTCTAAAAACCGTATTACCTGCCTGGTTCGGACCCTTGCTAAGGATGAAGACGGCATGACAGTTGAGGCGGAAACGCTTGGCCAGGCTGTTGATAAAAAAATGGTGCCGGTTCGGCTGCTTGCCAAGGTGCGGCTGCTGCTTGGGCTCTGACCCCAACTGTTTCCGATACCGGGGTTGACCCCCGAAAAAATCAGCAGGATAGACCTGCAGGAGTGACTATGTCTGTACCTTCCAAGTTTGAGGCCCGCGCCCAACTGAAGCTGGCCGTGCTGATAGATGCCGATAATACGCAGGCCCCCATTACCGAGGGGCTGCTGGCCGAGGTTGCCAAATATGGGGTGGCCAGCGTCAAGCGTATCTATGGCGACTGGACCACTACCAACCTGAAGCATTGGAAAGAACGGCTGCTGTCGTATGCGATTCAGCCGATTCAGCAGTTTTCGTATACCACTGGCAAGAATGCCACCGACAGTGCCATGATTATTGATGCCATGGATCTGCTGTATACCGAAAAACTGGACGGTTTTTGCATTGTGTCCAGTGATTCGGATTTTACCCGCCTGGCCGCCCGCATGCGTGAGGCCGGCAAGCTGGTTATCGGCTTTGGTGAGCGCAAGACACCAAAGCCCTTTGTAGCCGCCTGTGATAAATTTATTTACACCGAGATCCTGCGCGCGCCGGAGGAGGAAACAACTCCGGCCAAGGAACTTACCAAGAAGAAAAACAGCGAGCAGGAATTGAAGCTGGACAAAAAGCTGCGGGTGTTGCTGGTAACGGCAGTGGAGGATTCGGCAGATGACTCCGGTTGGGCCTACCTCGGCTCGGTGGGGCAGTATATCGCCAACCGGCAGCCGGAATTCGATCCGCGTAACTACGGATTCCGCAAGCTGGGCGAATTGATTAAGGCCTGTGTGTGGTTCGATGTTGAAGAGCGCTCCAACCCGGTTGATCCGGGCAAATTAATTTATATCAAGAAACGCTAGCAAAAAAGCGTTTCCAGATTCCTGGAGGGAATACATGAAGAGTATCCGGATTTTTGTATTACTATGTCTGCTTGCTGCAGTCTTGCTGCCGCTTGCCGCCCAGTCGGGGGCGAATGCCGCGCCGGTGCGTGTGCGCATGCAGACCAGTGTCGGCACTGTCGTTCTGGAGCTGTACCCGCAGAAAGCGCCGCTTACTGTGGTAAATTTTTTGTCATATGTAAAGAACGGCGCGTATGACGGTACCATTTTTCACCGGGTAATCCGCAATTTCATGATTCAGGGCGGCGGCATGAACCCCGACCTGAGCCGCCGGCCGACCCTGGCTCCAGTGCGTAACGAAGCCAACAACGGCCTGTCGAATCTTAAGGGTACTATTGCCATGGCGCGCACCAACGACCCGCATTCGGCTACCAGCCAGTTTTTCATCAATACGGTGGACAACAATTTCCTCGATTTTACCTCGGAAACAACCAATGGCTGGGGCTACACGGTTTTCGGCAAAGTGGTAGAAGGTCTGGATGTAGTACTGCAGATCGCCGCTGTGCGCACCGGCAGCCGTTCCGGTTATCAGGATGTTCCGGTGCAGAATGTGGTCATCCAGAAGATGGAAGTGATCACGAACTAACGGATATTTTTTGCTGATATAAAAACAAAACGCCTGCCAGCAGTACCTGCCGGCGGGCGTTTTGTTTTTAGGGACATTTTTGAGAGTCGCTTTCGCTGGTTGTCTGCCGGTATGGCTGTTCCGCAAGACTCTCCCTTGTCCTGTCGGCCAGGTCAGCGGATTCAGGCATAGCGCTGGGCAAAGGCAGCCGCGCAGCACAGATTGCCCAGCATCAGTTTTTCTATCTGGGCCTCGTCGATATCGAAGCGACTGTTATGGTTGGGGTAGATCAGGCCGCGCTCCGGATTTTGGGTGTTAAGGAACCAGAAGCAGCCCGGCACTTGCTGCAGGTAATAGGCAAAATCCTCACCGCCCATGCTGGGTACGGTAAGGGTCTTTACGCCGTCCGCACCTAAGGCCGCCGCCGCTGCCACCATGGCCAGGGCGGTTGCTTCCGGATCGTTGATTAAGGCCGGGTAACCGTCCATCCACTCGAAGTCGGCCTGCAGTTTGTATACTTCGGCCAAGCCCTTACAGGCTCGTTCCAGGCTCTCGCGTACCAGCTTCTGGTTTTCGGCCGAAAAGGTGCGGGCAGTTCCTTTGAAGGATGCGGTTCCCGGAATGATATTAAAAGCGCTGCCGGCTTCTAGCTGGCAGATACTGACCACTACCGGCTGGCGCTGGTCGGGGAAGCGATTGCGGATGGCCTGGGCGGCCATGACAAACTGGGCCAGCGCCGGAATGGGATCGAGGGTCTGGTGTGGTGCCGAGCCGTGTCCTCCGGCACCGGTAAAGCTGCCGCCGAAGCGGTCGCTGGCCGCCATCATCGGGCCGGCCATAAAGCCGGCCTGGCCGGGAGCCAGTTCTTCGGACAAGTCGCCGGCATGGGCTCCGACTATGGCCTGTACGCCGTCCAGGCAGCCGGCTTCCAGCATATAGCGGGCGCCGAAGAAGCCTTCCTCGCCGGCCTGAAAAATCAGCCGTACTCTGAAAGCTTCTGGCGGCTTGACGGCCAGTTGTTCGGCCACTGCCAGCAGAGCAGCGGTATGCACATCATGGGCGCAGGCATGCATGCGGCCGGGTATGGTGCTGGCAAAGGGCAGCCCGGTTTCTTCGGGCATGGGTAGGGCGTCCATGTCGGCCCTAATGGCGATCAATGGCCCGGTTGTGCCGATATCGGCTACCAGCCCGTAGCCGCAGTGGCGCGGTGCATAGCCGGCCGCCTGCAGTGCCTGTTCGACATAGGCCAGAGTCTGCGGCAGTTCCAGGCCGATTTCCGGTATGGCATGCAGAGCCCGGCGGTGTTTGATTGCCTGCGGCAACGCTTGTGCGGCTATAGCTTTAAACGCGGCCAGCATGGCGGCGTCCGGCAGGAAGGAGTCAACGGGGCTCTTATTCATGTTCATGTTTGCTCTCGCTGTAGGCGGCTACGATATCCAGTGCATCGGCCTCGCAGTCATCCGGAACCTGCAGAGTAAAGCCGGTAATGTCCACATTGAACAGGGGGTTAACATCCAGTTTACCGCCGGAAAGCAGTTCGGTAGGAATATCCGCCGATTCCAGCATGCTTTTAAGCACCATCGCGTCTTCTTGATACAGCCCTTTGTATACCTGTTTCAAAATGTTCTCCTCAGTTTGTCGTTATCGAAGTTGTGGATGCGGTCGAGCACCAGACTGCGGATATCCTCGTCGACGGACGAAATGGTAAGTTCCAGTCTGGCGGCTACACTCACCGAGTCGAAGAGACCGTCCGGTATCAGGATGGGCGTCATTTTCATGCCCATGCCCTGTTTCTCGCCTTCGTCAATTTTGTTGTGCATGTAGCCTTCGTCGACCATCCAGGTAAGCGAATGCGGATTGTCCACCTTGTCGTAGACCAGTTGGAAGCCGCTAATAATGCCGCCCTTTTTATCGAACCACACATATAAGTCGAAATAATCGTCAAAAAAAAGCCGGCGATAGCCGCTTTCGTGCTGTCGCAGGGACGGGAATTCTTTCAGCATGTTATACTCCACTAAATCCACTTTGTCATATAAGTAATATCTAATTACTTATATGACAAACACTATAATCGGAATTTCTCGACAAAACCGAGTATGTCGAGAAAAAACTCCTTGGCAAGCCCGGCAGGTTTGCCTGAGTGTTAAGAGTAGCTCATAAATGGCGCTTTAGCAAGTTTATGCTCATGGTGACCAGTATAGTCCGGCTGTAAACTGGATTCAGTCCGGC
>Ga0180007_10002113_pt1 | contig 24444 bp, 60 predicted proteins | sample MM_PC_MetaG_FD_121122 | JGI IMG/M metagenome (GOLD analysis project Ga0180007, IMG submission 121122) | Groundwater microbial communities from the Aspo Hard Rock Laboratory (HRL) deep subsurface site, Sweden - MM_PC_MetaG | ecosystem: Environmental > Aquatic > Deep subsurface > Groundwater... | reverse complement strand
TAGTAACGTGGACTGCTGCTCTTGCAGGTGCTTCTGGTAGCGGTGTAACTTATGAGTTATCCATCTTCCACCCGGATGATGTCAAGCGGTGTCTTAATGCTGCTGCATTGGAAGCCTTCCCTTATTTAAGGAAACGGATAATAGACGAAAGTCTTATCTCAGGCAACTGGCTGAGAGACCCTGGGTTTGAAGATTGGTCATCCACTACGGCATTATATCACTGGCAAGCAGTAGGAACTGCTACATTTGCACAAGGGACGAGTATCTACGGTGGCAGGTTATATGGCTCAAAGGTAGCCATAGTAACATCTGTGGCAGCAAATGATGGTATAAAGCAAAGCACAGCTACTAACGATAGCTTAATAGATTTAAGGGGACATAGTATCACATTCAGGGCTGTGTTAGCTGGTGCTTCTGGAGATGCAGTCATAAGGATAACCGATAGTGACGGAACAACAACTTCGAGTGCGGTATCTGCATTAGCAACATGGGAAACGTTATCAGTGACAAGGACAATCAGTAGTACTACAAAGGTTGTTACCTTTGATGCAATATCACCAAATAATCAATCATTCTATATTGATAATGCACGTACATTTGGAAAAGAGAAATACGATTATGTACTGCCAACATTCCTTATTAATGTTAATGAGGTAAATGCACAGGTCATGCACGAAGCAACATACCCATGTGATGACATGAGTTTTGTTTATCCTCCAAGACCTATAGTAAACAGGCGTATATATAATGATGGTACTTACAGAACATTGCAGATACTTGAACCACTGATAGATGAAAGTAAATTGCAGATAATAGGTTCAGGCTATCTATCTACACTTGCTGCCGATACAACCACTGTTGAGATAGACGGTGATGAGGTTAATGTTCTAATAGCTCTGGCAGTAAGCAAGTGGTATCAGATGCAAAGCGGCATGATAGGCTCTGAATCCAGCGACAGGTTCTCACAGTTATCCGAGAAATGGTATCAGGAATATCTCAGACGTAGGAACAGACATTGCTCTGTCGAACCTTACGCATTACCGAGGATAAGATAGTATGGCTGGAATATCAGGCTCAGACGTTAGACTAACCATAGGCGCAACTGAATACGGGTTTATGCTTGTCAGGGACAAGAACAAGAAGCCAGCATGGAGAGTAACCAATGCCCCTGTAACGGCAGCCAGAATAGCCACAGAGGGCGGGTATGGCGCATTGATGGAGAATGTGGAGATGGCAATAAGCCAGAGTGATTGGAGAGGTGGGATGGGGCAATATTTCCATAATGCAAGTAAGCCTAATCTGTTCTGGTATGGTGTATTGGACACACGTTGGAAAGACAGATTGATGCAAGGGCCTACATGGACATCTACTGATGATGGCGGTGCTTCCCTTGCCAATGGTACATCTATAAAATTTCTTGAATTTCTTGATAGTTTGTGGCTTGCCCACGCAACTTATATCTATAAGTGGGATACAACAGGTTTGGATTGGGACGGTGTGAATATAACAACAACAATCACTGACGCTGTAACCTTCAAGGGCTTCATGCTTGCTGCGTTAGGTGGTAGCACTCAATACCAGCAATCCAAAGACGGCACTACATGGACTGCCACGACATTAACCAATTTCAAGGCTGATAAATTTGCCGTAGTCGGCAACCTGATATACAAGGCTATCAAGCCAAACAAGGTAATGAAATCTTACTACGGTGATGAGGTTACAGCGCCATCAGCGTGTACGGCAGCATTAATAGAAGTAGCAGGTAATATTGATGCTGGTTCTCATTCCTATAAGGTAGTATGGTCTGACGACAGAAACAGGGTAAGTGTACCCTCTGCTGCTTCTGATGCCATTACTCATGATGGCACTCATAAGCAATCGTCTTTAACTAACATACCTGTTTATCCTAACACACAGGTAACAAAGCGTCAGATATATCGCAACAAGGTTGCAGCCCAGAATACATGGTATCTTCTCACTACACTTACCGATAATACTACTACCACTTATACCGATAATACTGCTGATGCCGCTTTGGGAGTTGCTGCCTCGGATGTTAGTACAATATTCAATCCCTGGATAACTGAAGTCACGGTTGGTGATACCGAGACTGACATTACAGGCATGGTAGAGTTTCAGGGCAGCTTATTCGTAGGTAAGGAAGAAGGGCTTTACAGGGTAGATGCTGATAATACGGTTGTGCCGATAACTACGGAGTTCAGGTATGCCAGAAGTACAAAGAACTTCACAAAGATGGTTACGCATAAGGGGAAGCTATATTACAATATAGGTACACAGGCATTATTTGTCTATGATGGTAATTCCATAAAAGATATAACGTGGAAAAACAATTTCTATTTTATGGGTGACATCGGCGCATTGATACCAAGTTATGAATATCTCTACGTATCTATGGATGCTATCTCAATTACAACTAAAAGTGCTATGTTTTCAGTTAATGAAGAGGTAGTAAATGGGGAACTGGAATATCGGTGGCATCAAATAGGTCATTTTTTTACTGCACCCAATGATATGCACTGCGGCATTGTATCATCAGTTAATTATACTAATCCACGACTTTGGTGGTCAGGGAGACAAACCAACACAAATGCCGTTTATCCAACATACTCCATATTGCCTAAAATTGGCGTAGAACCTGACCTTGATACTGGTTATTCATTTTATACTACAGAAGATGTATTATATACTTCCCGCTATGACTTTGGTTTTAGGACAGATTCCAAGATATTTACATCCATAGATATTCTTTATTCACTACCAACGGGAAACAAGATTACTGTCGATTATTCCGTTGATGATGCTGCTGCTGTGGCACTTGCTGACCTGACAACTACAACAACCAAAATAGATACGAGATATATTAATGCCACTGGCAGATACATAAGGTTTATATTGGGCATGGACTCAGATGCGACATCAGAAACCCCCATCATCTACGGAATAGTGGTACGTGCCATACTGCGTCCTGTCAAGAAAAAGGTCTTTGACTTCTCGGTATATCTCTCTGACTTCCAGGTGGCACACAGGGGCTATGGCAGGAAGTACTCTATCGGCACACTGATTACACAGTTACGCAATGCCAATGACCCTGCAACACAGACAGGGGTAGTTACCTTGAAGGACATGGACGGCACATCATACAGCGTGGTGATTGACGACTTGCAGGAGGAATGGATAACCGATGAGCCGACAAGGAAACCAGAACGGGTATTCCACATTCGGGCAATCGAGGCAAAGGTAGCATAATGGGATATAAACCTTTCAGTATAGCAGACGGGCAACTCCCAGCAACAAAGGGAACTTTATATGTTGTGCCTGAGAACACAACATTAAGGATCACCAGCATAGTACTGGTGAACACAGGTGCAGGTGCTAATACCTGCAATCTGTATATTCAGAGGGACGGCACGAACTCACGCAGAATAATGCCGGTGGACAACAGTATAGCAGCAAGTGGCGAACTGATAATTGTAACACCCATATCATTAGAAACTGATGATTTAATTGAAGGGGATGCCGCAACGGTAAGTGAGGTAGATTACGTTATCAGTGGGGAGCAATATATCAGTGATAAAACGTAACACTTCTTACGAGAAGGTAGAGGACACAGATAACCATCACAGTCCAATGCACGAAGATGGCGGGGTAGACGAGATTGCGATTACGAATTTAACTGGTACAAAGTCCTGCGTATTCCATGCCAATGCTTTTCAGTATCCTAACCCTGGCACTGATTGGACTCCAGCATGGTACGGAGCAGCATTAGGTGCGAATTTATCCGCAAAGACCGTGTGGTTGCCCTTAAGCTTTCTAAAAGTGGGGGATATAATTACCAACTATACTGTTGGTATAAGTTTATACGAAGCAGACGGAGATACTGTAACAGCTGACTGCAAATTAATCAGGGTAAACACAGGTGTAACACCCACAAAGACCAGCATAACCAATGGAGCAATTACTCAACTTACCACTGCTGGCTTTACACAGGCAGCAGCGAATAATGATGATGAGACCGTGGCAACAGGCAAGCAGTACGCACTTGAGATAACAGGGACAACATCAAATGTCAGTACCGCTGAGGCTGTTATCTGCTTTGGTGCTGAAGTTACCGTAACGAGGTTAATGTAATGACTAAGCACGATTGGTACAGGCTGTTTCTCCATATCCTTCCTGGTGCGGTATCGGCATGGATAATAATTCACTCATCACTGGCAGGGCTTGTCAGTGTATGCCTGTTTGTCCTGTATGAACGATGGCAGGGCAGGATTAAAAAAGACAGGGGGTATAAAGACCTCGTAGGCTTTGTATGGGGTTTCAATCTCCTTTACCTATATTATATATTAAGTAAAGGGGGTATTTTCTAATGCCTGATGGTATCAAACCAAGAACAACTGAAGAGGCTATCTGGGAGATATACGAGATAGCACAGAAGAACCATAATGAATTGCAGGAAGTCAGGATAGTTTTACTTGGCGTTCCACACACTGATGAAGATGGGCTGGTAGGCTTTGTAAGGAGAAACTCCAAAAGGATAGACCAAAACAATAGCAGGATAAATAAACTATATGTTGTCCTTGCACTAATAATCGGTGGCGGTGGCTATGGTGGCTATGAGTTATTTAAGTTCTTGAGTGGATAATTATGCTATAATACCAGTGTCCTTCCTTTCCTTTTGAGAAGCCCTGGGGTAACACTTGGGGCTTTTCTTATTTCCTGTTATTTCTACTGCCTTGTTTTTAACCATCCTTTAAATACAAATATTGTTGCACATCTACTCTTGAGTAATTGGCTTTATCAGGTTTACCTGCTCTGTAATTCAATACAATTTCTGAATCTTTAACTTCAACCGTCCATTCTATACTATCACCATCTAACTCATCAATATACAAAAACAACTTATCACCCTTATTAAGTCTCGGACAATCAAAATCTGAATCAACCATTGGGGGCATTCCGTTTGGGAAGTCCTTATCGTTATCGTCCCAAAGTATTACAGTTTTCATTTAATCTCCTTTACTAACAACGTATAGCCTATCCATGCCGTACCCTTACAATATATAGCCCTGCCCTGTAAAACCTTACAGCGTGCGTTTTTCAAGGCTAATCTTTCGTTTTAATAGGGGTGTCGGGCTGGATAATCTTGTCTACGGCGTTGGTGAAGGCTTCGGAATAAGTATTGCCTTTGCCTTCTATGACTGAAATGCCGTAACTATCTGTGAAGTTCTTACCTGTCCAATAGTTAATCTCAAACCTAACATCACCTTCCCTTAGAAACTCTATGCTTGAAATATCCATTGTTGCGTAGAGCTTCGGCTCGAAGTCCCTGAAGCAGGCATTGAGGTCATTGGGGTAGTCGGGAACATTCAAAAGTAAGATACTCTCATCCTTTTTAGTCCATAGTCCTGCTAATACATATAACCCTGCCCATAATGCTCTCTGTTCGTTATTCATGTTACTCCTTTATGACCACATATTATTTACAACTAACATCGTTTTCTCACACTTTTGGCACTTCATTTTCCTACCTTTATCGGGTATATACCCCTCTCCAATATCATCTTCTATATTATAATGATTCTCTTCCTCACAATACGGGCAATCCACTACTATAACCTCCATTCTATATGCTGTTGCTTCTTTAATCATGTTGCTCCTTTATCCTATCCTGTTCCTTTCATTGCGCCAGGGCTTATCTCGCCGCCCTGGTTGTTTCTCCTGTGCCTGCTGAAGCAACTCAAGATTGAGCTTCCCGGCACATTTATCATGCACCCAACAGTAGACAGTACCTTTAACCTTCACGGGTTCAAGCTTCCATTCCTGCGCCGACTTCCCGCACACGGCGCATTGGTGGGAGTTGAATTTAATCATAACCTTGCCTGCTCATGCGTCTTGACTTCTACGGTTACTATGGTGTCGTTGTGATGTTCACCATGTGCTATGAGGAGTATTTCTACTATCTTAAATCCCCTATTCTTACCAAAGTCATTACTACTCCATCCAAAACTGATAACATAACCCCCAATGATTATTTTATCGCATATTGCATTTTTAACTGAATTGTAAAAGCGATTACTCGTATCTAATTGACTCGCTTTTATTCCAACACCACTATAACATTCACTAATTTGACGGTAAGAATAAGGTGGGTCAAACAACACACCCTTAAAAGCACCTTCTATTTGTTTGCAAAAATCCTCCGCTAAAAGGTGATAGGCAGCCGGCATTTCAGGATTAAGGTCATTCGTAAACTCTGCGGGACTATTCATACCCGCAAACGGGTCTATCCACCCTTTGCCATCGCCAACATACCTATCCAGTAATTCTCTGATAGGCTTTATAGTAAATGTCCATTTCGATGGCATGCTCCACCGCCTATTGATTATCATTTAATCACCCTATTTTATCTATATCCTTATCAACGGTCCATTGACTTAGCTTAAAACCATCTTAAAACTAAATGTGGGTATCCAATACTGATACCTCTTTAGTAATCTCAATGTTTATCATGGCTTTATATCCTCACTATCTGTGGCTTCAGGTTGCTTTATCCTTCGAAAGTTGGCATTGAACATATTCTGCTGCTCCACTTGATGGCAAACTTCGTTACATCCTTCTGGAAAACTATTTATGGTAATATCTGGCTCTGGAAAGCTCTGGTCGGCATCCAGTTCTACCAGTTTGCCCTGTTCCAGCTTGGCAAGCAAGGCGAGTATTTCCACACTTTGCATATCTAATGCCACTAATGTATCTTCCAATCTTTGAATATTTCCTGCCTTTGCCAATGACCTAAGGAGTTCCTTCAGTGGCGAGAGAGTAAGGATTTGGTCTGCCTTACAGAACCCACAAGTTTCAGAATCTTCAAGTGATGGGCATTTCTGCTGACATTCGGTTATCGCATTCTTGTCTACTATCTTCGCTATCTGTTCCCTCAATGGAACAGGCTGTGGAGAGAGTTCCAATGGATTGCCCTCATAGGCACCGCCACTGGCAAAGCTATCTCCTATTGGCTCTAATGGTGATTCCTGTGCTAATGATTGGTCTGTCATTTCTTTGCCTCACTTTCCTTCTTGTCGGTGGCTTCAGGTTGCTTTATCCTTCGAAAGTTGGCATTGAACATATTCTCTTTACACTCATTCCATCCATCTATATAACCATCATGAGCATCATAATTAGGATTAAAACCTTCAGGTGATTCTGTTAATCCATGTTCAGGCAAGTCCTGGTTCTCATCCAACTCTATCAACTTGCCATGTTCCAGCAGGGCAAGGATTTGATCAGTAACTTCCCTTAGCCATTTTACATCCTTCATTGATACTATAGGATGATTACCTTCTTTAATACTTTCCCACTCTGTATCAAAGAATTGATTACCAAACATGTCTACTATATCCTCTCGTAGCTTCTCTTTGTTCATTTACTCACTCTCCTTTATTCCTCCAAACCAGTTACTCCCACAGGCAGGGCATCTGGTCTGTATCTCTTCATAAGTCGGGATATGCTCACCATCATATGTCCCGTCCTGATACTCCCATTTGAGTCCACAGTTTTTACATTGCACTGGGAAGTTCACGTTACTCACTCTCCTTCTTTCCAATTCTTCCTGTGTCATTTTAACCACCTTTCTTTCAGGGCTTCTAATTTATTGTCCCACATCAGATATGGTTCTATCTCTTCAAACAGCCTCGCCCTATCCGCTTTGAGTAACCCATTAAAGTGTTCCTCGTCCTGCTGATGAGCAATCTCCATAGCAATTCTCCACTCCTTATCCTTCTCCCCGGCTGTGAGTGCAGCCTGGGCTTTGAGTGCGCCCTCCAACCTTACATAAGTTCGGCCATCAGGCAGCAATGGCATGCCATTCCCAGTGGTAATTGTGTATTGATGAGCCTTGATTTCTTCGTCACTTAGTAGTTTCATTTCGTTTCCTCCTTTCATGGCTTTAGTAGTATTTTATAAATTTTATACCATTAACCAGTTTGAATTTAATTTCAATCGTTGATGGATTAACTTTGGGGTCTGTCCTACCCCTTGCCTTTGGTATCTTCAGGCTATGATAGATTATATTCTCTTCACGTATGGTATCAATGGAGAAATATAGCTTTGCCCGCTTCTGGCTGAACACACCACCATACCCCAAATCCTGCCCCGGCTTTTTCTGTATTCCGATTAACGCAATGCCACCGTTTAGCTTCCTGTATATCTGCTCAATTTCTTCACCTATCAGGTATACCTCACTGTTCAGGTCAAGGTAGTCAATAATGTTAATGCCCCCCGGCACGATAACATCACCAAACTTATCCGCCCTATCCCATGACTTGAACGGTGGTGGTACTGGTATCTCACAATCAGAATTAATAAATCTTTCCCACATCTCCTGTGGACTCATGTCATTCGTAAATAGCGTTATGCCAAGTGGGTTGTACATATTCTTTAATATAAAATCATATATAAAGGCAGTTTTGCCAGCACCAGGCGATCCTGCTATGATGATTATAGAACTGCGGTATGTCTTAACGTACTTCTCCAACCCTAATGGATACATGATGTCGATGTTTGCGTCATCCGGCAAGTCCCACCAGTTAATTTCGGTCTGTTCATAGTTGACAACACGGTACTTGCCAGTACCCAACTTTTCAAGTGTGCCTGCCTTTACAAGATTCTCCAGTACGTGCCACCTGTGGTTTTTCCCCATCCGTGACTGTATGTTAAATTGCTTGTCGACCTGCTCGACTGTAAATGGATAATATCCGACAAGACTAATATATTGGTCTATTTCATTTGCAATTACCCTGTATGCTTTTTCTTCAGCTTCTATTAAGTCCATAAATGTACCTTTTACGTTGATGGAACTTTGATGGAACTTTGATGGAACTTGATGGAATTTGATGGAATAAATGGAATAAATGGAATAAATGGAATTTATGGAACATCATAACTCGAATACCTCCTGCGAGCACCTGCGGGCGGCGATTTCCGCATATTTCTCTGAGATTTCTATGCCTATGCACCGGCGGTTGAGCTTCTTTGCACAGAAGGCGGTTGTGCCACTGCCAAGAAATGGATCGAGGATAAGGTCGTTGGGATTAGTAAAGGAAGCAATTACTTTCCCTGTAATATCTTCACTGGTATATCCAGGATGCCCATAATTATTTTCCTTAAAAAAGTATCCCATGCCACGTATTTGGACATTATTCCAAACATCTTTAGTTCGTATCATGGGCTTGGCGTTGGTGAGTAAAGAGGCAAACTGATTAACAAATCCGTATCGGATAGCACCTGCAGGAGACCACGTTAATATTATTTGTCTATAATCGTTACCTAACATATTCCAGTAATTGAGAATATATTTTGTCGGAACATAAATCAACATTTGAGTTGATAGCCGTTTTAATTGAGTTATCCACTCTTTGCAAAATGCAAGGTAGACTTCATCTGTCGTTTTATCATTCCATTGCCCATAATCTATGTTTACGTTATATGGCGGGTCCGTAAAGGGCAAGTCCACCTTCTCGGTAAGCTGTGGCAGCACCTCACGGCAGTCGCCCAAGTATATCTGGACGTACTTGTCCTGGTAGTAAGGTTTCATAAACTATCCCTTTTACTTATTTCCCTGAATAACATCTTTTCTTGTTTCTTTATATCCTCAAGTTTTTTAATAGGAACATGGATACCCATTTTAGGGACAAAGACATAGTGCAATCTCCAATTAATATCAATCTTGTCCTGTAGCTTCCTTGAAATGGGATAGGAATAGTTGATGCCACAGATTTCCTCCTCAAATGCCCTGAATGTATCAGAACATGGGAAATCAAATAACTCACCATCCCGCATGGGAGCCTCCTTTTATTCAGATTTCAGGCGTTCAACTTCGCTCACCGGGATATAGATGATTCCACCTAACCGGATTGAAGCGAGTTTGCGTTTTTCTATCCACCTGTAAATAGTAGACCTGGGCTTGTTGAGGTCTTTAGCAGTGGTCTCAACAGTCATTAAATCGTCTGTCGTTAGTTTAATTTCGATAGCCATGCTACAAGATTACCACACTATTATCATTTTGTCAAGTATTAAGTTCCATGACCTCCTGCGAGCACCTGCGGGCCTCATTATTGGGAAGTTGCTACTCTAAAACCATCTTGCAGAGGATAAGGGCAATGTTCCCAATCAATGATAGTACACGGCTCATCGCCTGTAGCTACATATTCTGAATCCTTGTGCTTACATCTAAATTGCCAGATACCGTCCTTGCAGTGTTCGCACCTGGCTACCACGTTATCTATTGGCTTCATTGCTCCTCCTAAAAATGATAAGTGTAGCCTAAGTGTAGCCTAAGTGTAGCCCTGTACACTTCTTTTTTTTTACGTTTAAAGCCTGTAATATGCTTCATATATATATATATATAATAAATAAAGGGTACTATTGAAGGATTTAAGGATTAACAATTTTTAAGTTTCCTCCTCCGAATTTAGATTATGATAGGCTTGTATGGATTGCGGAGTGATTATTTCGTACCCGTCTTTTGGCAATTCCTTTATATCTCCCGTGTAAATACTCAGTAACATATAGGATGCCCTCAATTCCTTATATAGAATATTTAGCGGATTGCTTTTATCAAAATTGTGTATTAGATTAGAGGCGTCTTGCACGTCAGACATAGCCGTGCCTACCAGTTTCCTGGCGTGCTGTAGCGATTCGTTATACTCCATTAGTTTCTCCTCCTCAAAATACCTTATACCTACCACGACTTATCTCCCTATCTATTGCTCTCTGTTTCATTTCAGGTCGTGGTTTGCCACCCAGATATTCTCTATGGTGAGTTGAACACACCATCCAGTAACCTCCATCCCAAACACCCCCTTGGACTGATACCCAATTCATGCAGCCAACAATATCACAGATGCTATCCATATCATCAAAGGTTTTCGGGTCACTCCACCCTAACGCTGCAAAGGCACTTTCAAGAGCAGATAACCCGCCTGTATATAGTATAGGTTTACCATCCTGTACACCCCTATAAGCAAATTGCCACACCATTTCTTCAAGGGCTTCCCGAACTTCTGGTTTCATTTCTTGTCTAATCCCTGAATGAGCGTTACCAGCAGGTCAATTCCCCAGGTCTTAGGCGGCATCTCGTTTTTAAAGGTCTCGGCAACCGTCCCGGAAACATGGTGCGTGAGCAGGTAGCGGCTCATGTTGGACTGATTCCAGTTTGCAGTGAGTTTCTTGAATCTGTCCCATTTGGCCTTTAGCTCCTGTTGCTCTGCATTATCCCCTACCTGAATCAACGGAATCGGCTCATTTATCGCTGTATGAAGCCCTGTAGTCCGTGGGGCTGTGTCCTGCTCAGGGTCTTGCTTTTCCTTAAGGGCTTCGTCTTGGCTTGTGCCACCAAAAAGTTGTTCTTTGGCGGTTTCCCCTTTGGATTTCTCGTTACACCATTTCCCGTCACTGGTTCTATGTGACCACCACTTATTATCACCCTTCTTTATCTCGGTAAAGGGCTGGTTATGGACTGTGCAGAAGTGGTCTTTGGTTATGGATTCAGGGGCTTCGGCTGGCTTGGTCTCTTTTTTCTTTCCCCGGCCACTGGCTGCCTCGCCATCGTCATCTTCTTCAGAGGCGATTCCGAGCATGGCGGAAAGGGCGTAGCGTCTGGCATAGGTCAATGCGCTGCCCATGCCCTGCGGGGTGGGAGTTGTTGTGGTTACAGGCAATGAATCACCATCTTTAGGCCGTGATATTGTGGGTGTCAGGGATAGTGTGCTACTAATCCATTCCCCACTACTATGCAAAATTATAGTAGTAAGATTGATTTTGTTCTCCACATCATTTGTTGCCTGAACAATCGACAAGCCATTCTCGCAAAGTGGTTTCCTGATTGCCTCCCATATAGTAGCCAAATCTGCATATTTACTTTTAAACCAGGGATTGTCTGTAAGTTTTTTAATGGGTGGGATTGCTCCCTGGCACTTCGATAATGCCGTAGCGATTTCCTTTATACTATCAGATTGTTCCATGTTATTCCTTCTCCTTTTCTTTTTTGTTTCCCACTCTTTCCACTCTCATGTCTTTTATGTCAGTTACTACTGTTGGACCATATTGTTTAATATGATCAAGCACTTTCTCTATGGTTTCAAAATCGTCTATTTCTATGACAGACGTGATTACTACGGTATATTTCATTCCTTCGCCTTACTCCTGTAATTCCCACCAATCTTTATTAGTTACACCTTTGGACTGACATATCTCAATCCATTTTGTTAACTTAATAGACATACAATTATCCCCAGCAGCTTGTGTGTATGCCCATTCATCTCTGATGACACTCAATAAGTCCTGTTCTGCGCTAGTAGCCCTGCACTCAGGACATATTTGTATCCAGTGCTGTTTATGTTTCTCACAGTAGCTAATAATGATAAGCTGATTTTCCATGTTATTCCTTCTCCTTTTCTTTTTTGTTGTTCTCAAGAATGGTGATTATTTCATTCCAACTCTGTTTCATTATCTCAATCACTTCCTGCCTTCCCTTCTGGTAGGCCTCCCAAATATCCTGTGCCGTGTATTTACGTTCCTTTGCCATTATTTATTCCTTCCTGTGTTGAATGCTATCTGCCCAATTAGTACTAAGCAGGATTAGTGCAGCGTAGCTCACAATCAGGCATACGCCAATAAAGAAACTATACAGTATCGCTATCATTCTTTAGCCTCCAGTAGCTCCTGGTTTTCGTAGATATTGCCGATGACTTCCCTATGAGCCTGTGCTGTGCTACCCATTGGGTAATACCAACCATCGGGGATTTCGTCGAAGGTGGCTTCAAAGCCACGCATTACCGCAACACAGGTCTTACCCTCATCGCCATCATCATTGACATTACTCAACCTAACTATATCCCCCTCGAACACTTCCTTGCCGTTCTTGTCGTGGAGGCCTGTGTATTGCATAAGTTCGAGGAAAGGATAATCCCCAAATATTATCTCTGTTTCCTCATGATTCCAGACACCAATTTTGCCTCGAAAATCAAGGTAAAACGAATAAAACATCTGTTTTTGTGTTTTATGGTATGCTCGGAATTTAATCTCTCTCATTATCCTGCTCCTCATTGTCAATACACGCCCAACAATACTCGCTGTCATTGTCGGACTCTATGACGTTGCCACACTCACGGCATTCACGGTCTCCTTTGATAGTGGTCATTTTCCCTCCTCTTCTTCTTTTTAGTTTTCGTAAACTGTTTCCATTTGCTCATTGCTATTTCTGCGTGGTGGCGTGATACATAGGCTACTGGATAACAGGTTTCTCCACTGTTACTTAATTCCCAAAAATAAAAACACAGTGATTTTCTGCCGGGAAGATAGCCAAGCACCAACGTTATCCCGTTGATTTCTATACCCTTCATTTTCCCTCCAGCAACCTTGATAATGGCGTGCCTATCTGTTCCATCTTCATGGCAACATGGGCTTCCGCATGAAGTATCTCACGGTTTCTGATTTCCTCTTGTTCCTCCGGGGTGATGTCATCATGCTTATCCATGTCTAATCTCCTTTTGCAGGTTGTAGATTTTAAGGCAGTGTTCAAACACCTGCCACTCTTTAGATAGGTTAGTGATTACTCTTTCCTCAAATCCTTCGTCCTCGTCCCTGCCTATCCTGACAATCCGGGCATTGGCAATCTCATGCCCGCACTCTGCTAATAAAGACCTGTATGCTGCCAACTGGCTTATCATTTCAGGGTAGATAGCCTTGCCTGTCTTGAAGTCCACTAACCACAGTTCACCGTTGAGTTCACCGAGACAGTCTATTGTTCCGCCAAACTTGTAGAACTCACTAACCATAGGTTCTTCCACGATAACAGGCTTTACCGGGTTGGCTTTGTGCCATTCAAAGAAAGACAATAGGCAATTTTCTGCCTTATCAATGTTTTCCTTGCTGTATTCTGAAGTGTCAGGGGTTTCTTTCTTCAGGTAGCACATTATCAAGTAATGGGCAAGCGTGCCAATGTCTCCCGCATTGTCCCGAACTGCCTTATAGTCAAGACCATCGCACCCGCAACGCCACGCCCAATCGAGAAGTGCTGGTTGATTGAGTATCCCCAGGATAGTTGTCACCGATGGTACTCGTTGCCCGTCCTGTGTTTTATAGACTGTATGGATTTTAGTTTTAGTATTCATTACCATACCACTTTTCAAGTTCCTCAAAGGCATCTGCAATATCTTTATCATTGATATACCTTAGTAGCAGTTTATCACCCATAATATGCTCACTTACGGCATCGCCGCTACGGGAAATTCTTTCTAATTCTTTTATTAATTCTTCTTTATTCATAATTCCTTTCCTTTCCTTTTATTTGGGGAGGGGTGTTACACCCTCCCCGTGTACCATTTTCACCATAAATCTAATAGTCTTTATCGCTTAACTCCGCAGGGCTACTCCTTTCTGTGGCTATGCCACAATTTAAAATATTGGTTTATGGTTGCTGTGGTGTTATTGCTTCTAAACTTTGGGTGATACCTCCTTTCGTTTTATTTACCAGCCAGTAGCCAGATTAAAACTACTCAAGCCCTGTCGCTTTGTGCAGGGTGGCTGTGCTATTCCTAAACAGCGCCATAGCCACCGCCATCGCCATCGCCACCGCCATCGCCATCGCCACCACCATCGCCACCGCCATCGCCATCGTTTATACTTGCCATTTTATACCCTCTCTTTCCTGTCAAAGCAAAGGTGTTTCTCGCCAAACATCTCTCGCCAAGCGTCAAGGTCAGCGCCACATACCGGGCATAGGTTACGCTTTTTCAGTGCTTCAAAGTCCGCTTCGGTCATTTCTCTAAGTTCATTAATCCTCATCTGTATCCCTCAATTCCTTTTCTACCTGGCGCGCTTCCTGCCTGGTATAGCCACTTGCCTCAAGGTTTTTTAGACCAAAGTAGTTGTCGTGGATGGTACAGCATTGAAGCCAAGTCTTGCCATGCTTAGTTGGGACATTCAAGGCATATTTATTAGCTACACGCTCGCATTTAAATACTTCACATTTCATATGATGATGATCGTCCTGTCCTTTTCTTTAATTAGCTTATCTTACTATTCAAACTAATCCCTGTCAATAGTTTTCTCACTAAAAAGTGATTATTTTTAAAAAATATTTATAAAGGAAGAGGCCCTGGGATTTGGGGTCCCAAGGCCTCAAAAGGAAGGACGGTTACATTATACCATAAGGTTTTCTTCCTGGCAACTTTGCCCGGACATGGTATATTTTTTGCGCTCCGGTGTATTAACATCAATGGTTATCTTTAGATAGTCAATACCAAAACGGTTAGTCACCCATGAAATATTATTTATTTTGCGCTCTGCAATCTTAGTTTGAGGCCAGATGTAGCCTCGGTCGGAATCTAATCGCCGTGCCTCGTCAAATAGTATATTTTGAGCCTCTTTAAAGCTCATAGCGCCTATGAGATGTAGGTTCTGGGTTATCGGGTTATAAACCTGCACCACGTAATTGCAAATAATTGATTTTCCCATTGTTATCCTTTCCTTTCTGAATGTTTATAAACTATGCTTTGTTGCAGGGGGAGATGATATTTAGGGATAACCAGGATCCCTGGCGAGGGTTTTCAGCCTTCTCATTTCTTCAGGTTCTTACGTGATAATCTCAGCCTGATGACCCCTGGGGAGTTTCTCCAATGGAAAATATTGATAACCTTTAAGAAAAGGATGGTATCTATTATCCATTTCGCAATCTGGATGGACATAATGGCTGTAGCCCACTTCTTCAGCTATCCCCACACAACCACAAGGTAGGTAGCTTTTCTCTCCTATATCATATAAGCCTTTGCCGTTATTGTTTTTCATTAGTCTTACTCCTTTTTAGTGTAGGTCTCTTTCCCGCATTTACTACAGAGCCATTTTTGAGCTTTGCGCTGGCCTATCCAGCGTAGGCCGTTGCGGGCCATTGGTTGATTACATCGTGGGCAATTCAAATTATCACCTCCTTAAAGGTTCTTTTAAAGTAATCCTGGTCAACGGAAAACTGCCTATCTCGCTGGTCAATTATGATATAGGTTCTCGTTCCGATTCCTGGCTGTACTCCTTCACCTAAGATATTCACCGTTGCACTGGTTTTGATTTTAGCAGCTCCAACTTTTATATCTTGAGTGCTCTCAAAGGTCTTGGTTTGTAACTGTCTGTGTCGTAAGCAAAAACACATGTGTATTCTACTCCTTCATTTTAAGCTATTTTATAAAAATGACTTGGTTTGTTTCTTCCCCTCGCAAATACCGTTCAATTTCTAAAATGGCTTCCTTTTTATATTTTTCAAATCCCCATGCCACAATTGCATTATTGCTATTTCTGATATACCAATGCCAGGCTGGCCAACCATGTGCTATTATGCTACTAATTGGCTTTTTTATTAATTCTGTACAGTACATTATTTCCCTCCTTCTCTTCTAAGTTCAAGTAACCTCCAGTCATATTGTTTAGCAATATTGCGAGCCGTAAGCATGGCATCTTTATTAGTATTAGATTTAATAATTTTATGCTCTAATACAGGCCCTATTATCTCATTTGGTAATGGATTGCGATAATAAAAGGCTTCATATATCATTTTGCCTCCCTTTCGTAGTATTCGCTGGCATCCCGTTCTAATTCCTCTTCCCAGGCTTCTTCACTCCATTTTTCCATAAGGTCTTTGTATTCCTGGCTATCTGTTTTCATTGTTGTCCCTCCTCGCCGGTACGAAGCCCCGGCTGGCATGAATCTAACTATTTTATTGTTTCCGGTAAATGTGTCTGGCAGTAAATTGCCGGGTTGACAAATGGGCTTCCAGGTATTGGTTTAACAAGTATGTTATTCCAGATAAACTTCTCACCCCTATAAGCTGCGCCTGCTGTTACATCGCTGCCACATTCACAGCACTTGTAATAGATTGATTCGTTTCCTGCTTTAGCTGCTTCAACTTTTCTTGGTGTCCATGTTGCTAAGTTATCCATTGTTGTCCTCCTTTATTTTAGCTATCCATCCCTGCCCCCTGGCAGTGGGGCAGAGTCGATGGCTAAGCTAATGAGCAAGCTCGATTTTTCCCCTGGCTCGCCGCCAGGCTTGTATTAATGCGGGATCTGTCCCGATTAGCTTGCCCATCACAATACATAATTGCAGAGCTCGCCTTCCCTCCCTTGTACGCAGATCCTCCGGGGTCAGGTCTGCGTCCATGAGAGCATAGAGCTCTCGATGAGTCAATTGTTTGTTTTCCATTTTATCCCTCCTAAACTTATTTTCTTAATCATATCATATCAATCCACCTTTGTCAAGTGCAACATATGTTCTAATTTCACTCCTGTTTAGCTACAAAATCCTATGTAATAAATTTCATGCTTTCAATCGTGAAAATTCTTTTTGCCCCGGAAATTAAGGCGACTTGACATAATGCCAGATTTATGTTATGTTTTGCTGTATGGTAGGATTTATCACTAATTTAGTGGGGTTTAAACTATGATGGAAAATCATAGAAAAACTGAGAGTAAATCAGGTAAGCATCCGAACTCTTTAGCTAATCTCAAGCCGTTTAAACCTGGTGCTGAATGGACGGGTAATGCTGGTGGTGTGCCTAAGGGGACAATTTTTGTGACTGACAGGGTAAGACGCAAATTAGCTGACCGCAGCTATGACAATAAGTTTGAACAGATAGCTGATAATTTAATTAATAGAGCTGTAACTAAAGACAATGCACTCGTTAATCTCCTTGATCGGACGGAAGGAAAGGTGCCCGACAAAAAAGAGCACTCTGGCACAATCAAGCTGGTGGTGGAGTACCGGGATAAACCAATAGATGAAGATGTGGATGATAGCCAGGTCAACATTTAACCTTGAAATATCGCAATCCTGGCGTTTTATAGGATAGAGCTATATCCAAGTAAGGGTATGATGTTGCAGGGGTGTGGATTTTAAGCAGTTAAGACCTGACATAATGCAATCAGTCGTTATGTCATGCTTGTTATGTAAGCTTAGCTTTAAAAGACCTGACATAATAGTTATAGTATTCAAACGGTGTTACTAACGACCTTGTTGTGTGTGGTGTTAAGTGTAGCTTTCCTAAGTATAGATGCTCTTTTAAGGTAGTATTCTTTTTAAGGTAGTATCCCTTTAAGTGTAGTAGTGTAGCTTAAACTACACTTACACTACACTTAAAGAGGTAGCCGGTGGGGTGTGGTGGATGATAGTTTTGTCTGGGGCAATGGTTGTACTGGTAGAATGGTTTAAGCAGTAGAGTCGTTTTTTAAAATGGTATATCTTACCGTTATTAGATAGTAACGACCAAATAGTTAGATATAAATTAGCTATGAAATAAATTTACCATATAGTATGTGTGAATTTACCATATAGGCCAATAATGAGCATAAATACCCTATTATTCCATTTAAGGCGTAACTGGATAGCTTGACAATTTCTTACATTTATGGTATACTCCTTACTATAGGAGGTAAACACGATGGAAACACGTTTTGCAAGGTTAGACAGGTTAACCGGGGAGATAGTCGACATAAAGCCAGGTACTGGCAAGAAGAGGGCTGAACCGGTGTTTCTCAAGTTCTGGCAACATAAGGTTTATGCGGAACGGATTGATTCTCTACATGGCGCTACACTTAAGATTCTGTTTTACTTGCTGAGGGTCGCAAAGTGGGGTAATCAGATACCGGGTTCTGGTGTTACCGCTAAAGCGAAGCAGATACCACAGAGCCACGTTTCAAGGGCATACACTGAGCTTAAAAGGGCTGACATTATCAAGTGTATAGACGGGGTATATTATCTCAACATGGACTTCTGCTGGCGTGGTAGTGAGGCGCAAAGGAAGGAATTGTACTGTGCCTGGGGCCCGGACATGGACTTAAACACTACTAAGGAGGGATAATGAAACGCATAATCAATGACCAGGAAACAGAGCTTGAGCTCAGGTTGATACCATTAGATGGTGATCCTGCGCCGTTAGCACCTCGTGTCAAGTGCATGAGGTATATCTACTGTGAGCACCAGTATGTACCACGTGATGAGCCGGTGAACTGGCACTGTGAATCTCACTGTGGCAATGATGCCCGGTGTGTTATCAAGGACTAAGGAGTAGATTTGAAAATAGCATTATCACGTATCAATGATACCGGAGCAAAGCGGGAGCATGGCAGCATTGTCAGCCTGAAGGATAGCATTGCCAGTGTGGGACTTATCAATCCATTAACGGTGGATGAGGATTATAATCTGATGGCAGGCAGGAGGCGATACCAGGCCATTAAAGAGCTTGCATGGAGTGAGGTTGATGTAAGGATTATACCGGTAAGTGGGGATAGGCTGAAGGCGTTCCGGGTAGCCATTGATGAGAACCTGAAGCGTAAGAACCTTAGCGACCCGGAAGTGGCTATTGCCATAAAGGAATATGACAGCTTAAAGCGGGAATTGGAAGGTGAAACGAAACCACAGGACTACCTTAAACGAGGTTCCCGTATGCCACAGTGTAGCGAACGGGAAGGATGGACACAGGACAAAACGGCGGAAGATTTAGGTATATCAAGGCAAGCAGTAGGTAAAGCCATAAAGATAGCTGAAGCCATAGAGGAACACCCGGAACTGGCAGGGCTTAAAGGCGAGCAGATATTACGCAAGGCGAGCATGGATGAAAAGAAGGAGCAGATAAACAATCTCAATCCACTGGAGGGGATATTTGATGTTATAGTGATAGACCCTCCCTGGGAAATAGCAGGTAAATATGACCCTGATAGCAGGAGAGCTATACCCGATTACCCGATGATGAGTTATGAGCAGATAGAGCAAATAAAGCTACCTGCATCTGAGGATTGTGTGTTATGGCTGTGGGTAACTAATCTCAATATACATGATGGTTTACACCTATTAGAAGCATGGGGCTTTGAGTATAAAAATATACTTACATGGGCAAAGGATAGATTTGGTTTAGGGAACTGGCTGCGAGGTCAAACTGAGCATTGTTTGTTGGGAATTAAAGGGAAGCCGGTATTTAGTGGTTCAAGTATCAGCACGTTACTTAATGCTCCGAGGACAACACACAGCACCAAGCCAGATGCCTTTTATGAGCTTGTTGGCAGGTGTTGTACTGGAAGAAAACTTGATTACTTCAGCCGTCAGATACGGGAAGGATGGTTATCTTATGGCAACGAAGTATAAGGATAACCTGGAGCTTATTTACCATAATAAAGATTGGGAAGGGAATACATTACAGGTATGGAAGGGTAAATCATTAAAAAGGTATCCTGAATATATAGCCAATGGTGATGCCGTATTTTATATGGAAACGAATGGATTATACAGGTTTACGTTAAAAGACCAGATTATGCTTGAGGGATTGGTATTAAGTATTGTAGTTGTACCTGAACGAAGGAACGAAAAAGCTAATTTGTTTATAAATGAGGCTAATAAATATAAAAGCGTAGCCTCATCGCATTCTAATAAGGAGGAGGAGGGACCATGGATATTGACGAATTACATCAAAAAGAAGAAGGAGGAGTAATAATGGCATTAGGAACGAAATTAAAGGAGTTACGGAGCAAGTTAGGGATGGAAAGAGAATAAAATGGCTAAAATACGTGTAACAATTAAGGGTGAATTGGGGCAGATTTCTGCATCTCGCTTTCTTACTGTAGTTGACCACTCTTTACACCTATTGGGAGACTTAGATAGGCATTTTTCGGCATCTCGGCTAAAAAGCCTTTCTTGGGTTATTTCTGGATTAGGGGAAGGTAATAGTACCTATATGGATTTAGAGAGCAGGGTTAAACGTGGGGAAGAAGATATAGGAATAAAGGTATACGATGCTTTTATAGGTGGTTTGGGTGCTATTGAAAAAGAACACGTTATACCTAAGTATTTTAATACCGCTATGTTAGTACGGCTACGCAAAATGACCAAGGAGTTTGGTCGAGATGGAATTCAGGAAGTGCATTACTCCGGAGAGAAAGACAAGAAAATTAGACTTGACATTGAGACTGAGAAAACTCTTGATGAATTAATCGGTATCAAGTACAAGGTCATTGGTTCAATTGAAGGTAAAATCGAACTAATATCGATTCGTAAAAAAAGTAGACGGTTCGATATATTTCAGTCTGTTAACGAGAAGGCGGTTACATGTACCTTCCCGGAAGAAATAGAACAGGATGTGTTTAGAGGTGCTGAACAAAGGTTCAGAGTAGTTGTTTCGGGCTTAATTTCGTACAATGCCAAAGATGAACCAAGAAGTATATCGGTAAAAGCCCCTCTCCGGTTTCTCAAAAGAGAAGTGGATTTACCTACTATTGAAGATATGCGTGGATTAGACCGCAATATTACTGAAGGTTTATCAACTGAAGATTATGTTAGGAGTTTGAGAGAATGATTGACAACCCAAAGCAATTATTAGGTCTTGTGGAAGGAATGGCGAGCATTCCATCACCTTCAGGAATATCAGCATATTGTGGAGACCTGCATTAGAAGATGAGTTCACCGTATGTGATGCCGATTCGGGTACTGTGCTATGGTATGGCAGCGAGCTTGACTTCGAGGAAATGATAAGAAAGGAGGTGATATAGAACATGGCAGAATATCCAACAACAAATTATGGACAGGAATCCAAACGAATTACAATCAGGTCTCTGGAAATGGAATGTCTTCAAGAAACGATATTATTGAATGATCGTCTCTTGGAAGTATTCAACAGGGATCGCAAGGAACAAGATAGCCAACTACAAACAGAAGAAAACAACTTGCTCGATACTATTACTACTGACCTGTGCAAATTGCTTGCTATCTTGAAAGAAATGAGGGAGTTGGTTAACCAGCAAATAATCAAGAAAATTATTTAATTCTTGACAAACACCACTAAATATGGTATACAACTTATTGGTAAGTCTCTGTGGGGTGAAGCCTTGATAGACGGAAGGCTTTAATGGCGATACGACACCAGCCCCACAGGACAATAAAGGAGGTCACATGAGAACTAAATGCAAGAAGAAAGAAAGAAACAAGTAGACGATTACATGGAGTGGAGATTTGGCAGACCTGATATTCCAAAGTCTTTCATAAGATATAACCAAGTCTATACTCCAATGGGGGAAGGTAGATACAAGATTTGGCGAATAGATAGCAAAGGAGGTCTTCAATGCCTTGCAAGGGCAAGAAGCCAATGAAGAAGCCAAAGGGTAAGTAATGACAACATGACTTTATATTGTCAAGCCAATAAACATGGATGGAAACCTAAGATTCGTAGAATGAGGGTATTTAATAGGGTTTTGACCCCAGAAGAGATTAAAGAATTAATGCAGAGTGAACGTAACTTACTTCCACCAGGATGGAGAAGTAGGATTATAAAGGAATAGCATGGTAACAACCGAGGCAAATCGTTCAAACACAATCTGGGTTGCGGTACTCCCTGTAAAGTGTCATCTCTGCGATAATAATGCCGATTATGTCATTCAAGAGGTGCCGTTGTGCAAACAGTGTGCCAATGACGAAAGTATAGAGGAGATAGCATGACTGAGACAACCGTCAGAGACGTTATAGACTGCCTTGTTTGTGAGGGTTGTGGCAGCCGTGTTACCGAGCTTAAGATGGTGGAGGGCAAATGGCTGTGTAAGGAGTGTTCGAAGGAGAAGATAGGATAATGAGCATAGAGACAGTAAGAGAATCTTTAAAGTGTATTATAGAGGACATAAACAGATTGCCCATAGGTGTCAAAGCCAATGCTGATAATTTGGTGAAGAGGATTTTATATACCCCTGGCATTGAGGTAAGGGATGATGATCAGGGGTTGCCAAGAATGGTAATAGCATCAATGTTATACGTTCAAGAGTTAGGTAAAGATAAAGAAGAAGCCCCTGAATTGTGGGCTGGTTTATTTGAGGATGATATTCACTGGGGAGACTGTACTCAGCAAGCTGAAACCTGTTTAGTTTGTCTACGTGAAAATTATCTTGACAAAGCTGATGAAATACTCTCAATGCTTCATAACTTCGTTAAGGTTGAGAAGAAAGCATGAAGCTCCACATCCGTGACGAGGAGTACACCACATATCATTTAAGGTGTCCTCAGTGTGGATATGTCTGGGGAGTAGAAGCAAAGGAGAAGCCGCCTTATGAGAGATGTCCTATGTGTGGAGCAAAGGTAGAGATAGAATGAGTGTACATAAAGTTAGTCTTTACGAGATGTATTTAATTGGTGATAAACCTGCTGAAAAGAATCAGAGATTCGACTTGCTAAAACGGTATCTCAGGTCAATAATCAATAAAGGCAGAGTACCTCTTAATGCCAGGATTATAGAACATTTTGATTTCTTGAGAGCAGGGTACATAACAATGTGTTATGGCAAGTGCTACTATATAGGGCGTAAAACAGTAAATAAGCCTGGGTTAAGACATGATTCAAGGAAGAAATATATAGAGTGCCAAGTACATGTAGCAAGTGCAACAAGCCCGTTGTAGTCCTTATAGGAGGATATTGTCCGGAATGCTTCCAGGGCAAGGCGGGTATAGTCAATCCGGTAAAGATAGTGGTTAAGCAGGAAAGGAGACCAGATGGTACAACACAACCTTGATGCGTTAGGCATCCAGTTCAGGTGCAGTGAATGCGGCAAGATGCCTCACGAGGTACAGGGCGCAAAGAACATAATGGTTGTAAGACATGGGGCATGGACATGCAAAGCGTGTTTAAATAAAGAGAAGAGGGAACGAGAAGAGATGGAGATGGCAGAAGTAAAGGCAAGAATTGAAGCAGCAAAGCCGGTAGTGGCTAAAAAGGCAAGGAAGAAAAGGAAGGTAGCAAAGGCAAGGGTGAAGAAATGAATGCAGCCATAATACTAATGGATGAAAAGGCTATACTTGATTGGCTTCAGTTCAAAGATGGCAAGATACAAACATTCAGAGAAGTTACAGGTTGCAATATTGATAATGAATACATAAAACAATTTGAGTTGGTAGTAGAACACCCTGATTTACCTGAAGTTAGAAAAGGTGATAGCTTAATGCGGGTTTTCCCAGCGTATCATTTTACAAAATGTGGTAGATTTACAAGGATAATCAGGGTAGACCCACCTAAAATGAAGAGGAAGGTGAAGAAATGAATAAACTCACACTTGAAGAGGTACTCAACGATATTAAAGACGAGGTGTCGGCAGAAACAAAGGTAAGCAGGAAGAAGGTTGACAAGGTTATTACCACATACGAGGTATTGATGGCATTCAGGGTAAGTTGCGCAATTATAATCAATCCTAATTAGTTACTACCATTTGACATAATGCAATAATTAGTTTATTATGTAAAGTAGTATGTCTACTTTACTGGCAGATAAACAGGCATCTCCACAGAATGAATACAAGATAAGGTTACTGAGACCCCATGCCAAGCAGGAGTTATTCAGGAGGTCGAAGGCAAAGCGTAAGGTCATCAGGGC
>Ga0180007_10002111_pt1 | contig 24452 bp, 17 predicted proteins | sample MM_PC_MetaG_FD_121122 | JGI IMG/M metagenome (GOLD analysis project Ga0180007, IMG submission 121122) | Groundwater microbial communities from the Aspo Hard Rock Laboratory (HRL) deep subsurface site, Sweden - MM_PC_MetaG | ecosystem: Environmental > Aquatic > Deep subsurface > Groundwater... | reverse complement strand
TCCAATGATCTGCCGGAGGCGTACCACGATGCAGGTCAGTTTTACTGGCTGGATGCGGCGACTTTCATGAAAAGCAGCAGGATGTATGGCGAGGACGCGCTGCCCGTCGTTCTGCCCCGGCACCTGGTGCAGGATATCGATACCCCGGAGGACTGGCTCTTGGCTGAATTGATGTATGAAGCACTGGCGCGGCGCGGCGCTGGAGAAGGAGAGAGGTAATGACGGATTTCAGGACTGAGCAGGAAGCCTTCTGGGCCGGGGAATTCGGTTCGCAGTACATCAACCGCAACCCCACCGACTTTGAGCTGGCCGCACGGCTTGCCATGTTCGCCAGGATGATCGACCGCACCACAGGCGTCCGTTCGCTCATCGAATTGGGGGCAAATATCGGCAATAATCTCAGGGTGCTTGATCAGCTGCTTTCCGGGGCTGAGCTTGCCGCCGTGGAGATCAATCAGGACGCGGTGGACGTGCTCAGGCGATGGGGCAGGACCGAGGTGTATCATCATTCCATCCTTGATTTCCAAACAGACCGGCAGTATGACCTGAGTCTGATTTGCGGCGTGCTCATTCATATGAACCCGCAGGTGCTGCCCCAGGTTTATGACCTGCTGTATCAGCTGTCAAAGCGTTATATCTTTCTGGCGGAATACTATAACCCCACGCCGGTGGAAATACCCTACCGCGGCCACAGCGGTAAACTCTTCAAACGGGATTTCGCCGGCGAGATGCTGGACAGGTTCAGCGACCTGCGTCTGCTTGATTACGGCTTTGTCTACCATCGGGACAATAATTTCCCGCTGGATGATCTGACCTGGTTTCTGTTGGAGAAGAGATGATCCCTGTTTTTTGTCTACAGAAAGTATTCATCGGTTTCCCCATGTATAATCAGCAACAGCGGACGGGAAAATAATGCCTACCATGTCTGCATCTTCCAAAGGGTGAAAGTTGAGGTGGATCGGGCACTAGGGGATTTTTCGTAGACAATTTCGAGACGGGGGCTGTTGGTTAATACATCATTTTCTGGCGGTGTTCTCCAGCAATATAGGGGACAATCTGTCATTTCATTTCCAAACTGTCATAATATCGAGCAGGAGCTATTGTTTTATCTCCTGTTGTCACGGTAAATTTTTCCCTTTGCTGCTGGGGCAGAGTGTTGTGCGAAATAAAAAATATTAGCACGTGGTGTTTTTGGTTAACTTACTGTAAATAAAGGATTTTTTTAGGGAGATGGGCCTTTCGTCACCGAGTTTGTTTCTCTTCTTTTTTGTTTCCCCGGCGCATGGTATGCAACTTGCTAAAAAGTTAAACGTAAAGTTTACTTTAGCTTTTTTTTCTGCTGTCGATAAGGCTATTCAGAGCAGATTGTTTTCTTTGGATTAGTAACGTTATCACAGGTACTGACGCTGGACAATCTCCCCGGTATTTTCTCTGCTCCACCTGTGATTGCATGGATTGGTCATTTTTCTGAATTTTGACAGGCCCCTTTATGGCGTCCTGTTATTTATTATTGGTGCCTGCATGATTGCTGCGTATTTTCCTCAGTCCATACAAATAAGCTGTGACGACGGCGATTGCTGTCGTCTCCAGGCATATACTCCGGATGCTGGAGGGAATCAGGCAGGCTGGGACCTGAAGAGAATTTATCTGTTGCTTGATGAGACTTTTGAGGGGGCATCCCGTGATTGCCGAAAGTTGGGGATAGCGCCACCGGTTCCCTTTGATAAGAATATTTTGCCGATGATTCCCGGATGGCCGTTGCCGGTCGGTGATTTTCTGGAGGGCGGAAAAGAGTTTTCCGGGGATACGCTGAAAGTTTGTCTTATGAACGGCGGCGGCGGCGGGCTTGGTGATGGAATCATGTTTGGCTCCGCCCTGGAAATCCTGTCCGGAAAATTGTCGGCGCAGGTCCGCGGCAATGTCGCGCTTGATGTTTATTCTTCTCTTCCCGCCAGGACCCATGCCGTGCTGCGGGGAATTCCGTCCGTACGGGTAAAGGCATTGCCCATTACCATCTGGGATTACCTACAGTATGACGCGCAGGTGGATTGCAGCGGCATGCTGCAGGATGTGAAGTTTCAGACCGCCCATATGACCGATTTTGTCCTGGACCGTATGGGGATGGATCCGGGAACAGTCTCTGGCGAAGAAAAGGAGCCGGTGCTTCGTCTTGCCGCGAGAAGGAATCCGACAATAACTGTAGCCCTTGCGCAGGCACGGAAGCAGGCACAGGGCAGGAGGATGGTGGCCGTTATCTTCAGCAGCGCCCGGGTACGCACCATGCCGGACCCCCAGGCGGCCGGCTTGATCCGCTTCCTCAGTGAAACGTGTCAGCCGGTTGTCATCATGCCCCCTCACTGTAAGTCAGGTTTATTTCTGGAACAATACAATCTGGCCGATTCGGTAATTGATCTTTCCATGGTTTCACGCGGTTTTGCTGAGTACATGAGCTTGCTTGCCGGCATGGATGCCATCGTCAGTGTGGATACCTCGGCTGTCCATATCGGAGGGGCTCTGCGTAAGCCCACAGTCGGTATTTTCAACAGTATCGACAAGTTATACCGTATACGCTACAGCCCCACCGTGGTCGGCATTCAATTGGAGTATCAAGGGAAGGGGTGTACGGCCCCCTGCGGCCGATCAAAGGGTGCGGCTTTTGTGCAGGGAAATGTGCCTGGCGGAGATTCGGTACGCCTGGAATTCGGCTATGCCTGTGATGAGGCGGTGGACAAGGAGTCCTTGCTGAACCAGGTGATTGAGGAGCTGCAGCAGATCGATCCTGCCGCTGACCCGGATTCCCAGGTCAGCCGGATTTATAGTCATTTCCGGGAAAAGTTTATCAGCGAATACCCTCCGTGCTGGAATGAGGTGAGTAACGAGACAGTGGCCGCTGCACTGGAAGAGGCGTTCCGGCTGGCTGACGATCTTTGTCCGCCGTTTACCTGTCCTGTCTGCCAAAAAAATGAATCCCACAGACCATGTGACCGCCGGCAGGGAATTTTCCGTTATCGCTGTCAAACATGCGGGGCCGATTTTTTCCGCAAAGAGGATGGGGCTGATGGTTATGAAGAGGTGAATGACTCACTTCCGCTGCCGACACCGACTGAGTGTGGCCGTTTTTATGAGCTGCTGACTCAGGTTAGGCAGGAAACATGTTTGTGGATTGCTACAGGCCGGGATGACTGGGATGATAAGTGGTGGCCGGCAGAGTTTTCCATGCATGCTGACAGGCTCGTCTTCTCTGATGTCCCCCATGTTCAGGAGGGAGTCTATGGCTGTATAATCGCCCCGGGAGTGCTTGATCTGCACCGGAATCCTCTGCCTTTTTTTGCCGGACTTGTCAGAGCGCTCAGAAATGACGGCTTGCTCTTTCTGGTCACCATGAACCGAAACTGTTTAGCAAATGAGGTGGCTGATCAGTCCGGTACCGCGCTGACTTATCTGCCCGGACCGGGGTGGCATTTGGAGCTGTTACGGGTGTTTTGCCAACAGCTGGATACAGAGATTCTCTGGAACGGGGTTACCCCTCTTCAATGGGAAGGGCTGACCGGGGCCTTGGGGTGTATGGCTCCTTTGACAGTGCGCCCGCCGGATATGCAGAACGTGAGGATACAGTTAACCGGCGAGGAGCTTTCCTGGCCTTTTCGAGCATATCTCAAACCAGCCCTGGATGTGGTAACCCAGGGGCGCTACTGCCTTGCCGTGGCCCGTAAGCTGGTTCGTTAACCATATAAAGGAGCAAGCGAGTGTGGGAACAGAGTAAAGCCGCGAAACGACGCTTTGGTATCGGAGCCTTTCATAACCGCTATTTTGTCGGGCATGGCATTGATGTGGGGGGCAAGCCGGATCCACTTGGCCAGTATGCCGGAATTTTTGCCAGAATGGCATCCTGCAGAACCTGGGATATTGAGGACGGGGATGCCCAGCTTATGAAAGGGGTGGTTGATAATCAGTATGATTTTCTGCACGCCAGCCATTGTCTGGAGCATATGGTTGATGTGAACGAGGCGTTGGCCAATTGGATCCGTATTGTGAAGCCCGGTAGATTTCTGATTATTACAGTACCGGAAGAAGATCTTTACGAGATCGGCAACTGGCCCAGCAAGTTCAATCATGATCACAAGTGGACATTTGCGATCATGAAAGAAAAAAGTTGGTCGGAAAAATCGATAAACGTGGTTGATTTACTGCGGAGATATGTCGGTTTGATAGAAGTGGAAAAAGTTGAACTCATACGTGATTTTTTCCGGGATTCATGGGTGCGGGAGCAGATTGATCAGACCAGAACCCCGGTAGCGGAATGCTGCATTGAAATTATCTTACGGAAAAATGGAGGAAAATGATGACAATCATCAGCGGTACAGTCGCCAAACAACTCATTAAGGGTGCATTGTTAAAAGAAAATGTTGATCAACAGGTGGCGGAATATGTGGCCGAAGGCCTTACCTCAACATCCTTGAGAGGGGTTGATTCCCACGGGATCAGGCTGATTCATCATTATCTTGCCGGGGTCAAATCCGGTCGTATCAACCCCCGTCCGGTATATAAAATTGAAAAGAAAATGGCCACGGCGGCGGTACTGGATGCAGATGACACCTTCGGACATGCCGCCTGTATGGAGGCCGCCAAAGTGGCCGTGGAAATGGCCGGGGAGTTCGGCAGCGGCCATGTGGCGGTGAGAAATTCAACCCATTTCGGGGCTGCCGCCTACTATTCGATTGAAATTGCCAAGCAGGATATGGTGGGTATGAGTTTTACCCACTCGGATTCTCTCATCATTCCCACCAACGGCAGGCGAAGTTTTTTAGGCAACAATCCAATCTGTTTTGCCGCTCCCGTCAAAAATGAAGAACCCTTTTGCCTGGATATGGCCACCAGTATTACCACATTCAATGAGATCCGTCGCCTGCGGGAAACCGGGGGAACCGCCCCGGAGGGAGTAGGGGCGGACAGTGAAGGCAGACCAAGCACCGACCCGAACCAGATCACCATGCTTACTCCGGTGGGGGGATATAAGGGATATGGACTCAGTCTGATGGTGGAGATTCTGTGCTCGATAATGACCGGTATGAATTATGGGCCGCATATCTCCAAAATGTTCGAAAAGCTGGAAAATAAACGGCATCTTGGCCAGTTTGTCAGCTCTCTCAATATCTCGGCCTTTCAGGAAGTGGATGTTTTTAAAGAGCGCATGTCACTGCTGGTAAACGAGCTGAGAAACGAACCGACCCTGGAGCCCGGCAAGCAGGTCATGGTGGCCGATGATCCGCAGAAACGAAATTTTGCCCGTCGCAGCAAAGAGGGAATTCCGGTCACTGAGGCGGAACTGGCCCAGTTCAGGAAATTGAACGAAACATATAAACTGAACATGGAGTTGGGCTCATGAGCGGCAAGGAGAAAATTGTCGCCATGATTCCGGCACGGATCGGCAGCACCCGGCTGCCCATGAAAAATCTTGCCTTGATCGACGGTGCGCCGATGATTTCCTACGCCATCATGGCAGCAAAAAAATCCGGGGTGTTTGACCGGGTCGTCATTAATGGTGATGATCCGCTGTTTGGCAGGATCGCTGAACGTTACGGGGTGGAGTTTTATCTGCGTCCCAAAGAGCTTGGCAGTTCAACAACGAAATCAGATTTTGTGGTGCAGGATTTCATGCTGAAGCACCCTGCGGATATTCTTTGCTGGGTTAACCCGACTTCTCCTTTGCAGACCGGCAGCGAAATCAGGGCGGTGGTGGAGTATTTTCTCCAGGAGGAGCTGGATACCTTGATCACGGTGAACAGGGAACAGGTCCATGCAAGTTTTCAGGGCAGGCCGATCAATTACAACCGGGATGAGGTTTTTGCCCAGACCCAGGACCTGGTGCCGGTGGATGTCTTTGTTTATTCGGTGATGGCCTGGAGAAACAAGGCCTTTCTCGCGGAATTCAATAAAAAAGGGCAGGCTTTTTTTGTCGGAAAGTTCGGGGTGTACCCGGTCTCCAAGATGTCCGGCATCATCATCAAGAGGAAAGAGGATCTGAAATTGGTGGAAAGCATTGTGAAGTCATTGAAAGACAGCGGTTCGGACACCCTTTGCTATGATCCCCTGGTTGAGGAGCGGGCACATGGCTGACCAGGGCAGTGCCATTGATCTGCTGATTGTCGGCGCCGGCATGTATGTCTGCGGCAAGGGCACTGACGGCTTTGGCACCATTCTGCCGGCAGCTTTTGAGGCATGCCGGGCGGGTCTGGTGGGCCGTATTCATATTGCCGCTCAGTCTGAAGAAAGCGCCCAAGCCGCCCTGGCAAAGGCGGAAGAATTACGCAAGCTGATGGGGGTTGATGCCGAGGTCACCGTCTCTCCGCAGGGAACAGAGCATGACAGTCGCGCCTTTATCAAAGCGGCCGAGGCCCTTTCCCGGGACAGTGCGGCAATTATATCCGTGCCGGATCATCTTCATTTTGACATTACCAGGCAGCTCATTGAACGAAAGGTTCATGTGCAGGTGGTGAAGCCTCTTGTCCCCGGAGTTAAAGAAACAAGAGAACTTATTGCCCTGAAAAAGAAGTTTAATGTCCTCGGCCTGGTGGAATTTCATAAACGGTTTGATGAGTCGAATCTGAAACTCCGTGAATTGATCGAAGGTGATGCACTTGGTGAATTATTGAATTTCAGAATCCAATACAGCCAACGCAAGATTATTCCCACCCGCGCCTTCCGCAACTGGGTTGAACAGACCGATATTCTTCAGTATCTGGGGGTCCATTACGTTGACCTCATCCATTTTCTCACCGGGGCAAAGCCGATGCGGGTCATGTCATATGGCTTGAAAAAGTACCTGGTGAAAGAGGGAATAAATACCTTTGACACGATTCAGACTCTCATAGAGTGGAGGCGGGGTGAAGACGGGGATTTTCTCTCCTCCCATCTGACCGGATGGGTTGATGCGGACACTTCCAGTGCCATGTCCGATCAGCGTCTTGAAGTGCAGGGCACCAGGGGACGCTGCCTGGTGGACCAGAAAAACCGGGGAGTCAGCCTGTCTCTGGACGGTAAAGGGGTCGAGGATATCAATCCCTATTTTACCCAGTTGTACCCGGCAATTGACGGCAAAAACAAGCGAGCCGCCGGCTATGGACCTGAGAGTATTCTCAGCTTTCTGCGTGATGTGCAAAATATCAAGAACGGGGTCAGCCATCCCGCCGGTCTCGGCGGCTTACGGGCGACCTTTGAGTCTTCCCTGTATGTCGCCGCAGTGCTGGAGGCATCCCGGATAAGTCTGGAAGGTAATAACTGTTGGGTTGATGCGAGTCCCCTGTGGGCCGAGGTGTGAATATGAAAGTATCGATAATTGTCAGAACTAAAAACGAGGAGAGATGGATTTCTTCCTGCCTGAAGGCCGTGTACTCCCAGGATTTCCAGGATTTTGAAGTCATTATTGTGGACAATGAGAGCAGTGATTCCACCCTGGCCAAGGTGGGACAGTTCCCGGTGAAAAAAATTCTCGCCTGCACGGATTACCTGCCGGGCAAGGCCCTCAATATCGGCATTGCGGCGGCTGAGGGGGAGTTCATTGTCTGCCTGTCGGGCCATTGTATTCCGACAAACTCATCCTGGCTCGGCAATCTTTATCGAAATATGGAAGATCCGGAAGTTGCCGGGGTATACGGCCGTCAGGAGCCCCTGTCCTTTACCCCACCGGCGGATAAGCGGGATCTGATGATTGTCTTCGGCCCGGAACGCCGGGTGCAGAAAAAAGACAGTTTTTTTCATAACGCCAACAGCATCATCAGAAAAGAAATTCTGGATCGATATCCCTTTGACGATAAAATTACCAATATCGAAGACCGGGTATGGGCTCAGGTCGTCATAAATCGCGGCTATGCGATTGTTTATGAACCCGAAGCCAGTGTTTACCATCATCATGGCATTCATCAGGACGGCAACCAGCAGCGCTGCCAGAATGTGGTCAAAATACTGGAAAGCCTTAATGGCAATGCCTACCAGCAGGACCATATGCACCGGCTGCAGGATCTGAATATTGTCTCTTTTATTCCGGTGAAGGGGTTTTTGAAGTCCCTGGGTGGAAAGCCATTGCTTGAGTATGCCGTCAATGCCTCCCGGAAATCAAAATACATCAAATCGACCATTGTCGCGGCGGATGAGGAGCAGGTCCTGCGTAGCGCAAAAGATATGGGAGCGGAAAAGACCCTGCTCAGGGATCCGTCTCTGTCTCAGGAATATGTCGGCCTGGAAAAAGTCTATAAGTTTATTCTGCAGCAGCTTGAGGCGGAACACAATTTCCCCGATATCATTGTGCTGCTGGAAACAACCTATCCGTTTCGGGATGCCAAATTGATAGATGACCTGGTGGACAGGCTGGTTTTCCAGGGGCTTGACACGATTTTGCCGGCAAAAATCGAGAACAATGCAATCTGGGTTGATGGCGAAGACGGCATGAAACGGGTTGATGGCGGCTTTATTCCCCGTAATTTAAAAAGTCCGGTTTATTTGAGCTATAAGGGCCTGTGTTGCGTGACCAGGCCCGAATTTATCCGGAACGAAGAAATCCTTGGGGAGAATATCGGTGTGATGAAAATTGATAACCCCTATTATTGCATGGAATTCCGGGATGACAAGGACTGGCAGATGCCTGATGTGAGTCTTTTTCACGTAAATTGAGGGTTTCAATTCAGGTATAACATCTGAAAGAACCGGTACCTTTGTGCCGCTGGAGCAGATCCGATGAAAAAAATGAGAGATGTAAGAGTGTTGCTTGTGTCTCCGAATGTTTTGGGACTGAAGGACGGCATTAATCGCATTCAGCCCGGATTGGGGATTATGTATATCGCCGCTGTCCTTGAGCAGCGAGGATGCGGGGTGGCGATATATGATTCCGCCCTAGAAGGTTATGAGCGGCAGGTGGAAGTTCCCGGCAGGCCGAATATTGTCGAGATTGGCGATGACGATGAGGCCATTGCCCGGCGCATCAAGACGTTCAGGCCCGATATCGTCGGCATTTCGGTGCTTTTTTATAACCAGTCAGCCCAGGCATATCATCTGGCTAAATTAGTCAAAGGGATTGACGGCGCTATTCCGGTTGTCGTGGGCGGCAACCAGGTTGCCGAGGAATATTCCGGGCTCATGCAAAATGAGAATTTCGATTTTGCCATGATCACCGAAAGCGACCATAACTTTGCGGATTTTGTCGAGCTCTACTTTTCCGGTGGCGATTTTCATGCTGTTCCCGGGCTGGTTTATCGAAAGGGAGACACCCTGGCGGTGAACCCTGCCGGCGGTATTGTCAAGAATTTAAACGAGCTGCCTTTTCCGGCAAGACATCTTGTCAACATGGAAAAGTATTTTCAAATCAGCATGTTTCATAATCCCTATTCCCGTCATCCCCGAGTCGGCAATGTCATGACCTCACGGGGATGTCCGGAAAAATGCACTTTCTGCACAACGCCTCTTCGGTGGGGGAAAAACATCCGCTGGCGGTCATCGGAAAATGTCTATCAGGAGATTCTGCAGTTAAAAGAACAATACGGCGTCGGCGAAATTCAATTTGAGGATGATTCCCTCACCTTGAACATTAAAAATCTGTTTACTCTCTGTGATCTCATCGGCCCTCTGGGCTTGAGCTGGAATACCGTGAACGGCATTCGGGCTGATTATCATGGCAGGCAAACGGGGAAACAGGAGCGGATGTTTCAAAAAATGGCTGAAGCCGGTTGTTATCAGGTTTGTCTCGGCGTGGAAACCGGAAACCAGGACCTTCTCGACAACCTGCTGAATAAACACCTGGATCTCCACGCGGTTGAGCCCTGTGTAACTGCGGCAAAAAAAGCGGGCCTGGCTGTCCATCTTTTTCTGATGGTGGGCTTTCCCGGTGAAACCATTGAGCAGATGCATAATACGATCAGATTTGCCGAAGGCCTCGATGTGGACAGCTGTTCCATATCAATTTACTCGCCCTTGCCGGGAACGCGGCTTTATGACTATGCTGTCAGCAACAATTATCTTGTGGATGGATTCAGCAAAGACAACATTTTGTTTGCCAAGGCAAACATCAAGGTTCCCGGCATGACTTCGGATGAATTTGAAGAACAGGTGGTAAAATGGACCAACAGGCTCAATAACCGGCTGAAAGAAAAATCACCGGAGCAATACCGGGAAAAATATGCAAAATTTCTGAACGAAAATAACACGTTCCTTTTCAGGAAGCATTCGTGATAACGTGGCATTTTTCTTTTTAGCCGCAATGCAGTAATCGGGCAAAAGAGCGGTTTCTCAAGGTTCCCATTAAATCAATGAGTTCCGGAGCCAGAACCTGGTGACATCGTAAATGTTACGAGTTCACCAATAATTCTTGAGTAAGGAGAGCGTGATGAACGGTAGGTTTCAGTTAGGTCCGGGCAGGGGTTTACAGGTCAACATATCCCAGGAAGAAATTATCAATATATTTCATTCCATTTTTTACGCCAGCGAGAATGACCACAGCGGCCCGCCAAAACTCTATAACGGTGTGCCTATTCATAAACATCCCGGTGACATGTTTAATTACCAGCAGATCCTGTTTACCCAGAAACCAGACTATATCATAGAGTGTGGCGCGTTTCAGGGGGGCTCCACCATGTTTTTTGCCGATACCCTCAATCTGATCGGAAAAGGCAAGATTGTTTCCGTTGATATCTGCGAGCGGGAAGAACGCTGGTACCCGCAGGTTGAAGCGCATGAACGGACAATTTTAATTCCGGGCAGTTCCGTGGCGGCGGACGTTGTGGCGCAGGTCAAGGAAACGGTTAAAGACGGGGAGTCATTTTTTGTCATACTCGATTCCCTGCACACCAAGGCCCATGTCCTGGCAGAGATGGAGAGCTACGGTCCTCTGCTGGCCAAGGGAAATTATATGATAGTCGAGGACAGTAATCTGAATGGTCATCCATTACCTCCTGAATGGCATACCCAAACCATGCAGGAAGGTGGTCCTTTTGAGGCGGTGCAGGAGTATATGCGCATTCATCATGATTTCGTCGTTGACCTGCAGATGGAACACCGTTTTTTGTTCTCCTATGCCCCGTCAGGATATCTGGTGAAAATATAAATTCTTTTGTCTGTCAAGGAGAGTGATGATGCAGAGTGCTCCTGTTTTAATGCTGATTGTTGCAACCTCTTTCGGGGAGGTTGACTGGATCCTGCCGGTGCTCTCTGCCTTTAAGAAGAAAAACCCGCAATGGCAGATAATGACCCTGTTCGGCCATAAGGAGATTTTTGAGAGCCTGGTTCACAATAGGGCAATATATAAAGAGTTTGCCGCAATTTCTTCCCTAAACATTGTTCCCCGGGAAATCGATCTCTTTCTCTCCAGAAATATTTCACCGGACCAGGTGAAAATCATTTTAAAGGATTTTAATGAGGACGAGTATGCCCCATATAAAATATATCTGGAGTCACGCTGCCCTGATGCCCTGGTGGTGAGTTATCCGCACTCCAATTATATTTATTCAAACCGGACGACGGAAGCCTTAAAAATCGCCGCATCGCCGGATGCCTACAGCAGGCATGATATTTTTTTACTTTGCTCCGAGCATGATATCCCATATTGGTCCGGTTATGTGGATGTACCCAAAATCCGGGCATTCGGTTATCCGGTTTTCGATGGCTGGTGGATGGAAAGAATGCTGCACGCCGCAAGCTTTGAGGAGTCCCCGGAAATGCAGATGGCACGTAATGCGGGAAAGGTATTTTTTCATATTTCCCGGCATCCACATTCTGTCTATCTTGACGAGGATGATTATTTTTACCTGGTACAGTCCCTGGTGGAAGAGGTATTTTCCTATGATGATGCTGTTCTTCTCATAAAACCGCATCCCAGGCAAGATATTGACAGTTTTGCTGAGGTTCTGGCAGCGTATGATCCTTCACGGTGGATGTTTTCCGGTCTCCAGCTTACTCAGCTCTGTTCTCTGGCTGATGTGGTGGTGTCTTTTTTTTCTTCCGGCATAATTAACGCTCTGGCTGCAGGAAAGCCAGTTATTGAGTTCTATCGTTTCAATGATAAGAACCCGGACTGGCGCAGGCTGCCAAACGGCGCGACAACTTCCATCTACCGGGAACTCGGTCTTGCCGTGCCCGCAGATACCAGACAGGAATTAGCGCTGCAGATAAAATCGGCCTTGGCTGGTACGGATTCTGTTTGGGCCTATCAACAAAAAGCCTACACTCTCCACTGCCAAGAAAGGGAGAATGCTGCAGAAGCAATAAGCAATTGTCTCCTTAAAGAATGGGCAGCCAAAAAAGAGAGAGTTGCCAAAGGTGAAGTGAACGATGAGAATAAACCGGCCCGACAGCTCGGGTATATGCGGAACTTTGTGGAAAAGGGGGACTATCAAGCCGCGGAAGAACTGGTGGAATCACTCGTTGGTCGCTATCCCAACGTTGCCCTGTTCTACAATGAACTCGCTGTTTACCTTTATCAGCGGGGGGAAGTTGAACGGGCAATACGTAATTTCGCCAATTGTCTGGGGCTTGACCCTCATTTTGGGGTTGCGGCGGTGAACCTCTGTCGTGCCCTTATGGAAAAAGAGAGAGATGGTGAAGCTCTGGAAGTGATTCTTTCCTTTCAGCGTTCGGTTGCCGAAAAACAGGATGTTTTGGTTGAGTTGCAAAATGCACTCAAAGGGCAGCTGCCGGCGGAGATGTTTGACCGATTGCAGAAAATGCTAAACGATTACCATGCGTCATGATCTGCTGATAATAGGTGGAGGTATCATAGGGCTTGCCGTCTGTCAAAAGATCCTCGATTCAAGGCCGCAAACCAGGGTGCTGCTTCTGGAAAAAGAAGATGATGTTGCCTGCCAGCAGACAGGTCATAACAGTGGCGTCATTCACTCCGGTATCTATTATGTGCCCGGCACTATCAAGGCCCAAACCTGCCGGAAGGGGTATGGGCTGCTGGTGGACTGGTGCCGGAGGCATGATATTGACTATGAAATATGCGGAAAGATCGTTGTCGCCACCCATGAAGCTGAACTGCCCTATTTAAATACGCTTTATGAGCGAGGCCTGAAAAATGGCCTGCAGGGAATTCGGAGAATTTCAGCTGGTGAGTTACGGGAATTGGAACCGCATGTGGCAGGCATTGCCGGGCTTCATGTTCCCGAGACCGGCATTGTTGATTATCGTCAGGTGGCCGCCAGTCTCCGGCTTTCATGCGAAAAAAACGGGGCCGTTCTGCTGTTCGGGGAAGAAGTTGTCAATGTTGTCGCAGCTAGTGATGGTGTCAGGGTTGAGACCGCCAAAGGAGAGTATACTGCATCCTGCGTGGTCAGTTGCTGCGGGCTGCAGTCGGACCGCATAGCCCGCTTGACTCGACCTGACCTGGCGGTACGGATTATACCCTTCAGGGGTGAATATTATACCCTGGATCCTGCCAAGAAATATCTGGTTCGCAATCTTATTTATCCTGTTCCTGATCCTGCCTTCCCTTTTCTTGGTGTTCATTTCACCCGGTTGATCAACGGGGAAAGAGAGGCGGGCCCTAATGCCGTGCTTGCCCTGAAACGGGAAGGATACCTTAAGACCGACGTGTCGTTTGCTGATTTTTTTGAGACTCTGGCCTGGCCTGGGTTTCGAAAAATTGCCCGGAAATATTGGCGCTCCGGGCTCATGGAAATGTACCGGTCCTTCAGTAAAAAAGCATTCCTCCATGCATTGCAGAAGCTTGTTCCCGAGGTTGAGGAGGCTGATCTGCTGCCCGGCGGATCAGGGGTAAGAGCCCAGGCCTGCTCGCGGGATGGCCGGTTGCTCGATGATTTCTTCTTTGTGGAGGATGGACGTTTGCTCCATGTCTGCAATGCTCCTTCTCCGGCGGCTACCGCCTCGCTGGCCATTGGCGAGCAGGTGACGGAGAGAGTGCTGGCGAAATTTTAGCAATGGGTATAACCATGCTGGAAACTGAGGCGTCCTGGAGGGTAGTTGGTTACCCTTCTTCGATGAGACGCGGTCCGATGGAAAACTGATAGAGGCCCCAGGTCCCGGTGGGAGGGGCTTGCGGGGCCATTGTCAGGAAGCCGAAATAGTCATAGCCATTGTCTCCTGATGTTCCCGCCAGAACCGATTCAAGGGGGGCTGTGCCGGATAATCTATACCAGTATTGTTCTTCCGGCCGCAAAATCATATTGATGGTACCGCTTTCCCGGATGTTTTCCACCCGAAAAACCCATCTGGTGCCGCTTCGGGCGTGTTCGACAAAAAAATGGATGGTTCCGTTTTTCAGGTCCAGGTTTTTGACATATTGTCGGACATACAGAAAACTGTTGCAAAGATTCTCCCCCAGTGTCGACTGCGAGGCATGGACAAAACCGAGATAGGCAAAGGAGGGCGCGGAGTCTGTTATGGGCAGAAAATCATCAGTATTGTAGGCAAGATGAATTGTTTGATTTTCGATCATTTCAATCCGATCCTGGATTGTTTCACTTTGCATGGATATTTGACGACCTTGCCGACGGCTGACCGTCAGCCATCTGTTTGCGGACTTGCTGAAGTCGGCATTGTAGGGCCAGTTTGTTTTTATGTCGGCCTGTATGGTAAATTCGCTTAAGGATAATTTCCCTGTCACTTTTTCGGAAAATCCAATAAAAGAAAAACCAAAACTTGAACAGGCTTTCAGGGTCATGGGTAGACTCCTGGCATGCAAGGGGTCGGAGATGAAGCTGCAGTGCCATGACTTTGGATCCGTGTCCAGGTAAAGGCGAAGAGGTTTATCCCATGTTCCATCGCTTATAGCCAGGGGATACCGATTATAATGCCAGCGGGTTGAGCCAAGGGTCGAGGTGTGGACCCAGAAAAAACATTTTCCCCCCTTCAGGTCAAGCCCGTCTCCACGCAGGTGGAATTCAACCATGGCGTTTCTGAGATCATAGGGGGGTTCTAATACCCAGAAGGGATAGTAAATCAAGCCTAAAATGGAGTGGGGGGATTCCGGGGTGTCAATGCTCCACATGGTGTCATCCGCCCAGATGCAGGGTTTTCCGTCTGGCCCCCCCTGTTCATCAAAATGGACTTGATGGAATTTGTCGTCAGGGCCGATGTATTCATAACTGCCCCAGGATAAGAGGTTCGTCGTTATTTTCATGGTGGAGGGATTTCCTTGTTGATAGGGGGGATGCCCACCCTCATCCGGAGGTTAGAGGCGCACCGGTATATTTTTTCCCCGCAGGTAGTGTTTCATCTCCAGGGGGGTCTGTTCGGTGAAATGAAAAATGCTTGCCGCAGCCACCGCGCTTGCCTTTCCCCGGTCAATGGCGAGATACATGTCTTCCGCATTTCCCGCACCTCCGGAGGCTATAACCGGGATGGAGACGCTTTTGCTTACCTGGCGGAGGCAGTCCGGCTCATAGCCCTGCATGGTCCCATCACGGTCGATTGAGGTAAGCAGGATTTCGCCGGCCCCCATTTCTTCGGCCTGCTGCGCAAAAGTAACCGGGGACAGGCCGGTGGCCCTGGTTCCTGAGTGGGTAAAAATTTCATGGACGCCATTTGCATGGGTTTTGTAATCAATGGAAACAACCGCGCACTGGGAACCGAATCGGTTGGCAATGTCCTTGATGAGTTGCGGATTGCGGACCGCGCCTGTATTGATTGCCACCTTGTCCGCTCCCATCATGAGGAGCTGCCGGACGTGGTCAATGGTTTGTATGCCCCCGCCGACCGTAAGCGGCATGAAGCAGTCGTCCGCCAGATCGTCGACCACCTCAAAGTCCGGATCGCGTTGTTCCCCTGTGGCCGTAATGTCCAAAAAAATCAGTTCGTCAACCTCCCTCATGCTGTATACCATGATCGTCTGTAGGGCACTGCCCACCCGTCGCCAGCTGTCAAATGATATCCCCTTGACCAGTCCGAAGTTTTTGTAGAGGAGAGTTGGGATAATGCGTACTTTTAACATAGCGAGATAAAATTGGTCAGAATTCTGGTGCCGGACTTGAGGCTTTTTTCCGGATGGAATTGTACCCCGAAGCAGACATCTTTGCCGACAACCGAGGTGAATCCCCCGCAGTATGGGGTCTGAGCAAGAACATACTGTGGATCGCACTGGAAATGATAGCTGTGGACAAAGTAGAAATCCAGGTTGTCTGCCACTTCGTGAAAAAGCGGAGATGTCGTTAACTGGTTGACCTCGTTCCAGCCCACATGGGGAATTCGTTCCTCTGCAATAACAGGCTCAAGGCGTCTGATCGTCCCCGGGATCAGGTCGAGACCGCTGGTTTTCCCGCCTTCATAACCGGTCGTGGCCATGAGTTGCATACCTAAACAGATGCCCAGAAAAGGAGTGCCGTGTGTTTGGACCCTGTTTTTGATGGTCGGTATCAGGTCGTCACGGGAGGTCAATTCCTTCATGGCGTCGGCAAATGATCCCACTCCGGGTAAAATGATACCATCCGCCTGGGCCACCTCGTGGGAGATATCCGTGATAAGCGGCGAAGCCCCTAATTTTTCAACGGCCCGGGCAACGGAATCAATGTTGCTCATCCCATAATCAATGATTGCTATTTCTCTCATGGGTTGTCGTAATTGATTTTTGTCAGATTACCATGCCTGTCTTTTGCCAGACGGCCCTTGGCGTCGCGCACAAACAGTTTTTTGTTGGTAAACCGATCGCAGATTGTCATAAATTCATCAACCGTCATATCAATCTCTTCAAGAATATCTCCCAGGGGCCGGCCAAGATAGGTCCAGGGGAATTTCCCGTCGTGGCGCCTGACCAGTTCCAGGGCGTCAGCCCGCTGCATACGGCCTCGTCGGATATGCAGACAGGCGATGTCTGTTGCCCTGCCGAAACCATATTTGAGAAATTTGAAGTAATCGTGGATGCCGGTGTGATAATTGTCAAGATTCTCGTAGTTTGCCAGGGAGCCTTCAACAAAACTCGGAAAGGTCTCAAACCCGTATCCCTGGGAGATGACCGAATTATGGTAGCCATCCCACGGCAGATAATATCCGAGAAAAAGTCCGGTCACCCCGACTCTCTGCAGCTCTGCGTCGCTGGGATAGGTAAACTGGATCAGATGCCGTTTTTCAATGCCCTCCTGACCCACCAGATCGGATACCCTCAATCCGAGCAGGCCTCCGAACTCTTCAAGCCAGCGGCGGGACAGGGTGTTGTTGTCTGCGTCGGCAGCAGGCCCGCCGTATTCGTTTTGTGAATTTTCTCCCCAGATGAGAAGGGGGATATTGAGCTGAACCGCGATGCGGACTGGAATAGTGAAAATCGTCACGTGTTCCGGCCAGGAGATATCTCCCAGGGTAGTGAGGCATAACCGGTTGATTTTATGGCGGACGACCCTGTTGGTTGTTACTTCGAGATAATCAACCCCCAGTTTTTTAATGTTGTCGATATTACGCCGGCCGATATCGGACAGGGAACAGGTGGTGCTGGTGACACAGAGTGGATTCATGCCCAGTTCCAGCATCCGCACGGTCTGATAGGTGCTGTCCTTGCCGCCGCTGACCGGAATGACACAGTCATAGTTGTTGCCCGCGGTATTGCGGTATTTTGCCAGTATGTCATCAAGCTCTTTTTTGCGAACGGCCCAATCAATTTTTTTTCGGCGTTGGAAATAATTACAGGCGCTGCAAACACCCTGTTCGTCAATTTCCAGATCCGGCTTGGTTTCCGGCATGAGGCATTTGGTGCAGTAGGTAATCATGCATATTTCTCCGGTTAGATATCCGTACCTTGTTTGGCGCTGCAAAAAAAACCTGAATCGGTCAATTGAGGCAGGGATCTTTATCTGTCGTTTCGGTTTGTTGCCGCTAAACTCAAATCATTTCTGAATTGCTTGAGAGAATTGCTGATTTCGGCAAACACAGCGGCCCAGTCCCCTGGTCTTGATTGGCGGAATATGGTCATTGAGGGATACCAGGGGCTCTCGCGTCCATCGAGCAGCCACCTCCAGTCCGGGATATAGGGTAATAAAAGCCAGACCGGTTTATTCATTGCCCCGGCAAGATGGGCAACGGATGTGTCCACCGTTATGATGAGATCCAGGTGGTGCATCAGGGCCGCGGTATCTGAAAAAGATGAAAGATGTTCTTTCAGGTCCTTGATCTCCGGAAATGAGGTAAGCTCGGACGCATCTAGCTGCAGGCTGAAAAGCTGCACATCGGGCATACGGGTCAGCGATTCGAAGTGCTCCAGACGACATGACCGGTTATGGTCATTCTTGTGCTTTGGATTGCCGCGCCAGACAATGCCGATTTTTATTTTCCCCGCTGCAGCGTCCAACTTTTTGAGATACAGGTGCACCAGCTTGCTGTCGGCGGCAATATAGGGGACTTTATCGGGAATGCTGTCGCGGGTTGTCCGGAATATTGTCGGCAGATCAAGCAGGGGAATATGGTAATCAACCTCTGCCATCATCGCGGCCGGCAGGTCCTTGCCGATGACGGCGTCTATTCCGGCAAGCGGCCTGAAGAGATCCAGGAGTGCTCTTTCACAGCAAACAAAAATTCTGCCGACTCGTTCTTTCAGAAGAGAGACATACCTGATAAATTGAATCGAATCGCCATAGCCCTGCTCCGTGTGGACTAATACTGTTTTGTCCGGGCAGGAATCTCCCTGCCACTGCTGCTTGTTGATCGGTAGAATAATGACTTTTTTTCTTTTCCATCGCCAGAGATAGAGGTCAAAACCTTCCCGGTAGTCACCTGTCAGCAGCAGTTGATGGCTGAGGTTCCAGTTGGCCTCCACGTGATCAGGATTTATGGCAATGGCATGGCGAAGATGTTCAATGGCTTTGCCGGTGTCTTTCAGTTTGGAATAACAGGTGCCGAGATTGTACCAGGCATCGGCAAAGTCGGGATCATGGGAAGTGGCCAGTTCATAGGCGGCGATTGCCTCATTGAAGGATTCCTGCTTCAGATAAATATTGCCCAGATTGCAATACGCCTTGCTGAAAGCCGGTTGCAGAGTGAGTATCTGTTGAAAGGTGGCAATGGCAGCGTCAATGTCACCATTTTCTTCCAGGCTGAGCCCGAGGTTGTTAAGCGTATCCACATTGTCGGGGGAGAGAGCAAGTGATTGGTGGAAGGCCTCTGTCGCTTTTGGGTAATTTTTCACCTTATGATAGGCGATCCCCAGGTTGTAATAGGTTTGCGCTGAGCCTGGCTTTAAGATGAGAAACTGCTCGTAGGCCTGTATGCTTTCTGCAAAGCGGTCTTGAAGCTGGATAGTCAAAGCTAGATTCTCCAGGACATTGCTGTCTTCGGGGTGCAACTGCAAAGCTTGGCGGAAAATTATTTCCGCCTCGGCATAACGCTGCAGTGTTTTATAGGTGATCCCCAGGTTGTTCAGGGCCGCTGGATAGTCTGGTTTCAGAGTGAGAGCGGTTTCAAATTCCCCGGCGGCGGACTCAAGTTGTCCTAAGTTGTACAGGGCATTGCCGAGATTGTACCTGGCTTCCGGGAGATTGGGGTTTATTTTCAAGGCCTCTCTGAAATAAGAAATGGCTTCATTTTTCCGGTCATCTTCCGATAATAATAAACCAAGGTTGTTGAGAGCGCAGACGTTGTCGGGTTGCAGGGTAAGTGCCGTCTGGAAGCAGGTTGCCGCGTGAGCTGAGTTGCCGCCTGCCTGGAGCAGCAGGCCTGCCTTGACGATAGGCATCACCGCCAGCGGGTCTGCTGTATTAGCTTTGAGGAAAATATCCAATGCTTCTTGTGACCTGCCTTGGGATTGAAGGATTGTGCCAAGCTGATCCAGCACATAGGAATCTTCAGGATGAAGCGAGAGGGCTTTTCGGTACATTTCTTCCGCTTCGCCAAGCATGTTGCGTGACTCATAAATTCGTCCCAGGTTGCGAAGGGCTTCCTGGTAATCGGGGCGCAATGCGATCGTCTTAAGGAAATATTCCAGGCCCTCCTCCACTCGTCCTTGCAATACCGCAATATTGCCGAGGTTGAAATAGGTTTCCGCCGAATCCGGAGAGAGTTGCATGGCAGAGAGGAAAGTTGCCGCTGCTTCATCGAGCCTCTTAAGTTGCAGGAGAATAAAACCCAGATTGTGCAGGGCCTTGAAGCTGTCAGGCCGCAGGGAGGCGGCTTTTTCGAAAAACGGGTGCGCCTCGCTGTTTTTTCCCTGATGGTGCAGGGTCAGCCCGAGAATTCCCAGGATCTCCGGGTCTTCAGGATTCTGTGCCAAGGTCCGGCGGCAGTCTTGTTCTGCTTCCTGCAGTTTTCCTTTATGGAGGAGATCAATGGCTGTCTGAGTATGCGGCATTGTTGTGACGTGCGGCTGTTAATGAATGATATTGTAGCAAAATGCAGTAAAATTATGTCATTTATATCAGTAATGATAAGATCAGAAAAAAACATGGTTTGCAAGTAACTTTGAAGATTTTTTAAAGGGGACCTAATGAAAAATTATTGGCAGGCAAATATGGATTTGCTCAAGCAATATGAACCGGAACTCCATGGGCGGTTAAAAGATGTCCACTTTGAATCTGTCGGAGATTTTTTTCAGACACCGGCCGGCGACGTCTCTCTCAGGTATCATGGATGTAATAACCGGCTTTTCGCCTATGGGAACGATCCTTGGCAGGATTGTGCCGGGCATCTGCAAACTGTGGAGAAGGGTGCCACCGGACTGGTTGTCTTTGTGGGCATGGGATTGGGGTATGGGCCTTTAACTCTGCTCCGGGAACGTCAGGAACTGGGCCGGATTATTATTCTTGAACCGTCCACGGACCTATTTTTTGCTGCCATGTCCGCCCTTGATCTGGAGCCCCTCATCACTTCAAAACAGGTTTTGTTTCAGATCGGCGGTATTGACTTTGAGAAGTTTGAATTGGATGCGTATCGTCTGGCGTCCATTGACGATTCCCATGTTCTGCGTCATGCTCCATCTTTTCAATGGCGGCCTGATCTGTATGAATCATTAAATGAGCAGGCATACATGATTTTGAACAAGATCAATGCCAGCGGCGGGACCACGCGGCGCTGGGGGCCGACTTTCTTCAGGAATCGCCTGACCTATCTGAAGCGTCTTCGCTCTCTTAATGAAATCGACTTGCTGCATGGGGCATTTAAAGGCATGCCGGCCATGCTGGTCGCCGCAGGTCCGTCCCTGACCCAGAGCCTGGGGGAGTTGAAGAAGGTTAAGAATCATTGCGTGATCATTGCTGCGGATTCCGCCTTGGCCCCTCTTCTGGAAGCAGGAATCATTCCTGATTTTGTCACCTCCATTGATTTTCTGGATTTGAATATCGAGAAACTGGCGCCGTATCTCTCCGGGGAATGGGATTTTTCCTTGGTGTCCATGGTGAAACAGGCGCCGATCGTCAATCAGAGGTGCCCTGCCCGCCATATTTTTGCCGCCTTTCCCGAGGATCGCTCCCATGATTGGGTTATTCAGGCTCTGGGCGTGAAAAGATATGTGGCCACTGCTTCATCGGTTGCTCACCTTTCTCTTGGGCTTGCTCTTATTCTTGAGGCTGAACCTGTCTTTTTGGTCGGCCAGGATTTAAGTTTTACCTCGGCAGAAGAGGATCATGCCAAGGGTACCATCATCATGAAGACGGGGACCGAGCCGGAGCATGAGGTTTTTTATGTGAAAAGTATCAATGGCGGCAAGGTGAAAACCGACCGTCAGCTGATGTCGCTTCAGAGTATTTTTGAGGATATTTTTGCGAAAGCTCCCGGGCAATTTATTAACGTTTCTGCTGCCGGAGCGCATATCCAGGGAACCCGAGTAATGACACTTGCCGCGGCCCGACAGGAGTATATGGTGGATGAACTGCCGGTTCCCGTTTCGGACGTTGTTGACCGCTGTGTCGCCAAAAGCATTCCTTTCCCGGTTGAAGACTTTTGCCGCACCTGTGAAATGAATATAACGCTTGCCAGGAAGTTGACCGGTAAGTTGGACTCTTCCCTGACCATGACTCCGGAAGTTGTAGCAAGCTTGAAGGTCATCGGCAAAGAAGACCGTGCCATCAAGGCAATGGGCGACTTGCCTGATTCATTGATGAGAAAGCTGCTGAAGGTCGATGCCATCAATTGTGAAGTTGACAAAGAGCAGGAGTTCTGGCAGCAGGTGCTGGAGTTGACCTATAATTCCTTGAGTGAAAATGACGTGAGGAACGCCCGGAATACAAAATTAAAGGAACAAGGGCCTTATTTGCGCTGGTTGTTGGCGGAGCTGGATCGTATTGATCTGGTAAACCGTGAGCGGCGGCAGGCGCTGATGACCTATCGGGCAGAGGTGGGGGCACTTGTCGGTTTTTTGAAACAGGAGAAAGTTCTGATTGGCAGGTATGAAAAAAAGAAATCGCTGCAGGCTACTCTTGATTTGGCACGATTCTATACGGATAATCATGTCTATCAGCAGGCAAAGAAAATTGTCAGGTCCGGGCCTGCTGAATTTCATGGACAAAGTGCTGAGCTCAATGTGCTGACGGGTAACACCTGGGCGGCATTGCTGGATTATGAACAGGCGGGAAAGTTTTGGCAACAGGCGGTCGTCATTGCCGAAGCAAGTCAAAAGGCAATTTCTCAATTCTGCCGTGAGCAGATTGCTCTCTGGCTCGGGTTTGTCGAGAGATATGGAAATGCCGGCGAGAAGGGGGACAATTTCCCTCATCTGTTACCGGTCTGGCTGGGAAGAATTTTTCAACTGGTTGAGCAGGATGGAAATCTTCCTGCCGAGGTCAGGGTAATGTGGGAAAATCATTTTGGCCGCATCCGGACATGGCTTGATGAAGGTGATGTGGCCGCGGCCAGGATTACCTTTACAGGCTGGCGGCTATTTCAGAGCTGGATTACCGAAATAGACTTCTGCCGGGCATTATTGCTGTCAGGGGAAGGAGAACGTGAAGCGGCACGGCAATGCATGGAAGAGCTGAATGCCCGCGAACCGGGAAGTGGTGAGTGGATTGCCTTTCAGGCCCGTTTAACATTGGAGCAGGGAAAGTTTGATCAGGGGATCAGTCTCCTGCAAAAGGCTGTTGCTCTCGATCCCCTGCAGGCGAAGCTGTGGGGGGAATTAGGGGATGTCCTGGTCGCGGACGGCGATCTGGAGAGCGCGGTATTGGCCTATGAACGATGCTTTCTTGCCTTGCCGCACTATCTGATCGCTCTGAATAAAATCGGCGATTGTTACCTGCTGGCAAAGCAACCTCAGCCGGCCATGGCCGCCTATGATGCGGTATTAGCAAAAGATCCGGCCGATACCTGGGCAAGAGATGGGAAACGCAAGGCTGACGAGATGATGGGAAAAATTTCCGACAGAAAAGATTAAAGTTGCCGGCAGCATTATCCGATACTTGACAATAGAACCGTTACGAAGTGTTGTCCCGTGTGAAAAAAAGAGTAAAGGAGGTGTCTCGCCCAGGAAAGAAACCATGGAAAACTTGTAGTTGATAGTTTGCAATTAGTCGGGAAAGGATTCCCGTAGTGAATCAAATCAAGGAGGAATAAATTATGGCATTACGAATTAATACAAATGTGGCTGCTCTGTCAGCTCACAAAAACATGATCAAGAACGATAATTCTCTCTCGGCCTCATTGGAGAAATTATCATCCGGTCTGCGGATCAACAAGGCGGCTGACGATGCCTCCGGTATGGCAATTGCCGACTCATTGAAGTCCCAGGGCCTTGGTCTTGGTCAGGCTATCAGGAATGCCAATGATGGTATTTCCATGGTACAGACAGCTGATGGTGCTTTGGAAGAGTCCATCAATATCGTTAATACGATTAAGACCAAATCAATTCAGGCAGCTCAGGATGGGCAAACCACGGATTCCCGCAAGGCGATTCAGGCGGATATTAATAAGCTGATGCAGGAACTCGATGTCATTGCCAAAACGACTTCGTTTAATGGACAAAAGCTTCTGTCTGGGGCTTTTACCGATAAGAAGTTTCAGGTTGGCGCGTACTCCGGTGAGACGGTCGGTGTTTCGATCGGTTCTTCAGAGTCAACCAAAACCGGCCATCTGACCACTGCAATACTGAAATCTGATGCGGTAAATGGCGGTGAAGTCCGCATGACCATTCAGAGCAGTCTGCAGGCGACCACGGTAGCACTGCAATCGGTAACTCTGGCATATGATAATGAGGCCCAGCATGGTATAGGGGCTCTGGCTGATGCTATTAACAAGGTTGCCAATGTTACCGGTGTAACCGCGCAGACGGATGTCTCCGTGTCCAGCACCGGAGCTGTTGGAGCCGGCACCACCGGTTCTGATTTTGCTGTTAATGGAATAGCCATCGGTGCGGTGGAAATTTCTGCCAATGATTCCAATGGCGCTTTGGTGAATTCTATTAATCAGAAGTCGGATCAGCATGGTGTGACCGCCAGCGTTGATGCTGCAGGTATGTTAACCCTGACCTCAACTGACGGCCGGGCTATCCAGGTTACCGGTAACACGAGTACGGTTCTTGCCGGCAGTAATATGAGTACCTTTGGCCAGAT
>Ga0180007_10002110_pt1 | contig 24458 bp, 19 predicted proteins | sample MM_PC_MetaG_FD_121122 | JGI IMG/M metagenome (GOLD analysis project Ga0180007, IMG submission 121122) | Groundwater microbial communities from the Aspo Hard Rock Laboratory (HRL) deep subsurface site, Sweden - MM_PC_MetaG | ecosystem: Environmental > Aquatic > Deep subsurface > Groundwater... | reverse complement strand
TAATACCTGGTCTTTCATTTATAAAAGATCAGAACTAAAAGAAGGGTACCTTAGCTATGAAAGTTGAGGCACCCTTTTTATTTTTATGAGTTTAAGGCTCTTCGTTCCTGTATTTCGATTATTAAGATTACATCCGATCCGGCATCTGTATTCCCAGCAACTCCATACCCGATTTAATGACTTGCGCTGTAAATTTGGATAATTGAAGTCGAAAGACCATTTTATCATGATCGGTTTCTTTTAAAATTGGAACTTCCTGATAAAACTGATTATACTCTCTTACTAAATCATAAATATAATTCGAGAGCATCGCCGGACTTAGGTTTTCGGCTGCCAAAGCAATTGTATTTGGATATTCATGCAATTGGTGAAGGATACGGATTTCTTTTGGGTGCAAATCAAAATTAAAATCTGCTTCATTCTCAAATGTAATTCCTTGTTCCTTTGCCTTACGCAACAATGAACTGATACGTGCGTGCGTATATTGAATAAAAGGCCCTGTATTGCCTGTAAAATCAACCGATTCTTCAGGGTTGAACATCATATTCTTTTTAGGATCTACTTTAAGGATGAAATATTTAAGAGCACCCAATCCTACCATTTCAAATAATTCCGCAGATTCCTTTTTGGTGAAATCAGAAACTTTACCTAATTCATTGGTGAGGTTTTTTGCAGTTTGAAACATTTCTTCCATCAATTCATCAGCATCAACAACGGTCCCTTCCCTACTCTTCATTTTACCTTCAGGTAATTCAACCATTCCGTACGATAAGTGTTTAATTCGATCAGCCCAGTCAAACCCGATCTTTTTCAACACTATTTTCAATACATCAAAATGATAATTTTGCTCGTTGCCAACCACATAAATTAATTTCCCGGCACGATAATCATCATAACGAAGTTTAGCCGTTCCTAAATCCTGAGTCATATAAACGGAAGTCCCGTCAGCGCGTAAAAGTAATTTCTCATCCATACCGGAATCACTTAAATCGGCCCAAACCGAACCATCCTCTTTTTTAATTAATACGCCCTTTGTCAATCCTTCCTCAACCAGGCTCTTGCCTAATAAATAAGTTTCCGATTCGTGGTAAGTTTTATCAAAATGAATGCCCATGCGAGCATATGTTTTATCGAAGCCGCTATAAACCCAATCATTCATACGTTTCCACAGGCTTCTGATTTCTTCATTGCCCTGCTCCCACTTCTGAAGCATTTGCCGAGCCTCTATCATTAATGGAGATTCTTTTTCCGCCGCTTTTGGATCTACGCCCGATTCAATCAATTTCTGAATTTCAATTTTATTTTTCTGATCAAACAAGACATAAAAATCACCGACCAATTTATCACCTTTTTTACCGGCTTTTTCAGGAGTAATATCATGCCCCCACTTCTGCCATGCCAGCATCGACTTGCAAATATGGATCCCCCGATCATTCACCAAATTCACACGCTTTACATCATAACCAGCAGCTTCAACAATGGCTGTAACCGAATGGCCCAAAAGGTTATTTCGAATATGACCTAAGTGCAATGGTTTATTGGTGTTTGGTGAAGAAAATTCAATCACTACCGGTGCTTGTGCTTTTGATTCTGATTTACCATATTGTTGATCATTGGCATGTGATCTTAAAAAATCAAACCAATATGCATCGGCAATAACTAAATTCAAAAAACCCTGAACAACATTAAACCCAACGATCTCTGTCAACTCGTTTTGAAGGTGTTCTCCTAACATTTTAGCTGTATCTACAGGTGATTTTCTCGACATTTTCACCAGTGGAAATACCACTAATGTCAAGTCACCATCAAACTCGCGTTTGGTTTTTTGAATTTGAATCTGCTGATCCTCAGGCTGTGTGCCAAAAAGCTCAAGACAGGCTTTAGAAATGCAATTAGTTAAAATTTGTTCAATCATTGTGACAACTTAAATTCGTTTGCAAAAGTACGTCAAATCCCCTAAAGTTTCAATTCAAAAAAAATTGATCCAACGCAACCTATTTGCAATCGCTGCATCATTATAAAGTATATGTTAAACTTTAACCGGGAATAATGAAAAATTTAAACATTTTATTGGTTCTTATGCTGTTTGGTTCAGCAGTTCAGGGCCAGGAAGAGAAAAGCGAAACTACTTTCTCACATAAAGGATATTACAATGCTACAAATTTTGGAATCCTGGCCGGATCTACAAAAAATGAGAACAAAGCACCTTTTTCATTCATGATGATTAATGGGTATGGGGTGACTGATCAGATCGCCGTAGGCTTTGGATTTGGTGCAGAATTTTTGCAGGAGAGTTATCTGCCTTTGGTTCTAGATGCCCGTTATTATTTTCGTACACAAAAACTTTCTCCTTTTATATTCTTTCAAGGGGGATATTCAGTACCTCTCGATAATGAAACCGAAAGATATCATTTGATTTATTATAGTTCAATTTGGTCGGGTTATGATATAATGAAGCCAAAAGGTGGATGGTTAATTAACCCCGGTGTTGGCATAAAATCGATGTTCAGCGAAAATTTAGGAATCACCTTTAGCATCGCATACAGATTTCAACGACTCAATTATGACAAGGAAGGGGAAGAATTTGATAAAGTACTTGAAATTGATATGAACCGTCTGGAAATTAAGCTTGGAATATTATTCAAATAATAAACACGATAGAAATGAAAAAGCACATCTATTATCTAATCATACTAATAGCTTTGATATTGAACTCATGTACCGATAAAATATCGGAAATCTTTATGGCAAATAGTCCTATTTACATGAGTTATAAAGAACTCCGGTCGGCTGTAAAACAGGTTGCACCTCAGGAATTGAAAAAACCCGGAAAAATGTATTTTAAAGACAACTACATTTTCATCGTGGAACAAATGAAAGGGATTCATGTGATTGATAATTCAAACCCAAGTTCACCTCAAAATATAAGTTTTATTGAAATCCCAGGAACCGTTGATATTGCTATAAAAGGACAAATTTTATACACCGACAGTTATATCGATTTGGTGGCCCTCGATTTATCAAATTTAACAGATATTAAAGTAGTTTATCGAAGTGAGGATATATTACCTTACATACTGCCGCCTTATGATGAGGATTATCCTCTAGCTCAGATTGACGAAGACAAAGGAGTTGTAATTGGCTGGGAAGTGAAGAAAGTTAAGCAAAGCCCCACTTTTTATTATTACCCGTTGATGAGAGAATTTTCGATGATGGATGCAGCAGCTCAAGGTATTAATAGCAGTGGAGTTGGTGTAGGAGGATCGATGGCCCGTTTCGGTATATCAGGGACAACCTTATACATTGTCGATAATTCGAATCTACATATTTATAATATTTCCGTTCCTAAGTCACCGGTACTAGTAAAATCAAATGGGATCGGATGGGGTATTGAAACCATGTTTATTTTGGGAGATCATATGTTCTTCGGGACAACTAATGGAATGCTGATTTATGATATTTCGGTTCCTGTTTCACCTATGTACCTGAGCCAATTTTGGCATGTAACCAGTTGTGATCCTGTCGTGATTCAGGATACGATTGCCTATGTTACTTTACGGGGGGGGAACAATTGTCAGAATAATGTAAATGAATTAAATGTCATTTCGATTAAAGATTATCGAAACCCTAAACTAATAGAAGCATACCCAATGGTTGGACCTTATGGGCTTGGTGTAGATGGGAATTTGCTCTTCATATGTGATGGAAGTGCAGGATTAAAAGTTTATGATGTGAGCGATCCCTTAAGTATTGATGATCATCAAATAGCACATTTCCCAAATATTTTCGCGTACGATGTAATTCCATTAAACGGGAATCTTTTATTAATTGGCGAAGATGGATTTTATCAGTACAATTATTCGGGGCAAAGTATTCAATTATTAAGCAAGATTGAAATTTCAGAATAATGTCTTGGACTTAAAAGCTAACACTTTTTAACCATTAATATATGACAAATTAATCATGAAACCATGCTTATGACTATCTTTGAAGTTCTTTGGCATTGATGAAAACAAATTGAGTGGAGACAATCGACTTATCAGATATCGTAAAGGCATGCAAAAAGGGTAATCGAAAAGCCCAGGAGCAATTGTACAATGCATTTGCAAGCAAAATGTATGCGGTGTGCCTTTATTATTCGAAGGATAAGGATGATGCTGAAGACTTACTTCACAATGGTTTCATAAAAGTTTTTCAAAAGATTGAACAGTTTAAAGGTGATGGTCCATTTGAAGCCTGGATAAGGAGAGTATTTATGAACACAGCACTCGAACTCTATCGGAAAAAAAGAATTCTATATTCAATTAATGAAGATATCGATTATCCTGAATATATTGAAGATGGAGATGCAGTAAGTCAACTCAGCACCAGTGAACTCATTAAAATGATTCAGGAATTGCCCCCTGCTTATCAAATGGTTTTTAATCTTTATGCAATTGAGGGTTATTCGCATAAGGAAATTAGTAAAATGCTTGACATTGCCGAGGGAACCTCGAAATCAAATTTAGCAAGGGCCAGAATGAATTTGCAAAAAAAAGTAATGAACCAATTTAAACTCTCAGGGAGAAAATTACATGAGTAAACCTGACATAAATAAAGAAAACATATACCGTCAGCGATTAATGAATGCTGAAGTCAGTCCGCCCCCAAAAGCTTGGGAGCAGATTGCCAATAGTATGAATTATGCCGATAAGAACCGTAGATTGATTTTTTACAGAAGAATTATTGCCAGTGCAGCAATGATCATTATTCTACTTTCTGTCGGGATAGGATTTTTATATCATAAACAACAAACTACACCGGCAAACTTAACAAAGTTAGCTTCAGACTCCACTGTTCAAATTATTGATTCCGGCATTATTGTCCCAACTCCAACTTTTAGGGAAAATTTGGCTGAAAATGTCCCGGACCCTGAAAAAGTTGTCGATCCAATGAATATATCAACCAATAAAAGTTTATATGCAAAATCGGATTTAGACGATGTCCGGAAGGATGAGAATCAAATTAAAATTTCAAAAATGACTTTCATTGCTGCCAATTCTATAATTCTTGAATTTGAATGGTCCGGGCTACTAAATCATCCATCAAAAGGGAAAAAACAATTGCCCATAGTTTTAGAAGCAGATTTAAATGAGTTTTTATTAAAAAATAATTTGATTGCTGATGCCTCGCGAACAAAAAACATCAAAAATCGATGGTCGATTGGTGGTGAGTATTCGCCAAGCTATGCGAATAGTAGTCCCCAGCGAGGAAGTGGGACAGAGGCTGAATATGATTTTTCAAACGTACCCGGAAGCTTGCCACTTACAAATAGTTCTGAAGAAATTGTTAATGCATACTCCGGTGGCCTTGCCGTAAATTACATCTTATCGGAAAAGTGGAGCATACAATCCGGCTTGTACTATCTAAAACAAGGACAAGAAATTCAGAATTATTCAGTTTTATCGAATCAGGCAGCATATAATAACCGGCTTTCAACATTTACAAACTCGGGCACCGTTGAGTTTACTTCCAATGTATTACTAAGTCGATCCAGCCCTGTTTATCAGGTGAATGTAGATCTAAACAACCAAATCTCCCAATTCAATGATTATCTGATACAGCAATTTGAATTCGTCGAAATTCCATTTATTATTAAGTATAAAATCCTCAACCAAAAAATTGACGTTTATTTGTTAGGTGGACTCAATGCAAATATTTTGGTCAGAAACAATGTTTTTATTGGAAAGGGAAACAATCAATCAGTTGGCCACACCAATGATATTAATTCATTGATTTACAAAAGTAGTATAGGGATAAGCTTGGAATACCCTTTCAGCAAACATTTCTATTTTAACCTCTCCCCGGTTTATAAGTATCAATTAAATGCGATCAACAAAAATAATCCTGATGCTCCACGCACTCACTTAATAGAGTATAAGACGGGGATAAGTTATAAGTTTTAAGTTATAAATTATAAGTTTTTAGTTTTAAAAATACAGGTATTCAATTCAAAAAAAAGCCTGACCTTTATTCTGGTCAGGCTTTTTGATTTCTGTTATTTATTTAGTTATTGTAAATAAAATCTGCAAATGTCATATCGTTTACATAAAATTCATCAAAGCTGTTAAGTATGATTGTCGGAACATTTCCATAATTAGTAAATCTTCCGTACACTGATACATAATCTCTTTTCAGTTTTCGAAGATCTCTATAATTGAGTTGTCTTGAAAGATAATCCGGAATAATAACCGTAGCACTTTGATATGGTGATTTACGACCAAATTGAAGGATATACTGATTGGTTCTGCGATTGTATTCTATATCAATTACTTCGCCTTCAATTGAAGCTGTATTATCGCCATTCTCAGATTCATATATGGCCCAAGGATATTCTATTTGAGGCTGATAGCTGTGCATGAGCAATAACTGATAATTATTATAAAATGGATATCTTACCCGCATCGGGAAATTCATAATATGATGTGACAAATATCCATAACGACGATTTGAATTATCAATATACCCGTGACGGATCCTTATATTATTTACATTTGGAGTTCTAACGACACTTAATGGACGACGGTCAGTGCGGATAATTCTTCTGTTGGAATTGTCAACATTTCCAATTCTCTGAATATTGGGTCTTACATTCAAATTCCTATTCACCTTAGATTGGTTATTTGGTCTTTGGACATTTAAATTTGTATTACGTTTTTCAGCGGATCGAACAGTATTTAAATTTATTGTTTTACGGTTCTCGATTTTAACTGTTGGTTTATAATTCTTTTCAGACTTATTCTCTGCTTTTTTTTCGCTCTTCTCATCTTTTTTGTATGATTTTGCGGTGGTAGTTCTTTCTTCTCTTTTTTGTGCCTGTAAACTGAGACTGGCTATAAAAAGTATCCCGAGTATGATTGCTAATTTTTTCATGACATTGATGTTTAAAGATTATACCTGTCTTATTCCAAAAAGCAGACCAAAGTTTTCCATTTTTGCTGAAATAAAAAATAAGAATGCTATCTGCCTGATTAGATATTCTTTAAAAATTAATATTTTTTTAATTAATCGGTTAATGCCATCTAAGCAATAAAAACTCGATAGCTAACCTCATTTCAATTACTATATTTGTATAAAACCTTGCTTTATGTTTGAAGAAATTAAATTCTGGCTCCAATCACAAAAAATCGAATTTGCTCTAATTCAACATGAGCCAACATTAACCTCAGCCCAATCAGCTAAAGCCCGTGGAGAAGATCTTTCTATAGGAGGAAAAGCAATCATTATGAAAGTGGGTAATGATTTTAAAATCTTTGTTTTGAGCGCCTCAAAAAAAATAGATTCAAATGCAATTAAAAAACAATTTGGCGTAAAGAAACTGAGGTTTGTCAATAGTGATGAGTTAAAAAAATTAACTGGCTTAACATCCGGAGCTGTACCTCCATTTGCAAAGCCATTTTTTGATATGGATTTATATATTGATCAATCGATCTTACAAAATACAAGAATCGCTTTTAATGCCGGCTCACTTACAAATTCGATCATCCTATCAGTTGATGATTATATTCGTATAGCTCGGGGTATTGTTTTCGGTTTTTCCAATTGAAATTATTGATTCTTAAATTCGGAACCATTTTAAACCATTCATTTTTATACTTCTAAATTTTATTGGATAGCTCTAAAATAGTATTTAACAATACGTTTGCTCCGTTTTCTATATCCTGAGTAAAAGTATATTCATTTGGATTATGGCTAATTCCGTCGACACTTGGAACAAATATCATAGCTGAAGGACATATTCTTGCCATCATCTGGGCATCATGACCTGCTCCGGATGTCATTTTAAGATAAGTCAATCCCAGACGATTGTTAACCCGTTCAATTATTTGGGTCATAGTCCCATCAAACTGCACAGGTTGAAGCCTCACAAGTTGATTTATTTTAATATCAATGGATGCATGTTCTGCAAGTTGTTCAAGAAATCCATGTAAAAGACTTTCGGCTTGCTTCAATCCCTCTTCACTGCTATTTCTCAAATCAATGGTCATTTTAACCTTTCCCGGGACAACATTGATGACATTTGGTTCAAATATCACTTTGCCACAGGTCGCCACCTGACTTCCTCCGACCGAACTGCACAGATCACTCAAATAATTAATGATTTTTGCAGCAGCCAAACCTGCATCTTTCCTATAAATTAGAGGTGTAGTTCCAGCATGGTTCGATTCTCCGGTAAGGATAATCTCTTTCCATGAAATGCCTTGCAGATTTTCAACAACCCCAATATTCAGTCCCTTCATTTCTAAAATTGGGCCCTGTTCTATATGCAACTCTACATAATTTGATGGGATCAACGCACCATCTTGCAGATTGCCCATGTAACCAATTTTTTTCAATTCGTTTTCGAGAATGCTGCCATCCACTCCTATTGATTTCATGGCTTTCTCAGCCTTTAATCCGCCTGAAAAAACCAAACTGCCCATCATATCAGGGGTGTACCTGATCCCTTCTTCATTTGTAAAAACCGCTAAGGCAATGGGATGTCTTGTTTTTATATTGAACTCATTAAGGGTTTTTATTACTTCCAACCCGGCCAAAACGCCGTAACATCCATCATACATCCCACCTGAAACAACCGTGTCAATATGTGATCCGGTCATTACTGGCTTTGAATTTTCTATTCCATCCCTTACTGCTATGATATTTCCAATCCTATCAAAATGGATGATGAGGGCTTCTTCTTTCATCCAATTTACCACCAAATCTCTGGCTTCCTTATCTGCATCCGTCCCAGCCAGCCGGGTTATGCCTCCTCGCTCATCCTTACCAATAAGAGAAAGCTGCTGAAGCATGTGATTCAGCCTGCGAATATTAATCTTAATGTCAACCATTTTTTAAAATTCTCATGAGAATTCAAAGTCCCTAATTAAAAATAAATAATCCCTCCAAGTTTATGGTTTCAAACCTGATTTCTTTTGACAAAAATCTGTCTTTTATAGATAACTATTCCATAAATGTCCAAAATATTTTCATAAGAAAGAATAAGTTCCTATTTTTATCCTTTTTAAAATTCAATCCCTTTAAATTATGCATCAATTTGGTAATTTTCTCGACACCCTGGATGGATTTCTGGGCAGTGCCGCATGGTTTGCTTATTTTCTTTTAGGCGTAGGTTTATTTTTCACGATCTATCTCAAGTTCCCACAAATCCGTTATTTCAAATATGCTCTCCGAATCGTAAAAGGAAAGTATGATAAAGCAGATGACAAAGGAGACACCTCCCACTTTCAGGCATTAACAACTGCCCTATCAGGAACAGTTGGAACAGGAAATATTGCGGGTGTTGCTTTGGCAATACATCAAGGTGGACCGGCTGCCTTATTTTGGATGTTGGTTACAGCCATGCTTGGTATGACAACCAAATTTGTTGAAGTAACCTTATCGCACAAGTACCGCGAAATGGATTCTAAAGGCCAGGTAGCAGGTGGACCGATGTACTACATGAAAAATAAACTAAATATGAAATGGTTGGCTGTTATATTTGCGATCGCTACAGTAATTTCATCATTTGGCACCGGTAATATGCCACAAATTAATAGTATTTCCAGTTCACTTAATGCCACTTTTGGAGTTCAACAATGGATTGTAGGTGCTGTGCTTGCTGTATTACTTGGCATGGTAATAATTGGTGGCATCTCACGAATTGCAAAAGTTACAGAGAAACTGGTTCCTGCAATGGCAATTATTTATTTTGTTGGTGCGTTTGCAGTCATCATTTCAAACTATCAGAATATACTTCCATCCTTTGGAGCAATTTTCGGTCAAATTTTTACCGGTTCAGCAGCAATGGGTGGATTTTTAGGTGCAAGTTTTGCTTTCTTATTTAATCGCGGAGTTAATCGTGGTTTATTTTCGAACGAAGCCGGTCAGGGTTCTGCACCAATAGCACACGCGGCCGCAAGGGCTCACGAACCGGTCTCTGAAGGAATGGTTGCATTGTTAGAACCATTTATCGATACAATTATCATCTGTTCTTTAACAGGACTTGTTTTACTTTCTTCAGGAGTTTGGAACACAAAATATGATAACAAATTCGAGATGAGTGATCTTCAAATTCTCTCATCGAGTTATACCGATCAGAATGAACAAGGAGTTTTACAGTTACGAAAACATATTTTAGGTTCTGAAACACTTGCTCCATTCAATGGGGAATTAGAGGTTATTGAAGGAAAGATTCAGAATGATCTTTCAATTATTCACGCCCGTTCACTTGCAGAAAATGTAATTATTTCAAAGGGTGAAGTTCCGTATAATGGTAAAGTGGCCGTATCTCAGGGAAAACCAGATCTGGCAAAGGAAGGAATTGTCATGAACGGAAAATCATTGCTACACTCGGCTCCACTTACAACCGAAGCTTTTAAACAGAGCTTTATGGGTGATAAAGGTAAATTTATCGTCTCCATCGGACTACTTTTATTTGCATTTTCAACGGTAATATCTTGGTCGTATTACGGTGATCGGGCGATAACCTACCTGGTTGGCACAAAAGGGGTTCCTTATTACAGGGTGGTGTATATTTTAGCATTTTTCTTGGCCTCGTTTACCGATACAACCATCATTTGGAAGGTTTCTTATATTGCAATTGTATTGATGACTTTACCCAATCTAGTTGGTATATTATTACTAAGAAAGGATATGAAATCAACTGTTAAAGAATATTGGATCGATTTCAAACAAAATTGGCCCGGAGCAGAAACCCCTGAATAATATTCGTAAGATTCGATCAAATAAAAAGGATGGCTTCCTCTAAGTGGATTCCATCCTTTTTAAATTCTCTTTCATTACTAAAAAAAAGTAACTGTAATTTTTACAGAAAAAAATAGAATTCGATTAATCTGTTTACTTGTTTCAGAATCTACTTTTTTGTATTAATAACGACAACCCCGTAAAGGCCTTGCGAACCATAAATAGCTGCCTCAGTAGATTTTAACACTTTTATTGATTCAATAGTAATTGGCAAGATATCCGAAATATCGTTGACAAAAGTACCGTTAACCAGATAAGTAGCAGCATTACTCCCTGATAGTGAATGAGATCCTCTAATCCGAACTATATTACCGGCAACTTCCACTCCATTAAATTTACCTCTGATTAACTCGAAAACATCGCTATAACTTGAAAAATCATTCGAAGCATTTGAAAGATTTTGTGAAATAAATTTTATTCCTTCATTTGACAAATATCCTTCTTCGTGAGCCAGATCAACATTTTTTTGTCCTTCTTTAAAAACTAAATAAACTGTTAATGTATCGATTCCACTTACCGACTTGGTTTTTGGAAAAAAACTTTTTGATTTAAATTTAAGAACATCATTGTCCTCACAAAAGATTGTAAAAGTTCCATCCGGATTTGATAATACGGTAGCTTTTGATTTTTTTGCGGTTATTAAAATATTTCCAATTCCAAAATCATCTGATAGAAGAACTCTACCTGTCACAACCCGCTGCTGTGTATAGCTAATGCTATAAACAAATATAGCGATTAGCAATAAAACTACTTTTTTCATCATACATTTTTTAGGTTTATTTATTGGGACTAAGCTTTATAAAAAAATTTGACCATAGAATGATATGCCAGACCTTAAATGATGGTGAGTATTATAATGAAATAATGACCATTACGTATATTAACAGGCATAGCTTTAAGCCAATAAATTTAAGAAAAAAAAGAATTCAAACAAATATTTTATTTAAATATGACTTATCTTATAAAAACCCTTTTATTCTAAACCTTGTAGATAGAAATAATTCATTAATTCTTTAAGGATTAGTCTCGGTTAAATTCGGACTCAAGTTTTTAATTGCTCGGGAAGCTTCAAAGCCATTTATAACCGACATATTTACACCCATTGTAACGAGATCGATATTCAAATCTTATTTAACAATTTCAAATGACATCTTCACAAATTAGGATGTATTCCAACTTCTGAATTCTTAGAAAAAATAAAGATTAGAATGTCAGATAGTTATATAACCTTAAATAAAATTTTTAGATTCTAATTTCCATGCATTATTATTTTTTACCTTTGCTCTCGATATATTTTTTTACATGAAAGAATCACATATTCAAAATTTTGCTTGTGTGAGGTTCTCTCGCATTGCGGGATTCGAAATCTGTCATATTTAACTTTAAAATTAAAAAACAGATGAAAAAGAACGTATTAATCATTGGTGCCGCCGGAAGGGATTTTCATAATTTCAATACCTATTATCGGGGCAATGAAGCTTACAATGTAGTAGCTTATACAGCTGCTCAAATTCCTGACATTGCTGGCAGGAAGTACCCAAAAGAACTTGCAGGAGATTTGTATCCTGAAGGAATTCCAATTCATTTAGAAGAGGATCTTGAAAAACTAATAAAAGATTTAAAGGTTGACGACTGTGTATTCTCATACAGTGATGTGCCTTACCAAAGAGTGATGGCAATGAGCGCAAGAGTAAATGCAGCAGGAGCTAATTTTATTCTTTTAGGGCCTAAGGACACCATGGTAAAAAGTACCAAACCATTAATTGCTGTTGGTGCAGTAAGAACTGGTTGCGGAAAAAGCCAGACTTCAAGAAGAATTATCGAATTGTTAATGGCCAAAGGATTAAAGGTTGTTGCGGTTCGACACCCTATGCCTTACGGCGATTTAAACGAACAAAAAGTACAACGCTTTGCAAAGGTTTCTGATCTTGCCAAACACAAATGTACGGTTGAAGAGATGGAAGAATACGAACCACATGTTGTTCGTGGAAACGTAATTTATGCAGGTGTTGATTATGAAGCAATTTTAAGAGCTGCTGAACAGGATCCGGATGGATGTGATGTGGTTTTATGGGATGGTGGAAATAACGATTTCCCATTTTATACTCAGGACCTGAACATTACCGTGGTTGACCCACACCGACCGGGACACGAATTAACTTACTATCCTGGAGAAGTAACCTTAAGATTGGCTGATGTTGTCGTTATCAATAAAATGGACACCGCTGATGCCGCAGACATTCAAACCGTGCGCGAGAGCATTGCTAAAGTAGCTCCAAAAGCAATTGTTGTGGATGGTGCATCTCCAATAAAAGTTGATAATCCTGCATTGATTAAAGGAAAAAGAGTATTGGTTGTTGAAGACGGACCTACATTAACTCACGGAGAAATGAAATTAGGTGCAGGAACAGTTGCAGCAAAAAAATTCGGTGCTGCCGAATTAGTTGATCCTCGTCCGTTCACAGTTGGTAAACTATCTGAAACTTTCAGAATTTATCCTAATATTGGTATTTTATTACCTGCAATGGGATACGGTGCACAACAATTGAAGGATCTGGAAACAACTATTAATAATGTTGACTGTGATGCAGTTGTTATTGGAACCCCAATTGACTTGAACCGTATCATTAAAATCAACAAACCTTCTACAAGGGTTTATTATGATTTGCAAGAAATTGGAAATCCTAACCTGGAGGAAATCGTTGACGACTTCATCGTTAAATACAAATTGAAAAAATAATTTTAAAGCGGCTTTTTAAGCCGCTTTTTTTTAGACTTTTTTGTTGGTATATTGTTCTTTTAATAACCATTTTGTAAAATTTTATTAAAATAAATAACTAATTCATTGGTAAAAAGTAATACAGAAAATTATCGTAAACTTGAATTCAAGTATTAAAATACTCGCAAACAATTAAAAATAAAAATGAAGCAATCAAAGAGTGCTAAACTGATTTTAGAAGACGGAACAATTTTTCAGGGTTTTTCTTTTGGCTACGAAGGATCCACAGCAGGTGAAGTGGTCTTCAATACTGCCATGACGGGTTATCCCGAAAGTTTAACGGATCCATCATACAAAGGACAATTACTTGTGCTGACCTACCCTTTAGTAGGGAATTACGGTGTCCCCGGATTTGAACAGGAAGACCAAATGCTTAAATTTTTTGAATCAGAAAAAGTACAGGTTTCGGCTTTGATTATTTCGGATTATTCATTCAAATACAATCATTGGAACGCAACGAAAAGTCTGGGTGATTGGCTGATAGAACATCAGGTTCCGGGTATCTACGGAATTGACACACGTGAGCTGACGAAAATAATCCGTGAAAAAGGCTGTATGCTGGGCAAAATAATTATTGATGATATTGATTGTGAGTTTTATGATCCGAATAAGGAGAATTTGGTTGCACAGGTTAGCATTGCAAAAAAACAAATCTATGGATCCGGTAAATATAAAATCCTGCTCATTGATTGTGGAGTTAAAAACAATATTATTCGTTACTTTTTACAAAAAGATACCACTGTGATAAGAGTTCCTTGGGATTATAATTACCATCATGAAGATTATGACGGTTTATTCATCTCGAATGGCCCGGGTAACCCGGAAATGTGTGATGTCACCATCGCTAACCTAAAAATTTCTCTTGAAAAAAAAATCCCAATTTTTGGAATTTGTTTGGGGCATCAACTTACGGCCCTGGCCTCGGGTGCTAAAACATATAAACTAAAATACGGACATCGCAGCCACAATCAACCGGTCATATTAAAAAATACAAAAAAAGCTTACATTACCTCTCAAAATCATGGCTTTGCCGTTGACGATTCAACCCTATCATCCGACTGGGAAACCTTGTTCACCAATATCAATGATGGAACCAATGAAGGGATTAAACATAAAACAAAAAAAGTCTTCACGGTACAATTTCATCCGGAAGCATCAAGTGGCCCAACTGATACCGATTTTTTATTTAACGACTTTATGAAAATGCTGATTAAGTGAGAAGTTATGAGTTATGCCCGCCCGTTCCGAACGGAACGTTCGGGCGGGAGTTAAAAGTTAAAAAAATAGTCATTCTAAAATAATCATTTAAAAGTGCTAAGTATAAAAGAAATATATAAAATAGGATACGGTCCATCGTCAAGTCATAGTATGGCACCGCGTAAGGCTGCTCAAATTTTTCTGGACAGAAATCCATCTGCTGATAAATATAAAGCATGGTTGTATGGAAGTCTTGCTGCAACAGGCAAAGGTCACCAAACTGATGAAAGTATACAGAAAGTATTTAGCGGCAAGGAAATAGAAATTATATGGAAACCCGAAATTTTTTTACCAAAACACCCCAATGGATTAATCTTCAAAGCTTATAAGCAAGATGAGGAAATCGATCAGTATGAAGTATATAGTGTTGGTGGTGGCGATTTTTCAGAAACAGGGAAATTTTCAGGAACGAGCATATACAAAATTACCCATATGGAAGAACTCCTTGCTTGGTGCTCATCAGAAGGTAAATCAATGTGGGAGTATGTTGAAGAAATTGAGGGCCCTGATGTTTGGAACTATCTGGCAGAAGTCTGGGATATAATGCAACAGGCTGTTAAAAGAGGAATAGAAAATGAGGGCGTTCTTCCCGGCACCTTGAAACTCAGACGAAAAGCCTCATCTTATTTCGTTAAATCACAAAATGCCACCGGATCTCAAAAAAATATTGGAAAAATATTTGCCTATGCCTTGGCCGTTTCTGAAGAAAATGCAGCTGGTAACTTGATGGTAACTGCTCCCACTTGCGGATCTTGCGGAGTTTTACCTGGAATTTTATATTTCTTAAAAGAACATGATCAACTTTCGGATGCTAAGATCTTAAAAGCTTTAGCTACTGCCGGTATCATTGGAAATTTTGTAAAGACCAATGCATCTATATCAGGCGCAGAAGTAGGCTGTCAGGGAGAAGTTGGAACTGCATGTGCCATGGCTGCAGGAGCCACAACTCAATTAAAAGGCGGAAGCCCAAATCAAATTGAATACGCTGCTGAAATGGGGTTTGAGCACAATTTAGGTTTGACATGCGACCCTTTGCAAGGGTATGTTCAAATTCCTTGCATCGAACGAAATGCATTTGCAGCTGTTAAAGCATGGGAATGCGCAGTATATGCATTATTATCGGATGGCGTTCACAAAGTTAGTTTTGATGAAGTGGTTGATACCATGATGCAAACCGGTAAGGATTTACAGGATGCTTACAAAGAAACAAGTTTAGGCGGATTAGCGAGATTTTGGCGACCGAAAATTGATAGAAATTAGAAAATATGGAGACAATTAGATTTTTTTACTTTGGAAAGGAAACTGAGCGTAGTCGAAGTTTCTCTGCATTAGCATATCTGACATTTCGACTTCGCTCAATGTCCATATAGCTGGTAATTTATTCACTTGAAGTACTTTAGTCACTTAAAATTGAAATCAAAAATAATAAATTAGATGAAACTCAACATTAAGAAAATTCTTGTTCTGGGTTCGGGAGCCCTCAAAATCGGTGAGGCCGGCGAATTTGACTATTCGGGTTCGCAAGCTTTAAAAGCATTAAAAGAAGAGGGTATTGAAACCGTTCTGATTAATCCCAATATTGCCACTGTTCAAACTTCCGAAAAAATTGCCGATAAAATTTACTTCCTGCCTGTAACACCATTCTTTGTTGAAAAGGTTATTAAAAAAGAAAAACCGCAAGGTATTTTATTGGCATTTGGAGGTCAAACTGCCTTAAACTGCGGTATTGAATTATTTAAACAGGATATTTTAAAAAACAATAATGTTGAAGTATTAGGCACTCCTATCCGGGCAATTATGGATACCGAAAACAGGGAGAGTTTTGTTAACAAATTAAATGAAATTGAGGTCATATCAGCACGAAGTTTTGCCGTAAATACGGTTGAGGATGCAATTTTAGCAGTACGAAAATTAGGATTTCCTGTCATTATTAGAGCCGCATACACCTTAGGCGGTCAAGGAAGTGGTTTTTGTAATACTGAAGATGAATTAAGGGCAATGTCTGAAAAGGCGTTTGCTTATTCTAATCAGATTTTGGTTGAAGAATCACTTAAAGGTTGGAAAGAAGTAGAATACGAGGTAGTGAGAGATGCCTATGATAATTGCATCACGGTGTGTAATATGGAAAATTTTGATCCATTGGGAATTCATACCGGAGAAAGTATTGTAGTTGCGCCTTCTCAAACACTTACCAATTCTGAATATCATAAATTACGGCAGCTTTCAATCAAGATCATTCGGCACATAGGAATTGTTGGTGAATGTAATGTTCAATATGCCCTTGATCCTAATTCTGAAGATTATCGTGTTATCGAAGTTAATGCCCGACTATCTCGCTCAAGTGCACTTGCTTCAAAAGCTACAGGATATCCGCTTGCCTTTGTTGCCGCAAAACTAGCGCTGGGTTTTGCGCTTCCCGACATTAAAAATGCGGTCACAAAAACAACTTCTGCCTTCTTTGAACCTTCATTAGATTACATTGTTTGTAAAATTCCTCGCTGGGATCTGGGAAAATTCCTGGGTGTTTCAAAAGAAATTGGCAGCAGCATGAAAAGTGTAGGTGAAGTAATGGCTATCGGGCGAACTTTTGAGGAGGCCATTCAGAAGGGCCTGCGTATGATAGGCCAGGCTATGCATGGATTTGTTGACAATAAAGAGATTCAAGTTGATGATATCGAGACGGAATTGAGTCGGCCAACCGACATGCGCATATTCGTAATAGCAATGGCCATGCAAAAAGGTTGGAGTGTTGAAAAGATTCACCAACTCACAAAAATTGACCGATGGTTCTTAGAAAAACTTCAAAATATTGTTGACATTAACGTAAAAATTGCTGCTTACGATAACTTAAAAGAAGTACCGATAAATCTCCTTAAAAAGGCCAAACAAGCAGGATTTTCCGATTTTCAGTTGGGACGTTCAATTTTTAAAGAAAATTTTGAAGGTTCAGATCAGCAGATTCTGGAGATACGAAACTTCAGGAAATCCCATCAAATAATCCCTGTAGTAAAACAAATAGATACCCTGGCTGCTGAATATCCGGCTCAGACCAATTATCTCTACCTAACTTATAACGGTGAATTCAATGATATTGAATATGAGAATGACGGCCAATCGGTCATTGTTCTCGGCTCGGGAGCTTATCGGATTGGAAGCAGTGTTGAGTTCGATTGGTGCAGTGTAAATGCATTAGAAACAGTAAAAGAACAGAAATACCGATCTGTAATGATTAACTATAATCCTGAAACAGTAAGTACGGATTATGATATTTGCGATCGCTTATATTTTGATGAGCTTTCATTTGAACGAGTGATGGACATCATCGATTTAGAAATCCCAAAAGGTGTGATTGTTTCTGTAGGTGGGCAAATCCCCAATAATCTGGCTATACGACTACATAATCAGCAAGTACCTATATTAGGTACCTCTCCCGAATCTATCGACCGTGCAGAAAATCGTTATAAATTCTCTCAGATGCTGGATACATTAGGAGTAGATCAGCCTGAATGGAAGGAATTAAGTAGTGTTTCGGATGTTTTTGAATTTACCGAAAAAGTTGGGTTTCCAGTGATGGTTAGGCCATCCTATGTTCTTTCCGGTGCAGCGATGAATGTGGTTTCTAACAAGGAAGAATTGGAACACTTCTTAAATTTAGCCGCTAATGTGTCTAAAAAATATCCGGTCGTTGTTTCTAAATTCATGGAAAACACCAAGGAAATTGAAATGGATGCAGTGGCTGACAAAGGTAAAGTGCTGGCTTATGCAATTTCCGAACACATCGAATTTGCCGGAGTTCACTCAGGAGATGCAACAATGATGTTTCCTCCGCAAAAAGTTTATGTTGAAACCATTCGTAGAATTAAAAAAATAACGAATCGGATCGCTGCCGAACTTAATATTTCAGGTCCCTTTAATATTCAATATTTAGCAAAGGACAACGACATTAAAGTAATAGAGTGCAATCTAAGGGCATCCCGAAGTCTTCCTTTTGTTTCCAAAGTATTAAAAACAAACTTTGTTGATTTAGCGACTAAGATCATGTTAGATATTCCTGTCGAAAAGCCTGATAAATCATTATTTGATTTGGAATATATTGGGGTGAAAGCACCTCAGTTTTCTTTTTCCCGATTGGCGAAAGCTGATCCAGTTTTAGGAGTGGATATGTCATCAACAGGTGAAGTAGGATGTATTGGCGAAGATTATTACGAAGCCATCCTTAAATCAATGCTTTCTGTCGGATACAATATTCCAAAGAAAAACATTCTGTTATCAACAGGGCCTTCACGATCAAAAACTGAACTGCTTAATAGTGCGAGATTATTGGTGGAGAAAGGATATAATTTATTTGCGACCAAGGGCACTGCTATGTTTTTAGCTGACAATGAGATTCAATCCACGGTTCTATATTGGCCCGATTCGAAAGAAAAGCCAAATACCATCGACTATATTCGAGAACGTAAACTTGATTTAATCATCAATATCCCTAAAAATTTAAGTCAGGATGAATTGTACAACGACTATCACATCCGTCGAGCGGCCGTCGATCATAATATTCCACTCATCACAAATGCCAGATTAGCCAGTGCCTTTATCATTGCATTCTGCAAATACACGATGGATGACATTACGATTAAAAGTTGGGATGAGTATAAGATCAATTAATAATTTGAAAACCTGCCTCACACAGGCTGGTGTGACAATTTGAAAATGTGCAAACCGAGGGATGGCTTCCCTTTTTCGGGGAAGCCATCCCTCCTTTTCAATTAATATTTCATAATTTCATAATTTCAATTTTAAAGAAGTATAAAATTTCCTATTTTTGACAAAACTTAAACCCACATATGAAAAACAGAAGTTTAGTATCCATCGAAGATTTCAGCAAAGAAGAATGGCTTAGAATACTTGATCTTGCAGAAGAATTTGAGAAAAACCCCAAACAAAGAATATTAGAAGGAAACGTAATCGCGACCCTGTTTTTTGAACCTTCAACCCGTACCCGCCTAAGTTTTGAAAGTGCAGCTTCTTATTTAGGAGCCAAAGTAATAGGATTCTCTGATGCATCCTCTTCAAGTGTTAAAAAAGGAGAGTCGTTAAACGACACGATCCTTACGGTGAGCAATTATTCGGATATTATCGTTATGCGTCATCCTCGCGAAGGCAGTGCACGTTACGCGAGTGAGGTTTCCCCAGTTCCAATTATCAATGCAGGTGATGGGGCCAACCAGCATCCCAGTCAAACCTTATTGGATTTATATTCTATCAGAAAAACACAAGGTAGGCTTGATAATATTCATATTACTTTTGTTGGCGACTTAAAGTATGGCAGAACTGTTCACTCTTTAGTTATCGCCCTATGTAATTTCAATGCCATTTTTCATTTCGTTTCACCACCGGAACTAAAATTACCCAGTTATGTAAAACGACATATTAAAGATGCAAAATTAAGATACTATCAATATACCGATCTAACCGAAGCAATTCCTAAATCTGACATATTATATATGACACGTATTCAAAAGGAACGCTTCTCTGATCCAATTGATTATGAAAAAGTAAAGAATGCATATATTTTGAGAAACAGCATGTTGGAAGAAGCCAAAGAAAACATGAAGGTATTACATCCATTGCCACGGGTAAATGAAATTACCCAAGATGTAGATGCAAATCCCATGGCATATTATTTTCAACAAGCTCAAAATGGAGTTTACGTCCGTCAAGCAATATTAACCTCAATACTTGGTGTAAAATGAGTGATTTAAGAAAAGAATTAAAAGTATCGGCCATTGAAAATGGTACGGTAATAGATCATATTCCTGCAAAGAGTTTATTTCAGGTAGTTAAAATATTAAAGCTGAACGCCATTCCAAACCAAATTCTGTTTGGAAACAACTTGCAAAGTCAGAAATATGGAACCAAAGGCATCATCAAAGTAAACGATAAATACTTTGAGGCTCAGGAATTGAATAAAATTGCACTTGTTGCTCCCACAGCTACACTGATTGTAATTAAAGACTTTACAGTGGTCTATAAAAAGAATGTCGAGCTACCTAAAACCATCAAGCAATTTGTAAAATGTGTTAACCCAAATTGTATTACGAATAACGAAAATATTGAAACGAAATTTGATGTTCATATTGATGAAGAGGGTCAACCAAAATTAAGATGTAACTATTGTGAGAAATTCACCGCCAAAGATAACATGGTATTTATTTAATAGCTTACAATAAATATTTTAGGGCTTCCCAAAAAGGAAGCTCTTTTTGTATAAAGCAATATGCATCCGAAAAACAAATACATAAAAGATTTAATTGCCCGGGGAGAGCATCAACAATTAGATTTTAAGTTCGAAATCACCGATTCAAAAAAAATAGCACGAACGCTTTCTGCATTTTCCAATACGGATGGAGGCACCTTATTAATAGGTGTAAAAGATAATGGTTCGATAACAGGTATCAATTCAAGTGAAGAATACCACATGCTTGAAGCGGCGGCTGAGATGTATTGTTCCCCTCCTATTTCTTTTCAAGCCAAGGAATGGATTGTTGATGGTAAACCAATTTTAGAAATTAAAATTGCCAAACGTACCGGTATTCCACATAAAGCCCCGAATCATGACGGAAAAATGATGATTTTTATCAGGGTTGGAGATCAGAATTTACTTGCAGACCGTATATTATTAAAGGTATGGAACAAAAAAGAAAAAAATATTCAAATCAAGATAGAATACAAAGAAGCTGAAAAAATTCTCCTCAACTACCTGAATCATCATACTCAAATTACCTTAAATGAATTTTGCAACCTGGCCATGATTCCAAAATTTAAAGCAGAAAATATTTTGGTAGATTTTATAGTTTTGGAAATCATCAAAATTATCTTCACCGAAAAACAAACCAATTATACACTAGCCGTTGAGTAAACAAGAAAAAACCAAAGTAATTTTTTCATGGAGTGGAGGAAAAGACAGTGCCTTAGCTCTTCATAAAATACTTGAAGTAGGTGAATTTGAAATTTTTAGTTTAATTACAACCATCACCGAAGGGTACAATAGAATAAGCATGCATGGAATTTCGGTAGATTTACTGGAAGAGCAGGCAAAATCAATTGGAATCCCCCTGTACAAGATTGAGATACCTCAAAATTGCAGCAATGAAGATTATGAAATGATAATGGTAAAGACGCTAACTCATTTTCAAAAGCAAGGAATATCAAGTGTTATTTTTGGAGATATTTATCTTGAGGATGTTAAAAATTACCGGATTTCTCAACTTTCGCGCATTGGAATGCAAGCCATTTTCCCCTTATGGGGCATAAATACAAGCGAAATCGTGAATGAATTTATTAAAAAAGGTTTTCAATCAATCATAAGTTGCGTCGATATACGCGCAATCGATCCTAAATTTTCAGGGCGAATTTTCGATCAAAACTTCCTGAATGATCTCCCAACTGCATGCGATCCTTGCGGTGAAAATGGAGAATTTCACTCTTTTGTATTTGACGGTCCTATTTTTTTCAGGAAAATAAAGATAAAAACAGGAGCGAAATTACTTCGTGATAACTATTTTTTCTTCACAGAAATATTACAAAAACAGTAAATATTACATTTCAGTCCTTCTCCTATCTATCCTAAAAGACTCGGAAGAATGATCTGTTTTAAAAAATAATTGGTGAACTAAATTTGCTAATTACAACATATAGAAGCAAATAAAAATAACCTTTCAAATAATTTCATTTTTCAGGAAATAATTCTTGCTTAATTAAAATAAATGAATGTATCTTTGCACCCCGCTTTAAGGAAGATGTTCATTTAAAAAATGTAGTATAAGTTCAATCAACGAGTTAAAGAGTATTTGAAACTTTTTTGATTTTTTTTTAAATAAAAAAGACAAATAAACTTGGAGATTAAAAAATAAATATTACTTTTGCATCCGCATTTAGCGACACGTTCTTTTAAAACTTGCAAAACAACCAATTTCAGATAGTTAGACACGATTTAAGAAGGAGATAAAGAAAATTAAAACTTTTTAAAAAAAAAGTTTGCAGATTCAGAAAAAGAAATTAATTTTGCAGCCGCAATTGACCCTAAAGGGTAAAAGCATAAAAGAAAGAAACGAAAGTTCTTTGAAAATATTGAAGCAACAAGCCTAAAAATAGTAGCAAATATCCCATAAAGTGAATTCTTTAAGGAATAATAAATCTGAGACATTTAAGAACAAATTTTTACAATGAAGAGTTTGATCCTGGCTCAGGATGAACGCTAGCGGCAGGCCTAATACATGCAAGTCGAACGGTAAGGCTCTTTCGGGAGTACACGAGTGGCGAACGGGTGCGTAACGCGTATGCAACCTACCTTTAACTGGAGAATAGCCCCGAGAAATCGGGATTAATACTTCATAATAATAAGATCTGGCATCTTTTCTTATTTAAAGCTTTGGCGGTTAAAGATGGGCATGCGTGACATTAGATAGTTGGTGAGGTAACGGCTCACCAAGTCAGCGATGTCTAGGGGTTCTGAGAGGATTTTCCCCCACACTGGTACTGAGACACGGACCAGACTCCTACGGGAGGCAGCAGTAAGGAATATTGGTCAATGGGCGAAAGCCTGAACCAGCCATGCCGCGTGCAGGATGACAGCCCTATGGGTTGTAAACTGCTTTTATCAGGGAATAAACCTATCTACGTGTAGATAGCTGAAGGTACCTGAAGAATAAGCACCGGCTAACTCCGTGCCAGCAGCCGCGGTAATACGGAGGGTGCAAGCGTTATCCGGATTTATTGGGTTTAAAGGGTGCGCAGGCGGAATAATAAGTCAGTGGTGAAATCTCTCGGCTCAACCGAGAAACTGCCATTGATACTGTTATTCTTGAGTATAGTTGTAGTGGGCGGAATATAGCATGTAGCGGTGAAATGCTTAGATATGCTATAGAACACCGATCGCGAAGGCAGCTCACTAAGCTATAACTGACGCTCAGGCACGAAAGCGTGGGGAGCAAACAGGATTAGATACCCTGGTAGTCCACGCCGTAAACGATGATTACTCGATGTTGGCGATACACCGTCAGCGTCCAAGCGAAAGCGTTAAGTAATCCACCTGGGGAGTACGATCGCAAGATTGAAACTCAAAGGAATTGACGGGGGCCCGCACAAGCGGAGGAGCATGTGGTTTAATTCGATGATACGCGAGGAACCTTACCTGGGCTCAAATGTAGAATGACAACTCCGGAAACGGAGCCTTTCTTCGGAACATTTTACAAGGTGCTGCATGGTTGTCGTCAGCTCGTGCCGTGAGGTGTCGGGTTAAGTCCCATAACGAGCGCAACCCCTATCTTTAGTTGCCATCAGGTAATGCTGGGGACTCTAAAGAAACTGCCTACGCAAGTAGTGAGGAAGGTGGGGATGACGTCAAATCAGCACGGCCCTTACGTCCAGGGCTACACACGTGCTACAATGGTCGATACAGAGGGCAGCTACCTGGTGACAGGATGCAAATCTCGAAAGTCGATCTCAGTTCGGATCGAAGTCTGCAACTCGACTTCGTGAAGTTGGATTCGCTAGTAATCGCGCATCAGCCATGGCGCGGTGAATACGTTCCCGGGCCTTGTACACACCGCCCGTCAAGCCATGGAAGCTGGGGGTACCT
>Ga0180007_10002109_pt1 | contig 24479 bp, 18 predicted proteins | sample MM_PC_MetaG_FD_121122 | JGI IMG/M metagenome (GOLD analysis project Ga0180007, IMG submission 121122) | Groundwater microbial communities from the Aspo Hard Rock Laboratory (HRL) deep subsurface site, Sweden - MM_PC_MetaG | ecosystem: Environmental > Aquatic > Deep subsurface > Groundwater... | reverse complement strand
GATGGTTATGCCCGGTGACAACGCTGTCTTTATCGTTGAGATGATTCACCCCGTGGCCATGGAAAAGGGTCTGCGCTTCGCCATTCGCGAAGGCGGCCGTACCGTGGGCGCAGGTGTTGTCTCTGAAATCGTGGAGTAAATTATGCGAATCAAAGTATTACTCGCCTGCACCGAGTGCAAGCGTCGCAATTATTCGACCATGAAGAACAAGAAGAACACCACTGGTCGGATCGAGTTGAGCAAGTACTGCCCGTTTGACAGAAAGCATACGGTGCACAAGGAATCTAAGTAAACTCTGCGTTTCGCTTTGCGTACGTGGATTTGGTCTCCGCCGGAGTCAGGTGACAACGGCAGGACCGGGGCGCAACGACCGGTCCATGCACACCGACGACGGCGGCGACCCAGTGGTGCAGGGGTGTAGCTCCAACGGCTAGAGCGCCGGTCTCCAAAACCGGATGTTGTGGGTTCGAATCCCCCCACCCCTGCCATTTTTTAGCATCGGAAGGGAATATGGCTAAACGCAAGATTACGCGTAATGGTGCTGACGGCGCCGCCACAGCTCCGAGTAACGCTCCTAAGGCCGCCCGGCAGAGCAAGAAGGACACTCCTGAGGAGCCCGGCAAGGTCGAGCAGTTCAAGGAGTACTTCGAGCAGTCCATCGTTGAGATGAAGAAGGTTGTTTGGCCCACCCGTAAGGAAGCCGTGGCCACCAGTGTGGCTGTGTTGGTGCTGGTAATCTTCATGTCCCTTTTTCTGGGGCTCATCGATCTGGGGCTGTCCAAGGCCATCGAAGCGATTTTGTCATAGCGGCCCAGTCCGCAAGGTGAGTGTCACATGACTGAGAACAACGAAGGACTCCCGAGACCGCGATGGTACATTGTCCATACCTATTCAGGGTATGAGCAACGTGTTGAGCAAACCATCAGGGAGATGATGCGTACAGGGCAGGACCTCGGCCAAGTCAAGGAAGTCGTCATGCCCACGGAAAAGGTCATCGAACTCGTCAAGGGCGAGAAGAAGACCTCCACGCGCAAGTTCTACCCCGGTTACGTGATGCTCCAGATGATCCTGACCGATGAGTCCTGGCATCTGATCCAATCCATCCCGCGTGTGACCGGATTTGTGGGTGGCAAGACCCGCCCGGCTCCCATGCGCGACAGTGAGGCCGAACGGATCCTCACCATGATGGAACAGCGCCAGGAACAACCCCGTCCCAAGTTCAATTTTGAGCGCGGTGACGAGGTGCGGGTCATCGACGGTCCGTTCTCCGGCTTCAATGGAGTTGTGGAAGACGTCAACTACGACAAAGGTAAACTGCGTGTTTCGGTGTCCATCTTCGGGCGCCAGACTCCTGTTGAACTGGACTTTGTCCAGGTCAGCAAGGGTTAGCTCGCCGCCAGTGGTTGTGGTCCATCGAAATACGTTTAAAGATTCGAGGGTGTAGCAATGGCCAAGAAAGAATTGGCAAAAATCAAGCTCCAGATTCCCGCTGGCGCAGCCAACCCGTCCCCTCCGGTCGGTCCGGCTCTGGGTCAGCATGGTCTGAATATCATGGAGTTCTGCAAGGCGTTCAACGCTCGCACGCAGGACGAAAAGGGCATGATCATCCCGGTGGAAATCACCGTGTATGCGGACCGCTCTTACACGTTTATTACCAAGACGCCTCCGGCTGCCATTCTGCTCAAGAAGATGGCCAAGCTCGACAAGGGTTCCGCTGAACCCAACCGAGACAAGGTCGGTAAGGTCACCAAGGCTCAGGTTCTCGAGATCGCCAAGATCAAGATGCCCGACCTGACGGCCAAGGACGAAGACGCGGCCATGAGGAGCATCATGGGTACTGCGCGCAGCATGGGAATCGTAGTCGTCGAGTAGGGAGAAGGACAATGCCCAAACACGGAAAGAAATACAGAAACGCAGTGAAGGGTTTTGACCCGGCAACTGTGTATGAGATGCCCGAGAGCGTCAAATTGGCGCTTGAAGCATCGTTCGTCAAGTTCGACGAAACCGTTGACGTGGCCATCAAGTTGGGCGTCGATCCCAAGTATTCCGATCAGATGGTGCGCGGCGCCGTGACCCTGCCTCATGGCTTGGGCAAGGATGTTCGCGTTGTGGCCTTCTGTCAGGGTGACAAGGAAGCCGAAGCCCGCGAGGCCGGTGCCGACGCCGTCGGCGGCGACGAGCTGGTGCAGCGCGTGAAGGACGGCTGGCTCGAATTCGACAAGGCCGTCGCCACCCCGGACATGATGGCGAAGGTCGGTCAGATTGGTCGAGTGCTGGGCCCCCGTGGCCTGATGCCCAACGCCAAGACCGGCACCGTCACCTTTGACGTCGCCACAGCAGTGCGCGAGTTGAAGGCCGGTAAGGTCGAGTTCAAGGTCGACAAGGCTGGAGTTGTCCATGCCCCTCTGGGCAAGGTCTCCTTCGGACCCGAGAAGATCCTGGACAACATGACGGCCCTGGTGGACACTGTGATCCGCCTGAAGCCCTCGGCCTCCAAGGGGACTTACCTGAAGACCATTACCGTGGCGACCACCATGGGACCTGGTGTGAAGGTTGAGACCTCTACGGTCCAGAAATACATCGAAGCGTAAGCGAGATTGAACCGCGTCCGGTGTTCCCGGGCGCGGATCAGATACTAGCGGGTGCAGTGTGTGCCCGTGAGCGGTATGTGAAGACGAGTCGGAGACAACAGGTGGGGCAACCCTTAATTTCCTGTCGAGACTACTTTGGCTCATCTTCGCTCGGGAGAACCCTCAAGTCCATAGGAGGATGCGGTGAAAAGGACAGAGAAAGCTGCAATTGTCAGCGGTCTTAAGTCCCGGGCCGACGGTGCCAGCATCGCCATTGTCACGGACTTCAAGGGCCTCACGGTCGAAGATATGACCGGTCTGCGCAGACTGTTGCGTGATGCCGGTGTCGACTACCAGGTTGTGAAAAACACCCTGGCGCGGATCGCCCTGGAGGGCGGCCCGCATGAGGTCTTGAAGGACGAGGTCAAGGAGAACTGCGCCGTTGCCTTTGGGTACAGCGATCCTGTGGCTGCTGCGAAGGTCCTGAGCGAGTACGGTAAGAAGAACAAAAAGTTCCAGATCCGGTTTGGTAGCCTGGAAGGCCAGTTCATGGACGTCAATGCCGTGAAGGACCTCGCCAAGCTGCCCAGCAAGCCGGAACTGCTTGCCAAGCTCCTCGGTACTATGAATGCAGTACCCACTAGCTTCGTGTGTCTGTTTGCGAACCTGGAACGCAAGTTCCTGTATGCTTTGACTGCTATCAAAGAGCAGAAAGAAGCTGCATAGGGTCCAAACCTACAAAAACCTTAGTACGTTTTTTCATGAGCCAAAGTCTCTAGGAGGAATTTGAAATGGCTGACATTACCAAAGATCAAGTTGTTGAATTTATTTCCAATATGACCGTTCTCGAGCTCTCCGTGTTCATCACCGAGCTCGAAGAGAAGTTCGGCGTTTCCGCTGCTGCCCCCGCTATGGCCATGGCTGCCATGCCCGCTGGCGAGGCTGCTGCCGCTGAAGAAGAGAAGACCGAGTTTGACGTTGTGCTGACTGCTGCCGGCGCCAACAAGATCGCCTGCATCAAGGCCGTGCGCGCCATCACCGGTCTGGGTCTGAAGGAAGCCAAAGCCAAGGTTGACGAGCTGCCTTCCACTCTGAAGGAAGCCGTCTCCAAGGGCGAGGCCGAAGAGGCCAAGAAGCAGATCGACGAAGCCGGCGCCCAGTGCGAGATCAAGTAGCTTCTTTTTGATTTGTCGCTTGTTAGGGAGCGCGGCGTCCCCAACCGGACACCGCGCTCTTTTCTTTTTTGAATTTTATTTTATTTTTTACTTGCGCTATCATTTTTTGTTGGCTATGACTATCCTCTTCGTGTCGTAGTCTCTATACGTTTTTTATATAATGAAGCTGTTGCAAGTTCTTCCCAACGGTTGCGCCGCATGAGGAGCGGTGTGTCCATAATGACGCCCCACTGCTGGGCGTTTACCCATTTCTATCGGAAAATATTAGGTGCCTAAGCGATCGGGTAGGCCGGCTGAGGGCCGCGTCTGCTTTTTTGGTGTAATTTCTCGTCTGTGAGGGAGAAATGGTCCAACTTTTCAAACATTTCGGTAAGATCGCCTCGAAGCACACCGTGCCGCACCTGCTGAATCTCCAGGTGGATTCCTACAAGCGTTTTTTGCAGCTTGATTGTCCGCCGGCCAGCAGGAAGGACGAAGGGCTCGAGGGCGTGTTTCGGTCCGTGTTCCCCATTGAGGATTTCAACAAAACCGCCAGCCTTGAGTATGTCAGCTATGACATCAGCGCCCCTAAATATGACGAGGCCGAGTGTATTGCCAAGGGCTTGACCTTCGAGGCCCCTGTGCGAATCACTGTGCGGCTTGTGGTTTACGATGTGGATGAGGAGACTCATAACCGCACCATTCGTGACATCAAAGAGCAGGACATCTATTTCGGTACCATCTCGTTGATGACCGACAAGGGCACATTCATTGTCAATGGCACCGAGCGTGTCATTGTGAACCAGCTCCAACGCTCGCCCGGCATCATCTTCGAACATGATTCCGGCAAATCCCATTCCTCCGGCCGAGTTCTTTACTCCTGCCGCATCATTCCCATGCGCGGTTCCTGGCTGGACTTTGATTTTGATCACAAGGACATCCTGCACGTGCGTATCGACCGCCGCCGCAAGATGCCATCCACTATTCTCTATAAAGCCATGGGCATGTCCAAGGCCGAGATCCTCTCGTATTTTTACGATACGGAGACCTATCGGCTGGAGAAGGGCCGTGTCATGCGCGAGATCAGCGCTGATCGGTTCTGCAAGGAGGTCGCGTTCAACGATGTGACCACCAAGGACGGAGAAGTCCTCGTCGCCCAGGGCAAGCCCATCACCAAGCGTCTGTTCAAGCAGATGCTGGCGGACGGCATCTTTGAGCATGAGGTCGATCCCACTGGGCTGGAGAACATGTTCCTGGCCGAAGAGATCGTGGACAAGAAGAGCGGCGAGGTCCTGGCCGACGCCGGCGAGGCGCTCTCCGCCGAACTGGTGGAAAAGCTGGAAACCTCCAAGGTCAATACCTTCAAGGTGCTCTATACCCGTGGTGCCGAGGTTTCATCCTCCATCCGCGACACCCTGATGTTGGACAAGACCATCGACACTGCGACTGCGCAGATCGAGATCTACCGCCGGTTGCGTCCCAGCTCTCCTCCGACCCCTGAGATCGCGTCCACGTTCTTCGAGAACCTGTTCCGCAATCCTGACTACTACGACCTGTCCGGCGTTGGGCGCTACAAGCTCAATTCGCGCCTGGGTCTGGACGAGCCGCTGGATAACAGGACCTTGACCAACGAGGATATCCTGAAATCCATCAAGCTGCTTGTGCAGTTGAAGGACGCCCGTGGTCCGGCCGACGACATCGACCATCTCGGCAACCGCCGTGTGCGTCCGGTGGGTGAGTTGGTGGAGAACCAGTACCGCATCGGCCTGGTGCGCATGGAGCGCGCCATCAAGGAGCGCATGAGCCTCCAGGAAGTGGCCACTCTGATGCCCCATGACCTGATCAACCCCAAACCGGTTGCGGCTGTTTTGAAGGAGTTCTTTGGAACTTCGCAGCTGTCCCAGTTCATGGACCAAACCAACCCGCTTTCCGAGGTCACTCACAAACGTCGCCTGTCCGCTCTGGGACCCGGTGGTCTGACCCGTGAGCGTGCGGGCTTCGAAGTGCGCGACGTCCACGTCTCCCACTATGGCCGTATCTGCCCCATTGAGACGCCTGAAGGCCCGAACATCGGCCTGATCGTGTCCCTGACAACCCATGCCAAGGTCAACGACTTCGGTTTCATCGAGTCGCCCTACCGTGTGGTCAAGAATCGCAAGGTCACCGATGAGGTGCGCTATCTGGATGCCTCCATGGAGGCCCACGAGAGCATCGCCCAGGCCAACGCTCCTCTTGATGACAAGAGCAGCTTCGTCAACCCCATGGTCAACGCTCGCATCAACGGCGACCCTCAGCTGGTCCCCAGCGAGGACGTGACCATGATGGACATCTCGCCTAGCCAGATCGTTTCCATCTCTGCCGCGCTGATTCCCTTCCTGGAGCATGACGACGCCAACCGCGCACTCATGGGCTCCAACATGCAGCGTCAGGCCGTGCCTCTGCTTGAGGCCAATATGCCGCTCGTGGGAACCGGAATGGAGGGCCACGTGGCCCGTGACTCCGGGGCCTGCCTCCTGGCCGCAAGTGATGGCGTCATCGAATTCGTCGATGCCGACAAGATCGTTGTGGCCTATGGCAAAGACGTGGCTCGGGCCGCTGGCGGCATCAAGAGCTACGACATGGTCAAGCATCACAAATCGAACCAGAACAGCTGTTTTGGTCAGAAACCGCGCGTCAGGCCCGGACAGGTGGTCACCAAGGGCCAAATCCTGGCGGACGGACCGAGCATTGAGAACGGCGAGCTTGCCCTAGGCAAGAACCTGATGGTCGCTTTCATGCCCTGGTGCGGATATAACTTTGAGGACTCCATCCTCATCTCTGAACGGGTGGTCAAGGAAGACGTCTACACCTCGGTGCATATCGAGGAATTCGAGCTGGTCGCCCGCGATACGAAGCTCGGACCTGAAGAAGTCACCCGTGACATTCCCAACGTCGGCGAGGATATGCTCCGCAACCTCGACGATTCGGGCATCATCCGCATCGGAGCCAGCGTGGCCTCCGATGATATCCTTGTGGGCAAGATCACGCCCAAGGGCGAGACCCAGCTGACCCCCGAGGAAAAGCTGCTTCGCGCCATCTTCGGCGACAAGGCCCGCGATGTGAAGAACACTTCCCTCAAGGTCCCGCCGGGAATCGAGGGCACGGTCATTGATATCAAGGTCTTCAACCGTCGCTCTGGCGACAAGGACGACCGCACCAAAGAGATCGAGGACATGGAGCTTGCTTCCCTCGACCGCAAGGAACTGCAGCATGTTGCTGCTTTGGGCAACAGCATTCGCACCAAGATGTGGAGCTGTGTCCAGGGCAAGCAGTTGGCGTCGTCCCTTGCAGGCAAGAAGAAGGGCGAGGTCCTGGCCGAGGCCGGTGCCACCCTGACTGAAGAAGTCTACGCCGAAATCCCCATCAAGAAGCTTGGCAGCCTGTTCAAGGCCAAGAGCGTCAATGATGAGGTCAAGGAGTTCCTGGAAGATTACGATCGCCAGGTGCGATTCATCAAGGATATCTACGAGGTCAAGCGCGGCAAGGTCACCGAGGGTGACGATCTGCCTCCGGGCGTGATCAAGATGGTCAAGGTCTACCTGGCCGTGAAGCGTAAACTCAGCGTCGGTGACAAAATGGCGGGACGCCACGGTAACAAGGGTGTTGTCTCCAACATCCTGCCTGCCGAGGACATGCCTTTCTTCGCCGACGGCACCCCGGTGGACATCGTGCTGAACCCGCTGGGTGTTCCTTCGCGTATGAACATCGGCCAGGTCATGGAGATCCATCTGGGTCTGGGCTGCGCCATGCTGGGCCGTAAGATTGCTGAAATGATCGATCGCGGTGAGCATCTGACCGACGTGCGCAGGGAAATCAAGGCCATCTACGATTCTCCTGAGACCGACAAGATCATCGAGGAACTGCCCGACGATGAGCTGGTGGCAATGGCCAAGAAACTGCGTTCCGGCGTGGTGGCCAAGACCCCGGTCTTCGACGGTGCCTCCGAGGACGAGATCTGGAGCTGGCTGGAAAAGGCCGGCATGTCCACCGACGGTAAATCCCAGCTCTTTGACGGCCGCACGGGCGTGCCGTTCCATAGTCGGGTCACCGTGGGCATCATGTACATGCTCAAGCTGCATCACTTGGTCGATGAAAAGATCCATGCGCGTTCCACCGGCCCCTACAGCCTCGTCACCCAGCAGCCGCTGGGCGGCAAGGCCCAGTTCGGTGGCCAGCGTCTTGGTGAAATGGAAGTCTGGGCCCTGGAGGCCTACGGCGCGGCGTATCTTCTGCAGGAGTTCCTGACCGTCAAGTCTGACGATGTGCAGGGCCGTGTGAAGATGTACGAGAAGATCGTCAAGGGCGATAACTTCCTCGAGGCCGGTCTGCCTGAATCCTTCAACGTCCTGATCAAGGAACTGATGGCTTTGGGGCTGGACGTGCAGCTCAACTATGAGGACGTCCCGACCAGCAGTACTCGAGTTCGCCAGTAACATTGGTTAGCGATACCGCCGGGCGGCTTGGCCGCCCGGCGGAATAGATATTGAACGCATAACGTTTCGCGAGGTAGATCAATGTCTCTTGATGATCTGTTCGCAGTCAGAGGGCCTTCGATGGCCACCCAGGGCAGCAGGATGCTGAAGTCTATGAAGATTGCCCTGGCATCACCCGAGCAAATTCGGGAATGGTCTTTTGGCGAGGTCAAAAAGCCTGAGACCATCAACTACCGTACTTTCAAGCCCGAGCGTGACGGCCTGTTCTGCGCTAAGATCTTCGGACCAGTGAAGGACTACGAGTGCAACTGCGGCAAGTACAAGCGCATGAAGCACCGCGGCATCGTTTGTGAAAAGTGCGGAGTTGAGGTGATTGCTTCCAAGGTCCGGCGCGAGCGCATGGGCCATGTGGAGCTGGCTGCGCCCGTGGCTCATATCTGGTTCCTGAAGACCCTGCCCTCCAAGATCGGCACCCTGCTGGACATGACCATGTCCGATCTGGAGAAGGTCCTGTACTTTGACTCCTTCATCGTTCTGCATCCGGGCGAAACCAGCCTGCTGCAGAATCAGATCATTTCCGAGGAGCAGTACTACCAGGTCATGGACCATTACGGCGAAGACGCCGTGAAGGTGGGCATGGGCGCCGAGGCCATTCGTGGCCTGCTGGAGGAGATGAACCTGGAGGAACTCAGGATCAACCTTCGCGAGGAGTCCCTGACCACCCGCTCCCAGACCAAGAAGAAGAAGCTGACCAAGCGCCTGAAGATCGTTGAGGCCTTCATCGAATCCGGCAACAAGCCGGAGTGGATGATCATGGAAGTCATTCCTGTCATTCCGCCCGAGCTGCGCCCCCTGGTCCCCTTGGACGGCGGTCGTTTCGCCACCTCGGACCTGAACGACCTCTACCGTCGCGTCATCAACCGCAACAACCGTCTGAAGAGGCTGTTGGAGCTGGGCGCGCCGGATATCATTATCCGCAACGAAAAGCGCATGCTGCAGGAAGCCGTTGACGCCTTGTTCGACAACGGTCGCCGCGGTCGCGCCATCACAGGCACCAACGGACGTCCCCTGAAATCCTTGTCAGACATGATCAAGGGCAAACAGGGCCGCTTCCGTCAGAACTTGTTGGGCAAGCGCGTCGACTACTCGGGCCGTTCGGTCATCGTGGTGGGTCCCAAGCTCAAGCTGCACCAGTGCGGTCTGCCCAAGAAGATGGCTCTGGAGCTGTTCAAGCCCTTCATCTACTCCAAGTTGGAGGAGCGGGAACTGGCCACCACCATCAAGAGCGCCAAGAAGATGGTGGAACGCGAAGATCTGGTGGTCTGGGATATCCTGGAAGAGGTTGTCCGCGAGTACCCGATTCTGCTGAACCGCGCACCGACCCTTCACCGCCTCGGTATCCAGGCCTTTGAACCGACCCTGGTCGAGGGTAAAGCTATCCAGCTGCACCCGCTTGTCTGTTCCGCCTACAACGCGGACTTCGACGGTGACCAGATGGCGGTTCACGTGCCCCTGTCCGTGGAGGCGCAGATCGAATGCCGCGTGCTGCTCATGAGCACCAACAACATTCTGTCTCCGGCCAACGGGACGCCGATCATCGTGCCCTCGCAGGACATCGTGCTGGGCCTGTACTACATGACCAGCGAGCGTTCCTTTGAACTTGGCGAAGGCAAGAAGTTCTCCGACAAGTGGGAAATCATCGCCGCGCTCGACGCCGAGGCCGTGTCTCTGCACGCCCGTGTCGAGGTGCGCATGGACGGCAAGCTGGTGAAGACCACGCCGGGCCGTGTTCTGGTCAGCGAACTGCTGCCCCCGGAAGTGCCGTTTGACCTGGTCAACTGCCTGCTGGACAAGGGCAACATCAAGCGCCTGGTGGGCGAGACCTATCGCCTGGCCGGCACCAAGGCCACTGTCATCCTGTGCGACAAGATCAAGGACCTGGGTTACGAGTTCGCCACCCGTGCGGGCGTGACCGTTGGTGTTCCTGACCTGCGCATCCCCGAACGCAAGAAAAAGATCCTTGAGGATTCCACCGCCGAGGTGGAGGCCATCGAGATGCAGTATCAGGACGGTATCATTACCCGTACTGAAAAATACAACAAGGTCATCGACGTTTGGACCAAGGCCACCAACGACGTGTCTCACGAGATGATGCACGCCATGTCCGTGGACATCGTCACCTGCCCCGTGACGGGCAAGACCGAGGAGAACACCAGTTTCAACCCGATCTTCATGATGGCCAACTCCGGCGCCCGAGGCAACGTGGACCAGATGAGGCAGCTGGCCGGCATGCGAGGCCTGATGGCCAAGCCGTCCGGTGAGATCATCGAGACGCCCATCACCTCGAGCTTCCGTGAAGGCCTGTCCGTACTGCAGTACTTCATCTCCACTCACGGCGCTCGTAAGGGTCTTGCGGACACCGCGCTCAAGACCGCCAACTCGGGTTACCTGACCCGCCGTCTGGTGGACGTGGCCCAGGACGTGACCGTTACGGAGCTGGATTGCGGCACTGCCGACGGCCTTGAAATGACCGACCTGATCCAGGGCGGCGACATCAAGGAACGGCTCTCGGCCCGAGTGCTGGGACGCGTGAGTCTGCATCCGGTGTTCCATCCCGAGACGGACGAGGAGATCGTTCCCCGTGGTGTGATCATCGACGAGGCTTACGCCAGGGCCATCGAGGCCTCCGGCGTAACCAGCGTTGCGATCCGCTCCGCCCTGTCCTGCCAGAGCCAGCATGGCGTGTGCGCGGCCTGTTACGGCCGTGACCTCGCCCGAGGCCATGTGGTCAATGTCGGTGAGACCGTGGGCATCATTGCCGCCCAGTCCATCGGTGAGCCTGGAACCCAGCTGACCATGCGTACCTTCCACATCGGTGGAACGGCTTCCAAGGAAGTCGAGCAGTCCAACCACATGGCGCAGCATCCCGGCCGCATCACCTTGTCCCGTTGCAAGATGGTCAAGAACTCCAAGGGACTGTATCTGGTCATGGGTAAATCCGGCCAGGTGGGTGTCGTGGACGACGAAGGCCGTGAGCGTGAGAAGTACGTGCTGCCTTCGGGTGCCGTGCTGCACGTGACCGCGGGCCAGGAAGTCAAGAAGGGCGACATGATCGCCGAATGGGACCCCTTCAACGAGCCCTTCGTCACCGACGTGGATGGTACCTTGAAGTTCAACGACCTGATCGAGGGCAAGACCTATCAGGACAACGTTGACGAGACCACCAACCGTACGTCGCAGACGATCATGGAATACCGGACCACCAACCTGAAGCCTTCCATCACCGTGGTTGACGCAACAGGCATGCCCAAGCCCCGTCCCGGATCTTCCGGTAACGTGGCCGTGTTCCCGCTTCCGGTGGGCGCCATCCTCATGGTGCGCGACGGAGCCGAGGTTCAGGCCGGTGACGTCATCGCTCGTAAGCCTCGTGAGACCTCCAAGACCAAGGACATCGTCGGTGGTCTGCCGCGAGTCGCCGAGCTGTTCGAGGTGCGCAAGCCCAAGGACCAGGGCGTTGTTTCCGAGATCGACGGTATCTGCTCTTACGGCCCAGACACCAAGGGCAAGCGCAAGATCATCGTCACCCCGGAGACTGGCGAGTCCAGGGAATATCTGATTCCCAAGGGTCGTCACATCACGGTGACTGAAGGTGACTTCGTGGAAGCCGGTGAAATGCTGACCGAAGGCAATCCCGAGTTGGCCGACATCCTGAAGATCAAGGGTGAGAAGTTCCTGGCCAACTACCTCGTGGAAGAAGTGCAGGCCGTGTACCGCTTCCAGGGCGTTGGTATCAACGACAAGCACATTGAGATCATCGTTCGCCAGATGCTCAAGAAGGTGTCCATCACCGATCCCGGTGAGACCAGCTTCCTGAATGCCGAGCAGGTGGACAAGTACCGCTTCCGGGTGGAGAACGCCAAGGCCACCAAGGAAGGGCGTAAAGCCGCCACTGCTCAGCCGTGGGTTCTGGGTATCACTCAGGCCTCGCTGACCACGGATTCCTTCATCTCGGCGGCCTCCTTCCAGGAGACCACCAAGGTGCTGACCGAGGCGGCCTTGAAGGGTAAGGTCGATTACCTGCGCGGCTTGAAGGAGAACGTCATTGTGGGTCGCTTGATCCCGGCCGGTACTGGTTACCGCCGCTACATGGACTGCCCCATTGACGTCCCGGACCAGCTGGAACGTCCCGACAAGTTCCTTGAGGACTTGGAAGATGAACCGCTGCTGATGAACTCTTCGTTCTAAGCTCGCAGTAAGAGAAATAAGCAAGGGGCCGCGTGAGCGGCCCCTTTTTTGTGTCCAAAAAAGAAGCGCCGACGGCCCAATGCCGTCGGCGCTTGTCATGCTTAGATCCTTTCGGATTCCGGTGGAGTGGATTCCGAGAGGATGGCAGGCTCGGCAAGGCCTGGGGGGGAGGGGGTGTTGGCCTTGCCGAAAGTCGTCCTGAGAGACAGGGCTGCATCTTCCAGGATGCAATACAGGCTGGGTACCAGGCACAGGGTGATGGACGTGGCGAACAGGATGCCGAAACCCAGGGAGATGGCCATGGGGATCATGAAGCGAGCCTGGCGTGAGGTCTCAAGGAGCATGGGCGTCAGTCCGAAGAAGGTGGTCAGGGTGGTCAGCATGATGGGCCTGAAGCGCTCCAGTCCCGATGCCACGGCCGCCTCACGGGCGTCCTTGCCCTGCTTGCGCTTGTCGTTGGTGGTGTTGATGAAGACCAGGGAATCGTTGACCACTACGCCGGACAGGGCCACCACACCGAACATGCTGGGAATGCACAGGGGATAGCCCATGAGCAGGTGACCCAGCACTGCGCCCACGACCCCGAAGGGGATGCAGACCATGATGATCAGCGGCTGGACGTAGCTGTTGAACGGGATGGCCAGCAAGGCATAGATCACCAACAGGGCCAGCAACAAGCCGACGACCAGGCTCTGCATGCTCTTCGCCATGTCCGCCTGGCGGCCTTCGAAACTCCAGCTCAGGCCGGGTACGGACTTGACCAGCCGGGGCAGGACATCATTCTTGAGCGCGTTTTGGAACAGGGAGGCCTGGGACGTGGGTTGCACCTCGGCCGTCACCTCGATGGTCCTGCGGCCCTGGTGTCGGGTGATCAGGGTATAGGCTCGGCCGCGGACGACGCTCGCGGCCTCGCTGAGCGGAATCTCGCTGCCGCCGGAGGTGCGCAGGATCAGATTCTCCACGGTGTACTCGGTGGCGCGCTCCGTTTTGGGCAGCAGCGCACGTACCGTGACCTCGTTGCGTCCGCGCTGTTGAGACAGGGCCTTGGCCCCGAGGAAGGCGTTGCGCACCTGGGAGGCGACATCGGTGGCTGTGAGTCCTGCCGCAAGCCCGGCCGGCAGCATGTGGAAATCCAGTTGCTGCTTGCCGTTGGCGGAACCGTCGTCAATGTCCGAGACCCCGGCGAAATCGGTCAACTGGGCGGCCAGAGACTGTCCTGCGGCATTCAGGGTTTCGGTATTGCGATGCGACAGTTCGACGCTGACTGCCGCCCCGGACCCTGGTCCGCCCTTGTCGGACTTGAAGGACAGATTCTCCAGGCCCGGGAGTTCCCCGCTGCGTTCGCGCCACAGGTCGGTGAACTTGGCCGTAGTGATGGGCCGGACATCAGCATCGGTGAGATAGACACTCAGGGAGATGGTGTTGTCCGAGACCACGGACACGATGGACGAGGACAGGGTCTCGCCGCCGTTTTCACTGGTCACGGCCTGGGCCGCCTGCGTCAGGTGCTGGCGTACGGCTTCCAGGCGTGAAAGGGGTGCGCCATAGGGCAGAGTGGCCTCGCAATAGGCACGATCGGACTCGGTCTTGGGGAACAGGGTCAGGCCGATGCGTCCGCTGCCGACGTAGGCAGCCACGATCAGCAGCAGGGCCAGACCTCCGGCCACCACGGCGTAGCGGTGCTTGAGCGCGGCCCGCAGCAGGGGGCCGTAGCGGTGGATCACAAAAGCGTCGAAACGCCTCTGGAAGTTCGTATGCCAGCGCGCAATGGGATTGCTGCTGTGGGTGGCGGAATGCTTGGTGTGGGCCATGTGCGCGGGCAGGATGAACAGGCTTTCCACCAGGGAGATCAGAAAGACCGTGATGACCACGATGGGGATGTTCCTGAAGATCTTGCCGGGTATGCCAGGGACGAACAGCAGCGGAGCAAAGGCCGCCACGTTGGTCAGCACCGCGAAGGTCACGGGCATGGCCATCTCCCGGGCGCCGATGATGGCGGCCTTCAGGGCGGGCATGCCTTCTTCGCGCCGGGCGTGGATGTTCTCGCCGACCACGATGGCGTCGTCGACCACGATGCCCAGCGCCACGATGAAGGCGAACATGGAGATCATGTTGATGGACAGATCCATGGCCGGCAGGAACAGAAAGGACCCTAAAAACGAGATCGGGATGCCCAGGGTCACCCAGAACGCCACGCGGATTTCCAGGAACAAGGCCAGGAGGATGAAGACCAGGATCAGGCCCATCCAGGCGTTGGTCAGCAACAGCTCGGCACGTTGGTTGAAGACGTCGGACTGGTCCCTGAGCACGGCCACCTCCAAACCGGGAGGGGCGGATTCCCTGAACTGCTCCAGCATCCCCAGCGTGGCCTCGGACACCTGGCCGGGGGTCTGGTCGCCCACGCGGTAGACATCCAGACCCACCGAGGCCTTGCCGTTGTAGATGGAATAGCTGTGGGCGTCCTCGAACTCCTCGCGCACGGTGGCAATGTCCTGGACCAGGACCTGCGAACCGTCCTCGGAGGAGATCAGCGGGATGCGCCCGAACTCCCAGGCCCAGTCGCGGCGTTCCTTGACACGCACCAGCACGTCGCCGCCCTCGGTGCGGATAGTTCCGCCAGGAGTTTCCACGGCAGCGGCGGCGATGGTATTGGCTACATCCTGCAGGGTCAGGCCATAGCGTCTCAGCTGCGCCTGGGCCACCTCCACATGCACCTCGTGGTCGCGCACGCCTTTGAATTCGACAACGGTGATGTCCGGCGACTGGAGCAGCATGTCTTTCAATTCATCGGCTTTGTCGCGTAGCACCCGCTCGCTCTGGTCGCCGTAGATTGCGAGACTCACGACCTCGTGACTGTGGGTGGCCTCGCTGATGATCGGGTCGTCGGCACCGTCGGGAAAGGTGCTGATGCGGTCCACTTCGCTCTTCACGTCCTGCGTCAGTCTGGAGATATCGGTACCTTCCAGGGCCGTGATGGTGATGCTGGCGGAGCCTTCGCTGGCCGTGGAGTTGATCTCATCCACGCCTTCGAGGCCCTGGACGGCGTCCTCGATGGCCAGGATGATGCCCTGTTCCACTTCTTCGGGGCTGGCCCCGGAGTAGCTGACTTGGACGGTGACCTGATCCTCGCTGAATTCCGGGAAGACCTCCTGCTTGATCATGGTGATCATGATCAGCCCGCCCACCAGAAAGATCAGCATCATCAGGTTGGAGGCCACGGAATTGCCGGCCATCCAGGCGATGGGACCCTTGGTGTTAGCCGTCATGGCGGCTCCCCTTGTCCGTGCCTGTGGCCACGTTTTCATCTTCCTTGCCCTGGACGCGCAGGCTCATGCCCTGGACAGGTGAGGCGATGTCCGTGGTGATGACCCGTTCTCCCGGGGTCAGACCCGAGGTGATGTGGATCGTGTCGCTGTCGCTCCAGGCCACGGTCACGGGGCGGATGTCCAGGGTGTCGCCCGTGGCCACCCAGACCAAGGTGCCCTCGCGCAGGGCCTCGCGGGGCAGGGAGACCACGCCGTTGATAGTGGGGCCGGTGATGCGCACACTGACGTATTCGTTGAGCACCAGCGGCTGGTCATCATCCTTCAGCCCCAGAGGATCGGGGATGCTGATCAGCACCCGGGCCATGCGGCTGGATTCAACGAGAGCACCGATACGGTGCAGGACCTGGCCCTGGCGTGGATTGGGGCGCGAGCGGCTGAAAATCTCTGCTGGACTACCTGCCTGCTTGTCAGTGCTGAAGTTGATCCAACGCAACTGGTCCACGGGCACGACGGCTTCCACCCAATATTCGTCGGTCCCCACCAGGGTGCCCAGGGTATCTGTTGTGGAAATGTCCGAGCCCAGGTTCACCGAGCGTTGGGTGACCAGGGCGTTGAACGGGGATTTGACCCGGGTACGCTCAAGATCCAGACGGGCCTGGGCAAGGTTGGCTTCGGCGTCGTCCAGATCGGCCCGGGCCTGGACCAGTTGTGGTTCGCGCAGGGCCAGGGAGGCCTCGTCCAGGGCCTCGGACGAGGATTGGGGCAGCATGTCCAGCTGGGCTCTGGCCACCCGCTGTTGGCCCATTTCCAGATCCAGATCGGCCCGGGTCCGGGCCACGGCGTTCTCGGCCTGTCGTGCCGCCAATCGGTAATCAATGTCGTCCAGGCTGAGCGCCAGCTGCCCGGCGCGCAGCAGGCCACCCGGGGTAAAGCTGGCGGAAAGCTCCTGGATGTGTCCGGCGACCCGGGAGCGGAGTTCGATCTCGCGGGCCGCACTGACGGTGCCCATGACCATAATCGTTACGGCTTTATCCTCGGCTTGGACGGCCTGGGTCTGGACCAGCAGGGGGCCGTCGCCGCTGGTCCGGGCGCGCCCGGCCGAAGGTTTGGTGCTCAGCAGCAGGAAGGCCGCAGCCGCTCCCACGGCCAGCAGCAACAGGGGCAGCCAGAGGGTCAGCCATCGCCGGGAGGATGTGGTGGAATCGCTATGGTTCATCACGAGTGGTTCCTTGAAGTGTCGTTGGTTGAGATGCCCGGGGGCGTCAGTCTGTCCGTCCAGTCGCCGCCCAGAGCCCGGTAGAGGGCGATGCGGTTCTTGAGAAGATCTGCCTGTTCCTGGACTAGGGTGCGTTCCAGTTGCTGGACGCCGGTCAGGGCGTTGAGCATGGAGAGGTAGTCATCCACCCCGTTCAGATAGCGTCGCCGTGCCTCGCCCAGGGCCTGGCGGGCGGCGGCAAGTTGCGTGTTCAGGGCCTGCAGGTACTCCTGTTGCCCCGCTTCCGTGCTCAGCGCGTCCTCCACCTCCTGGATGGCGGTGAATACGGTTTCCTCGTAGGCGGCTAGGCGCTCATCGGCCAGGGCCCTTGTGCGATCGACCTCGGCAGCTCGGGTGCCGCCGTCCAGCAGTGGGAAGACCAGGCTGGAGGCAAGATTCAGGCTCCAGGCGTCAAACAGGGAGGCCAGGGTGCTTCCTGTATACTGCCCCGAGGCGCTCAGCGTCAGGTTGGGCAGTCGGTCGGCGCGGGCTGCGGCCACCAGCCAGTCCGCCGAGGACAGTGACAGTCCTGCCGAACGGATGTCCGGGCGTGCAGCCAGCAGATCGGCGGGCAAGCCGGTCTCGGGAAATGCAGGCAGCATGGGTAGCCCGCCATCGCCGTCCAAATGCAGGGTGCCTGGGGCCTGGCCGGTGAGTACGGCCAGTTTGTTGAGCAGGGTCCGTACCTGAACGTGCAGTGTGGGCAACAGGGACCGGGTGGCTGCCAGGGCCTCGCGCTGCTGCAAGACATCCAGGGCCGAGGCCTGGGACGCGCTGAACAGCAGGTTCTGGACGTTCAGGATCTGCTCGTTGGTGGCAATCTGGCTGTGGACCAGGCGAATCTGTTGCCTGGTGGACAAAAGATCCAGCCAGGCCTCGCTGACCTCGCCGGCCACGGTGATGGCCGCGGTGTTCAGGTCTTCACGCGACCCCTGGGCATCAAGGATTCCGGAGTGAGCGGTGGCTCGCAGCCGCCCCCAGAGGTCGAGTTCGTAGGAGGCCGCCAGGCCAAGTCCGAAAGAGTCGCTCAGGCTGAGGGTGTCCGCTCCTGCTGTGGGAGTCTTGCTCCAGCTGCGGGTGTGCCCGGCGTCGCCAGTGGCGTTCAGTGACGGCATCAGGGCCGCACCGGACTTCCTGGCAACGGCCTGTGCCTGTTCGAGTTTGGCCCAGTACTGGCGCAGGGTGAAGCCGTCGGCCAGGGCCTTGTCCACCAGGGTGTCGAGCTGGGGGCTGTTGAATCGTTGCCACCATTGCCCGCAGGCTTCGCCCTGCGGTGAATACAGGGAATAGTGGGCGGGCAGGGTCTGTGGCGCAGCATCGCGGTTGCCGGGCGCAAAGGGGGCGCAACCGCCAGCCAGTAAGGCGATGGACATGACGCTGAGGAGCAAGAGAAGTGGTGTCGGTCTGTTCATAGTTTTTCCTGGGACGGTGCTGAGGTCCTGGTGAAAGAACGGTCAGGGTTCGCAAACCCTGCGCTGGAATAGTCGGGAGCACGAAACAACTCAGACACCGTGCAGGGAGAGGTGCCCCCGCAGCCCTTTGCGGGCCCGTACGAGCAAGGCTTCCACGGCCGAGACCGTGGTCTCCATGGCTTGGGCGATTTCATCGTAGCGCAGGCCTTCGTTGTGGCGCAGGATGAGCGCCGTGCGCTGGGACTCCGGCAATCGGCGCACCGCCAGGGCCAGGGCGTCTGAGGCTTCCTGGCGGATGGCGGCGTGCAGCGGGGTCTCCTGGTCGGGCGTTTCGGGCAGCTGGTCCACGACAAGAGGTTTTTTCTTACGCACGTAATCCAGGCAGAGATTGCGGGAGATGCGCATGGCCCAGGCCCGGAAGCTGCCTCCGGGGGTGTAGTTTGGTGCCTTGGTGAAGACGCGCAGGAATGTTTCCTGGGCGATGTCCCTGGCCTCGTGGGCGTCACCCAGGAAACGGAAGGCAAAGCTGTACACCGGCCCCTGGTGGCGTTCCACCAGTTCCCGGAAGGCGCGATGGTCTTCGTCCGCGGTGAGGCGCATCAGCCGGTCATCGTCCAGCGAGGCGTAGTTCTTAAGGAACAGCATTCTGTGGTGCCGACCTAGTGGGGCATCTTGTGGCGTTTGGCCAGCATGCGTTCGATGAACTGGCGCGTCTTCTCGGGGCCGATCTCCTTGCGCATCTGCAGCAGGAAGCGGGACGTTGTTTCCGTCTTGCGCTGAGTGAGGATCAATTCGGCCTGGGCCAACTGCTCCAGGCGCTGGACGTCGGGGTCTCCAGGGGTGGTCAGAACCAACATCCGGTCATGCATCAGGGCCTGTCGCTCTTCAAAATAGGAGCGTAGCCCCTGGTGGAAGAGTTGCTCCTCTTCAAGCAGCGTCTGGCGCTTGGGCTCAGGGATGTCGAGGGCCTTCAGTTCGCGAAGTGCGAGGTCGTGGCCCCTGGAATCGGGATTGAAGAACAGGGCATGGTGGGTCGCCGCGGTGACGAAGCCTATATTAAGGAATAGGGAGAATAGGATCAGGATGCGTTTGGTGGTCAGTTTCACAGGTAGTCTCCTTGACCGCCGGTCAAGACGGTCAGTGTGTCGACACTGGTGGCGGCTGAGGCGATGGCTGTGTCGTAGAACGTCGTCGTGTACAGGACGACGCCAAGCAGCAAGCCTGCGGCCAGAGCGGCGACGCTCAGCCCCTTGTTCATCGTGGGCAGGGTGGTCCACCAGGCGCTCACTGGGCGGTCAGCGGCTAGGTCCCGAGCAGCACGCAGGGTCGATCCGAGCAGTTCGGGAGCTGCCGGCGGGCCGGGGAGGTCGCCCACGGCATCGAAGAGCTGTTTCAATCCTTCAAGGCGCGCGTTGCAAAGGGCGCAGCCCCGGACATGTTCCTTGAGGGCGTGCGCCAAACTGGGCGAGAGTTCGCCATCCAGCCAGGCCTGGAGTTGTTGTTCGGTGTGGCGACAGGTCATGGTCTCTCCTTGGGTCGCGGCTGATGTTTGCTGTCCTGCATATAAAGAGAAACGTGCAAGGAGGCAAAACCCTGCGCAGGAAAATTGTCGATTCGGGGAGGGAGAGGCAAAAACCGGAGCATGCCTTGTTACGAAGTGAAAAAAAAGCTAGGATGTGCTTGACAGCCCGGGGCTGGAAGTATATTCACAGCGCTCTTCGGGTAAAAACATACCAGCCCATAAGGGTTGGCGTCCACTACTTAACGATCCCTCGTGGATCCTCTAAGAGTGGAAGATAGCTCTGCTGTTAGCGGCGGGGGGAGTCTTCCCCTCGCCGTTTTTGATAATGAATAGGCTGGCGTTGAACGGCCGGAAGTTCCGGGACCGAGAGACGTGATACTTGAGGCGCGAGGCGGTAGGCAACCGCCCAACAGTGCGTCATAAATACCGATGGAGGGATTGGATGCCGACCATCAATCAGTTAGTGCGTAAGAAAAGAGTTAAGCAACTCAAGCGCAAGAAGACCCCCGCGCTGATGGAATGTCCTCAGCGTCGTGGCGTGTGTACCCGCGTGTACACCACCACTCCGAAGAAGCCGAACTCCGCTCTTCGCAAGGTGGCTCGTGTACGCCTCACCAATGGTATGGAGGTCACCTCCTATATCCCTGGTGAAGGTCACAACCTGCAGGAACACTCCGTGGTGATGATCCGCGGCGGTCGTGTAAAGGACTTGCCCGGTGTGCGTTATCACATCATCCGCGGCTCCCTTGACACTTCCGGTGTTGCTGATCGTCGTAAGGGTCGTTCCAAATACGGCGCCAAGCGGCCCAAGTAATTTTTTAGGAGTATCTGAATTATGCCTAGAAAAGGCCCTGTGCCCAATAGAGAAATTCTGCCTGATCCCAAGTTCCGGAGTGTGCTGGCAGCTCGCTTCTGCAACCGGCTGATGCTGGATGGCAAGAAGAGCACCGCTGAAGGTATCTTCTACAAAGCGTTGGAAGCCCTGGCTGACAAGTCTCAGGAAGATCCGATCCGCGCTTTTGAGAAGGCTATCGACAACGTCAAGCCCATGCTTGAAGTCAAGTCCCGCCGCGTTGGTGGAGCCACGTACCAGGTGCCTCTGGAAGTTCGCCCGGATCGTCAGGTCGCCCTGGCCATCCGCTGGTTGATTTCCTATGCGCGAAGCAGAGGAGAGAAGGGCATGACCGCCCGTCTGTCCGCCGAGCTTCTGGATGCCTACAACAATCGCGGCGGTGCCGTGAAGAAGAAGGAAGACACCCATCGGATGGCCGAAGCCAACAAGGCTTTCGCTCATTACCGCTGGTAGGTCTTTGGAGTAGCTTGTGTCCAGAGTAGTTCCCATTCCAATGCAGAGAAACATCGGTATCATGGCCCACATTGATGCGGGCAAGACGACGACTACCGAGCGTATTCTCTTTTACACTGGTGTCTCGCATAAGATCGGTGAAGTCCACGATGGCCAAGCCACCATGGACTGGATGGCCCAAGAGCAGGAGCGTGGTATTACCATTACCTCTGCCGCCACCACCTGTTACTGGCGTGGTCACCGTGTCAATATCATTGATACCCCCGGCCATGTCGATTTCACCATGGAAGTCGAGCGCTCTCTGCGCGTGCTGGATGGAGCTGTGGCTGTGTTTGACGCCGTTGCCGGTGTCGAGCCCCAGTCCGAGACCGTCTGGCGTCAGGCTGACCGTTACCATGTGCCCCGCATTGCCTTTGTGAACAAGATGGACCGGACCGGCGCGGATTTCTTCCGTTGCTGCGACATGATCAAGGATCGTCTCGGCGCCAACCCTGTCCCGCTGCAGATTCCCATTGGAGCGGAAGAGGATTTTCGTGGTGTCGTTGACTTGATTCTTGGCAAGGCCATTCTGTTCGACGATCAGAAGATGGGTGCAGACCCTGTGACCGAAGAAATTCCAGCCGATATGGTGGAGTTGTTCGACAGCATGCGTCTGACCATGTTGGAGGCCATTGCCGACGTGGACGACGTGCTTCTGGAGAAATACCTGGGCGGAGAGGAACTCTCTGTCGAGGAGCTGATCGCCGGTGTGCGCAAGGCCGTCATCAACATGTCCCTCTGCCCTGTGCTGTGTGGTTCCGCCTTCAAGAACAAGGGCGTACAGCCCCTGCTCGACGCGGTTGTGGACTACCTGCCCTCGCCTGTGGACATCGCTGCCATGAAGGGTATCGACCCTGATACCGAAGAAGTGATCGAGTGCCCCTGTGAAGACGATCGGCCTTTGGCCGCTCTGGCCTTCAAGCTGTTCTCCGATCCCTTTGTTGGTCACCTGACCTTCCTGCGTATCTATTCCGGTCACGTCGAATGTGGCATGACGGTCGTCAACGCCGTCAGCGGTAAGAAGGAGCGTATCGGCCGCCTCTTGAAGATGCACGCCAACAAGCGTGAGGACATCAAGTGGGCCGGTGCCGGCGACATCGTCGCCGCCGTGGGACTGAAGACCGCCTCTACCGGTGACACCCTGTGTGAACCCGGCAAGGAGTGTGTCCTCGAATCCATGGACATCCCCGATACCGTCATTGAAGTGGCCATTGAGCCCAAGACCAAGGCGGACCGGGATGCCCTGTCCGATGCCCTGGCCAAGCTGGCGAAAGAGGATCCGAGCTTCCGCGTCAAGGGTGACGAGGAAACCGGTCAGACTCTCATCGCCGGAATGGGCGAACTGCACCTGGAGATCATTGTCGACCGCCTGCTGCGTGAGTTCTCCGTGAATGCCAACGTGGGTGCACCCCGGGTTGCCTATCGCGAGACCATCACCAAGCCGACCAAGGTGGATCACAAGTACGCCAAGCAGTCCGGTGGTCGTGGTCAGTTTGCCCATGTTGTGATCGAAGTCGAACCCAACCCTGAGAAGGGCTATGAGTTCTCCGACGAAATCAAGGGTGGTGTGATCCCCAAGGAATACATCCCCGCTGTAGATAAGGGTATGAAAGAAGCCCTTAACTCTGGTGTCATGGCCGGTTATCCGGTGGTTGATGTCAAGGTTAAGCTGGTGTTTGGTTCCTACCACGAGGTTGACTCCTCCGAAATGGCCTTTTCCATCGCCGGTTCCATGGCGATCAAAGAGGCAATGAGGAAGGCTTCTCCCGTCCTGCTGGAGCCTATTATGTCCGTAGAGGTCGTCACGCCTGAGGAATACCTTGGTGACGTGATGGGTGACCTGAGTTCTCGCCGCGGAAGGGTTTCCAGCATGGAAGCCCGTGCCAACGCACAGGTCGTCAAGGCCATGGTGCCGTTGTCCGAAATGTTCGGATACGCCACTGACCTGCGGTCTAAGACCCAGGGGCGCGCCACTTTCTCGATGCAGTTTGACCACTACGAGAAAGTACCTGCCAGCCTGGCAGAAGAAATCATGAAGAAGAACTAAGGGGGTTCTAATCATGGGCAAAGCAAAATTCGAGCGCACTAAGCCGCACGTTAACATTGGTACCATTGGTCACATCGACCATGGTAAGACTACTCTGACCGCTGCCATTACCAAGACTTGCGCCATGAAAGGCGGAGGCAAGTTTGTGGCATTCGACGAGATCGACAAGGCACCTGAAGAGAAGGAGCGTGGCATCACCATCGCCACCGCTCACGTAGAGTACGAGACCGCCAATCGTCACTACGCTCACGTGGACTGCCCTGGTCACGCCGACTACATCAAGAACATGATCACCGGTGCCGCTCAGATGGACGGTGCGATCATCGTCGTCGCCGCCACCGACGGTCCCATGCCCCAGACCCGTGAGCACATCCTGCTCGCCCGTCAGGTCGGTGTGCCGTCCCTGGTCGTGTATCTGAACAAGTGCGACCTGGTGGACGACGAGGAGCTGCTGGAGCTGGTCGACATGGAAGTGCGCGAGCTGCTTTCCAAGTACGACTTCCCCGGCGACGACACCCCGATCATTCGCGGTTCCGCTCTGAAGGCCCTGGAAGCTGAGACCATCGATGATCCGGCCTGCGCCTCCATCTTCGAGCTTCTGGATGCTTGCGACAGCTTCATCCCCGAGCCCGAGCGCGACATCGAGAAGCCTTTCCTGATGCCCATTGAGGACGTGTTCTCCATCTCTGGCCGTGGCACCGTTGTCACCGGTCGAGTGGAACGCGGCATCGTCAAGGTCGGTGAGGAAGTCGAGATCGTGGGCATCAAGGACACCGTCAAGACCACTTGCACCGGTGTTGAGATGTTCCGCAAGTTGCTCGACCAGGGTCAGGCTGGCGACAACGTGGGCGTGCTGCTTCGCGGCGTCAAGCGTGACGACGTTGAGCGCGGCCAGGTGCTTGCGGCTCCCAAGTCGATTCACCCGCACACCAAGTTCAAGGCTGAAGTCTACGTTCTGTCCAAGGAAGAGGGCGGTCGTCATACCCCGTTCTTCACTGGTTACCGTCCTCAGTTCTACTTCCGTACGACCGACATCACTGGTGTCATCGCTCTGGAAGAAGGCGTCGAGATGGTTATGCCCGGTGACAACGCTGTCTTTATCGTTGAGATGATTCACCCCGTGGCCATGGAAAAGGGTCTGCGCTTCGCCATTCGCGAAGGCGGCCGTACCGTGGGCGCAGGTGTTGTCTC
>Ga0180007_10002108_pt1 | contig 24481 bp, 26 predicted proteins | sample MM_PC_MetaG_FD_121122 | JGI IMG/M metagenome (GOLD analysis project Ga0180007, IMG submission 121122) | Groundwater microbial communities from the Aspo Hard Rock Laboratory (HRL) deep subsurface site, Sweden - MM_PC_MetaG | ecosystem: Environmental > Aquatic > Deep subsurface > Groundwater... | reverse complement strand
CCCCCTCTTGTAACTGGCTCGCCAAAACCGACGCCACGCTACTCAAGGGCATTTGCTCATGATGGTCAATTTTCGGTGATCACAACCTCCTTTGCCTGGTCAATTTTCGGTTATCAAAACCATTGATGCCTCCGGCACGGTTCTGTCATACTGTCTTACATTCGCCCCGCAGGATAGCCTCAGAGAAGGGAGTAAACATGTCCAAAGACACGATGATAAGTTTCCGGACCACGGAAGAATTCAGCAAATCGCTGAAAAAATTTGCAAAGAAGAACAAGGTCACGCTTTCCGGCTTTATCGACGCCGTTTTGCAGGATTTTTTGCAGTCCCAGGCGGGGCAGGACATCCTGCTGGAGGACCGGCGCAGGTTTCCGCGCCAGCACAAGGCCCTTCCGGCCATCATCAGCGGCCAAAACGGTTCGCAAAAATATTTTCATGCCAGCAAGATAACCAACCTGTCCCTGGGCGGGATCAATCTCGTCGTGCCCAAGAACGGCGACGGGTGCAATCTGGTCGACCAGAAGCTGGAATCCTTTGATGTCGTCTTCGCCCTGCCGCAGGAAGAGCGCCCCATCACCATCCAGTGCCAGGGCAAGCGGGTTTTTCAGACCGCGGACTGCTATCAGGTCGGCGCCAGCTTCGACGACACCGACCTGGACAGCTATCAGGCTTTGCAGAGCTATCTTTACTGATCCATTCCGCCTCGCCATGCAGCTATCGCCCCGGGATACGGCGTTGTCCCCGGGCGATTCATGGCTTTGGAGACGGTGTGGACGGTACGGAATGCCGGATCAGTTTTCCAGCCATCTGCGCAGATGCGCCGTCTCCTCCTGCCATTTTGGTCCGAAGCGCAGGTCCAGAAAACGCGCGTAGACCACGTCCAGATAATCCATGCATTTTTCCAGCAGGTAGATTTTCTCCAGGATGCGACCGTCCGGGTCTTCGCCCTCCTCCATCTTCATCTCCACCTTGGGGGTTTTGAGGCCCTGCAGGGTGAAGTTGGCGGCGTCCAGAAGCACCTGCCAGCTGATCTCGTCCCTTTCGACGCGAACCTTGGCCTTGTAGACCTTTTTGCCGTTTCGAAGCCCAAGGCGCGCCTCGCGCAGTTCGGCCATGGGGCCGCTGCATACGGCTGTTTCCTTGGCCTCTCCCTCGCCGCCCTGGACCGAGACCTTCTGCTCCACCGTGACCGAGAACGCTTCGCCTTCCTTGGTCCGGAAGAGTCCGCTGCTGGTTTCACTGGCAAACCACAGCCAGGTCAGAAATTCCTGTCCCAGGGCCAGGCTCACTGTTTCCGCGTGTTCCAGATCCATCATGCACCTCCCTGGGCGAAAACGGTTGGTTCAAAATCGTCAAGCGCCGCCTTGCGTTCGGCTCCAAGGATGTTCAGGGCCTGAAAGTAGGGCGTCAGGGGCTCCAGGTGCAGGCCGAAGGTGTGGGTGAACAGCTCCTCGAAGAGTTCGGTCAGCTTGGACTGGGTGGACGCGATCCAGACGGTCTGCCGGTTTGTGTCCCAGACCACGTCGAAGCAGGCCGGAATGGGCAGGGTCCGGGCGCGCAGGCGCAGTTCGACCTGTTCGCGGATCTCGGTCTTCTGCTCTTTGGTCAAAAATTTCTTGCCCTGGTCGCGCATGGCCCGCATGGCCTCGTTCACGGCCACGGCGAAGTGCTTTTTCATGACCGCAGGCGGCACGCGACGCGTGTCCAGACGCAGGGTGAAGGTCAGGTACGGGCCTTTTTCAGGCGGACACAACGCAAAGTCCGGATCGAGCATATTGTCGAAGGAGACCCAGCCAAAGCTGCGTTCTTCGGCGCTGGCGTCGATATCGCGAAAAGCGTTGCGTTTGAGGCGGTCGTCCACTTCGTGCCACAGGCTCGAAGGGATATCCTCCTCCACAATGCGGTAACGGGTGAGCCCCACGCTTGCTGACATGAATCCCAAGGTATCCTCCCTCGCCGTCCTCATCTTTGCGCTTTGACGGCATCCTGGTTTTGTTTAAAGGTCTAGATTCATCACTCGAATTTTACGGAGTTCCCATGTCCAAAGCACTCTGCATACACGGTCATTTTTACCAGCCACCCCGCTTCGACCCCTGGCTCGAAGACGTGCTGCCGGAAGGCAGTGCCGCCCCGGAACACGATTGGAACATACGCATCACCCGGGAATGCTACGCTCCCCTGGCCTGGGCGCGCCGGCTCGGCGGGACGGGCATGATCTGCGAGCTGGTCAATTGCTATGCATGGATGAGCTTCAATTTCGGGCCCACCTTGCTGCGCTGGATGGAGCTCCATGCCCCTGAGACCTATACGCGCATCCTGGAAGGGGACAGGCAGAGCCGTGAGCGTCTTGGCCACGGCAATGCCCTGGCACAAGTGTACCATCACTCCATCATGCCCTTGGCGACGGAATTGGACAAGGACCTGGAGATAGCCTGGGCCGTCCAGGATTTCCGGACCCGCTTCGGGCGCGATCCCGAAGGCATGTGGCTGGCCGAGACCGCCGTGGATCTGCCGACGCTCCAGGCCCTGGCCGATGCGGGGATCCGTTTCACCATCCTGGCTCCCCGGCAGGCGCAGGCCATTCGCGGCGCAGGGGGAGAATTTTCTCCCGTGACCGAAGACAGCCTCGATACCACGCGGCCCTATCTGGTCAAGCTCCCTCAAGGCAAGTCAATAAGCGTGTTTTTTTACGACGGGGCCGTCTCCCGGGCCGTGGCCTTCGAGCGCCTGCTCGGCAGCGGAGAGAATTTCTGGGTCAGGCTTGTCGGTTCTTTTTCCCAGGGCCTTGGGAGCATCGCCACGGACGGAGAGTCCTACGGGCATCATTTCATGTTCGGCGAAATGGCGCTGGCGTATGTCGTTCAGCAGGCCAGGGAGGGGCGCGACAACGTCGGCCTGACCAATTACGGCGCCTATCTCGCGGCCCATCCGGCCACGGACGAGGTGCTTATCCATGAAAACACCTCCTGGAGTTGCGTGCACGGGGTGGAGCGCTGGAAAACCCACTGCGGCTGCTCCGATGGCGGGCACCCGGACTGGATGCAGGATTGGCGCAGACCGCTCAGGCGCTGCCTCAACTATCTGAAATACTACGCGGATGAACATTTTTTCAAACGGGGAAGCGCTTTTTTCCGCGAAAGCGGCGTTGCCCTGCAGGAGTACGGGCTGGTTTTGGCCGGAAGCGAAGCTCTGGAATCGTTTCTGGAAAGGCACTGTCTGCCCGGCCTTGAGCCGGCGCAGCGCACCGATGCCTGCCGGTTGCTGCTCATGCAGCGGCTGGCCCTGGCCAGTTTTTCGAGCTGCGCCTGGTTCTTTGATGACATTGCCCGGATTGAACCCTTGAATGGTCTGACCTCTGCCCGGCGCGCGCTCGATCTGCTGGCGGCCACGGGCGGACCGGACGTGGAGGCCGGTTTTGTGCGCGTGCTGGCCGAAGCCCAGTCGAACATGCGTGAAGAATGGGACGGGGCGGCTCTGTGGGAGGAGCTGGTCACCTCCCGGCGTCCGTCCCTGCACGAGCTTGCCGCCTATCCGCGCCGTTTTCCGGCGGCAAAGGACCGGCCGGAGATGGCCTGGCCGGGCGTTCGGCTTGCGCTTGAATCCGATGCCAAGGGGCAAAGACTGCGCTGCTTCTGGACCCGGACCCTGGAGGAGGAGACGGCCTCGCTGTCAGGGCCGGAAGAGTTCCCGCCGCATTCCAGGCACAAGGCCGAGGTGGCTTTTCGTCTGGCCAGGGAGCAGGAACGGGAGCTTTTGCAGCAGTGCTGCCTTCTGGCCCGGCGTATGACGCCCCTGTTGTCCGGTTTCACCGAGGGGCAAAGCGAGCCCCAGCAATCTCTGGCCTTGCAGATTCCCGGATTGGTCTGGAACTGGCTTTTCGAAGGCCAGGATCTGCCTCGGGACATGCAGAACTCCCTGGCCGCATGGTTTGCTGCCAACGCGGGCATCCGCAAGCTTCTGGAACGTCTGATCGAAGAGCGCGGCACCCAGATGGCATTGTCCCTGCCCGGCCAGGCCCACTCCCTGGTCGACCTGATCACGCGCACACGCCATCTGGGGCTGTCCATCTACTGGTGGGAGGCCCAGAACGCGGTCATGGCTCTGCCGAACAGAGGCGTGCACGTGGAGCTCTGCCAGTTACTGGGGCTCTCCTAGGCGGCCGTCCAAAAACCATTCTGGACTGCGTTGCTCACCTGGTGCTGACCTCCCGCACAATCTCTAGGAGGGCCATGGACTCCGCCCTCCCGCACGCGTGAGGGTTTTGAAACTCGCAGAGTTTGCTCAGTCGGCCTCTTATAGCAACTTGGATAGTAAGTTTAACCAAGTCCTGGACTCGGCCCCGAAAGCCCGATATAAGGACGGCCATGAGCATGACCGTCATCACCCGCATCAAAGGCCTCTCAGCGCGTCAGTACGTGGGCCAAAGGGCTCACGACCTGCGCGTCGAGGCCGAGGACATCGGGGAGGATCTGGCTGGCGAGGAGCCCCTGTCGGAGCCTCGCCGCCACCTGGTCCCCGACTACGTGGACACCACGAGATCAACCCTCAACACGGTTTTCATCAGCGCCGAGAAGGTGCCAGACCACGAGGGCCTCCACGCCCTCAATGAGAAGATGAAGGTCGCCGCCAAAAAGCGCACCGCCAAACGCTACGCTAAGGCCAAGGCCTCTGGAGATGAGGCCGCCATCGAGGCGGCGTGGAAGGCCAAACAGGCTTGCCGGCAGAGGTACAAGCGAGACGAAATCGTCGCCATTAGCGTCTTCATAGGTTTCGGTGCCGAGGCTCAGCCCATCTTCGAAGCCCTTGACCCCGCCGAGCAAGACCGCTTGTTCCAAGAGGCTATCGAGGCCGTGCGCCAGGACATGGGTGCGAAGCTGATCAGCGCGGTGGTCCACCGCGACGAATACACCCCTCACGTGCAGGTCATGTTTATGGCCGTGGCCACGTCTGGCGCCAAGGTCCGCTACAAGCCCGACGATTGCAGCCGCCTGCAGGACATCGCCGCCGCGCCCTTTGCGCACCTCGGCTTCCACCGAGGCACGCGGAAAGAGGAGCGCGAAGCGCGAGGCGAAACTACCGCAACGACCAAGCATAAGAGCGTCAAGCAACTCCAGCGGGAGCTGCCCCGCCAGCTCGCCGCCGCGAAAGCCGCCCTAGCTGCGGCCGAGGGCTCCGTCGAGCAGGTCCAAGCGCAGCTCCAGGCCGACCAAGCAGCAATGGCCGCTGCCCAGGCCGAGCTAGTGGCAACCACTGCCGCCGTGGCGCAGATCCGGACGCAGCTCCAGGCCGACCAAGCCTCTGTCGAGACCGCGCGGGCCGCGCAGACTCAGGCCGAGGCAGCCGTGGCACAAGCTCAGACCAGGCTGCAGGGCAGCCAGGCCCAGGCCGAGGCGCTGGCCGCCGAGTACGAGCGCACCCAGCTTGGCCTGGAGGGAGCCCAAGCACAGGTGGACCGGCTGCGCACGGTGCTGGCCAAGACCCAGGCCCAAGCCAAGCAGATGGCGGAAGAAACGCACCCCGGCCAAGCCTACGAGGTGGTGACGGGCCGCGGTCCCCTCGGCATAGGCATGCGTACCGAGCAAGCGCAGCTGTACACGTCCGATGAGCTGGACGCCTACGGCCGCACAGTGGCCTTCGAGGCAGCCAGAGAAGTCCTTGTCAAGGAAAAGTCCGTGCAAGCTCGCGAAGCCGCCCTACAGGGCGAAATAGCGGCAGTCCGGAAGCGGGAGCAATCCGTGGCGGTGCGCGAGGCCGAGGTCCAACAAGCCGTGGATCTGCGCTCCGGGGCGCTGGACGCGTTCGCGCGTCTCGCTCTTGTCGGGCACCCCACGCTTGCCGAGGCCGACCCGTTGGACCAGGTGGAGGCCTGGGTGGACCGTGGGCACGACCTGGTCGACATCCGGGCCGCCGTAGCCGGTACGGCCGTCGAGGCCATGGTGCAGCGAGCTTGTGACCAGGTGCAGCAGCGCCTCAATGCCGAGGCCAAACAGCAGGCCGAGGTCGAACAGCAGGCCGAGCAGACCCAGGGATGGGATGGGCCTTAACTGTAACTGAAAAAACAGGTTGACAATAGAGGTGCCGGATCTCCTGACCACGCCTAACCACTAAGGCCCGACGGAGGGGTCGATCATGCCTGAATAAGGGGTGCAGGGGACGCGTCCCCTGCCCGCCGGAGGCATCTTCTCCTATTCCCCATCCCCATCTCCATCCCCATCAATCCATCTTTTCCAGATTTCCCGAGCGCGCTGAGCGTAAAGCTCCTTGCGCTTTTTCTTGGGTGCCTTGCGGTTCAGGGCGGGCATGAGGCCGAAGTGGACGTTGGAGGGCTGGAAGTGTTTGGCCGGGGTGCGCAGGTGGGCAAGGAGCGCGCCCAGGGCCGTCTCCACCGGCGGCAGCTCGCGCTGTCCGGACAGGAAAAGTCCCAGCCACAGGCCTGTGGCCGCCGACTCCAGATATCCTTCCACGCCGCTGATCTGACCGGCCAGGTAGGTGCCCGGTCTGGCCCGCAGTTCAAGGGTTGGGGTCAGAACTTCCGGGGCCAGCACATAGGTATTGCGGTGGATGCTGCCCATGCGCAGGAATTCGGCGTGGGCGAGGCCGGGGATGGTCAAGAAGATGCGTTTCTGCTCGCCGTATTTGAGCTTGGTCTGAAAGCCGACCATGTTCATGGCCGTCTTTTCGCGGTTTTCGGCTCGCAGCTGCACCACGGCATGGGGCTGCTTGCCGGTGCGCGGGTCGATGAGGCCCACGGGCTTCAAGGGGCCGAAAGCCAGGGTCATTTCTCCGCGTTCGGCCATGACCTCGATGGGCAGGCAACCCTCGAAGTGCATCTCCTTTTCAAATTCCCTTGGCTCGACCTTTTCCCCGGCCACAAGCGCCCGCACGAAGGTCAGGTATTCTTCCTCGTTCATGGGGCAGTTCAGGTAGTCCTTGTCTTCGGGGGCGTAGCGCGAGGCCCAGAAGGCCACGCTCATGTCCACCGATTCCGTGAGCACGATGGGCGCGATGGCGTCGTAAAAGGCTAGGCTGTCCTGTCCGACGATGCGCGAGAGGTCCGAGGACAGGGCGTCGCTGGCCAGGGGGCCTGCGGCGACGATGATTGCCGCGTGCTCTTCGCGGTCCAGTTCCGCCAGGTTTGCGATTTCGCGCCGTTGCAGCGTGATGCGCGGATGTTCTTCGATGCGTCTGGTCATTTCGCGGGCGAAAAGCTCACGGTCTACGGCCAGAGCCTTTCCGGCGGGCACTTCCACGTCTTTGGCCACGTCCATGACCAGGCTGCCAAGCTCCGCCATTTCGAGTTTCAGGAGGCCGATGCCGGTTTCAAGCTCTGCCGAGCGAAAGGAGTTGGAGCAGACCAGTTCGGCCAGGTCCTTGCTCTGATGGGCAGGGGAGAAGCGCTGCGGCTTCATTTCATAGAGGACGACGTCGCATCCGGCCTGGGCCAGCTGCCAGGCGGCTTCGCATCCGGCCAGTCCGGCCCCGACAATTGCGTAGGTTTTGCTCATCTCATGTTTCCGTGATGGTGGTAAAAGGCGGACTTGTGGCCCATGGTTGCGCCGTGGTCAATCTTTAAAGGGGCAGCCCGTCGCATCTGGTGCGACGGGCTGCGGTGTTGCATGATGGCGAAGCGGGCCGGATCAGGCGTGGCCGGCGGCCTTGGCTGGACGGTTGCGGAGCCATTTCTCGACCTCGATCACGATGAAGGCCAGGATCGAAACGCCGATGATCTTGAGCCAGGGCAGGACGCCGATGGGCGCGCTGCCGAACAGGACATTCATGAAAGGGACGTAGGTGAAGGCGAGCTGCAGGACGACCATGATGGCGAATCCTCCCACCACCCAGGGGTTTGTCCACAGCCCGAGGGCGAACGGGGAGCGGGTGAAGGAGCGGCTGTTGAAGAGGTAGAAGGCTTCGACCATGACGAAGACGTTGACGGCCACGGTACGCGCCTGTTCCTGCACGCCGGTGGTGCGCAGTTCCCATTCGTAGAGGCCGAAAGCGGCGACAAGTAGGAGTCCGCCCACCAGCAGGATGCGGATGTAGAGTTCCGTGTCCAGGATGGGCAGTCTCGGATCGCGCGGGTCGCGGTTCATGATGCCCGGCTCCTTGGGCTCGAAGGCGAGCATGAGACCGAGGCATCCGGCCGTGGTCATGTTGATCCACAGGATCTGCACCGGCAGGATGGGCAGGGCCACCCCGAGCAGGACGGCGGCAAGGATGACCAGGCCTTCGCCCACGTTGGTGGGCAGGGTCCAGACGATGAATTTGAGCAGGTTGTCGTACACGCCGCGGCCTTCCTCCACGGCGGCCTCGATGGTGGCGAAGTTGTCGTCGGTCAGGATCATGTCCGCGGCCTCTTTGGCCGCCTCGGTGCCGCCCTTGCCCATGGCCACGCCGATGTCGGCCTGTTTCAGGGCCGGGGCGTCGTTGACGCCGTCGCCGGTCATGGCCACGACCTCGCCCCGGCTTTGCAGGGCCATGACCAGACGCAGTTTCTGGTCCGGGGCGACGCGGGCGAAGACGGCGGTGTCGGCGGCTTTGGCCACCAGTTCCTCATCGGATATCCGGGACATGTCCGCGCCGGTCATGACCTGACAGGTCGGGCTGCCGGGACAGGTCTCGATGCCGAGTCCCAGCTGAACGCCGATGGCCGCCGCCGTGACCGCGTGGTCGCCGGTGATCATCTTGACCTTGACCCCGGCGCGGTGAAAGGCGTGCACGGCCTGAATGGCCTCGGGACGCGGCGGATCGATCATGCCCGTGAGGCCGATGAAGATCAGGTCGGAAGAGACATGCTCATGCGCGAGCGATGAGATTTCGGCAGGCAATTCCTTGCAGGCCATGGCCAGGACGCGCATGCCGTCCATGCCCAGGCGCTCGACCTCGGCGCGGATGGCGTCCGGATCAAGGGGCTGAAGCGTGCCGTCGGCGTGAAGTTCCATGACAGCGCGGTCGAGCACGGTTTCCACCGAGCCCTTGAAGAAGACAAGGCGCGGGCTGGACGCTCCCTGGTCGTGCAGGGTGGCCATGTACTGGTGCTCGGATTCAAAGGGCAGGGTGTCGATGCGCGGCAGGCTCCGGGACTGTTCGTCCCGCCGCAGGCCGCCCTTGCCGGCGGCCACGATCAGCGCGGCTTCGGTGGGGTCGCCGATGACCTTTTCCCCGGTTTCCGAATATTCGATGCTGGTGTCATTGCAGAGCAGGCCGGCCAAGAGCGTGGTGCGCAGGGCCTGATTGTGCTCGTTGAATCCCTCGATGTCTCCCTCGGGCTGGTACCCCGCGCCGCTGACCGTGTGGCTTGCACGGCCCGCGAAGATGGCGGTGACGGTCATCTGGTTTTCGGTCAGGGTGCCGGTCTTGTCCGAGCAGATGACCGAGGCTCCGCCCAGGGTCTCCACGGCGGGGAGCTTGCGGATGATGGCGCCGCGCGAGGCCATGCGCGAAACGCCCATGGCCAGGATGACGGTCACGGCGGCGGGCAGGCCTTCGGGGATGGCGCCCACGGCCAGGGCCACTGCGGCCATGAACATGTCGGCGGCTTTCTCGCCGCGCAGCACGCCGGCGGTGAAGGTCAGGGCGGCCAGGGCCAGGATGGCCCAGAGCAGGATGTGGCTGAAGCTTGCGATCTTGCGGGTCAGCGGAGTTGCCAGTTCGTCGGCCTCGGAGACCATGGTCGAGATGCGGCCGATTTCGGTGCAGTCGCCGGTGCTAACGACCACGCCCGTGGCCTGGCCGTAGGTGATTAGGGTGGAGGCGTAGGCCATGTTGCGGCGGTCGCCGAGGACGGCGTCCTGCGGCAGGGCGTCCGCGGCTTTGCCCACGGGCACGGATTCGCCGGTCAGGGCCGACTCGTCCACGCGCAGGTCTTTGATGGAAAAGAGACGAAGGTCGGCCGGCACCTTGTCGCCCGAGCGCAGCACCACGATGTCTCCGGGGACCAGTTCCGAAGCCGCCACGCGTCTGGTGGAGCCTGAGCGGATGACCACCGCTTCGGTTATCATGGAATTGGCAAGAGCTTCCAGCGCTCCGGCGGCCTTGGCCTCCTGGATGTATCCGACAATGGCGTTGACCAGGACTACGCCCACGATGACGGCGGAATCAACCACTTCGCCCAGGGCGGCAGTGATTATTCCGGCCGCGACGAGGATGTAGACCAGGGGCTGGTGGAACTGCAGCAGGAAGCGTTCGAGTTTGGTTTTGCCCCGACGCGTGGTCAGGGCATTGGGACCGAATTCGTCGGTTCGCCATTTGATCTGCAAGGTATCAAGGCCCTTGTCCGGGTCAACTTGAAAAACTTCCAGCACTTCCTTGGACGGCAGGTGATGCCAGACTTTTCCGCTAAAACAATCCATATGGACGCTCCTCGTGTTTGTGATGGTGGCCCTGGACTATATTCACGTCGATCCGGGAAAAACAAGTGTTTACTGAGTAGAGCACATAATGGCAAACATGAACTACCCACAACTATGCATTACGCATTGATGGGGTTTCGTGCTTCGACGGGATTGCTCGGCTTTAGGGCCGAGTCTGACATCCCTCCACACCGCGGACGGTTCCCGCCCGGCCAGGGCGAGGCCCCGGAAAAGTATATTGATGGCGGCGTTCTGATCACGGTCCATGACCAGTCCACAATGGGGGCAGTTATGAATGCGATCGGAAAGGGTCTTTAGAACCGTTTCTCCGCATCGACTGCAGTCCTGTGTCGTGCCCCTGGGGTTCACTCTTACAAACTGGCAACCAGCTTCTTCCGCTTTGTAGCCGAGTATTATCAGGAAACGCCCGAGGGCAGCGTCAGCCATGGACTTGTTTAGTCCACGCTTCCACATGCCACCTTTTGCCATCATGTTTTTGACCGCAAGGTCTTCCACGGCCAGGAATGACGTGGTGGACACGATCTTGGCCGCGGTCTTGTCTAAATAGTCCTTGCGCCGGTTCGCGACGCGCCCGTGGATGCGCGACAGTTCGCGCACAGCTTTTCTGCGATTCGCGGAGCCTTTCATCTTCCGCGAGATGCTACGGCTGGCGGCCTTGATCATGGCCGCGTCCTCATTGAGATGGCGTTTGCGCAGGATCTCGGTGCCATCGGCCAAGACACCAAGCGATTTAAGCCCAGCGTCAAGGCCGGTCATGGACTCTGGATCCTCGGCTACGGGCCTGGCAAGCGCGGACAGCGTCGTGTGATAGGTGATGGTCGTGTACCATTTACCCCTGTTCCTACGGATCGTGCAGCAGGTCATCTGCTTTCGATCCAGCCCTAGGAGATTCACTCGACACGTCCCTTTAAGCTTGATGTGGCCCAGGTTGGTCACGGCAAGAACGCCGCGGCCGCTGCTGAGTTCCGTCAGCTTCCAGCCCGCAATGCAGGGATAGGTAAAGCTGTCGAAACGATCCTTTGCCTTGAAGCGTGGATACCCGGGCTTCTGGCCGCTTTTCAGGCGGCGGAAGAAAGCTTTGAACCCTCGGTCCACGCGCCTGACGGTCTCCTGAAGGGCGTGAGAACCAAGCGGCAAGTACCATGGCTTCTCCTCCTTCATGGCGGGCAGCGCGTTCTGCTGCTCGTTGTAGGAGACGGAACGCTTCCCCTCGCACCAGGCGTCCCGGCGCTCGGCGAGGCTCTGGTTGTAGAGCAGTCGATGCAACTCAAGCCAGGACTCAAGCTGCCTGGCTTGCTTGGCTGTTGGATACAGCCTCAGTGTGCAATTTCTTATTGCCTTCGACATAATAAAACTATATACAGTTATCTATGGAAAAGTCAATACTAAACACATATTCTCACTGCTCTTTCAGGATATTTTATCACATAGTTTTTGTGACAAAATACCGGAGGCCGGCACTGACCGACGCCATGCGCGATCGCCTGAAAGAGTTATTCGGTCGCATCTGCGACAACGCCAAGTGCATTCTGGTCGAAATGGACGGCGAGGCGGACCACGTCCACCTGCTTGTGGATGCGAGTCCGAACGTCCAGCCGTCGCGGCTCGTGAATACGCTCAAGACCATCAGCTCCCGAGAGCTGCGCAAGGAATTCGCAGTGGAGTTGGCGAGACACTATTGGAAGCCAGTCCTGTGGTCGCGAGCGTACTGCGTCCTCTCCGCGGGCGGAGCTCCGCTTGATGTGATCAGGAAATACATCCAGAATCAGGGCTAAGACGCCGACTAACTCCACCCTGGACGAGGATGGAGAATGCGTCGGGAATTTTGTTCAAGGTGTGAAGGGCGCAAACAATAACACCGGGAGGTATCCATGCGACTGAAAAACTGGCTGCTGCTCATACTTACGGTTTTCGTCATTCAGGGCTGCGTCATCGCGCCCGCCGCGCCGCCGCAGCGCCATGGCCCGCCGGATCACGCCCCGGCCCACGGCTACCGCAACAAATACCGCTATTCCTATTATCCGGATGTCGGGGTCTACTTTGACCTTGACCGCAAGATCTATTTCTATCTGGACCGGGGATGGCGCAGCGCGGTGGTGTTGCCGCGGGCGCTGCGGGTCCGGTTGGGCGGTCCGGTGAGCATGGAGCTCGATCTCGACAAGCCGTACTACCGCTATGATGAGCACAGGGCCAAGTATCCGCCAAGCAAAAAGAAGAACAAGCGGTGGTGATCATCTCGCCCGGTTTTGAACTGATCGCACGCGAACCCGGATTTGTTGTCGTGCACAAGGATCCGGGCCTTGATTTTCACGACTGCGACGGCCGCATGGGGCTGTGCAGCCTGGTCCGGGACCATCTGGGAACCAAGGTCTTTCCGGTCCATCGCCTGGACAAGGCCACCTCGGGGCTGCTGCTTTTGGCCAGGAGCCGGGAGTGGGCCGCGGCGCTGGCCGGATTGTTCCGTGAGCGGGCTGTGCGGAAATTCTACATCGCCCTGTCGAATCTCACTCCAGGCAAGAAGCAGGGGCTCGTTCAGGGCGACATGGTCCGTTCGCGGCGGGGCAGCTGGAAGCTGGTGCGGAGCATGGAGCGTCCGGCCAGGACGCGTTTTCTGAGCTGGTCCGTGCGGCCGGGTCTGCGCCTTTTCGTCCTCAGGCCCATGAGCGGCCGCACCCATCAGCTCCGCGTGGCCATGAAGAGCCTGGGCGCGCCCATTCTGGGCGACAGTCTTTATCACCCCATTGTCCCGGATTGGCCCGACCGCATGTATCTGCACGCCCACACCCTGCTTTTTTCCCTGGATGGGCGAGATTATGCCTACGCCTGTCCGCCCAGAAGTGGAGATTTGTTTTTGGAGGATGCGACGCAGAGCATGCTGCAGGCGCTGGGGCCACTGGATGGCCTGGCTTGGCCTGCGCATTCCTAAGTTGGAGCGATAAGGCGAGCGGGGAGAAACGGTCAGGTATCGAGCAGGTTGTTGCCCTTGACGCGCATGCGGGAGTTCAGGGCGTCGATGCGTTCCTGCAGGCGCGCGCGGCGGTGTTCGTTTTTTTCACCGTAAAAGGAGCGAAGCAGGAAATTGCGGCAATGAAACAGGGTGTGGGATTCCTGATCAATGTCGACCAGCTTTCCACAGATGGCGCAGGTGCTGAACTTGGCCATGGCTCACACCCCTCGCGGAGGTTGAAACGGGGCGTTCGAATTGTCTTCCCAGGATACTCCGGTCAGCAGACGGTACATTTTGAGCGCTTCGAGATGTTCCGGAGACAGGGCCAGGGCGAGCTTGATGCACTCCAGGGCGTTTGCCGGCTGCGCATCGCAAAAATAGGCCTTGGCCATGTTGTAGTGAATGTTTTCATCCTTGGGGCTCAGCTGAACGGCCTGGAAATAAGCCTGGATGGCCTGTTTGTACTGTTTTTCCTGGCGCAGCCGGATGCCCAGTGTGTTGTATGGATTGGGCGCGTTGATGTCGTATTTGACAATTTCGACAAATATTTTTTTGACCTTGGCAAAATTGTTGAGCTTTGCGTATTCATCGGCGGCTTTTTGCAGATAGTAGCGGTAACGGTCGGTGTCGTTTTTTCCCAGATAGGCCTGGGCCAGCCCTTCGTAAGCCTTGATGAAGGTCTGGTTGCGGGCCAGGGACTGGTTGAAGGCCTGGATGGCGTCGGACCATTTTTTGTCCACCAGAAACTGGCAGCCCCGGAAGAACAGACGGCTGGCCTGCTCATCCTCCTGGTTGACGACGAGGGTCAGGTCGCCGATGGCGTCTTCATAGCGTCCCTGGACGATCAACGTCTCGGCCTGCTCCACGGTCTCGCGGTCGCTGTCCGGGGCGTGTTCAAGCTTTCCGGACTGGATCATGTGTTTTTCCAGGGCCGGCAGGGTGTAGGGGCGCAGAACCAGTCCGGAGCACCCGGCGGAGATGACGCCAAGCACGAACTCTTCGGCCCGCTCTGACGAGATGACCAGGATATGCAGGTATTCCGCCTGCCGGACTTCGCGCAGGGCAGTGACAAACTCGGCGATGCTCAGGTCCTCGACTTCCGTGTCGACGATGATGATCCGGGCCGGATTGAACTTGATGAACTCCACCGCCGCCTTGCCCGATGAAAAGCGCGCGCAGTTGCTGTATCCGAGTCTGGTCAGATTATCCCGGGTTTCCTGAAAAAGGGAGTCTTGGCTCGTGGCCACGAAAACGAGATCCATCATTCCCATGCTCTTACATGTCCTGTTTTCTTGCATGTTATTACGTAGTGCCGAGCAATTGTCTTACGCGTTTCGTACATGGTTCACAAGGGTCCGGCCCCTTCCCCTCTCGTATTGGTCCTTGACATCCCCCCAGTCCGTTACGCTACCCGGAATCTGTTCGCCTGCCTTTTGATCACGCATTCATACGCAGCAGCGCCGCCGGCCTTTCGCCGGCGGATATCAACTTTCGGCCCAAGGCCGTTGGTCTCTCCATGGAAATCAAGAAAAAAATCGAAATTCTCGCTCCGGCCGGTGACATAGACAGCTTTTTGGCCGCCATCGCCGCCGGAGCCGACGCCATTTACTGCGGGCTTAAAAATTTTTCCGCGCGCATGGAGGCGGAGAATTTTTCCCTGACCGAGCTCGCGGCCCTGACCGAGCTGGCCCATGCCAAGGGCATTCGCGTGCATGTGGCCATGAATAACCTGCTCAAAACCCCGGAGCTGGATCAGGCCGGGCGTCTCGTCCATCGGCTGCAGACGCAGGTCGGGCCGGACGCGCTCATTGTCCAGGATCTCGGCCTGCCCGTCCTGGCCCGGCAGGCCGGGTTTCAGGGGGAGCTGCATCTCTCCACCCTGGCCAACGGCGGAACCATTGCCGGGTTGCCGCAGATTTTGGCCTTGGGCGTGGATCGTCTGGTGCTGCCACGGGAACTGTCCATCGATGAGATCAAGGCCGTCGCCACCCATTGCCCCGAGGGCCTGGGGCTGGAAGTGTTCGTGCATGGCGCGCTCTGCTACGCGGTATCCGGCCGGTGCTACTGGTCGAGCTATCTGGGGGGCAAAAGCGGTCTGCGCGGCCGTTGCGTGCAGCCCTGCCGGCGTCAGTACCAGCAGAAGAGCCAGAAGACGTCGTTCTTTTCCTGCGACGACCTGTCCCTGGACGTGCTGGTGCGTCCTTTGAGCGGCGTGGAAAAGGTCGATTCCTGGAAGATCGAGGGCCGTAAAAAAGGGCCGCATTACGTCTATTACACGGTCACCGCCTATCGCATGCTGCGTGACGCGGGCGATGATCCGGCCCAGCGCAAGGCGGCCCTGGGGCTTTTGGAAATGGCGCTGGGGCGGCCGTCCTCGCACTACAATTTTCTTGGGCACCGGCCCAGCAATCCCATCGCCGACCGGGAACAGACCGCCTCGGGGCACATGGTCGGCAAGGTCCAGGGTGGGTTCAAGGCCGCCTATGTTTCTCCGCGTGAACCGCTCAAAAGTGGAGACCTGCTGCGCATCGGCTATGAGGATCAGGCCGGGCATCAGACCGTGAAAATCCGGCGCGACATCCCCAAGGGCGGGCGCCTGGAGCTGGCCAAAGGTCAGGGACGTCCCGCGCCCCAGGGCGCCCCGGTGTTTTTGGTGGACCGGCGGGAGCGGGAGCTGCAGGCCTTGATCGCGGACCTGAAAAAGGATCTGGTTTTCGACCGGCCGACCAGGGAGTCCACCTTCACCCCGACCCTGCCGCGAACCGTGCGGCGCAAGGGCAAGCCGCGCGAGATGGACGTCTGGCGCAGCCTGCCGGCCAGGCTCGGCAATCAGAGCGAGCAGGCGGTGTGGCTGACGCCGGGCGTGGAGCGGAACATTTCGCGCAATATTTTCGGGCGTATCTGGTGGTGGCTGCCGCCCGTGATCTGGCCGGCCGAAGAAAAAGCCTGGACCGAGTGCCTGGAGAACATGACCCGCCTCGGCGCCCGGCAGTTCGTGCTGAACGCGCCCTGGCAGACTGGCCTCTTTGCCAAGCCCGAACGCCAGATTTTTTGGGCTGGCCCCATGTGCAACACGGCCAATCCCCTGGCTTTGGCGGAACTTTTGCGCATGGGCTTTGCCGGGGCCTTTGTCAGTCCGGAACTGGACCGCCAGGGATTCCTGGAATTGCCCGCCCTTTCGCCGCTGCCACTGGGCATTCTGGTCAAGGGCATCCATCCCCTGTGCGTCTCGCGCATCCGCTCGGACAACCTGCGCGAGCGCGAGCCCTTCCAGAGTCCCAAGGGCGAGCAGTTTTGGTCAAGAACCTACGGCGGCCTGGTGTGGACCTTCCCCAACTGGGAAATCGACCTGAGTGAAAAATGGACGGAGCTGGAAAAGGCCGGATACGCTCTCCTGGCGCGTCTGCACGAACCAGTGCCCGACAAGGTATCCATCAAGGAGCGCCAGGGGCTCTGGAACTGGGATCTGAAGATGCTGTAGGCCGCGTGGCTGTCCGTGCCGGGAAATGAAAGGTCATTCCCGCGCGCAGGTGCTCGGCATGGGGCGTTGGCGGTATGCCATTCCCGCGAAGGTGGAAATCCACGCCTTTAAAGACCAAAAGCCCTGGATCCCCGTCTGCACGGGGATGACATTGAGGCGGGGCGGATGGTGGCCTTGGGAAGCGGCACAGGCTTAGGGAGCTGGCAGCGTGTCATTCCCGCGAAGGCGGGAATCCATTTGTTACACATATTTGTGCATATATATTCTGAAATGTACGAATTTGTGCTAGCCAAATGAATTTTTTTCATACCAAAATAAATCAGTATTGAGTGTCTTGTCGCTTTTGTGCACTGATCCTCCGAAATTCATATGGAGGTTTAGTGATGAAAAGATTGCTTCAAGTGATGCTTTGCGTGCTTCTTTTTGGCCTGTTCGCTTCCGCGCCCGCCGTTGCGCAGGATCTGATCAACATCAACACCGCGACGGCCCAAGAGTTGACGGATTTGCCAGGAATCGGGCCGGTTACTGCCGCCAAGATCGTCGAATACCGTGAGGCCAAGCCTTTCGACACGGTCGAGGAGGTTCTTGAAGTCAAGGGTATCGGCCCGGCCAAGTTCGAGGCCATCAAGGACCGCATCACCGTGGGCGCGGCAGCCCCGGCGGCTCCGGCGAAAGAATAGATCCGATCAGTTTGCATCCTCTTGAAAAGCGGTTCCCGCCCCCAGGGTTGGAGCCGCTTTTCTGCTGCCCGCGCACTTGCATATCGTTCAAGATAGCTGTACGAAAACAGCATGCTTTCGGAACTCTTCTCCTCCAAGACGCGCATTCAATTGCTGCTCAAGCTTTTTCTCAATCCTGATGTATCCTGTTATCTCAGGGAGTTGGCGACGGAGTTCGCCGTCTCGCCCAACGCCGTGAAGGAAGAACTGGATAGTCTGACCGAAGCCGGGTACCTGGAAAAGAAAAAACAGGGCCGCTCCCTTTTCTTCCGCGCCAACACAAATCACCCGATTTTTCCCGAGCTGCACTCCATCGTCAAAAAGAGCCTCGGCATCGACCGGGTGGTCGAAGACGTCCGCCGCGACCTGGGCGATGTGCACGCGGTCTACATCCTGGACGACTACGCCCTGGGCAAGGATTCCGGGCTTATCGACCTTCTGATCGTCGGCGAGGTCAAGTCGGACAGACTGCGGGAATACGTGCGCCTCACCGAAGAGAAGATCCGGCGCAAGCTGCGGGTCATGGTGATCGGGGTGGAGGAGTTCGAGGCTTCGAAACAGACTTTTTTGCAGCGGCCGCATTGGAAGGTGGTGTAGAGGATGAATGGCCAGGATGGAAATTTGTTTCAAACCTTGAAGCGCATCGAATCCTTCGCCGTAGGGCACTTCATGATCGATGCCATGTATCTTTACGGCTCCCGGGCCAAGGGCGCGGCTCGTCTGGACAGTGATTGGGATGTCGGGGTCCTGTTTTCCGAGTATCTCGCAGACCCTGTCGAGAGAGCCCTGCGCCCGCAAGAGTTGGAGGCGCTGCTGGAGCGCGAGCTGAACATGTACGACCTCATTTCCGTCGTGGATGTGGAGAACGTGCCGCCTCCTCTGCAATGGAACATCATAAGCGGCCGCAGATTTTTTGACCGGGGAGTCCCGAGGGTGCGCAGAGTCGAAGCGGCGATCACTTCCTGCATCGAAAAGGATTACAGCCATGCGCGATGAATTGTACGAACACGAACTGCTCGGCAACGCCCGGCGGATGACACGGATTCTCGATGGCTTCCAGGATTCGTCGGAATCGTTTTCGGAAACGGACAGTTTGGCGATTCAGCGGGCACTGCAGATTCTTGTAGAATCGGTCATCGGCATGTCGCGGTATGTGGCTGAGACGGCTTTCGGGATCCGGGTGGCGAAGAGCCGGGAAAGCCTGGATGAATTGCGGCGCATGGGCGTGCTGGATCATGAAGCCCACGCCCGGTTGCTTAGGATTGTGGGCTTTCGGAACATCCTGGTCCACGATTATCTCAACATCGACGAGGCGGTGGTGAGCGCCATTGTGCGCAAGCGGGAGTACGCTTTTCTTTTGGACGTGTTGTCAATGCTGTCAGCATATCTGGATTCAATGGATGATCCGGCGAATTTATGATTTAATTTGCGATGCAGGTGGGGAACCAGTTGCAATTGCGCAATATTTACGGTTTTCGTAACCTGAGACCAATACAGGGTAAGAGATATGCATAGCAACGAATTGGCGCGGACAGACGCATCCAAGAAAGCCCTCATCACCGGCATCACGGGTCAGGATGGGGCCTATCTGGCCGAGTTTCTGCTGGCCAAGGGGTATGAGGTGCACGGCATCAAGCGCCGGGCCTCGCTCTTCAACACGGACCGCGTGGATCATCTTTACCAGGATCCGCACGAGCGGGGGCGCAGGTTTTTTCTGCACTACGGCGACCTGACCGACGCGTCCAACCTGATCCGCATCATCCAGCAGGTCCGGCCCGACGAGGTCTATAATCTGGCCGCCCAGTCCCATGTGCAGGTCTCGTTTGAGACGCCTGAGTATACGGCCAACGTGGACGGGCTGGGCACGCTGCGCATGCTTGAGGCCATCCGCATCCTGGGGCTGGAGAAGATGACGCGTTTTTATCAGGCCTCCACATCCGAACTGTACGGTCTGGTGCAGGAAGTTCCCCAGACGGAGAAGACGCCTTTTTACCCCCGCTCGCCCTACGCCTGCGCCAAGCTCTACGCCTACTGGATCACGGTCAACTACCGCGAGGCATACGGCATGTACGCCTGCAACGGCATCCTCTTCAACCACGAGTCGCCCCTGCGCGGCGAGACCTTCGTCACCCGCAAGATCACCCGCGCCATGGCCCGAATTCACCTCGGCCTGCAGGACTGCATGTTCCTGGGCAACCTGAACGCCCTGCGCGACTGGGGTCATGCCAAGGACTACGTGGAGATGCAGTGGCTGATGCTGCAACAGGGCACCCCGGATGATTACGTCATCGCCACGGGCGAGCAGCACTCCGTGCGCGACTTCGTGCAGGCCGCAGCCCGTGAGCTGGGCATGACCATCGAATTTTCCGGCGAAGGCATCGAAGAAAAGGGCGTCAATCCCGCCAACGGCAAGACCGTGGTGGCCGTGGACCCTCGCTACTTCCGCCCCACCGAGGTGGAGACCCTGCTTGGCGACCCGTCCAAGGGAAAAGCGAAGCTCGGCTGGAAGCCAAGGATCACCTTCCGGGAGCTGGTCGCCGAAATGGTCCGCGCGGATTTGGAAGAGGCCAAGAAGGAAGAACTGTGTGTGCGGGCGGGGTTTTGCGTGAATACACCACAGGAGTGAGGCGGCCAAGAAAAGGATCCACTGTGACATGAAGCGGAGAGAGTGCGTCATTCCCGTGAAGGCGGGAATCCATGCCTATACCGGCTTGAGAACCCTGGATCCCCGTCTGCACGGGGATGACTCTGGAGTGAAGGCGGAGGGACGGTTCAAGAAAAGGATTCCGTGTGACCTGACGCGCAGAAATTGCGTCATTCCCGCGAAGGCGGGAATCCATGCCCATACCGGCTTGAGAATCCCGAAGTCCAGCCAGACCATGCTGGGCACTTGTGCACGACGATGGCATGGAGGTCGGTCGATTCGGACCATATTTTTTAAACCCAGTTGTCCTTCCTGCAAGGATACTTTTCGGACCAATTGTCCTTCCACGAAGGACAATTTAGACCAGTCCCAAGTTCGGAAGTGGATGAAAACTAAAAGCTGAATGAACAAGACAGACAAATGAACGAAGCGGAACTCACTGCCATCATTGCCAGAGGCGAGGATAGTCGCCACCAATTCAAGCGAGATTTCAGCAATATCGACTCGCTGGCTGCGGAATTGATCGCTTTCGCAAATACAAGCGGTGGATTGCTGCTGGTTGGCATCGACGATGGCGGGGGTGTCTGCGGCTTGGGTGCGGCGGGTGTGTCCCGGCTCAATCAGTTGTTGTCAAATGCTTCCTCGCAAAATGTTCGTCCGCCCATTAATCCAACAACCAGCAATGTTATGACCGGAAGTGGTCTTGTCGTGGTGATTGATGTGGCTGAGGGGTTGAATAAACCCTACATGGACGTCCAGGGCCGGATTTGGGTCAAAAGCGGAGCGGACAAACGCCATGTGACCGCACGAGAAGAGATGCAGCGTCTGTTTCAATCCTCCGGGCTCGTGTATGCGGATGAGGTCCCGGTTCGGCCGGCCACCTTCAGCGATCTTGATCAGGATGCCTTTGGCAATTATTTTGGCAGGCGCTATCAGCGATCTGTCGAGAGTACCGGATTGGCCCTTCCGCAATTACTTTCAAACCTTAATTTGGCACTCGATGGCGTACCTAACCTAGCGGCCTTAATGCTGTTCGGCAAGTCGCCGCATGTGTTTAGGCCATCCTTCATCGTCAAATCCGTCGCTTTTCCTGGCACAGTATTACATGACAATCGCTACTTGGACAGCGAGGACATAGATGGCAATCTGTTCGAGCAATATCGCCGCGCCATGGCTTTTCTCAGACGAAACTTGCGTCACGTGCAGGGTGATCAAGGTTTTAACAGCCCTGGGTTGTTGGAGATGCCTGAGGAAGTTTTCGAAGAATTGCTCGTCAACGCCCTAGTGCATCGTGATTATTTTCTGAGCGCCCCTATTCGGCTGCTGATTTTTTCCGATCGGGTGGAGATCATCAGTCCCGGACATCTGCCCAACCATCTGGATACCGAAAAGATACGCTACGGCATTTCAAATCTTCGAAATCCCGTTCTGGCCTCCCACGCTTTCCACATGTTGCCCTATCGCGGACTAGGGAGCGGCATTCCGCGAGCATTGGCAAGCTGGCCTGAAATCGAGTTGATCGAAGATCGAGCAGGCAATCAATTCAAAGCTGTCGTTCATCGGCCGGTTAGAGACAACGCACAGCCAGAGTCGCAGCCAGAGTCGCAGCCAGAGTCGCAGCCAGAGTCACGGGTAGAAACGCAGCCAGAGTCGCTGGAAAACGCTGTGCTGCGAATTCTGGCAGAAAGTCCGGCAGGCAAGGCCGAGATTTCAGCTCGGCTTGGGCAGAAGAGAGTATCGGGACAGCTCAATAAAGTCGTGCGCGTCTTGCTTGACGCCGGAATGATAGAGCACACCATCCCGGAGAAGCCCACAAGCCGCCTGCAGAAATATCAAATCAGGACAACATGATAGAGATGAATGGATAGTGCATGGTGATGACACGCAGATGAAAAGAACAGATAAAATCCTCGTAGCCGGAGCGGCTGGCATGGTCAGCAGCGCCCTTGTGCGCGCCTTTTTGGCGCAAGGCTTCGAAAACATCCTCGGTACCATCCAGCGCAAGGTGCCGGATTTCGGCCCATGGGATGCGGGCCGGGTGCGGTTGGACCCCCTGGACCTCATGGATCAGATGAAAAATTTTTTAGGACCGCGACCTTTCAGGTCGTAGCGAGGTTAGGCGGCATTCTTGAACTTTCTGGAAAAAAGTTGGTTTTGATAGGAAGAACCGATCGCTCTGTACCTCTCTAATGAGAGGATCATGCCAAAATAATAAAACAAGATAGTCTTCTCGTATGAAAATTGATAACAAAGCCATAGTAGTCGTAACTCCCGTTTACGAGGATGCTCATGCAGCAAGGCAATTGCTTCAAGAATTGGCATTGACGCACGGTTCACAAATTTTTGTTCTAGTTATCGATGATGGGTCGTTGCTTCATCCCGTTGGTGAAAAGATCATTAGTGAGGCAGGACTGACCGGGACAGTACTTCGGCTTTCAAGAAATGTCGGCCACCAGAAGGCAATAGCTATTGGTCTCAATTATTTGGCAAGCCATCTCCAAGGGAATGAGACTGTCGTCATTATGGATTCAGACGGCGAAGATTCTCCAGTATCTATAAAAGACTTGTTGCTTCTTCTCGAATCCGGTGATGTCGATATCGTTGTTGCGCAGAGAAAAAACCGTGTAGAGACTGTTAGGTTTAAGATTTTTTATTTTTTGTATAAAATGATTTTTCAGTTGCTGACTGGAAGAAAAATCAGCTTCGGAAATTTTATGGCCATGAAGTACTGTGCATTGAAAAGGTTGACCGCCATGAGCGAACTCTGGACGCATCTGGCAGCAACGGTTTTGTGTTCACGGTTGCGTTTGGCTTTTTGCCCTTTGGATAGGGGGGCAGAGATATGTTGGCAAGAGCAAAATGAACTTCGTTAGTCTCGCATTGCACGGATTCAAGGGATTAATGATTTTTGCCGAGGATGTATTGGTGAGGGTGGGGGTAGTCTGTTCGTTTTTGGCGATTTCCTCAGTTGCGGGGGCGCTATTGGCTGTTTTGTTGAAAATTTTCGGATTTGCGACACCTGGATGGTTTTCCATCGCGCTGGGAATCCTGATGCTTGTATTTCTGCAAACAGGAATGCTCGTGCTTATTACGTTGATGCTAACCGGAATAGTAAAGAGCGGGCGAGAAAACGTGCCAAATCATAAAGAGTTTATTGAGAATGAATTGCATGTGCGTTGATGTTGCGGATAAGGCAGGTCCGATACCTTGTAAGCATGAAGCTATGCGTTATGTTGTGAACGGATTGTTAGCGACAGCCGTTCATTTTGCCATATTGACGCTTAACATGCAAGTTTTTGAAATGCACTCAGCAGCACTGGCTAATGGTTTGGCTTCTATAGTAGGTATATCTGTATCTTTTATTGGAAGTAAATTTTATGTTTTCCGTAAATATGGTGGTAAAATTGCGGGACAAGCTTTGAAGTTTTTTATTCTTTACGCTTGCATCGCATGTATTCATGTAGGTATTCTTTTTTTATGGTCTGATTTTCTAGGGTTTAGATACCAAATAGGCTTTATTATCGCTATAATATTTCAGGTGGGCATGAGTTTTTTTGGAAATAAATTGATTGTATTCAAATGAAAAAAATTTATTACGCAGCTATTTTTTTTATTGTTTATATTCTGATTTTATCATGCGTATACTATGTGCACGTGCGTTATTTTTCTGTTGACGTTGTTTTTTATTCTGCTCTATCAGACGTGATGATTGCAGGATTTGGGATAGCAATACTCCTTTATTTTAAATCAGGGAGCTTTTATACATTTTTCGAAAAGATTTTGCTGATTATTGTATTTTTATTGATTGGCTATTGTTTGGCGATAAGTGTTCCTGCGGTGATTGATCGCTCGCTTTCTTTTTATATACTTGAAAAATTACAGCAACGTGGCGGTGCTATTCGGCTGGACAGGATGGGTGAAGTATTTACGCGTGAGTATTTAGTCGAGCATCGGCTTGTTGATGTCAGGATGACGGAACAGGTCAAGTCTGGAAACATTGTGATTGATGGAGAGTGTGTTCGCCTCACGGGGCAAGGAGACCGCTTGGCCTCAGCAAGCAGATATTTTCGCCAGCATTTCTTGCCCAAGAAGCGCTTGTTGATGGGGCAATACACGGATGTTCTGACTGATCCATTTCGTAACAGCACCCTGGAGTATGACTATGGGTGTGACTAAAGACATGAAATGTAAACATGGTGTCAAACAGCATCGAAAAGTGACCCACCATCGGCGTCCAATTTTGACCCCCTCCGGGCGTGTCTGTAAGCATCCTGCCAGAGGGCTGTGCGATGACCGCATCAGCGTTACTGGATGGAT
>Ga0180007_10002107_pt1 | contig 24489 bp, 25 predicted proteins | sample MM_PC_MetaG_FD_121122 | JGI IMG/M metagenome (GOLD analysis project Ga0180007, IMG submission 121122) | Groundwater microbial communities from the Aspo Hard Rock Laboratory (HRL) deep subsurface site, Sweden - MM_PC_MetaG | ecosystem: Environmental > Aquatic > Deep subsurface > Groundwater... | reverse complement strand
TAGGCTACCATCCCCTCCAGCCTCTTCTTATTCTTATTAGAATCATTTTTAATTAGTTTCTCATTAACCTTAACTGATTCTTCCCCAGAGAAAAACTCTATTTTACCATTTTCCAACAGAAGAGTCCAGTTCTTTTTTCTTTCTTGTATATATTCTTGATTGAATTTTTTTCCCAATGCTATGCCTTCTTTAATTTCTTTTGGAGATAGATATCTAACATCGATCCAAGAATCAAATCCGAGCCTACTAGCTATTTCATCAATGAAAGGTCTAGCATGATAAATTCCCTCTATAAGATCAGCTTTAGAAAAATCAAGCACAATCATATACTCTTGCATAGTAAAAACTAGATCCTTAAAAAATTTTGAACACTTGTTTGTTTTGAAAAATTTTTCTTGTTGTTTTTTTATTTCTTTCAATCTATCGTTAGGAGAAATCTCTATTTTGGCACTAAGTCCACTTTCCTTAACAGAAGTTATCCTTTTCCACAATATATCTTTGTATTCCAATGCGCCGAAAGCTTCTCCTATATATTCCATATGAAACCATCCAAAGCTTTTGACAATATTTTTTATTTTTGATTTAATTTCTTTATTCTCACAAAATTTATCAAAATTTACTCTATCCGTTCGATGATTGGTTTCAAATTCTCTTTGAAGCTCAAAAAGCATTTGTTCCTCTTTTTGAACTGTTGAAAGTCTTGTAGGAGTAAGAAGAAGCGCTTTATATTCAGTCATTTTTATTGGAAATTTTGCTTCTTTGCCAACAATTTTCCCTAATTCTCTTTCAAGCAAATCTTCTAAATCAGAAGCATATATGGCTAAAACCATAGGATGAATAGTGGAAATATACATCTGATAAAAAACATCGAAACATCGCAATAACTCGCTACCATTTAATTTGTCAAAATGCTTTTTTGAAATTAAACGAATATTTTCGAGAGCTCGTTTATAAGCACTATCGATGTTGTTAAAGAATTTTTGATCATATTTCTCTGATTTTATTTCTTCCTCCATTGAACACCTTATTCTTTCTCTGTCACTTATTTCATAACAAAGACGCACCGAAAAGCCACTTCCAGTGTCAACGGCCCTTTCTATTTGGCATTTTGTTCCAGGAACTTTTTTGAGATAGGAGTCCAGAACACCATATCCTTCCAAAAGGGTTCGGTTTCTCATTCCAAGAGCTACATAATTTTTCATAAGAATTAGATGGCTTACCAAAGCTAAATTATGCCTACTTACAAGCGCTTTTACTATATTATACTCCAAAAATAAAGGCAAATAAAAATTACTTATTTAAATAAGCAATCAATTACGTAATTAAATTTTGCAGGGAAGGCGGGACAAAATTAGAACTTATTTATCTAAATTTAGCTATTTCTCAGATTCGCAACTGTGATGAAAATAGTCGCATAAACCTTTATCGTTCAGTTTTATTAAATAGGTTCCTGAAAGATCCTGGAGAATTCCATCTTTATTTTCATAACTCAATTTCCATATTATGGAATGTTTTTCTTCGCAACTAGAAAAAATTTCATATTCTAATTTAACATTCTCTTGATCTTTTATAACTCCCCACTCTCTATTTAGCTCTTCAAAACTATTTAATTTAACAAAAGGTGTTTCATAGTAAACAACATTTTTATCAAACAAGCCCAAAACTCCATTCACATCATGTGATTCCCAATATTTTTTGAACTTATTTATCCAGACTTCTATATTCATAATTTTTGCGGGCAACTTCGGTCTAGAACTTGTAACTATAGGGAAGTTTAAGGATTTTTCAAGGATATGGCAAGAATGGAAATTCAAGGCGGTCGGGTTGTAAATTCTGAATGAAAATTAAGTGAAGTCTTTTAATAAATTTACTACTATCAATCTAATCATGAAATTCACCTCAAATAAAGGAAAATTCTGAAGTTATCCACAGATACTTGAAATAACTTGACAAATATGCTACTATTGTCGTAGAAGTAATTCCTCCTGTGTTGAAATACCGTAAGGCGTTTCGTTAAAGCAGGGGGTTTTCTTTTATCTGAAAAGCAGACTTTCTTCGATAATTTTGTCTTTTATTTCTTCGTAATATCCATAGTCATTTCTTTCATATTTTCTAAAAATTGCCCAACTGACAAAATCCACTGCCTGCAGACATTTTTCCGTATGAGATGCTTTGATTTTTATTTCAATTCTCCCATTATTCCCTCTTTTCACCAGATTGTCCTTCAAATATTTTTCAAAGTTCTCCCTGATAAATTTATTCGTATCTTTTTTGTCTATATAAAGACTGATTGGCTCATCAATCCTGATAAGTCTCCTATTATGCAACCGATCTAATAATATGTTAGCAGTATAGTTGTATAGATAGTTTTTCTGACTTTGCAGATCTATATAAACTTTCTTTTTGTTTAAAACAACGCAGAGTACCTTCAAATCATCTAGTTCGCACAATTTCCTCAGCATCCTATGTTTTGTGATCGCATCAGAATGATAGGCATGCAACTCTTTTAGCTTGTATTTCTTCTTTAGCCCTCTCCTAATATTTTTGATAACCTTTTCAATTTTCTTGTGATCGTTAGTCAAGACAATCGTAAAAAGAAACCATTTACTTGAAGTTTCTTTAAAACCAAGATCTCCGCTCTCGTCTAAAAATATATGCGCCATTTTTATTTACTATTTCTTTATAAACTTTTCAACCCACCTATTAAATATTTTTACCTTATCATCACCGAACTTTGAGGCCTCAATTCTAATCATATCGGGATTTTTTTCCTTAGATAAAAATTCTTCGTTTTTTGAAAAGAATTTGTCTGCAAAACAAACTATTTTTTCTTCTATGGAAATCGGGGTCATGTCTCTTTTGGGAATAGGTAATTTTTGTTTTTCAATATCTTCGACAGAGATTCCTACACCCACATGTCTTTCACAAACTAATGCATGTTTTGGAAGCCCTTCTTTCTCTAAAATCTCTCTACCTAAATATCCGTGACAAATATAGGGCCTTTTTCCAAAACATCCAATTTTTGAATCATCAATTAGAAAAATACCAATGTCATGAAGCATGGCAGCTTCCTCAATAAATTTTAGATCAGGATTAAGATGAGAAACATTTTTTCCAATTTCAACAGCCTTTCTAGCAACCGATGCACTATGTTTCACTAAAAATTTATAAGATTTAGAATCTGTCTGGTAATATTTTTGGATTATCTTTAATGGATCCATATATTTCCATTTTAGCATAAAACCACCTTTCGGTGGCTTCAGAGGCTCTCAGGTCATACTCGGTACTATGAGCTTGATGCGGAGAAGGTGGGACGAAGTTAGAACTTATTTATCTTTTATAATGGTTTCTTACCAGTAAAAACAATATATCTAATCAAATCCTTTTCAGCCATTTTATAGTATTCATAAGCCGCCGTCATATTAACAAAAAGCCTTTGCAGTCCCAATATTCTAATGACCGCGTAAGGAATAATGGAAAATTTATACAGCCTTCTAAATGATGGGAGGATATTTTCACTTATGTTTTTCTCCCTCACATTTTCAAACCCAGCACTTTCAATAACTTTAGCAAAGTTATCATGACGAAAGGATTTAAGCCCCATCATTGCTGAACCGTCAGCTACTAAATCAAGCATCTTTCTTTCCTGTTTAGAAAACCTTTGGTCCTCAGCAATTGTATATTCAAAAAAGGCAAATATTCCTCCGGGTTTTAAAATTCGAAATAGCTCTTTTAGTGTTTTATTGATATCTGGAGAATGAGAAAGTGTTTCGGTAGTATAAATAGCATCAAAATAATTATCGTCAAAATTCGTACTCGAGTAATCCATTATTTGATAGTTCGTTCTATCCTCAACTTTCAACTCCTTAGCCATTCTCTGAGCTGATCTGGATTCAAAAGGAACCAGAGTTATGCCAGATACCTCAACTCCATAATTTTTTGCTAAATAAGTCGAGACAACCCCCTGTCCGCAACCAGCATCTAAGACTTTTTGGTTTTTTCTAAGGTCTAGTTTTTTGGCTACCAAATCTTGTAAAATAATTTGAGCTTTCTTTTCGGTCATACCCTTTTCCCCTTTCGGATAAAAACCGAAATGCTTAGAGCCCCAAAGGAAAAGATTGAATCCGAATTTGCTTTCTAGATTATTATAATATTTTACGACTTTTTTTTGATTATTGTTCATTCTAAAAAAATTAAATCCAATACTAATTTCATTTCAGTGATTTTTTCCCACTTCTCAAAATGATTGGGTCACTCGATACTAAAAGCTTAATGCGGAGAGGGTGGAACGAAGCTAAAACTTATTTCTCTTCAATTGTTTATTCTCCAAAGGAAAATAAAAGTAATGATTAAGCTTTTTTCTCTTCAGAGAACAAAGAATAAAATATGGCAATACATCTACGAAAAAATGTATAAGAACAAGAGGGAGAAATTTTTTATGGTTGCCATAATCAAGGTGGATAAAGAGATAGTTTCCCTGATCTACCGCATGGACATGCTTTAAGCATAAACCCGCTCTATAAGAACTTCCTTTATGAAAAGCATTGGGTTCTTTCTGGAACATATTTCTTATCTTCATAAAGTCTTCTTTTTTCACCCACATAAAATGTCTGCCAAAAGGAAAAGTTTCAGCTACTTTTTTAGATAGAAAATATTTCCAAATTTGTTGAGTATTCATTGTTTTAATATATTTATTTAGCAAAATAAATATTATAAACTGCTAACCCAGAAACAACTATAAGAAAGGATATATTTAAAGTACGCGCTATTCTTGGAGTAACTGTAATGCTAAGAAGTAGACTGAGATAATGAGATAAAAAGGTTCCCTTATAATCACTAGGTGGATTTGTTTTTTCCCGATATCTATTTTCTAATCTAAGAATTGGGCAACCACCCCTTAAGCGCCACGCAATAAAAAGTAACAACGATAAAGCTAGCGTATAGTACGATCCCCACCAATATAAAAATATAAATGGTAAAGATAATAGATAAATAATGTACCAAAATGCATGAAAAATAATAACAGCTTTTATCCTAAATCTTAAATCTTTTTCAGATAACATTAATTTTGATTAAAATTTTTGCGGAGAGGGAGGGATTCGAACCCTCGGACCCTTTGACAGGTCAGCACGTTAGCAGTGTGCCGCACTAGACCGACTATGCGACCTCTCCAATAACCTTTCTAAACTACTCTAGCTTAATTTTTATATCTTTTCAAGTGCTTTGGATTGCTCGAATTGATTAAATCAAAATATTTTTTAACATCTTTTTGAGATTCAATTCTAATCTCAAAATTATTTTTTGTAACCCTGTGTTTAATTTTGAGTCCTTTCAAAATATTGCTAGCAGACTTCAACAACAATGGTGAGCGACTACAGTAACTAATTTTTTTATAAGAATACTGCTTTCCTCTAGATACGTATTTGTGAACAAAAACAGATCCATCCGTATCAACAAGTCCTCTTAAACAAGCAGACTGAAGTTGTTTATCTTTTTTTATCCAATTTGGAATATCTACTTTATTTCTAATTTTATTACCTATTTTTAAACCGACATCATCAACTAGAAACTTAACGATTCCCACTCTAGAAATCGAAATGTCATCTGCTAAGTATTTTTTATTTTGAAAAACGCCTGCCCTAACATCAAATAATTTTTTAATTAGATTTTTTACAAAAATAGCGTATGCTTTGTCAGTCACCCTGTTTAGAGTTATAAAGATTTGTTTTTGACTTATTCCCCCATCTCCTAAGACTATGCCCACAAATTCAGCCAAAGCACTATCTTTTTTTGGTTTTTTGAATGGCCAAGGATTAGTTATGCTTTTTTCTAAAAATTTACCTTTAGTTTCCCACCATTCTCTCCATTTTTCCTTACGTTTTTTTTCATCTCCACCAATTTTTCCATATTTCTTCATGGTAGCTTGACCTCCTAGCTTGGCTGCCTTTTTTGTGTACCAATATTGATCTTTTATCTCAACATCTTTCGGAAAATCAAGATTAGTTTTTTGACAAATGGTTTCAATTGCTCTTAGTGACATTGATATTTTTTCATTTTTCCAATCAATGAGATTTCGCCCAGTAATATTCAAAAGTTTCCCAAAATCATTCCAACTAATAGATAGTTGTTTTTTGGCTTTCAAAAGAAACTCTCTCTGTTTCTCTTCGGGAAATATGGCCCTTTTATATTTATTCTGCTCAACCATATTTCCATATTAGCAAAAATTACTTCTTTTTTCAAGCTCTCGGTTGTCTATTTCCTTTCTAATAAGTATAATAGGGATAATTAATAAATTTATACAAAATATTATGATTTTTTCCATGTTTAGAAATTTAGAGGAAAAAGAAAAAAGTGACGCTATTGAAAATTTAATTTGCGAAAGCACACCTAGAAGAGAATTTTTTATGATGGTTATTCTTTCCATCGCCATGGCCACTTGCGGGTTACTCCTCAACAGTGCGGCTGTCATTATCGGCAGCATGTTAATTGCTCCTATTCTATCTCCAATTCTCAGTTTATCTTTAGGATTAGTTATGTCTGACTATAAATTAATCAAACGTTCTTTTTATACTCTTTTAAAATCCACTCTTTTTGCTCTAGCAGCAGCTGTTATCATTGCTATTTTTCTTTTACCTCAAGAATATGGAATGACAGCCGAAATTGAAAGTCGAACTCAGGTTTCTATAGTCTACCTTATCATTGCCATGGTAGCCGGTATCGCGGCTTCTTTCGCCTATGTCAAAGAAAGTCTCAACAAAACTCTACCGGGAGTAGCTATCTCGGTAGCTATCATCCCGCCCTTGGCTGTTTCTGGAATTGGAATTGCTATGCTTGATTGGGATGTCATTAGCCAAGCTTTTTTTCTTTTTGCTTCTAATGTAGTTGGCATTGTTTTTGCCAGCACGATTGTTTTTTCTTTGATGAATTTATATAGCAAAAGAAAAGTGGCTCAAGCCACGGTCAAAAAAGAAGATTTGGAATTAAAAAAAGAAAACAGTGTTTGAAAATTCATCGTTGACTTTTAAGAGACTTGTGTATACTATTGATTCTAGGTGAATATTTTCAAGTTAGTAGTCTAATGAAAATTACAAGTAGATGAGCTATTTAGAAGTAGTCACCAGTTTTCCCCGATTATGTCGGGGACTAGAAAGCGAGGTGACTAAACCTAAATGGCTTATCAAGATAATAACAGTCGTCCACAAAGACAAATGTTTGATATTACTGATCTAAACATTACTTGCGCTGAATGTGGAAAAGCAATAATTGAACTTCCTTTCCAACCTACCAAAAAAGAAGATGGAACTTTTGGAAACCTTTATTGTTTCGACTGTAATAAAAAAAGAAGAGCGAATAGCGGACCTAGAAGAGATTTTAGACCAAGATATTAATTTTCTTTTAAAAATACCCCTCGCCAGAGGGGTATTTTTTTATTTCTATTTATGCTTTTCTAGCAAATTATTAGCCAAGCAATCAATGAGAAAAATGAAGTTTTGAGCATAATAATTCACGACTCTTTGAGGAATCATTCGGGCATTTTTTTCCAGTGGATTAATTTCGAGAGTCATATAGGTTTTAGGCTTAACAAAAAAGTTATACTTCTCTAAAAAAGATCGGAGTCTCAAGCTTCGTTTAGAATTATATATAGCAATATGTCTATCCGTCGTTCTTTTTCCACCATTCTTTCCTTCGCTTAGATGAAATTTGTTGCCTAACAAAACCTCCCGCTTAATCACCTCTGACAAAGAGTTAACTTTAGTTTCATTAGGATCATTTCTTTTCTCCAGTTGTTTTTTGTAAGTATAAAAATGATAGGTATCAAAAACTATGCCCGCCTTGTTCTCTTCGGCCATTTTTTGAATCGATTCAATAGAACAAAATCTATCAGCCATTTCCTCATCATAATGAGGATACATAGATTCATTTTCTATCCTGAATTCTGTTTTCTCATGAAGACCGCTTTCGATGAAAGCCTCCATAAATTCAGCATGAACAGTTAAGGGAATATTTGTATTTTCTATTATTTGTCTAACATTGGGATCAAAAAAAGAACTGGCAAAAGAACTGCGAAAAATCTTGCTAGAAGCTTTTTTAACAAAATTTCCTTTAGTAAAATCAAATGGAGAATGAAGACTAGTCACCGCTATGTTATATTTTTTCTCAAGATTTTGAATTTCTTCCCAGTTCATTTTTTTATTGATGAGAAGCTCTATGCTTAGTTTGGGATAAATATCAATTCCTAGTTCCTCGAGGAAAAATTGTTTGATCACTTCATTGGTCCGAAAAACATACTTAAAAAGCCTTCTCGATTTCATAAAGGAGAGTTCGAAAAACATAAACTCAAGTTGAAAAAATTTGTTAAATAATAAAAAGAATTCCTCTCGTTCTTTTTTAGAAAATTCTCTTTTTATTTTTTCTATACCTGTTAGGGGGTGAAGTGGTACCATGAAATTTTTATTTTATATCATCAATATTCTTACAAAGAAACAGGGATTCCTGCCTGCCAGCAGGCAGGCTAACTTCTGGAAGCCCTGCTCAAGACTTGCCGTCTTTCTCCCGCCGAAAGCGGAAAGGGCGGGATTCGAACCCACGGTGAGTTGCCCCACACACGCTTTCCAAGCGTGCGCCTTAAACCACTCGGCCACCTTTCCGCTTTAAGCGGGATTTCAATTTATACCAAAATTAAAAAAATTTTGACAAATTGTTAACAAGCATGCGCCTTAAACATTCTTCCTGATTCTTCTATTTTACTTCCTCAATGCCAATCAGCCTCATCTTTCGTCCATCAGGAAGCTTACCCATTATTAGCACAACTTTGTCTCCTTTTTCAAGCAGTTGCTTTTCTGCTCCTTTTTGTGAAAGGAAAGTGGCAAAGTCATCGATGTCATTATCTTTAGAAATAAGGAAAGCTTCAACTCCCCAAAGAATTGAAGATTGATAAAAAGTTTTTTGGTTTTGAGTAGCCAGAAGCATCTCTTGCTTTGGCCGGTGTTGCGACATAAAAAGTGGAGTGGCCCCAGAAAAACTAAACATAAAAATAGCTCGAGCCTGAGAACTCTTGGCCAGTTCGTGAGCACTATCAATGACCGCTCTATATTCTTCCAGATTTTCATGATCAAAAAATTTCTTCAAATTATCATCAAAAGGTGAATCTTCTGTGTCTTTGATAATTTGAGCCATTATTCTTACTGCTTCAACTGGATATTTACCGTTGGCTGACTCGCCACTTAGCATGACACAGTCAGTGTGATCAATAACAGCATTGGAAACGTCTGATACTTCTGCTCGAGTAGGCAATGGATTTTCAATCATTGACTCCAGCATCTGAGTAGCCACAATTACTGGCTTATTGCTAGCCAAACATTTTTCAATAATTTCTTTTTGATAGATCACTACTTTGGATTCGGGCATTTCAATTCCCAGATCTCCTCTGGCCACCATAATCGCATCACTAGTTTCAACTATTTCATCAATATTTTCCAAGGCTTTTTTTCTTTCCACTTTGGAAATTATTTTTGGTAAGTCCGTTTCTTTTTCCGACAAGTTTTTTATTTTTTCTTTCAAAGCTAAAATGTCGTCTTTTCCTCCCACAAAAGAAATCGCCACAAAGTCAACATCCTTTGAAAGAGCAAACTCAAGATCTTCTAAATCTTTTTCCGTCAAAGCCCCGAAATTAAGCTTGGCATCAGGAATATTCACCCCTTTGTGGTTTTTTATTGTTCCAGAAACCAAAGCTTTAGCCAATAAAACGTTATCCTTTTTTTCTGTCACCTTTAATTTTATCTTCCCATCTTCAATCAGAATTTCATTTCCAACTTCAATGCATTCAATAATATTTTTTTTATCTAGTTTAATAATATTATTAAAATTAGAAATTTTATCATTAGAAATTGATTGGAAATTTAAAATTGAAAATTGAAAATTCGGAGACAATGACAAATCACTAACCGCAATATGTTCTCCTTCTTTAACATCTAGCTCATCGCCTAATATTATCCTAACTCTCGGTCCTTGGAGATCAGCAACAATGCCAACCGGCAAAGCTTTTTCCTCTCTTAATTTTTTCACCATATCGATAAGAGCTCCATTAGATTCATGAGTTCCATGAGAAAAATTAATCCGAGCCAAGTTCATTCCTTGATCTAGCATTTGAGAAAGAGTTTCTTCAGATGAAGAAGCTGGACCAATAGTAGCCACGATTTTAGTTCTTTTTTGCATAAAAAATTATGTCATTCCGGACCTGATCCGGAATCTAGTCATGAAATTCAACTATTTTACTGGATTCCCGTTTTCACGGGAATGACATTTTTAATAAATTATCCTAGCTCAATTTTTTCACAGAAAAGCAAAACAGGCAACTCCTAAAGAAAGAGGCCTGTTTTTGAAAAGATTACTATTTGATAATTTCAATTCCACCAATCAAAGGAAGCTTCTTGGCTTTTCCTTGAGCCGCTGAAATAATTCCCATAATCATGATGATTAATAGGAAAATCGTTCCCAGTGGCAAAATGATAAACCAACCGAGAACTGGAATAATACTGCCAACAATGTTAACCACAATCCAACTGATAAGCAGCACCAATTGTTGATTAGCATGAAATTTAGCAAAAGGACTATTTTTGGCATCACTTAGAAGAGGTACAAAAAACAGAATTGGAATCAGATAACCAACAATAGCCATCGGTTTATTCTTTTCCACATCACTAGAAACCTTTTCCTCATTCTTGGGTTCCTCTTGTTTGTTTGGTTGTTCCATATTAACACACCTCTCTTTCTAGATTATTTTATCATTTTAATTTTAACATAACTCGGCTAATTCCTCTAATATATCCTCGGGAATAGGATTGTTTTTTGGGCTCATTCCAGGATAACGCCAAGCACTAATTATTTTTATAGGTTTACTGTTTAATATAGCTTTTGACTTTTGACTTTTGACTTTTGACTTAGCTTGATACATTGCCCAAATTTCTTGATTCCATATTTCCTTCCCGTCTTTGATTTTCGTGCTCACTGGCTGCATAACTGCAATGGTTTTTTTAACAACGCCCTCTTCTATTCTCTTGGGTGCTCTAATAATTCTCTTGATTCTTTGTGCACTCAGCCCATATTGACGCATTTTGAATTTAGAATGTTCGGTCCAAAAATATTTAGAATCATTTTTAACTTCCGGCAATTTCATTATTTTATTTCTAGTCCTCGAAGCGCTTTGACTCTATCTTGAATTGGCGGATGGGCCTGCCCGCCTGCCATTACATTTATTTATTAAAGAGTATCTAGCTAAACTGACATGCCACGAAGCGCTTTGACTCTATCTTGAATTGGCGGATGGGCCTGCCCGCCTGCCATTAATTGTTATTGTTTCGAAAACTTGAACTTATTAATTCGATATATTGCGAAGAGCTTTAACTCTGTCTTCAATTGGCGGGTGGGTTTGAAAAAGCTTGGATATTTTTTTTCGACCAAAGGGGTTAGCGATAAAAAGATGCGCAGTAGCTTTGTTGGCAGTTTTAAGCGGTTTAGGATCAGCACTAATTTTTTCTAGCGCCCTGGCCAAGCCTTCTGGATAACGAGTGAGAAGAGCTCCATCAGCATCAGCTAAAAATTCGCGTTTTCTGGAAATTGCCAGTTGCATTAAAACGGCCGCCACGGGAGCCAAAATTGCCAAAACAATAGCTGCTATCATCATGATGAGTTGTAGCTGCCCTCCTTCACGATTATTGTCTCGGCCTCTCCCGCCGAAAATTGTCCAGCGCATAAACCAATCTGAAAGAAGGGCTACGAAACCAACCAGAACCACGACGATAGTAGACAGCAGGATATCTTTGTTTCCAATGTGCGACAATTCATGAGCAATTACGCCTTCTAGCTCTGTTTTTTCCAGTTTTTCAATGATGCCAGTAGTGAGACAAATAACCCCATGCTCCGGATTTCTTCCGGTGGCAAAAGCGTTGAGAGAAGAATCAGGAATAATATATATCCTAGGAACCGGAAGCCCGGCCGTGATACAAAGATTTTCTACTAAATTATAGATCTGACGATTATCTTCTTTTTTTATTTCTCGGGCTCCACTGATTCCCAAAACTATTTTGTCGCTCCACCAATATGACCCCAAACTCATGAAAATCGCCAAAGCCACGGCCAAATAAAGAATGGCGCTGTTTTGCATGGCCTGAGCAAAAATATAGCCTACTCCAATTACAAAGACTAAAAACCCGGATATATAGATCCAGGTTAATCTAGTGTTTCGATCTTTTTGGTTATATATTGTTGGCATTTCAAATCAAGATATTAGTTTTTTGATTTTTGAAACCTTAACTATAATGGCACTTTTTACATCATAACCTTCATTGTCTGGCATTTTTTTAACAAACTCTAACCATTTTCCAGAAGTATGATTCTCTGCCATGCCCTTAAGCTCAAACCCCATACAAGCCTTCTCCCATTCCTTATTCCAAACTACCAAAGAAACGTTTGAATTTTGCTTGATGTTTTTTATTGATTCCTTAATGTGAGCATTGGTAATAATTATTTTATTCCCAAAAACTTTAACATAAGCAACCGCGATTGAGTGTGGTTTATTATTATTGTCAACTGTAGAAAAAGCCAAAACATTATCTTCAATAAGCTTTTTAATACCAGAAGTAATCATGTATTTAAAACTCAACTTTAACCGGTTCTTTCTCCCCATCTTCAGCCTCGAAGAAATCTCTTTTAGTAAAATTTAACGCTCCGGCGATCAGATTATTAGGAAAAACTTGAATTTTAGTGTTGAAATCTCGAACATTGCCATTGTAGAATCTTCTGGCCGCTTGAATTTTGTCTTCAGTATCAGTTAGCTCTCTTTGAAGTTCCAGGAAATTCTCATTAGCTTTTAAATCTGGATAATTTTCTGCTACGGCAAAAAGGGACTTTAGTGTTCCGGAAAGCATATTCTCAGCTTTTTCTTTTTCCGCCGGATTTTGAGCTCCCATGGCCACCGTTCGAGCAGCTGTAACCTTTTCGAAAAGCTCTTTTTCGTGAGCGGCATAGCCCTTGACCGTATTGATTAAATTTGGAATCAAATCATAACGTCTTTTAAGCTGAACATCAATATCGCTCCAGGCTTCGTCCACTCTGTTTTTTAACTTAATTAGGCCGTTATAGACAGCTACCAACCACAGAAGGATAACCGTTATAACTATCACCAACAATAAACCAATTCCCATAAATTTAAATTAAACATTTATACTCCCATTCTAACAAAAAATACCCACTGTGTAAAACTGAAAACTATGTTAGAATAAAATCATAAATTTAAAAAAATATATGCAAAATTTATTAAATCTTCTTTCTCCTTATTATATTTTTCTTATTCCAGTCTTGGTCGGATTTATAACTCAACTCACTAAATTTGTAGTTTATTCTTTAAAACACGGCTGGAATTGGCGTTACGCTATGACTCACGGACATATGCCCAGTGCTCATACCGGCTTTATTGCCGCTTTGGTAACTTCAATTGGTTTTTATTCTGGCATAACATCCGGGGCTTTTGCCGTAGCGGTAGCCTTAGCTGTTATAGTTGTTGATGATGCAGTAAGATTGAGAGCTTATATGGGAGACCAGGGAAGATATCTCAATATGCTCATCCGTCAACTCAATGTTGAAGAAGATCAGTTCCCTCGCCTCAAAGAAAGAATGGGACATCGAGTTAGTGAAGTGATTATCGGTGGTATTTATGGGTTCCTTTTGACTATACTGCTAATAAAAATCTTGGGATAATTAAAATTTTTTCTACTAAAAAAAGTACATACCTGAGTATGTACTTTTATATATACGCTAGAGGCTTCTATAGAGGCCTCTATTTTTTATAAAGCTAGCTTTATTTTTCCTAGTTCTTCTTGGATAACTTTTTTATCATTCCAAGGAATTTTTTTGTTGCCAATCATCATATTTTCTTCCGCTCCTTTCCCAGTCACAACAACTATGTCATTCATTCTGGCTAATTTTAAAGCTTTGGCAATGGCCTCACGACGATCCATAATTTTCCAAAAATTTTTATTTTCTTCTTTATTTTTTAGGCCATCCGCCACTTCATTAATAATTTGCCAGGGTTCTTCGCCATAAGGATCTTCATTGGTCAAAATTATATAATCAGCCACTTTGTCTACAATGCTTCCCATTATTGGTCTTTTGCCTCGGTCTCTTTCTCCACAAGATCCAAAAACAGCAATAATTCTAGGCTCTCCTCCTTTAGAAAAGGAGGAGCTGGAGGAGGATTTGAAGGACATGTCTAATTTTTCAAATCCCTCTGTCCTTCGGACACCTTGCCTACCGGCAGGCAGGTCTCCCTTTTCCAAAGGGAGATTACTTTTAATTTGAGAAATGTACCCATATAATTTTTCCAGTGAATCCGGCGTCACTGCATAATCAATAACAATTTTGATTCCCAAATCATTAGGAACACTCTCCAGTCTTCCAGGCACATTTTTTATTTTCAAAAGAGCCTCTTTTATTTTTTCTTGAGATACGCCATATTCCATTCCTACACAAGTGGCCGCCAGAGCATTTTCAACATTGAACAAACCGGGAATATTTAATAAATATTTAGTGCCTAGCATTTGGTATCTAGTATCATTTGTTTCCAATTCTAAATTTTCCGCTGCGACAACTGTCATTCCGGCCCCCGAGCCGGAATCTAGTGCCTTAGCGTCAAAGACTAGATCCCTGCTTACGCGAGGATGACAAATTTCATAGCCATACTTTTTTGCGTTTCCAAACTGTAAAAAATCCTCTGGCTTTTCCATATCCAAATTAACCACCGCTACTCGAGCTTTTTTAAAAAGCTTGAGCTTGGCCTTTCGATATTGCTCCATCGATTTGTGATAGTCCAGATGTTCTCGAGTCACATTAGTCACAACAGCTATGTCAAATTTTATACCCCAAACTCGAAACTGATCGAGAGCATGAGAACCCACTTCTAAAACCAAATATTCGCAATTTTCTCTCAATGATTTTTTAATAAAATCTAAAGTTTTCCAAACGTTAAGAGTGGTGAATTTAGTTTTATTCACCCATTCTTTTTCTCCAATTTTAAAGTTTATCGTGGAAGCCATCGCTACCCTAGCTCCGGATTCTTCCAAAATTTTAGCAATCATTTGAACAGTGGTAGTTTTACCATTGGTCCCGGTCACACCGATAATTTTAATCTTCTTCCCCGGCCAGCCAAACCAGATGTTAGCCAAGACAGCTTGGAAAAAGTGGTAAATATTTTTTATTTTTTGAGGAATTAACTTTTTCACAACTACAAATTTACGAATTAATTACAAATCTACAAATATTCTAAAATTTAAAAAATCTTCTTAAATTTTGGATTGTTTTATATAAAAAATATTTCCAATTATCAATAACAATATCATAACTACCCGAGAATCTCACTGGTTCAGTATTTTTAGAAAATCCTAATTTAAAGCGAGTTATACCTTTCCATTTATTGATAATTTGTATATTTGTATTTGATTGGTAGTTCGTAGAGATTCCACCAAAATCAAACTTCTCACAGTCCTGTTTTTTAGCTTCTAAAATTTCTTGCCATTTGAGAAGATATGGCGCCATAACATTTCGAAAATTTTCATCAGATGCTCCATGAAGATAGATAGCTGTTTTTTCATAAAAAACCACCAGATCAGCAGCAATTATTTCGCCTCGATATTCAGCTACATATAATTTCAAAACATTCTCTGGAATAATTTCTAACATTTTTTTGTAATATTCCCTGGGATGAGTGGCAATAGATTGCCTTTTAGCCATAATTTTGGTTAATCTCCAAAAATCATCAAAATATTCTCGACCCTCTTTTACAACCACGTTCTTTTTCTCAGCCAAACGAACATTATATCTGGTTTTAGCTTTCATTTGAGCTAATAGCTTTTCCTCTTCCTGATTTATGTCAATCACGAACGTTTCTCTTGGTTGCATATCGTGAGGCGCTTTTTTTATTGTGCAGTTGATCTGATCAACCATCAAATCAAGCTCCTCTTGTTTGTTAACATCCAATCTGATCCAACCCACTGATTCTTCTTTGGCTAAATTAATAAATTTATTAAAAAATTTAGAAAAATCTTTTTTAGTATCTTTCGGCCAATTTATTCCCCGTGGAACATAAAAATAGCTTCCTATTATTGGAAGAGTATGTTCAACTATACTGACTGAGACATTACCTTCTTCTAAAAAGAAGGTTCTTTTGGAAGTAGAACCTTGAAAATCTCTCCATTCTTTTGATTGCAAGAAATTCTTCATTATTTCTTTCCTAAATTCTTTAAAGCCATTTTGATTCTTTCTCCAATATCCTTAATGTCTTCTGGAACAAGTGTTAATGATTCACGGGCTTCTGTCACGCTGTATCCCATGGTCATCAGCGCTTCGATAGAATCAGAATCCACCACCGCTTCTCCTTTTTCACTCTCAGTAAGACCGGCCACCTTATTTTGCAGTTCCAAAATAACTCTCTCCGCTGTCTTCTTCCCAATTCCAGAAACCTTGGTCAAAATTGTTGAATCTTCATTAAGAATGGCTGTCTTGATTGTTTTAGGAGTAGCGATAGAAAGAATGCCGAGAGCCGCCTTAGGACCAATGCCAGTGATGGAGATTAGCAGTTCAAACATCTCTAATTCTTCAAAGTTTAAAAAACCATAGAGAGCCAAAGTGTCCTCACGAACATAAGTATGTACAAAAAATTCCCCTGTTTCTTTTCCAGAAATTTTTCCCACAGAATAAGGAGTCAAAAAAAGCTTATATCCTATGCCGCTAACATCCACTACGACATAATTATCCTTGAGATAGTCAATTTTTCCCTTTATTTTAGCAATCAAAACTCATGAGACATAAAGCATGAAGCATACAACAAAAAAGGTTGTTCCATGTTATGTGTTACTTGTTACCTGATTACATTTTCCCCTATTTCTTGCCAAAAATCAAATTGTATGCTAAAAATTAATAGTCTCAGAAAAAAATTAATTATTCATACAGTAAAATTTAAAATTCAAAATTTGAAATTTAAAATTTTATAAACATATGCCAATAAAAAAAGCCGCGAAGAAATACATGCGAGTGACAGGCAGAAAGACTGAAAAAAATAGAAAGATTAAAGGCGCTTTTAAATCAGCTATCAAAAAAACTCAAGAAGCTCTGGCTAAAGGAGATGTAAAAAGTGCTCAGGAGTTCTTGAAAAAAACTATAAAAGCTATCGACAAAGCAACCCAGAAAAAAGTCTTGAAGAAAAATACTGCCGCCAGAAAAAAATCTCGCTTGAATAAAAAAGTAAAAGAACTTGCTAAAAAATAGAATTTACTAAATAAAAATCCCGATCAATCGGGATTTTTATTTATATCTTTTTATAATTCTACAATAAATTTTTGAAGTTCTAATTTTATGTCAGCTTTACCTGTTTTTGAAGCTGAATCTATTTCCGAAAGCTTGGCATAGATTTTTTTAAGCTTTTCCAAAGGAAGATTCCTCAAGGAATTAAGACTTTTTTTAACAACATAGGGATGGAGTTTAGCCACCTTCGCAATTTCATATTCATTGTTCATTCCTTGATCTTTGAGATCGGCCACAATTAAAATATTTCTGAATTGATAGACGAACATGGAAAGAAGATAGAAAGGGTCATCGCCTCTTTCAAAATGTTCCAAAACTAATTTCAAAGCTTCCCTCTTATTGTTACAACCCAGAGCATCAATAGTTGTGAAAATATTTCCTGCTATACTGGCTTTAACCAAATTTTCAACATCTTCTGGGGTGATTTTTCCGGATTTAGAAAAATTAATCAATCTTGCTATCTCGTTGTTCAAAATAGCTGGATTATTATTGCAATAAGCCATGAGCTTTTGAATAGCTTCTTCGGAAATAGACACTTTCGGATCTATTACTTCTATCTTTTTCTTGACCCAAGAAGAAAGCCTAATCTCAGAAAGTTTAGAAAAGTCTTGTTTTTTTATTTCTTTAGCTTGAAAAAGATACTTAAAAAAAGTGTTGTTTTTAGCTGGACTTTTCCCCTCCCAAAAAATTATGGTCAGATCATTGTCAGCTAGGATATTACCCATTTTCTTTTTAAAAAAATCGAGTAATTCTTTTTGCTTTTCCTTGTCGGCTTCTTGAATAAAGTTTTTCACTATCACTAAGCGCCTAGAAGAAAAAAGTCCTTGTGAAGAAAAAGACGAGATAATGTTTTCGTTTTTATTCTCAGAAAAGTCAAGAATAGAAAGGCCAGCGTGATCAGCCGACCTTAAAAATTTGTTTTTTATTTCTTTAAGTTTTTCACTGGAGAGAAAAGATTCTTCTCCGTAAAGAAAAATGATCATAAAACCATATCCTGCATCAAATATACAGCATCTGCTCAAAATACTATATACAAAATACTAGCTACTAAATACTACTGAACTGGTTCCCATTTAAGCGCTTGACCCGGTTCCAAAATTTCTACCCAGATTTGACCCGGAACAAACTTAATTTCCTGCCCTTTGTCGTCATAGAAAAACAGTTTGCTATTAATTTTAGACTTATCTTTTTTCCAAGTACCTCGATATTGTTGACCATTGAAATAATAATAAGCATCGCCCGTGTCAACACTGTCATACCAGGGATCACCAATTTGAACATTATTATATCGTCCACTAATGCTTTCTACGCCTGTATTTTTTATTTCCTCAACATTGACCCAAGGATCTTGAAGACCATTACCAGTATAATCTTGCGAATTGGTTATTTGCTCTGAAGAAGCAAAAAGAACAACTACATTTTTAGGAGCTAATCTTTCTCCATTATTGCGATCAGTGTCAGCTGTTTCTCCCCAAGTTCTCAAATAAGAATTAGTTTCTTTATCATAGTCATATTCCACATCATAAGGTTTGGCAAAAGCTACTCGTAAATGTCCTCCTGAAATTCTTTGGTCTAGCGGAGTTTCAGCCTGATGGTGATAACCAGAGAAATTCCCCGTCATAGAAAGACCTTTTTCTTCCATAGCCTTTAAAACATTATCTCCGGTTATGTGACCAGTATCCTCATATCTCATTTTTCCAGTCATAGCCCATCTTTCACATAAATTACTGCTCATACAATCCAGATGATCAATTACATTTTGACTCAAAAGATCCAGTGCAAAGTGAGATCCTCCCCAATGAATAAAGAAAGCATCTAAACCTTTAGCTAAAGGAATATAATCATGACGGGAACTTCTCATCGCTCCTATTTCTTTAGGCATATTACAAATATATACTCCCATCAGCCTAGTGACAGAAGCAGTGTAGGCTGGCATTTCAAAAACCATATCTGCCTCAGAAAATCCGGCTGCTGGACGAGCTTGCATATCAGATGGTTGCATCACCGCTACTGGTCGACGATTCCAATTTTCACAAGAGAGTCCGGAAATTGGGCTGACTGGTCCTTCATTAACCAATTCCACAATCCCATCTTCACCATTGTTAAGATTAATTTGACTACCTTTCTTTGAATTTCCAGAAAAGTAGAGAACAATAACAACCATTAGGATAATTATAATTAATCCTATTAGCATTTTTCCCATTCTTCCCATAATAACTAAAATTAATTTTTATTTTTGACATTTTGGACAAAAGAAAACACTTCTTTGCGCAAGTTTGTCACTTTCTATCATTCTATCACATTTTTCACATTTTTCACCTGCCTTGCGATAGACTCTAAGAATTTTTTGGAAACCACCCGGCGCACCGTCGGTGTCTCGATAGTCGCTATCTGAGGTTCCTCTAAGCTCTACAGCCTTCTTCAAAATTTTTTTCGTTGCCAAAAAAATCTTCTTCTCTTCTTCTTTTGATAAATTGCCAACTTTCCTAGTTGGCAGCACTCCAGCCAAAAATAGGATTTCACTTCGATAAATATTGCCAATGCCGGCGATTAATGTTTGATCCATCAACAAAACGCCAACAAGAGCTTTCGGCTTTCGAGACAAAATTTCTCTAAATTTAGCCAGAGTGAAGTGAGGATCAAGCGCATCAATTCCCAGAGCTTTTATTTCTGGCAAATCTTCCACCTCTTTGGTTTTTACTAAAATAATTTTGGCAAATTTTCGAAGGTCCGAAAACTCTAACCTTTTTCCACTTTTAAATTGCCAGATATGATGAATGTATTGGTTAACTCTGTCTTGAAAGTGATCCGCTGTGTTGACTTTCAACTTTCGACTTTCAACTTTAGACTTAATTAATAGATGTCCGGTCATTTTAAGATGGATATATAAAGTTTTTTCTCCAGTTAGATCAATAAAAATATTTTTGCCAATCCGACGTGCTCCCAAAATTTTACTATTTTTTATGGCTTTTTTAAATTTAGCCAGCGTGGCATTTTTAATGGCGCTCGGCCAATCAGACCAAAAAGAAGCGATAATTTCGCCCTTGATTTTTTTATTTAAGTCACTAACGACTGTTTGGACTTCGGGAAGTTCAGGCATAATTTTCGCACATTGAATGATTAATCAGCATGTTGCCGTCTAAAAATTATAGCATACTGGTCTTGATAAGCTATCCTCCATTCAGAATCACTCAAACGATTTTTTAAAAAGTTTCTCGCCCAAGGAGTGATATCTGTTCTTGAAAAAAAGATTGTTTGAAAGCCATATTTTTGCAATTCTTCTTGCCAAATGTCTTCATTTTCTTGCATGGGAATATAAGTTTTTTGAAAAAAATCCACACTATAGGCCTCCGGCCGATTATCAACAAAAACTTTTTCTTGAGAAAAAAGACTATAAATCAAATAGCCACCAACATCATAATTATTAAAAATGGGACCTTTTAAAGTGTTATCTTTGAAAAACTGAACGGCCGAAAGATTGGCTGGCTTAAGTCCAAATCCCTTATTTTGGCTGTGAAATTTTAGGAATTGCCAATTAAAATAGCAGCCGAAGATAAAAATTAACATACAGCTTATCCCCAAAACATCATGCCTCACTATTTTTTCCTTTCTCCAAAAAATATTTTTGAAGTTTATGGCCAAAAGTGGAAGAGCCAAAACTCCCAGAAAAGCAAAGTTGCGAATAGCTAAAACACTCCAAACGGCTAAAAATATTCCTAGCAAATTCAAGGCCAGGTTCTGATTTTTATTTTTATAAATTCCAAGTAAAGAAATAATTAGAGCTAAAAAGGCAATTAAAAGAGCTAAATTATAATTCGGGTTATTCAAACCGTAGTCTTTTACGAAAAAGATGCTTTGATTTTCCAAGACGCTATAGCCATAGTTTTCAAAAATCTGAAAAGGAAAAAGTAAAATTTTTATTCCAAATGGATTGATCAGACTAACCAAAAGAGCAATCCCGGAAATTTGGAGGATTTTTTTAGTTTGCAGATATTTTTTTCTTTTATATTCCTGAAGAAAAATTTCCAGAAGAAAAAGTCCCAAAATTAGAAATCCCAAAATAAAATAGACATGTAAATTTACCCAGAAAATCATGCAGAGCGGCAACACCCAAAGCCATTTGAAAAATATTTTTCCGTTCTTCCAACTCCAAAGAATAAACAAGAATAGGGCACTAAAAAATAAACTGAATATTTCTGGACGAATTTCTTTTCTTTCCGCCATAAGCGGCAAAAGCAGAAAAGAAAAAAGAATGGCTAGCCAGAAATTGGCTGATTTTTTAGTTAGAAAAAAAACTAAAGCAAAGCTGCCTAGAGCCAAAATTAAATAAAAAATCGAAAGGCCAGAAAAACCAATTATTTGCTGAATTAAATAAAAAACCACCCCACTTCCCCAATGATGATTAACAAAAGGAAAGTCGGGTTCAGTGTAAGAATAGAAATTAGTGTGAAGAAGTTCTTGAAAATTCTCACCCGCCAAAATCAGCTGGCCATTTTCTAAATGTCTTCCCAGATCAGTTGTCACCAAATTGATTTTTTGGCTCAAGAAATAACCCAAAAGAAATAATAGGATTAAAGTGATTATTATTCGCAGTATTTTTATATTGTTTTTCATTACTCAGTATGTTTTAAGATATCTAAAGTATTATTGACATAATAATATTATTGTTCTATAAATTAATGTTAACCCATGACTATTAAGGTTACTGAGGGAGGAATGAAATGGCTGACAGAAGTGGATTAAAGTGTCCACAATGCGAAAGTCTCCTGATTGTTATAAGGTATCCTTCTGGGTGCCAACTCAATCATGACCAGTGGGCAGATCAACTAGCCGGAGACTGCAAATGCCTCAATTGCCCCGACAATGGCAGAGGTAAATCTGGTGAGGCCTATTTCTGGTTCGAAGAGGTGGGAAGCCCACCTCGTGAATATGGGGAATAATTCCCGCACAAACTAAACCGGGGGTCGCCTTGAAGACGACTCTCGGTTTTAATTTAGACCTCTCCCCAATTATTCCCTTTTTTCACATCCACTATCAAAGGCACGTCAAGCTCGTAGACTGACTCCATAGCTTCTTTAATTTTTTGAGAAAACTCTGGAACAATATCTTCTCGCACTTCAAAAATCAGTTCGTCATGCACTTGCAAAATCATTCTAACGCGAGAGGGAAATTTTTCCACCACTTTTTGAGCGGCAATCATGGAAAGTTTCATAATGTCCGCTGCCAATCCTTGAATGGGCATATTAATAGCCATCCGCTCAGCCGCATTAGCCACCATAAAGTTAGGTGAATTAATTTCTGGGATATAGCGTCGTCGGCCCAGTCTCGTTTCCACATAACCAGTTTTCTTGGCTTTCTCTTTAATCTCTCGCATATAATTAGCCACGCCCTGAAACTTTTTCATATATTCATCAATAAACTGTTTGGCTTCTTCCCGAGAGACATCGGCACTCTCTGAAAAACCAAAGACACTCATTCCATAGAGCACGCCAAAGTTGAGCGCTTTGGCTCTCCTTCTCATACTTTCTGTCACTTTGGAAAGCGTCACTTTATTTATTTCAGCTGCTGTGGCTCGATGGATATCTTCGCCTTTTTGAAAAATCTCAATCATTTTTTTGTCTTGACTGACGTGCGCCACCACTCGAAGATCAATTTGCGAATAGTCAGCACTAACTAATTTCCAACCAACTGGCGCTTCAAAAGCTGTTCTGAGTAATTGCCCTAATTCAGTTTTAATGGGAATATTTTGCAAATTAGGCTCGGAAGAAGAAAGTCTTCCAGTGGCTGTTATGGCCTGATTAAAAGTGGTGTGGATTCGAGAATTCTTATCAGTCAACTTTGGCAAAGCATCTAGATAGGTAGTTTTTAACTTAAACAACTCTCGATATTCTTCAATCTTAGGAATAATCTTGTGTTCTTTTTGCAATTTTTTAAGCTCCTTAGAAGCAGTAGAAAAACCGGTTTTGCCTTTTTTGATATTGTCCGATGGTAGTTTCATTTTGGAAAACAATACTTCGGCTAGTTGTTTGGGGGAATTGACATTAAATTGACTGCCAGCCAATTGACAGATTGATTTTTCCAATCTTTCTATTTTTTTGTTTAGAGTTTCTGAAATTCCAGAAAAAATAGTGGTATTAAGCAAGGCTCCATTGGTTTCCACTTGAGACAAAATCGGAATCAAGGGCATTTCAATATCAGAAAAAACTTTAATTAAACTTCCCCCGCCATTTTGCTCTTGGCTAATTTGAAAAATCTTTTCTTCCAATATATTTTTTAACTTGAAAATATAATCCGATCGCTGGCAAAATTTTTGAGCTGTTTCCTCCTCTTTTTCTACTTCCAAAGAAAGTTGTCCTTTTTTCGTTTCAATATCTTCGATTTCTTCTCCTAAATATTCCAACACTAAATCAGCTAGCTCATTTTTTCCTCCCGGATTAAGAACATAGGCTCCCAGTTGCACATCGAATTTAAAATTATTAAGTTTAATTCCAACCATTCCCAAAAATTCCAGATCATTTTTCAAATTGTAGCCGATTTTTTTGCTAGCTGGATTTTCTAAAATAGTTTTTAATATTTTTTCATTCTCCTTATTCCAATCTAAATAGACCGCTCGGCCAGTTTTCCAACTCAAACTCACTCCCTTGATTTTTCGTTCGTCCCAACTAAGTCCACTGGTATTAATCGTCAAAGAAAGCTCAGAACAATTATCAAAAATTTCAATAATTTCTTTTTGGTTTTCTGAACCAAAAATTTCGTATTTAAAATCTTTCACGCCCTCAGGCAATTCTTTGTCTGATGAATCATTTTCTCCCGAATGTCCATTCTCCTCAACAAAAGTGTGATTATCTGGCAATCTTTTAATTAGACTAAAGAAATTCAATTCCTGAAAAAGAGCCACAATTTTATTGCGGTCAAAGTCGTGCACTCTAGTAGTTTCCCAATCCAAATTAACTGGAACATCTTTTTGTATTTCAGATAATTTTTTACTCATAAAAGCTTGCATTCTATCTCTTTCGAGTTTTTCTTTAGTAGCTCCTTTAATTTTAGCTAGATTTTTGTAAACACCCTCCAGTGTTTGAAATTCTTGTAAAAGTTGGCTAGCGGTTTTTTCTCCAATTCCCTTGACTCCTGGAATAT
>Ga0180007_10002106_pt1 | contig 24505 bp, 36 predicted proteins | sample MM_PC_MetaG_FD_121122 | JGI IMG/M metagenome (GOLD analysis project Ga0180007, IMG submission 121122) | Groundwater microbial communities from the Aspo Hard Rock Laboratory (HRL) deep subsurface site, Sweden - MM_PC_MetaG | ecosystem: Environmental > Aquatic > Deep subsurface > Groundwater... | reverse complement strand
TGTAGAGCGCGGCATGGTTGTTGCCAAACCTGGCAGCATCACCCCGCACACCAAGTTTATGGCACAGGTCTACATCTTGAAACGTGAAGAAGGCGGACGCCACAAACCTTTCTTCTCTGGCTATCGCCCGCAATTCTACATCCGCACCATGGATGTGACCGGAACCTGCAAGCTTCCTGAAGGTGTTGAGATGGTTATGCCTGGTGACGATATCGCCATGGAATGCGACCTGATCATCCCTGTTGCGTTGGAACAAGGCTCCAAGTTTGCTGTTCGCGAAGGTGGTCTAACGGTTGGCGCCGGTGTGATCACTAAAATTATTGCATAGGTAGATTATGATGGCAAAACAAAAAATTCGAATTCGCTTGAAGGCTTATGATCATCGTGTTCTTGACCAATCTGCAAAACGGATTGTCGAGACAGCCGAACGCAGTGGTGCCCAAGTTGTTGGCCCAGTGCCCCTTCCGACCAGGATTGAAAAATTCACTGTTCGGCGCTCAGCATTCATTGATAAAGATTCACATGAGCATTTTGAAATTCGTACCCACAATCGGTTGATCGACGTGCTCGATCCTGATTCAAAGACAATTGATATGCTCATGCGGCTCAACATGCCCGCTGGTGTGGATATTGAAATTAAGATCTAAAGCAAGTACCGCGAATTCGTTTTTGTGATTTCGGTAGATCACCTTAAAAACTAGAAATACACCTCGCTGTTATGCCTCTTTTGAGGTATAATAGCAAGGTTTTGGGTACCAACCCAAAAAGGCAACTCAAGAGTGGTTTTGTGAGCGCACCAGACAAAAATCAAAAGTGCCGCAGCAAATCACTGACTGAGTTGTGCAGGGATGATGCAACCAAGCCCAGGTTGACAGTCCTCGACAATAAAGATTGAAGGAGAACAACTGAGATGTTTAAAGGGCTGATCGGAAAGAAAATCGGCATGACCCAGATTTTCGATGATAATGGCGCGGCGCTACCTGTCACGCTCATCGAAGCTGGGCCTTGCTTCGTTACCCAGATCAGACGCGTTGAGACCGAAGGGTACTCTGCCGTCCAATTGGGTTTCGAAGAAGTAAAACCGAAGCGCTTGGCAGGTGGTGAATTAGGTCATCTCAAGCGCAATAACCTTGCTCCTCTTAAATACCTGAAAGAATTCCGTACCAAAGATGTTCAGGTTGCTGAAGGTGACAAGGTTGATGTCAGTTTATTCGTCGTTGGCGAAAAAGTTGATGTCGCTGGTGTTAGCAAGGGTAAAGGCTTCGCTGGTGGTGTGAAGCGCTATCATTTCGCTGGTGGACCAAAAACACATGGTCAGTCAGATCGATGGCGTGGACCTGGTTCCAATGGTGCCACAACAACCCCTGGTCGTGTATACAAGGGTTCTCGCAGGCCTGGTCATATGGGCGATGTTGCCGTGACTGCGCAAAACCTTAAAGTTGTCCTGGTGGATGCCGAGAGAAACGTAATCGGTGTCAATGGCTCTGTGCCTGGTGCACGCGGCGGCCTCGTCATCATTAACGTAGCGCGGAAGAATTAATTTTTTCCGGGACCGTTTACCTGGACTAAGGGAGCATATGACAATGGAAGTTGAAGTCTTAAACATGGAAGGCCAAAAAGTCAGCACACTTGAACTACCTGCTGAAATTTTTGAAGCCCCAATTAATGTTGATCTCATGCACCAGGCTTTCGTGCGCCAAATGGCGAACGCTCACCTCGGCACGCATGAAACCAAAACCAAGAGTTTTGTCCGCGGCGGTGGAAGAAAACCCTGGAAGCAAAAAGGAACTGGTCGAGCCCGTCAGGGTTCATCCCGTTCTGCACAGTGGAAAGGCGGCGGTAAGATTCATACACCGCATGTGCGTTCTTATGTGCAGGCTATGCCTCACAAAATGCGCCAGGCCGCTCTTCGTTCAGCTTTATCAGTAAAAGCATCTGAATCACAGATCGTGGTTGTCGATGATTTGAAGGTTGCTGAGCCCAAGACCCGCTTGATGGTAAAGGCCTTAAACGCCCTCGTCGGTGGTGCCACTGCTCTGGTTTTGATCCCCGCTAATGAATCCTATGAAGGTATTGTTCGCTCAACCAATAACATCCCAGATGCAAAGGTATTATCTGCAAATTACCTCAACATTCGCGACCTGTTAGTGTTTGACAAAGTGATCATGCCTCTTTCTGCCCTTGACTTGATCAAGGCAAACCTGGGATAGGAGGAGAATCTAATGAGTTCAATTTACGAAGTACTCCGCCGCCCGATTGTGACTGAAAAATCGAACTACATGGTGACCAAGCTTCACCAATATGTTTTTGAGGTTGCCAGCGATGCCAACCGCACCCTTGTCAAGGATGCTGTTGAGAAGATTTTTGATGTCAAAGTTGTACGGGTAAATATTATCAACGTTCCTGCCAAAACTGGTCGCAAAGGCCGAAGTCGCAGAATAACCGTGGTCAATCCTCAATACAAAAAAGCTTTGATCACCCTAATCCCCGAAGATCGAATTCCGCTATTTGAAGGGGTAGAGTAATGGCTATTAAGATTTATAAACCTACAACCCCCAGCCGTCGTAACATGACCGGGTATAGCTTTGATGAAATCACCAAAGATAAACCCGAACGCTCTTTGATCGTTTTACGAAAGGCTCATGCTGGCCGTGATAATAAAGGCCGCATTTCTGTTCGCCACCAAGGTGGTGGAGAACGACAGTTTATCCGTATCGTGGATTTCAAACGCAATAAACTCGGAATCCCCGCGCGCGTATCTGCGATTGAATACGATCCCAACCGCACAGCCCGCATCGCATTGCTCGTTTATGCTGATGGTGAAAAACGCTACATCATTGCCCCTCTCGGTTTGAAGGTCAACGATGCTATCATGGCTGGCCCGACTGCTGAAATTCGCCCAGGCAACAGCCTGCCCATTTCAAGCATTCCGGTGGGTACCATGATCCACAATATTGAGATGAAAGAAGGCAAAGGTGGACAGCTCGTTCGCTCTGCCGGAACTTCAGCCCAATTGCTCGCCAAGGAAGGCGACTACGCACAGGTTCGTATGCCCTCAGGTGAAGTTCGCCTGATCCGACAAAAATGCTACGCTACTGTTGGCCAGGTTGGTAATACCGACCATAGCAACATTAAGCTTGGTAAAGCCGGACGCAAACGCCACATGGGCATCAAACCGACCGTTCGTGGCACTGCGATGAGCCCCCGCGACCATCCACATGGCGGTGGTGAAGGCCGTCAGCCTACCGGTATGCCCGGTCCGAAGACACCTTGGGGTAAACCTACTCGTGGCTATCGTACCCGTCGTAATAAGAGCAGCAATCAGTATATTGTGAGACGCCGGAACGCCGGTAATCGATAAGATGCGGTTGATCTTTATCGAGAAAGAAGGACGAGGATATGTCTAGATCGCTTAAAAAAGGGCCGTTTGTAGCCCCAAAGCTTTTGAAAAAAATTGAAGCAATGAATACCAAAAACGAGAAGAAAGTTCTGCGCACCTGGAGCAGGGCCAGCACAATCTTCCCGCAGATGGTTGGTCACACCATTGCTGTTCATGATGGACGACGGCATGTGCCCATTTACATCACCGAGAATATGGTAGGTCATCGTTTGGGCGAATTTGCTCCCACCCGCCACTTCCGCGGTCATGCCTCAGAGAAATCAACTGGAGCGAAATAACCATGGCTACTGATATTCGCGCCGAGTTAAAGAATTGCGGTGTTTCGGCTCAAAAAACCCGCCTGGTTATTGATATGGTTCGTGGCAAGAATGCCATTGATGCATTGGCGACTCTAAAATTCGCCAACAAAGTGGCAGCCGTGCATGTTGGCAAATTGATTTCCTCTGCAGTGGCAAATGCCGAAGAGAATTTCGGTGTCAGCCGAGATGATCTAATGATTTACAAAATCACTGCTGATGAAGCCCCTACGCGTAAATGGCGTCGTTTTGGAGCCCGCGGTCGTTTCAAACCGTTGTTGAGACGCTCTTCTCACATCACGGTTGTGCTGCGAGAAAAAGAATAAATTCGAGAGGGGCAGAGATTTCCTTTGCTCCCATGAAAAGACACCAGGAGAAATTATGGGTCGAAAAGTTCATCCAATAGGTTTTCGTCTTGGCATCAACCAGCCTTGGGAAGGCAGATGGTTCGCTGAAGGAGCAGAGTATCGCAATCAGCTCCATCAAGACATCGTCATCCGCAAAATGGTTGCAAAAGAAGCTGAAAAAGCTGGCATTTCTACCATAGAGATCGAACGATACCCAGGCAAAGTCAAGGTATCGATTCATACCGCTAAACCCGGTATTTTGATCGGCAGAAAAGGTGACTCAGTTAAGAAGATCCGCACCGATCTTGAGGCACTGACTGGCAAGAAAATTGATCTCGAAATTAAAGAGATCAAGGCTCCAGATTGTGATGCTTTATTGGTCGCAAAGAATATCGCCGGACAGATCGAACGTCGCGTCAGCTATCGGCGTGCCATGAAGCGTGCTTTACAGCAAGCCATGCGCCAGGGCGCCGAAGGAATCAAGGTTTCAGTCTCCGGTCGTCTGAGCGGTGCTGAAATGGCTCGTATCGTTTGGATGCGTGAAGGACGTGTTCCTTTGCAGACTCTGCGCGCCAATATTGATTTCTCACGTGCTGAAGCACTGACTACCTATGGTCGTATCGGTGTCAAGGTATGGATCTATAAAGGTGAAGTTTTGCCTGTTGTGGAAGAGAAAATTGAGTCCACCGAGGGTGTGTACGTAAGTGAATAGACTCTACACTGGGTTTTTATTCCAGGGATTACGAAAGAGGTAGTAGCTATGTTGATGCCAAAACGTGTTAAATGGCGAAAGACAATGCGCGGTCGCATGACCGGTGTCTCGCTGCGTGGCTCAGAGATGACCTCTGGTGAATATGCCTTACAGGCAGTTGAACCAGGTTGGGTTACCGCTCGCCAAATCGAAGCAAGCCGCCGTACCATCGTCCGAGCAATGAAACGCCACGGTAAGGTGTGGATCAGGATCTTTCCTGACAAACCATATACCCATCGCCCCCCTGAAACCCGTATGGGTAAAGGTAAAGGTGGCGTTGAGTATTATGTCGCAGTCGTGAGACCGGGCAGAATTATGTTTGAGATCAGTGGCCTTAATCATGACGAAGCTCATGAAGCTTTGAAACAGGCCGCGTATAAATTCTCGATCAAAACCAGAATTATCGCTCGTAATCAGCCTGCAGGAGAGAGTTTATGAAAACAAAAGAAATCAGACTCCTGTCAACTGGTGAATTGAAGACCAAACTTGAAGATGCCCAGCATGAATTGATGAATCTCAGGTTCCAGGTAGTAACAGGTCAATTAACAGACACCAGTCGGTTAAAGATCACTCGTCGCGAGATCGCAACCTTTCAAACAATGCTGCGCGAACGTGAACTGAGTATCAATTCGGAAGGTGAAAAATGAACGAACGACGGCGTATGACTGGAACGGTTACCAGCAATAAAATGATGAAAACCGTTGTGGTTAAAGTGGACCGAACTTATCGGCATCCCCTTTACCGTAAAGTTGTTCACGCATCCTCCAAGGTTAAAGCTCATGATCTTTTGGGCTGCAATATTGGTGATGTCGTGTCCATCGTCGAGAGTGCCCCTATTTCACGCGAAAAAGCATGGGTTGTAGAATCCATTGTCAAGCGTGAAGGTAAATCTCTCAATATTGCTGAGGAGGCAGTTGAATGATTCAACATGAGTCTCGGCTAAAGGTAGCTGATAACACAGGCGCTCGTGAAATTCTGGTTATTCATGTTACTGGTGGTTCAACCCGCAAGAGCGGCGGCGTGGGTGACATTGTTGTCGCCACTGTCAAATCTGCTGCACCCCAGGGTTCAATCAAAAAAAGCGAAGTGGTGAAGGCTGTTATCGTTCGCACTGCCAAAGAATGGCGACGTGAAGATGGCTCCTCCATCCGCTTTGATGACAATGCCGCGGTGATCCTGGATGCGGATGGTCAGAATCCCAAGGGTACACGTATCTTTGGTCCTGTGGCACGTGAATTGCGTGAAAAGGGCTTTATGAAGATCGTTTCGCTTGCCCCGGAAGTTCTTTAAACCAGGAAAATAGGAGCGATCAAATGAAACTCAAGATTCGCAAAGGTGATCAGGTAGAAGTCATCAGCGGCCAGGACGAAGACAAGGGCCAACGTGGTGAAGTGATTAAAGTTTTACCTGAAGTTGAACGTGTTGTCGTGCAGGGCATCAATATGCGCACAAAACACCAACGGCAGGTTCAATCTCAGGGTCGCACGGTAAATCCTGGCAAGGTTCGTTTTGAAGCACCTGTCGCAGTTTCTAACGTGATGATTGTTTGCAAAAAATGCAACAAACCCACACGTGTCGAATTATTACGCGAAGATGGCAAATCAAAACGTGTCTGCAAGGAATGCAACGCGATTATCGATGATTAAGCCGTTTGGGAGAGTGTTTTAATGAATATTTTGAAGGAACGTTACCAGAAAGAGATCTCACCGGCTTTGATGAAAACGCTGGGTCTGACCAACATTATGCAGATCCCCCGAATCACAAAAGTTGTGATCAATATCGGCCTCGGTGAAGCAATGGATAATCCCAAGGCACTTGATGCCGCGGTGATTGACTTGACCACCATTACCGGCCAAAAACCGGTGGTGACCAAAGCGCGTAAAAGCATTGCGAACTTCAAACTTCGCGAAGGCCGCGCTATCGGCACAGCAGTCACCCTTCGCGGCGACCGCATGTGGGCCTTCCTTGATCGATTAATGAATATTGTGCTGCCCCGTGTTCGTGACTTTCGCGGTGTGTCTGCCAATTCATTCGACGGTCGTGGAAACTACACTCTCGGGTTGAGAGAACAAATCATCTTCCCTGAGATTGAATACGATAAAGTTGATAAGGTCCGTGGCATGGAAATTACGATCGTTACCACCGCCACGACGGATGAACAAGCTACAGCTTTACTGGCGTTGCTTGGCATGCCTTTCAGGAAGGACTAATATGGCATCGAAGTGCATGGAATATCGTGAACTAAGACGTAAATACGTATATCAAGTACGGAACCGCTGCAAACGCTGCGGACGTCCGCGCGGTTATATGCGTCGATTTGGACTTTGCCGTATTTGCTTCAGAGAGCTTGCTCTCGAAGGCCAAATCCCTGGCGTGACGAAATCATCCTGGTAAGAGCCAGCTCGGAGGAAGAAACATGAGTGTTAATGATCCAATTGCTGATATGTTGACCCGTATCCGGAATGGCACAATGGCCAGCCAATCCGTTGTGGCTATGCCTCAATCAAAAATCAAGGGCGAAATTGCCAGAATTTTGAAAGAGGAAGGCTTTATTGAAGGATATGAAGTTGTCGAAAGCGACAAGCCTAGTGTTCAGACCCTTAGGGTGAAACTGAAATATGTAGGTGAACGCCGACAACGTGCTTCAGTGATCACTGGTCTCGAGAGAATCAGTCGACCTGGACGGCGTGTTTATACGCAAAAACAAGATATTCCCTGGGTTCTCGCAGGTATGGGTATCGCGATCCTTTCCACCCCCAAGGGTGTGATGACCGGACAGAGAGCCCGCCAGTTAGGTGTCGGCGGCGAATTGCTCTGCAAGGTCTGGTAGCCCAATGGAATCAAGGAGGATTAAAACATGTCTCGTATAGGTCGATTACCAGTCGCTGTTCCAGAGTCTGTGAAGGTTGAACTTAACGGCTCTGACGTCAGTGTCAAAGGGCCCAAAGGCGAAATGGCGCGCAGTTTTTCACCTGAGATTGGAATTACCTTCGAAGATGGCCAGATAGTGGTCACCCGAAGTTCCGATCTTGCCCCCATTCGCGCTTTACATGGCACTACGCGTGCTTTGATCAATAATATGGTGACCGGTGTTTCAACTGGTTTTGCCATAGAACTTGAAGTTGATGGTGTTGGTTACCGTGTGGAAATGGATGGCATTAAACTTGTCCTTTATGTTGGTTTTTCCCATCCCTTCATTATCGATCCACCTGAAGGCGTTTTCTTCGAAGTGGATAGCAAAATCCGCCTCGTGAGAGTCTGTGGATTTGATAAAGAAGTCATCGGTCAACTGGCCTCTGAAATTCGTAAGATTCGACCCCCTGAACCCTACCTCGGCAAAGGCATTCGCTATAAGGGCGAAAAGATTCGCCGTAAAGCAGGCAAAGCAGGTAAGGGTGCAAAGAAGTAGGTGAGTGAATATGCCAAAAAATAATCGCACCGAAGCAAGAATTCGTCGGCACAACCGTGTTCGCAAAACGATTAGCGGTAGTGAATCCCGACCTCGCATGAGTGTTTTCCGCAGCCTGGCAGAGATCTATGTTCAGGTGATCAATGATGAAACCGGAACCACACTCGCCGCTGCCTCAAGTATCGACCATGAACTCCAAGGCAAGGTTGAAGGCCTGAAAAAGATGGAACAGGCAAAACTTGTTGGTGAGCTTGTAGCCAAACGCGCCAAAGGTAAAGGAATCTCAACGATTGTTTTCGATCGCGGTGGGTTTCGCTATGGCGGCCGCGTAAAAGCTCTGGCTGATGCAGCTCGTGAAGCTGGCCTGGAATTTTAGGACAAAAGAGAAGAAGAGGGCCTTAATATGGAGAGTATGGATTATCAACCAACCGATCAACAATTTGACGAACGCGTTATCGAAATTGCTCGTGTCGCCAAAGTTGTTAAAGGCGGTCGCCGTTTCCAATTCCGTGTCACCATCGTAATCGGTGACAACCATGGAAAAATTGGTATCGGTATTGGCAAAGCCAATGCTGTTCCCGATGCGATGCGCAAAGCTACCGAACGTGCTCACAAGAACATCAGACAGATCACCCTGACCAATACCACTATTCCTCATGAAGTGGTTGGACGTACAGCCGGAGCAGTTGTTTTACTCAAACCTGCATCTGCTGGTACCGGTGTTATCGCCGGTGGTGGTGTGCGTGCCGTTCTTGAAGCAGCCGGTGTTCATGACATTTTGACCAAATCTCTTGGCAGCGCCAATGTGCTCAATGTGGTGAAAGCCACTTTTGATGCCCTTGAACAACTGAAGTCACCTGAAGTTGAAGCCGCTCGCCGTGGAAAACCAGTCAAAGACCTTCTCCCTTATTGGGAACGGAGGAAGAATGGCTAAGAAAAAAGTGGAAGAAATTAAAAAATTGCGCATTACACTTGTGCGCAGCGGTATCGGATATTCAGTTAAACATAAAGCAACCATTCGTGCATTGGGTCTACGCCGTATGAACCAAACAGTGGAACATACGGATGGTCCCGTTTTGCAAGGCATGCTGCGTATGGTTGAGCATCTTGTAAAAGTGGAAGTGCAGGAAACGAAATGAAACTAAACGACCTTATGCCAAATGAAGGCAAAATCAAGCTTCCAAAACGCAAAGGCCATGGTAATTCGGCCGGTCAGGGTAAAACCGCCGGTCGTGGTACCAAAGGTCAGGGCTCACGTGCAGGCTCAGGTGGACATCTTTACCGCCAGGGTGGTAACCTGCCGTTCTTCCGCCGACTCCCCTTCATTCGTGGAGAGGGATTCACACCGCCTAATCAGGTGGAGTATAACGAGATCAATCTGGACCAACTTGCAAGGTTCCAGGCCGGAAGTGTTGTTTCACAGGCTACCCTTGCTGACGCCAAATTGCTCCATCAACCCAAGAACCCTGTTGCCATTCTTGGCCGCGGAGATGTGAACGTCGCTCTCACCGTTCAGGTGGCGCGTGTTTCAAAGTCTGCCCAGGCAAAGATTGAAGCAGCAGGCGGCAAGATCGAATTGATCGCCTAACCGGCATCTGAGGAGAATTCTATGAAGCGATCAGCCTGGCGTTATTTATGGATGTCGGAAGATATCCGCAAGAAGCTTATTATCACCATACTTCTGCTGGTTGTCTATCGACTTGCTGCAACCATCCCTGTTCCTGGCGTTAATCGCGATGTTATCGCGTCCATTGCCACTGCAGGTGGCGCAGGGTCAGGCCTTTTTGGTCTTTTAGATTTACTGTCCGGGGGCACCATTTCCAACTTCTCTATTTTGGCAATGGGCGTCTACCCATACATTACGTCTCAAATTATCATCCAACTGCTCGTTCCTATCATTCCCGCACTGGATCGTCGTCTAAAAGACAATCCCCGTGAGGGACGTGTCTTGATGGAAAAATGGACCACCATGCTCACCATTCCGATGGCGCTCTTATCTGCTATCGGTCAGGTGAATATTTTCCAAACCATGGTCCAAACCTCTGTCTTGGTCACCCCCTTTGGCTTCACCGGCGCATCTCTATTGCCAACGCTGACGATCTTGGTCAGCATGGTAGCTGGCACGATGTTTGGTATCTGGCTAGGTCAATTAATCTCTGAATTTGGTATTCCAAACCAGGGTCTCTCTTTGATCATTTTTGCAGGTATCGTCTCTAGCATGCCGAGTAACCTCATTAGCATTCTTGCTGACAAGGTTAATGGCTGGTGGATGCTGTTGCTCATCCTCGCCATTCTCGGGCTTACCATCTTTGCCATCGTTTTTGTTCAGCAAGGCCGTAGACACGTGCCTGTGCTCTTCCCCGGACGTCGTGTGGGAAACCGCATGTCTATGCCGGTGCGCAGCAATCTGCCCCTCATGGTCAATATGGCAGGCATGATCCCGTTGATCTTTGCCCAAACATTCTTGTCTTTTCCGGCTTTGCTCGCCAGTTGGTTCCCAAAAGCGCTTGCAACCGGTCAAGGCTTCTGGTATTGGATTTATTCCAATTTCAGCGGTACGGGTGTTATCTATCCTATTATTTTCTTTGTTCTGGTTGTCGCATTCAGTTTCTTCTATACTGATGTTTTGTTTACACAACAGAACTACGGTGAAACCCTCAAGCGCCAGGGTGCTCAAATCCCGGGTGTTGTGCGTGGTGCACCGACCCAAAAGTATCTCTCAAAAGTTCAACGCCGCATCACCTTCCCGGGTGCATTCTTCCTCGGTTTCGTGGCTGTGCTGCCTTACATCTTGGGTGCTATTCTTCCCATTTCACAAAATACTCTGTTCGTGATCTCTGCTGCCGGTTTGCTGATCGTTGTAGGTGTTGTTCGCGATACCTTCACTATCATTGAAACTGAACTTAAGGTGCATGGTTACGACGAAAGCATCATCAAAGGTTAACATGGCCAGGTATTACGTTCTCTTAGGACCCCCAGGCGCCGGTAAAGGCACCCAAGCCAAGATCATTGCTGAAAAGTATGAATTGGTGCATGTCTCATCTGGCGACCTGTTCCGCGACAATCTCAAAAGGCAAACTGAACTTGGTCAACTAGCTCAAACCTTCATGACCAAGGGGGAGTTGGTGCCCGATGAAGTGACCATTGCCATGATCCGTGAGAGACTTTCTCGCCCGGATTGCACAAAAGGTGCACTTTTGGATGGTTTTCCACGTACGCCTGCCCAGGCTGATGCTTTGGCAAAAATGCTCACGGAATTCAAAGGTGAGGTCAACCTGGTTCCTTACATCTCTGTTCCTGAAGATCTGCTGGTTGAACGTCTTTGCGGACGTTGGACTTGCCGCTCGAATGGACACGTGTTTCACGAAAAATATAATCCCCCCCAGATTGCGGGTGTATGTGACCTGGATGGTTCTGAACTTTATCAACGCGACGATGACAAGTCTGAGACCGTAATGAACCGCATTAAGGTTTATACTGCGCAGACCTCACCGCTCATCGAGTATTACCGAAATCTCAATCTGCTGGCTGAAGTTGACGGCACAAAATCCATCGAAGATGTCACCGTTGCCATGCTAGCTGCTTTGGAGAAAGCTTAATAATATGTCTTGGGATCGGCAGATTACTATCAAATCTGAAAGTGAACTTGTGTTTATGCGCGAGGCCGGACGGATTAATGCAGAAGCACTGGCAGCCGCCAGAGCCATCATTGCCCCCGGTGTCACCACTGCCGATCTTGATGCCGCAGCCGAAGAAGTGCTGCGAAAATACGGTTGTTATAGTCCGTTCAAGGGCTATCCTGGCCCTTATCCTTATCCTGCCAGCACCAACGTCAGTGTCAACTACGAACTGGTGCACGGCATCCCCGGTAAGCGCAAGCTAAAAGAAGGGGATATCGTCTCGGTGGATTGTGGAACGGTCTATGAAGGTTTTGTCGGTGATTCTGCATTCACTGCGTTTGTCGGTAAGGTCAACCCGCTGGCACAAAAGCTGGTAGACACCGCTGAAAACGCCCTGTATGCCGGGATCGAAAAGATGGTCGCTGGTAATCACATTGGTGATGTTTCTGCAGCCATCCAAAACGTAGCAGAGAGCCAAGGTTTTCACGTTACCCGTGAATACACAGGCCACGGAGTAGGACGCGCCATGCATGAGGGACCTCAACTCCCGAATTATGGTGTGCCCGGCCGGGGACTGGTGCTCCGAGTTGGGATGACCATCGCGTTGGAACCCATGCTTTTGGTTGGCACTCCGAATACCAGAGTGCTCCCAGATCAATGGACTGTTTCATCAGCAGATGGTTCCTTGACCGCCCACTATGAACATACGGTGGCAGTCACTGAAAATGGACCGCTGATCCTTACTACGCAGGGTGACGCTTCCAATCCTAGACGGAATGCATAAACGCGAGTATAATCAAAACTTCGGTTTAATAGCAGTACCTTTTGTATAAAGGAGCAATAAAATGAAAGTTGCACCATCCATTAAAAAACGATGCGCAAAATGCAAAATTGTAAAACGCAGTGGTGTTTTATTTGTGATCTGCGAAAACCCAAAGCATAAACAGCGACAGGGGTAAGGACATATGGCGAGAATTGAAGGTGTTGATCTTCCACGTAACAAGCGTATTGAAGTAGGGTTAACCTACATTTTCGGTATTGGCTCCACTCGCGCCAATGAAATCATTAAATCCACACAGGTTAGTCCCGATACTCGGGTCAAAGACCTGACGGAAACTGAAGTAGCCTCCTTGCGTGAGTACATCACCAAGAATTTCAAAGTAGAGGGCGATCTGCGCCGTGAAGTGCAGATGAATATCAAACGCCTTATTGAAATTGGCTGCTATCGTGGCATGCGCCATCGTCACCATCTTCCTTGCCGCGGCCAACGCACGCGCACAAACGCACGCGTTGCCAAAGGCCCGAAGAAGACTGTTGCCGGTCGCGGCCGTCGTCGTGGAGCTGCAAAGAAATAATCTAATTTGCTTGATAGATTGGGTGGGGTACCTTCTCTCCCCCGCGGCAACCTGGTCTACTCACGTAAATCGGATGACGAATAAGATTAAACAGGATATCGAGGAAATATGGCTCAAAATGTACGCTCAACGCGTCGCGCAAGCACTACCAAGAAAACCAAGCGCACACTGTCCTCGGCACAGGTTCACATTTTTGCTTCTTTCAACAACACAATTGTGACCGTGACCGATCAGCAGGGAAACACCATCTGCTGGGGCAGTTCTGGCTCCGCTGGCTTTAAAGGTTCCCGCAAGAGCACTCCCTTTGCGGCCCGTTTAGCTGCCGAGCAGGCGATCAAGGCAGCCCAGAATATGGGTGTCCAGGAAGTGGACATGATCATCAAGGGACCTGGTCCCGGACGTGAATCTGCCATTCGTGCTGTCCAATCATTGGGACTGAAAGTCCGTTCCATAGCTGATATTACACCGGTACCTCACAATGGCTGCCGGCCTCCGAAAAAACGCCGCGTGTAATTTAGGAGAAGGAAATTATGGCAAAATATACTGGTCCGGTATGCAGATTATGCCGGCGAGAAGGCGAAAAATTATTTCTAAAGGGCAGCCGCTGCTTCACTCCCAAATGCGGGTTTGAAAAACGCGGATATGCTCCTGGTCAACACGGAAAAACCAAACAAGGTCGTTCAGAACGTGAGAGCGATTATGCCCGTCAATTGCGCGCCAAACAGCGTGCCCGCCGGGTGTATGGTGTGCTCGAACGTCAATTCCGCCGTTCCTTTGGAATTGCCCTTCGCACCCGTGGTATGACCGGTTTGAATCTCTTGCAAACTCTTGAAATGCGTCTTGACAATGCGGTCTACCGCTTGGGTTTGGCTGATAGTCGTGCTCAGGCTCGCCAATTGGTCAATCATGGCCATTTCGTGGTCAATGGCCGTCGCGCTGACATTCCATCCATGCTTTTGAAGCCTGGTGATGCCATTTCAGCAACTGATTCTGCCAAAAAATTGACCTTTTTCAAGCAACTCCCCGATTTTGCTGAAAAGCGCCCTTGCGCTATTTGGATGGATCGTGATCTTAAGAATCTTTCTGGTCGAATGTTACGTCTTCCTGAACGAGCTGAGATTGATGGCAGCTTGAATGAACAATTGATCGTTGAGTATTACTCACGCTAATGTCCATTAACCCAGAGATAGGATACGTTTCGGTATCGGAAAGGGGTAAATGTGTGCGCTTTAACTAATATGGTAACACCTAAAGTCGAGCGAGAAGCAGAAGCTCGCAATTATGGAAAATTTATCATCAGTCCGCTTGAACGTGGATTTGGCGATACCCTCGGTAATGCACTGAGGCGTGTATTGTTGTCTTCACTGGATGGTGCTGCGATTTCATCCATGCGCGTGTCAGATGTGATGCACGAATTTAGTGATATCCCTGGCGTTCGTGAAGATGTTATTCAAGTCACCCTGCAGGTGAAACAGATCCGTATGATCCTGCATGAAGGCGATACCGCTCACTTGCACCTCGATGTACGTGGTGCTGGTGAAGTGACCGCTGCCGACATTCAAGCGCCTGCTGAAGTCGAAATTGTCAACCCTGATCTTTACCTTTTCACGGTAGATGATGCCAAGACCAAGCTGGATATCGATTTTACTGTTGATCGTGGCCGTGGATATTCTCCTGCCGGTGATCGCAGTGGAAAACTTCCTCTTGGTGAATTACCAGTAGATGCAATCTATTCTCCAGTCAAACGTGTGAATTTCACCGTTGGGTCAGCGCGTGTCGGTCAAAGTACTAACTATGATCGCCTTGTTCTTGAAATCTGGACCGATGGCACGATTGCACCGGAAAAGACGCTCGGCAACGCCTCAAAGGTTGTGATTGATCACCTGCGATTTATCTCAGGCATCAGCGAAGAATCTTTAATGATGAGTGTTGAAAAAGAAGTCTCTGGCAGTCATTTGACCAGTGAAGCAGCCGAAACGCCGATTGAGAATCTTGATCTTTCAGTTCGTGTCTTCAATTCCTTGAAGCGTACTGGCATCACCAATGTAGGTGATGTACTTGAACTGCTCGAAAAAGGCGAAGAAGCCGTCATGTCGATCCGCAATTTTGGCGAAAAAAGCCTGGATGAATTGCGCGACAAGATGAAAGAAAAGGGCTTCATGCAAGACGATAAAGATGTGGAGTGATGTATTATGCGTCATAATGTAGCTGGATATCGATTAGGACGAACTAAAGATCAACGGTTGGGCTTGCGCCGCACCATGATCAATCAACTGTTTACTCACGAAAAAATCACAACCACCCGCGCTAAAGCTTTGTTCATCCGCGGTGAGGCTGAAAAATTGATTACCCTTGCTCGCCGAAGCATCAAGGGCAGTGACACAGACAAAATGAATGCCCGTCGCTTGGCTGCTGCACGTTTGGGCGATGCCACCATGGTCAAAAAATTGTTTGATGAAATTGGTCCCCGCTTCGAAACCCGCAATGGTGGATATACCCGTATTTTGAAATTAGGACCACGACTCGGAGATTCCTCTGATATGGTCTTGATCGAACTTGTAGAAGAATAGCTCGTTCCATCAGGGACGGCTAGGAATGGCACGTTACCAACTTATCCTTGCTTACGACGGCACTGATTTCGCAGGTTTTCAGCGCCAGGGAAAAACGCGTACTGTTCAGGCAGTTGTGGAAGCCGCTTTATCGCAACTCGGCTGGCAGGAGGATACCATCCTCTTTGCCGGCAGAACCGATGCAGGCGTTCACGCTACCGGGCAGATCGTTTCTTTTTCACTGGATTGGCGGCACGAAGACGAAATTCTTCTCAACGCCCTGAACGCCAAATTGCCGCAAGATGCAGTAGTGCAAAGTATCTCCCGCGCGGAGGCTGAATTCCACCCCCGTTATGACGCTTCAAGCCGGACTTATTTGTACACACTTTATCATGCTCCGCAAAATCAACCGCTGCTTGATCGATATGCATGGAGGATCTGGCCTCCATTGGAGGGAACACTGCTGAATCAGGCAGCCGCTCCTTTCATTGGACGCTACGACTTCTCCTCATTCGGTCGGGCAATGAAACCTGGCAGCTCCACTATTCGTGAGATTTACACGAGCAATTGGACTGAAAAGGACGGCGGTTGGATTTATGAAATCAAGGCTAACGCATTTCTTTATCACATGGTAAGGCGCCTGGTTTATATGCAGGTGCAATTTGCCAGAGGCGCTTTGAGTTTTGAAGACCTGGTAAAGGGATTAAGCGAAAGAGTGATTATCAAGCCGGGTTTGGCCCCATCTCATGGTTTGGTTCTCTCCAAAGTTGCTTACGAAGGCAGAATACAAGGATCAGTTGATTAAACGGAAAATTAGATACATGGCTTGAGAATACAGGCTAACGGAGAGACTATGCTGGACAAGACTTACGTCCTAAAAGGAAGACAAGAACCAGAGTGGCTTTTGATTGATGCTGCAGGTCAGGGCATCGGTCGTCTGTCAACACAGATTGCCAATTATTTACTTGGCAAACACAAACCCTCTTTCACCCCCGGTGTTGAAATGGGTGATGTAGTGGTTGTGATCAATGTTGATAAACTTGCCATAACCCAAAAGAAACTCGAAACCAAAAATTACTACAAACACTCAGGATACCCCGGTGGTTTGAAAACCGTAGGCCTGAAGGAGCAAATGCGTGTTCATCCAGATCGCGTGATCACTGCTGCTGTGTGGGGTATGCTGCCTCACAACCGCATGGGTCGTTCGATTTTCAAAAGGCTGAAGGTTTATGCCGGCAGCGAACATCCACATGCTGCACAAAACCCGAAACCAGTAGCATAAAGGAGCTAGACGAATATGCCAGTTCAATATTATGAAGGTATTGGTCGCCGAAAAGAAAGTTCAGCTCGTGTTCGTATCATGAGCGGTACAGGTAAATTTACGGTTAATGACAAACCGCTGGAACATTACTTCCCACGTATCGGAGACATGGAAGCCATCCTTGGACCTCTGGCTGCAGTATCAAAAGATCGCGAGACCTTTGATATCACAGCTACTGTTTACGGCGGCGGCGTTACCGGTCAAACTGATTCAGTACAACTTGGGCTTGCCCGCGCTTTGGTCAAACTGGATATCGATAGCATCGCCAGTCTGCGTAAAGGTGGTTTCCTTACCCGTGATCCCCGTATCAAGGAACGTAAGAAGCCAGGTTTGAAACGCGCCCGTAAGGCACCTACTTATACCAAACGTTAAAACTTCTTCAGATTTAGAATCTGATTACAGCGAGATGCAATCATCTTCGGTTGGATCGAAAGTAGTAGAGTTCTCTGCTATTTTCAATCCTTTACCAGGCAGATTGCATCTCTATGTTTTAACTGCTTGGTAAACACTGTTTCAGGTTGTTTTTGAGGTGACCATGGCAAAGAACTTCAAACTTATTTATTGCGGGTTGGGATCTGAAGCTGTAGAGAATATTCGCCGCTTAAGTGCTATTGATCTGGCAATCGCGCGCGGATCAACCGCCATGAACTTATTACAAATGGAACATGTCGCCAATGCACAATTGTTTACAAAAATGAGGGATCAATCTTTAGCGCAGTGGAAACAGCAAACGCTTGCTAATATAAAAGAGGGCGCAACAATATTGTACCTAACCCCAATCGTGCCAATGACCGCCGACCAGGTTGGTCTCTGCCTCAGTCAAAACCTACCCTCTGCTAATGTGGTCATCCACAGGGGCGAAGACATGGCATTTGGTTTATCCAACTTGCTTGCACAATATCCTCAAGCTGCATTGGTGACCGTTGATTCATTATTATTAGAAAATAAGCATCATCCTCCATTTTCGGCTGATAACAGCATTTTGATATATTCCATTGAAACAAACGAAAAATTACTTGAAATTCAAAAACTTTTATCCGCTTTGTTTCCACAAGCTCATCTGCTGCACCCATTGATCCAAAAAAAAGATGGTGAAATTAGTTGGGATAAATGCACATTGGCCCAGCTTGGCGAGGTTACCAACCCTATCACCATATTATTTGTGCCTCCAACCTCGCAAGACAGCTCGTTAGAAAGTTTTCAAGAGATTATCGCTCACCTGCGGGCACCCGCAGACGGATGTCCGTGGGACAAAAAGCAGACGCATGAATCACTGCGAACCTACCTGCTCGAAGAAACCTACGAGGCACTGGATGCTCTTGATCAACACGATCCTGTTAGTCTCAAAGAAGAGTTAGGTGATATTCTGTTGCAAATCCTTTTACATGCCCAGATCGCTTCAGAAGCAGGCGAATTCACCATGTCAGATGTCATTTCTGGCATCAACCGCAAGATCGTCTATCGGCACCCTCATGTATTCAAAGATTGGATCGTCGGTGGCGAGAAAGATGTAGTTCAGAATTGGGAGTCTCTTAAGGGGCAGGAGCGCCTTAAAAACGGGGATGAATCCAAAAAAGGAATGCTGGATGGGGTACCAATCTCTTATCCTGCGTTGGCTCAGGCGCAAGCCATTCAAGATCGTGCTGCCCGGATTGGTTTTGACTGGCCTGACATTGGACCCGTGCTAGACAAAGTCGTAGAAGAGTTGGAAGAAGTAAAGACGGCAGCCAATGATGAAGAACGCGCCAAAGAATTGGGTGACCTTTTGTTTGCTTTGGTTAACGTAATTCGTTGGTACAAAGTGGATTCAGAATCCGCGCTGCGGCAGACCAACCTCAAATTCCGCAAGCGTTTCGCATACATTGAAGAGCAGGCGCGTTTGACTGGCAAAGACATGCAGAAAATGTCCCTCGCCGAGATGGATGCTTTTTGGGAACAAGCCAAACAATTTGACGTCTAGGTTATTTGCGCTTTGCGAAGGATTATAATTAAATGAATAAAATGCTTTAAAATTTTAGGAAGAATGTATTAATCATTACCTCACCCCAAACCCCTCTCCATCAGTAAATGGAGAGGGGCAGGGGAGAGGCCTGAGTAACAACCTATATCTCGGATGAACACAAATTAAGTTCGTTGTATGAGGTTGTAATTTTTTCTAAGTACAATTTTTTATCATTAGAGGATGAATAATGCCCAAAACCCTGGTTGAGTGTATCCCCAATTTTTCAGAAGCACGGCGCGCAGATGTAGTGGAAAAGATCGTCGGCTCCATTCAAGCTGTCGCAGGTGTGCAGATATTGGATAAACATTCTGATCTTGACCACAATCGCACTGTGATTACCATAGTGGGCGAGCCTGGCGCGGTGGAAGAAGCCACCTTTAAGGCGATTGAGACCGCTTCAGCGTTAATAAATCTAGATGAACATACGGGCGCGCATCCCCGCGTCGGCGCTACGGATGTTGTTCCCTTTGTGCCTATTTCTGGCATTACTATGGCAGATTGCATCCAGATGGCGCAGCGTCTTGGAAAGCGTGTAGGCGAGCAGCTTTCAATACCGGTTTATCTTTATGAAGAAGCTGCCAGCCGGCCTGAACGTCAGAACCTCGAAAACATCCGCAAAGGCCAGTATGAAGGTTTGAAAGCCGATATTCTTGTCAACCCTGAACGTAAGCCCGACTTCGGTCCCTCTAAACTCGGCACTGCTGGCGCGACCGTGATTGGCGCAAGAGCGCCATTAATCGCCTTCAATATTTATTTAACCACTAATGATCTCAGCATTGCGCAAAAAATTGCCAAAGCCATGCGCCATTCTTCAGGTGGATTTCGCTTTATCAAAGCTATGGGTGTAATGGTGGATGAACGTGCACAGGTCTCAATGAACATGACCAATTTTCGGCAAACCCCCATGGCGCGCGTGATTGAAGCCGTTCGCCGCGAAGCAGATCGTTATGGTGTGGGCATCCATCATAGTGAACTTGTAGGCCTGATCCCACAAGATGCCTTGATTGATGCTGCAGTATGGTACAGTCAGTTGGACGGTTTTAAAGCGGAGCAAATTCTTGAAAATCGGCTTTATGAAGTTGCCCAATCTGAAGCAGCTCAAAAATCCAGGTTTGAATTTCTAGATCAATTGGCCAGCGCTGACCCAACCCCCGGCGGAGGTTCTGCTGCTGCATATGCGGCAGCTTCTGCTGCGGCGTTGGTGGCTATGGTTGGCAAGGTGACCCTGGGGAAGAAAAAATATGCTGAGGTAGAACCTCAGATGCACCAAATGATAAGGCAAGCTGAAGAACTCAAGCTTCAACTCCAAGACGCTGTCGCCGAAGATGCTGCCTCATTTGACGCCTTTTTGCAGGCTGTTCGTCTGCCCAAGGATTCTGCAGATCAGCTAGACATAAGAGCTACCGCCATGGAAGCTGCCACTTTGCAAGCTGCCCGTGTACCATACCACTCGGCAGAACTGAGCCTGGAGGTGATGAAGTTGGCCCTGGTCGCTGCAGAATTGGGTAACTTGAATGCCATCTCTGATGCGCTTTCAGCTTCAGCTCTTGCAGCCGGCGGACTTAAAAGCGCTGCTGCAAATGTGCGCATCAATATTCATAACCTTGAGCATCCTGATGCTGCCAATGATCTGATCACCAAGGTTTTATACATGGTGGAAGAATCCAAACAACTCGAAGAAAAAATTCTTGCTCATTTTTTAAAACGAACCGGAATTGGGTACAATTAGTCTTAATTAGATGATGCAATGGCATACGATTAGTAATCCATAAAGCAGTCATCAGCATTTTTGGAGAATGAATGAAAAAACGCTATTATTTTTACTGGTTGGCCGCTCTGGTGGTTTTCTTTTCAATTACAGGCTGTTCTGTTGCCTCTGCTTTCAGTCCCACTGAAACACCGACCAGCACCCCATTGCCTACCCAGACCCTTACACCCACAGTAACACCGACACCCACAGAGATTCCCTTCTTTTTAGATTCCACTGTCTGGAACGGAAACATACAGGTTCCCATCCTGATTTACCATCGATTCGTACCCGATTACGCAAACACAGATGCCACAAAAATGCGTTTGTCAGACTTTAAAGACCATATCCAGACGCTCTATGATAATGGTTTCTATTTGGTGTCTTTGGATGATTGGTTGAACGGCACTTTTGTGGTTCCTGTTGGCAAGAAGCCCCTGATCATTACCCTCGATGACCTCTGGTTTGCTGATCAGCTTTATATCAACCCGGATGGAACTCCCTCACAATTTTCCGGTCTTGGCTTGTTATGGCATTTCGCACAGGAGCATCCTGATTTCGGTTACTCTGCAGCCGTTTTTTCAAATATGGGTGACAAATTTTATGGCGATAAACAGGTTGGAGAGGTATTTCAACTTGGCGAAGGCGACGCCTGGAAAACCAAACTGGGCGAAACCATTGCCTGGGCGGTAGACAATGGTATTGAACCCTATAACCACCTCTACCAACATCCCTTATTGAGCATTATGACCAGTAACGCTGATATCTTGTGGCATTTACAAATGAATGATGCAGACACGCGTTACTTTTTATCAAAAGTAGGCCGAGAGGATCTTTATCCAAAACTGGGTAACATTATCGCCCTGCCTTTTGGTGAATGGCCGGCGACTCAATCCGGGATTAATGTGCTCAAGAATTACAAAACCCCAGAAGGAAAACCTTTGCTCGCGATCATGGAAGCATACAACCTGGGTGAACAAACAATGACACCATCAATTTTTTCAGATAATTTTGATCCATTCAATATAGCGCGCCTAACCGCATCGAAATATATGATCAATTGGATCGTCGAACAAAAAGACACCATCCCCACTGCCCAGAATTGCCAACTCGGACCGTTGGATGAAAGTCAATCTGCTAATCTGGATGTGATTCAGACAGCTATCCATAACGCAGTCAGTTCGCAGTCCTGCCCTGAAGGGGTCTATAACATCAATGGCAGCGTTTTTGAGGCTAAAGCAGGTGTGGTGACCTTATTCAAAGCAAACATGGTTAGCGCTGACCCTGCGCAATCCACACCGACAGCGACGGTTACACCGTAATATTTCGTAAGGGCGGTTCATGAACCGCCCTATTTTTGTCTCGGTTCGTATATATTCTCACGAATCTCGGTATAATCTTATTGATCTTTTGCATATCGAGGAATGAATGGGTAAGATAAAATCAGTAGTCAAACGTTCAGGTGCCGTGGTGCCTTTTACACCGGAAAGGATTACCAACGCCATCTACCGCGCGGCGGTTGAAGTAGGCGGGCGTGATCGCGATTTGGCAAGAAGGCTTTCTACACAGGTCGTTGATATTCTCGAACGAAATCCAGCCGCCGAATACATACCCCTTATCGAAGAAATTCAGGATGTGGTAGAGAAGGTATTGATCGAAAACGGTCACGCAAAAGTGGCCAAGGCCTACATCCTCTATCGCAACGAACGCGCCAACCACCGCAAGCAGCAAGAAACACTATCCTCTCATTCAAAACAGCCTTCTCCTAACATCCCCTGGTCCAAGATCTGGCATATATTGGATTGGTCAGTAGACCATGGCGTGAACACCGTTGAAGGGTTGAACCACCGCATAAAGGCGGGGGAGTATTCTCAAATTATTACCGAGTCTGAAGCAGCCTACACGGTGGATGTGGAAAACGCGGTCAGGGGGATTCTTGCCCGTAAAGATGCGTTAAAGATGGTTCTCATTACCGGCCCCTCTTCTTCCGGTAAAACCACCACCACACTCAAGATCAACCAAAAACTCAAAGAACACGGTCTCAAATTGGTTACCTTGAATGTGGATAATTACTTCTTAAACCTCGACCAACATCCCAAAGATGAATTCGGTGATTATGATTTTGAGACCCCCCAATCGCTTGACTTGCAGATGATTAACCGCCATCTCACAGACCTGGTAGCTGGCAAACAGGTGAACGTGCCTTTTTATGATTTCAAACTAGGCAAGCGCGGACCTGATGTCACACCCTTGTCACTCAAGCCAGATGAATTGATTCTCATTGATTCGCTGCACGGTTTGTTTCCGGGGCTTACCAGCGAAATTTCTGACGAAAAAAAGTACAAGCTTTATCTTGAACCACTGCTGCAAATGAAGGGCAGGGACGGTGAGTACATCCAATGGACCGACATCCGGTTGATGCGGCGCATGCTGCGCGACGAGGCGCATCGCGCCTACGATCCGCGGCAGACACTTGAACATTGGCATTATGTGCGTGACAGCGAAATGCGCAATATCATTCCCAATATTATCCAGGCAGATGAGATAATTAATTCTGCAATGCCCTACGAACTGCCAATTTATGTGCATCGCTTACTGGCAAATTTTCTTGATTGGCAGAAACGATACCGTGGTGATCCGTTGCGTGAAGATGCCTACATACGGGCTGACCGCGTGGCTGAGTTATTGAAAACAATTCACCAGGTGGTAGATGATAGTTATGTACCTTCAGATTCGGTCGTGCGTGAATTCATCGGCGGCTCAAGTTTAAGTTATTAATGGTGATCGCATGACCTTAAAAGAGAAAAAAAAGGAAACACACAATCCGCATAAAGATCGCAGCCTCGTGCTGCGTTTTAGAGCAGGGCAGAATATAGTCATAACGCTGTTAAGTTTTGCCTTTTCTGTTGGAGCCACCCGCCTGTTTCTGGAGCTGACCGGGTATCCAAAGTTGGGAGGCGGCGAGCTTCACATCGCTCATGTCTTGTGGGGTGGTTTGCTGCTCTTCGCTGCGGCCCTGATTCCGATAATCTTTGTTAACGATTGGGCAGCCACACTTTCAGCGTTAGTTGCCGGTTTAGGTGTGGGCCTTTTCATTGATGAAGTGGGCAAGTTTATCACCAGCAGCAATGATTATTTCCATCCCTCTGCCGCCCCAATTGTGTATGTCTTTTTCTTGTTGACGGTTTTACTTGCCTTTCAGGTAAGGCAAAACAGGCCAAAGTCAACCCGATCGAAAATGTATGAAATCATGGAACGTTTTTCTGAGGTACTTGACCGCGATCTGTCTGCTTATGAGCGCGAAGAATTGATCCAATCTTTAGTTGAAGTAGGTAAAAGCGAAGATCGAAAAGAGCTGTCCGCCCTGGCAGAATCCATGAAGCAATACTTGCAGACGCAAAATTCCAAGGTGAGAAATATTCATCCCAACTTTCTTGATCGACTAAAAATAACCCTTATTAAATTTGAACGAAAATTCCTTACACGACCAAAATTGCGAATTGCCATTCTAATTGGCTTGTTGGGAAGTGCCATCTGGTCTTTGGTCTCACCAATTTTTTTCTTCTCCATTTCTAAAAACGCTATAGAATTGCAGATTTTTTATGAAAAGTTGATTTCGAACAGATTGGTTCGCAATGCAAACGGTCTGAATTGGTTTGAAACTCGCGTGCTCATGGAAGGGTCCTTGGCGCTGATCATCCTGGTTGC
>Ga0180007_10002105_pt1 | contig 24506 bp, 26 predicted proteins | sample MM_PC_MetaG_FD_121122 | JGI IMG/M metagenome (GOLD analysis project Ga0180007, IMG submission 121122) | Groundwater microbial communities from the Aspo Hard Rock Laboratory (HRL) deep subsurface site, Sweden - MM_PC_MetaG | ecosystem: Environmental > Aquatic > Deep subsurface > Groundwater... | reverse complement strand
CAGCAAGATATTTAGCTGCAGACATTTCGCCAACTCCAGTAATGCCTTCAACTTCGTCGCTACCACATCCAGCAATTGCTTTGACCCTTGCCCATTTTGTTGGGCTAAGTCCATACCAGGCTTTTCTAAATTCGGCTTCGTCAGTAATGCCCTTGAAATTGTAAATGCTGACTGGACAAAACCTATCTCGGTGAATAAGTTGTAATAGATCATTATCTGTTGAGGCTATCACTGTATCGTCTGGAAGTCGCATTGCAATATGTGCAATTAGATCATCGGCTTCATATCCCGAAATTTGAAAATTATTTTTAAACCCCATAACAGGAAGCAAGACCTCTCGGATTTCATCAAATTGTCGGAAAGCATCCTTCATGTCAATGATTTGCTGTTCTGTCATGTCTTTTCTTCTGCTTGATTTGTATGGTGGATAATTGATTTTCCTATAAGAGTTTCGGCTATCCCAAAGGAACAGGAACTTATTTGTTTCAAATTTTTTGGCAATGGTGAATATTTGTTTTATGAAACCGAATACAACACCTACACGCTTTTGATCTTGTGACAGATCTCCGGTGGTAAACAATGCTTTATAAGCTAAGCATGATGAATCAACCAATACTCTTACCATTATCAATCACCATATTTGCTAATACGATTTGGTTTCAGGTTGTCTTCTATCTCATTCCACCATTTCTCGACCTTTTTGGCAAGTTCGTCTTGGAGATTGTTCTGTTCAATGTAATTTATGAGCTCAGCCCTGCCATATTCAACTCCATCCCAGTCAATCGTTTTAACCTTTGGTCCATATAAATAAGCAATGCTTGACCCAACATCATCGACGCCATAATCGAAGAGAATTATGATTTCGGCTTCTCTGAAAGGTTTGGCTACTTTGTTTCTCTTGAGCTTAACAAGCACCCTTATGCCATAAACACGGTCTTCACCACGGAAAGTTTTCTTGAGTTTTTCTATCTCTGACAGCCATGGAACGGCATGAGTATAAAAGTCCAGTGCCTTCCCACCAGTCCTGCCATACTTTTCACCGAAGGAGATACCGATTTTCATTCGTATCTGCGATATGACAACAAGGGTGATGTCTTTCCCTTTAATTAGTGAACAGATATTGGAGAAGAAGCTTGCACTGAGATATTTTGCTTTTTCTGTGCCATATGTGCCATCTTCTGCTTTGTCTTTCTTGGCAGCTTCTTCAAATCTTTCTTGTCCAGCCTCAGATGATAAGGCATCCAGCGAATCAATTACATAGAGCAGACAAGTTCCTTCTTTATGATTCATTGCTTCTCTTGCAAATTTTCTCCCGAACTCTTCTACCGTTCTTGAACATTCCCAGATTACTCCTTTTCTAAAATCTGTAGGGTCCTTTTTAGAACCATACATCTGATCAAGATCGAAGTCCATAACTCCTTCACTGTTGTCAAAGATTATTCTCACCTTCCCAACAGGAGGAAAATTATGTGATTTGTTTCCAGGCATTTTATGGAACATATAGGCTGTCATTTCCAATGCCAGCAATGTTTTACCACTTGAGCCGTCCCCAACAAAGTTGACAATTCGTCCCCTTGCCCATCCGCCATTTCTTCCTTTGCCAGAGGCAGCAAGATTTAAAAGGATAGATCCTGAATGGATGAATTCAACTGGAGATTCTTCTGCTGGCATTGAAGCCGCTTTGACTTGGTCAATGGCTTTTGCTATATTTCCTTCACGAGTGATTTTCACATTTCCTCCTATCATCAAATAAATAGACTAATGAAGATTCTCTTGTTTACAATCTCCACAATATTTTTCTTCAAGGAGTATCTCTCTTCTATACAACCTTTCTGCTTCTTCTCCCCAATAAAGTTCTCCATCCATCTTGCTCTCGTAACAGCATTCCATCACTTGGAGGTCAATTTCACCTCTTACAAGGGAAAATATAATATTTGCAGAAATATCTGGTTCAAGGCTTTTGTCAAAAGATACCATTAGAATATCATCTTCATTTTTAAACGAAAATATTACTTTGTATGCATATAAGATCCAGCCTGTCTTTTCTTCATCTTGGGTGAGATAAAATTGTTCACATTGTTCTTCATCAAGTTGAAAATACTTGGTCAATTTGTCTTGTATAAGAACCAATAGATCGTGCTGTTCTTGAATTTCCATTTTCAACTCCTTAGTAAATTTTGGTGCTGGTAGCAGGGTGACAAACCCAGAACATCAAGTCGCCTGTTCATCTTATTTGTCCTTTCCAGACTCTGTGGTATCTTGCCCCACCACCAGCATTTTTGGTTATCCTTTCTTTGCTTCAGTAACGGCGATTCGAACAGCCTGTGCCTTCTTCTTCAGGTTCTGCATTGCCATTCTGATCCGCCGGCCAGCAGAGGCGTTCCCTTTTTCGTCAAACTTTTCTGCATCCGCAGATGCTGTTTGGAGTATTTCTCCCATGTCGTTCAATAATTTTTTTATCATCTTTTTTGGTTCCTCCTTATTTAGTTGTTTGATTATGGCGGCCAGCGGTTGATTCATCCCATCGCTCATTACCACAATAAGCGTTCATACCTCCCTTGGGTGCTCACAGCTTGGCCGCCGTTATTCCCGCTTTGCTTTTTAAAAAATGGGCGCCGCTATTTGACCTGGTAATTGCTCTTCTAACAAGCATGGTCTAAAAGGCGATTTCTCCCTGCCGGAGCGACCGATTTGTTATCGCTATTGTAGTTACGATTTTTTGTCGGTCCTAATACGCCCACTTTTCTTCCATTCTTTTCTTAATCACCAGTTATTTCCGCTTTGCCTTTTCAATTGCATCTGCCTCTTTGGCACATTCTTTCCATACGCTACACTTTTCACATTCTTTCAGTTCATCGATGTCCACACCGAAGTTTTTTCCTGCAGAACAAAGATTTTTTCCCTTCGCTGGTTCCTCTGCTTCTTCTGTTGCCTGTCGCCTTGATCTTGTAGGAGGTGGATCAGGGAGATCTTCTTTTTCCTCTTCAGACTGGCGACGTGAACGAGTTGGTGGTTCTTCTGCTTCTTTCTTAGGAGCTTCTTCGTACTTTTTACCACGAGATGGAGTTTCTTCCATCTCTTTCTCTTCTGGTGCTGTCCCCCAAAATTCCTGATAGACTTCATCGTAAGATGGCCAATGAATCAGCTCATCAAGAACATGAGCAGAGTTGGCAATTTCATCGTCGATCTTATAATTTCTGTCCTCGAAGCGAAGACCGATGTATTTGGTGCTTTCCTTTTTGCCTTCACGTTTGAAAGTAATAGTTTTCCCTTCATCCAAATCCATGAAAGCTATAAATGGTTCAACGGTTTTTTGCCCAGGTCTGACCGGCCTCTTGGCGAGAGCAAGAAGATACTGTTGCAGAAGGAAATTGCTTGTGTGCCATACCTGAACACCTTTATTCTCTTCTTCTTTTGAGTCATAGCAGACAATGTTGTAGATTGATCGTGGATATCTGCTTGGTGTCAGTTCTTTTATTCTCTGGTCATCATCTCCTTTCTTGATCAACCGGCGTCTTTCTTCACAGATTGGACAAGGCTTCTTGAATGTTTCAGCCATGCATACGATCATCCCTTCTGTTTGGCCGACATTGTTGTGAACGTAAAGTTCGAGGACATAACTTTCGCTACCCGGCTCAACAGGATCCATTTCTCCAGCTGTGTAAGGAATGATGTCAAGAAGATGATCATCCTCCTTGCACTGCCAGAAGTTGACTCCTCTCAAATCTGATCTAAAAAGTGACCCACCTCCTTTCTTTTTATTGTAATCACCTTCCAATCTTCTCATCAGTTCATCTTTGGCACTACGTCTACTCGGTTTTGGCATTCTTATTCTCCTTTCCTTGTTGTGGTTTCTTTGCATCGAAATAGCTACGAAATATCCCATAGGACCATAGTCTGACTGCTACATATCCAATGAATATTATAGCTAGTAATGCAAGAAAATATTTTATTTCATCCATATTATCATCCCCTGTTAATGCGTTTGCTTTTCATTTCTTCCCTGAGTCCTTTGTCTATTTCTTTTAACTGTTCCTGACGACGGATACTACTAGCTTTGCTCCCAGGCATGAAAAATCCTTTGTCTCTGTCTTCACACAGCCTGTCAAGAGATTTACTTTTTTCGACCATCGCCCATTTTCCTGCCTCCATCTGTCCGACCTTTTCTTCGGCATCTATAAGAGCCTGGGACAGTTCGGCATACTCAACGCTTGTTCTCACTTCTGCTTCAAGATCAGCTCCTGTTGGCTTCTTTCCTGCCAATTCAAATTTTTCTTTCGTCTCTTTGTACAACTTTGCCTTCAGGATTTTTCTCTGAAGATCAATTTGACTTTGCTCCTTCTGGGCTCTTGCTGCCATCCTTGCCCACATGTCATAAAGAGCTGGTTGCCTAAGTAACTCACCATCAAGATCCATCTCGTTTATTTCAAAATCATTTTCCATATTCTCTTCCTTCTTTCTTTTATTACTTATTATATACTATGTTTGAATTTCATTGCCTAAAATCTTAACGAGGACATGTATAACAACAATGAGTCAACCCTGCCTTTCCTACATACATGAAAGATTCCCAGAACAGTTCTATGATTACCGCTGCTAATGGATTTCCATCATTGAGTAACACCGAATCCATGTATCCAAGGACAGCGTATCGAACCTTTTCAGGTTCATCATTGATTCCTTTCAAGACTTTCGATACTACCGACCATTTTTGTTTTTCCAATAACGCTTTACATAAGTCAATTACACTTTTCTCGTCAATTGAATAGTTGATAACAGAAGCAATCAATTCGTCATCATCTGCGATATCAATCACAGAATCAAGAATCACTAATGCTTGTCGCGGTGAACCAAGAGATGCCTTACAAATTTCATCAATTGCCTTTTCTGGAAATCCTTTCACTTCCTCTTTTTTTAGAACCTTATTCAACAATTCTTTTATGTCTCTATCAAGTAGTGATTGGACTTGGTATGTATGGCAACGGGTTTTAATTGTTTTGATCAATTTTTCTGGATCAGTGGTACACAAGATAAAATAGACATGGTTTGGAGTATCCTCCAAAAGTTTCAAGAGGGCGTTTTGGGCGTCAGATGTTAGTTTTTGCGCTTCATCAAGAAGAAATATCTTGATAGGCCCTTCATGAGGAGAGTATCCGCAGCTCTGTCCAATCTCTCGAATCGTGTCAATGCCTCTGACATTTGCTACATTTAATTCCTGGAAATCCATATCTGAACAATTAAGATGTTCTTTGGTAATTCTCGCCAGTGTTGTCTTGCCACATCCACTTGGCCCTGTGAAAAGAAATGAATGAGGAATCCCATCTTTGCGTTCCAAGACGCTTTTGATAGAACTGATTACTCCTTTATTGCCTACAAATTCATCGAAATTTGATGGGCGATATTTCAGATGTAAAGGTTGTACCATTATTTCAATCCTCCAAGAATGTTGATTTTTTCTGCGAAACTTGCAATTCCTTTCTGGAAATCATTTTTATTATTTGGGCTTCTCAATACGGCAGACGGGTGTATGCACCATACCACCCACATACTGTAGGCTTCAAGCCACTCTGCCTTCCCATTGTATTTGGTGATTCCTCCATCTTCATTTTTGAAGTATTTTAGACCTGTATTTCCGAATACGAGAGCGAGTCTTATATCTGCCCGTATAATCTCTTCATTCAGCCATTTTGCACAGGCATTCAAATGCCTGTCTCCAGGAGTTCTTATGTCTTTTGGATAACACTTTACACAGTTTGTCATGTGAAAGAACCGACGGATTAGGCCATATTTATCCAATTCTTTCCATAACAATTGACCGGACCTACCAACAAATCCTTGTCCTTCTTCATCTTCATGACTATTATGAACAAAGACCCCATTAGCTGCAAAATTATGATATTTTTCTGTTTCAATATCATATACTTCTTCTTCTCCAACATATTCAACGGATATAATTTTATGATTATCTATCGGAGGAAATTCCATATTCGGGAATTTATTTTTGAATTTTCCTTCAGCCCATTCAATATCATCATTAGGAAATTTCTCAGAATTTACCCTGGCAAGTAAATATCCATAATAATGAAAAGGATCACAAAAAAACTCTTTTGATCTTTGAGATTTCTCTTCATGATATTTTTCAACATTATCTAATCTTTTTTGTCGGTCAAAAGGATTTTTTCGTACTTCAGTCATTATCTTACTCATATTAGAACGATATGCCGCCGATTTTACTATTCCAAGATGTTTTGCCTTAACCTCTGGATTTTTCATTGAATTATTATCTCCCTTACTATGGAGAGAAGAATGTTCTTGCACTGTCAATAATTCCAAATTGTCCCAAGTATCATTAGATGTGTTTTTATCTACATGATGGACTTGATAATTTTCTATCGTTTCTTCTCCCGATTTAAATTTAGCAAGGACCCTTGATTCTTTTTCATATTCACTATCGGCAGATCTTACAAAAGACCGTCCATCGAAACTCATCCTGTAGAAAGGTTGAAGGCTATGACCAATCCCTAATCCAAAATCAAGAGACATATAATTTCTTTTCCCATCATTTATTCCTTTGAAAGGATCATGTTTAGAAGGAGTTGGCTTCTTTAGTAGAAATCTGTGATTTTTCGTCACCTTCAAAGAATTGATTAAACTTTCTTTATCTTCACCTTTAGTATATTTCCACCATTTATAGGTTACTTTCCAGACTTTTTTTATACCAGTACTCCAAACTTTTCTCACTTTATCAACAACCATTTTACAATTATCGACATCAAAAGAATAGACATAAAAATCCTTTTGGCCAACAAGATCCTTTATTTCTATCCCATTAGGAAATTTGGATTTATCTCTGAAGGCAACATCTATCAAAGAATCTCCAGAAATGCATCCAGGCGCCTCTCCAACAATTGCCAAATTGTACCTCCCAGGAGAGGGCAACACAGGGTGTTTACATTGTTTTACTAAATCGCATTCCTGGCAATAAAGTAGTTCTGGGTTTTGAAACTTTGTCGTTGTGTGTATTTTACCCCTGATAAAGCCTTGATTTACGTCTAGACTGAGAATAGGGTCAAGATCCTTAGGAGAGAAATTGAAGCCAAGACAGGAGAGAAGATTTGGAAATTCACCATGTTTATCAGTCGCCACGTCAAAAGAGAAGTACTTGGATAGGTCCTGTTCAGGCTCATTGCCAATCGCTCCTATTGCCTTCAGTATTTTATCTATCTTTCTCTCTTTCTGTTCCTTTAACACCGTCTTTGGTTCTTCCACTTCTTCAATGTCAAAGAATCCTAGTTGCTTCGGCTTCTCTTTTTTCTGTTGGACAACGACCGCCTTTGGTTCTGGTGGATGGTATTTTAGTAAATCTTCGGCAACCTTTGGCCCGACTCCTTTTATCTCGATGAATGGGACGTATAAGTTATTGTCTTTTACAACCCATAGATGGGCATCTGAGATACCTACTTTTGGGAGAACAATACTCAACCCTAATCGTCTTGCTTCTTTGACCAAATCGTCCTTTTTCCCGTCTGTACCATACGATAAATTTGCACAGAGGAACTCTGCCGGGAAATATAGTTTGCAGAAGGCACACCAGTATGCTATCATTGCATAGGCTACTGAGTGGGATCTGTTAAATCCATAACTTGCATGTTTTTCTAAAGCAGTCCAAAATTCGGCTGCTTCCTTTTCTGATAGTGTCTCTTCTTTTTTACATCCATCAATGAACATCTGTCGGTACTTTTCAAATTCTTTAACATCTCTTTTCTTTGCAATAATTTTCCTAATTGCATCAGCAGTTGAGTATGAAAGCCCTGCCACCTGGTTGATTACTTGCATTACCTGTTCCTGGTAAATAATGATACCATACGTGTCTTTTGTGATGTGTTCATAAATTCTGTGTTTCTTTCGCCATTTTCCGCCATGTTTCCTTTTTGTGAAGTCGGCTGTCATTCCGCTGTTTGCAGGTCCGGGTCTGACTAAGGCGATTACATCGCTCATAAGACCAAAATTGTCGATGCCAATTTCCTTACAGAGTTTTGTTGTTGTCCATGTATTGAATTGAAAGACACCTACGGTTTGGCCTTCCGATAACATTTCAAAGACTTGTGGATTGTCTAATTCAATCTTTTCAAATATGATCTTCTTTCCGTGATTTTCTTCAACAAGTTTACGGGTCTCATTCAGGATTGATAATTCGCTAAGGCCAAGAACATCAAGTTTCATTAGACCAACATATTCGGCATCATCTTTGTCCCAATTTACTACTTCTTGTCCTGAACGAGTGGAGAGATTACATCTTGTTCCTTGAGTAAGGTCGTCAGCGGAAACAATCAAGGCAGCGGCGTGTTGTCCAACACCCCTACACTGTCCTTCCAACCTGACTGCTATCTTCAAAGCATTTAGGTATTTTCTGGAAAAGGTTTGACCTTCTGGAGTTCTGGAAGCCGTCTCAATTGAATTTTCACCATTTTCGTCATCTTCTATTGTCTTTGCAAATTCATCAACTTCACTGTATGGGATGTTAAAAACTCTTGCAACATCGCGTATTGCAGCCCGTCCTTTCATATCCATGAAAGTCGATACGCTTGCAATGTTATTCTTTCCGTACATTTCTTCAAGGTGCCCTCTGACCAATGGCCTTTTGACACGTTCGAAATCGACATCAATATCGGGGTAGTCAATTCTGTCTTCTGCAATGAATCGGGAAAACAGTAAGTTGTATTTAATTGGATCAACAGAAGTAATACCAATCAAGTATGCAATAAGACTGCCTCCAACGCTTCCCCTTGGGCCAATCATGATGTCATTCTTTTTACACCATTCTGTAATTTCCCAGACCACAAGAAAGTATCCAATAAATTTTTTCTTCTTGATCATCTGGAACTCTTCAAGAAATCTACTGTGGTAGGTAGGATCATCTTCTAAATCAGCCAAAGAAGTAAAAATGCGATTGTACCCTTCTCTACACAGTTTCTCGAGAAATTCGTCCTCTGGTTCATCCTTCATGAGGATAGACGGTAAGAAGATATCCTGCCTTTTGATTTTGAAATTCGAACACTTTTCTGCAATTTCTATCGTGTTCCTCATTGCTATCAAGTATTCCAATTTTGTCAAAACTCCTTGGACTTGAAATGCTTCTTTCATCTGTTGAATTGATCGTAGAAAAAGTCCTTTTGTCTCAAAACGGAAACGGTTCTTGTCTTTCCATTTCACTTTGGTTTGGATTGCCAAGAGAACTTCATGGACATCAGCATCATCTTCATTCACATAATGGACGTCGTTTGTCGCTACAAGATCAAAGCCAGAATTTTTACAAATCTTATTAATGTAAGCCTGATCTTCGAACAAATGGGGCATAACCTCACAGTAACAATCTCCTGGATGAAGATCTCTCAATTCCGAGAAGAACTCATATCCAATCTTTGTTCCCATGACGCTTGCGGTACAGCCACTTAAAAAGACGAGACCTTTACTGTATTTTTTCAGAGTATCAAAATCTGTTCTTGGCTTGTAATAGAACCCATGAAGATTTGCCTCTGTTAGTATTTTGCAGAGGTTTTGCCATCCAGTATCATCCTTGATGAGCACTGTTATGTGATGCCTAAATTCTCCTGTCTTCTTGGAAGAAGCATCGGGGACGACGTAGAGCTCACAACCGAGAATTGGTTTAATCCCTTGTTTCTCTGCTTCCTTTTGGAATTTAATCAATCCATCTTGATTCCCATGATCGGTACAAGCAAGATATCTAAATTCGAGTTCTTTTGCCTTGGCAAGATACTGAACAGCCGAGCCGTATCCATCAAGTAATGAGTTCTCTGTATGTACGTGGAGATGGCAAAAATCAGGCATATCAATCCTCTATCTATTATATAACCTTTTTGATTTTATTTTCTTGGTAAACACATAACATGTTCAAATGATTTCCCAGTAAATAAAGCATGATTTTCACCCAGGACCATTTCTGACTTGTAATTCAAGATCTCCGAGAAGAAGGCAGGATTGATGGCAAATGTTACATCTCTCTGTATACGCCCTTCTAACTGACATATTCTTTCAAAAGATCCTTTGGTGCCTATTCCACAACAAGTGATTATCTTTTCCTTTTTTTCAATTGACACAGAAATGATGTTGTCGATTGAAAATTCTTCATCTGTAACAACGGCAACAGAATCAACGACGCTTTTTAACTCGTCGGGGAGAGCAAAGGATAGACCTTCGACATTGAAATATTGATCGAGGTCAGGGTAGATATCAACAATGACCTTGCAGGAAAAGATCGTGTCACTTTCCGTTTTGAAGTGAACCCAACTTTCATCTTTAAGAAATTTTTTGACCGGGTACTTTGTTAAGATTGTTGCAGACTCTCCAAGAATAAGAAATTTGTCCCCAACGGATTTGTCCAACAGGAACTTGCTCATTCTGAGATTATCACAAGAAAAGACTTTATTGTCCTTTACTGCAACGCAGGTCAGATATGGCCTTGTCAGATCCTTTGATACACTGAATGAACAGAGCTTGATTCCTTCAATGAATAACTCTGGAAGTTGTTTCCATTTTTTTGAACTGATGTCTGGCATCTTGATCTTGTCGAGAACAACACTATTTTCGGAGATTGCCAAAATCGCCTTTGATTTCTCTCCTTTAATTACCAAAGACTTTTCTGTTACTTCAAGGTTGATCATTTCGCCAGGGCTGTTAATAACGACCTGATAAAAGCTTTGGCCATCAATCGAACATTCGAAATCAGACTTGAAAGGATGGCTGATTGATATTTGGTCATTGAATGTACAGATTCTCTCGCCAGAGAAAGTAAATTCCGAGAGCTTATTGACAATGTCTCTTTTTGTAAGCCCCGGGCGGAGATTTTCAAGAATTTTTTGTAGTTCTTCTTTTTTTACCTTCACCTTTCTCCTCCTCTAATAATTCTTTTTTCAATTCAATGTTCCGTAACACTGAGGATTTGTAAAAGAAAGATACGAGTCTGTTCATCTCAATTCCTTGACTCTCGATGAAATCATGGATATCCCTGTCGCTTTTCCCCCTTGGCGTGTTTGGGTCTACGCCATGAGGATTTTCACCTGCTACATACAATCGCCAATTCTCTTTAAAAGAAGAAAATTTAGAAATCTCGTTGCGGGGATTCCCGTCTAAGCCAAATCCTGCTATCGTTCTTTTGAAAGCAAAAGGCCAATCAAGTCGCGATTTTTGGAGGTTGATAAAGAAGAGCAGGTTGATTTTATTCCTCAGTTCAAACATATTGCTTACACCTTGTTCTTCGATGATCTCAATCTCGTCCTTTGTTTTTAAATCAACCCATCGTTCATTTTCTTTTGGTTCATATCCATCACTTTGTTTCTCTTTTTTAAACGATGATTTTCCTAAAGGGACATTATTTTCTTTCAGAAATTGGAGTATATATTTTCTCTCAACATCGGTAACTGTATTGATGTGCTTCCCGTCAACTTCATTTTGTGCTTTGCTTTTATTTGAAGTAAAGAAGATATGAGGAGACTCATCATAGGTCCATGCCCCATTTTTGATTCTTGGAATCGTGATTGCCCCGTATATCCCAATCTTTGCCCAGCTTGTGGAATCGACACTGTACCATGCATAACGAGCAACGAGCCTGGCAGACGTTACAGCAAACCCGTGGACCTTCACTGTTGGGATTCCATTCCTATCGCAGAGGACGTTCGACCACAAATCGTCAAGAAATGGCTGTAACACACTTACTGGATTCGGAATAAAGCCTCCCATTGCGATGTACTCATAACCTTTATCAAGGTATTTATAGAGCCATTTCATATCAGAGCCAAAGTGGAACACAGGGATTGGCTTGAGCCCGTAAGACTCCAATTCCAATTGATTTTCCCATGTCGCCTTTGCATTGTTAATGATATCAAGGTTGACATAGACATCAAAATATTCTTTATTTTTTATGATGAAATCTATGTATGCCTTTTTATAATCAAGATATTCTTTGGAATCAAGATATTCAAATGTATCATTGATTCTGTCCTTAAGGAAAGAACCCATGAGACCTTTGGTCTTTTTGGTCCTGACCAAGATATTGTAAAGTGACGGGGATCCGCTGTCAAGCATTAGATTCATAGTTTCTCCATTTCATGAATAATATTAAGAATTGCTTGCCTACCTTTGTCAAGAAGTTGTTCTCTGTTTCTCCAAAATTCTTCGTAATCTTCTTTATTAGGGGACATAAGATGTTTCGTTAGAAGAACAGCGTCAGTAAAGAAATCATATTTGAATCTGTCAGAGTATAGTTCTCTGTAACTTAACTTGTTAGGGACGACAGGGAAACAACCGGCAAAGATCGCTTCTTGTTGTGCAATTCCCCACGTTTCTTGATCGGCAAAGGATATGGCTATCTTAGCTCGGTTTAGAAGATCATAGTATTCTTTTTTGGTTTTGCATACGTCTTTGGTTTTGATAAATTGCCAACCGGGTGTTTCTGCTTTTCTCGCCAGCCGATCGAACATCTGAGGATTCTTTTCTGAGTCAAGTCTGTGAGGGAAAACGACAATGTTTTCTTTTTCCATCATATCAAAAGGCTGTTGTTCATTATAGATTGGCAGTCCAGTTTCAGCAATTTTACTCGGTATTATCTCTCTGTGGGAATGGATCAACATCTTGTGAAATTGAGTTGCGACAAAGATTTTGTCGACGAAATTAAACCAGCAGTTCTCAAGGTTTTTTCCCCATGCTCCCATTCCACATTTTGACAAGAAGTCAAAAGGATCGTATGTCCCGGCATGGAGAATGCCACAGATTTTAAAATCTAACGGTAATCCCTGTCGGCAATATTGGAGCATTTCGAGACCTGGGAACCAAAGATCTTGCAGAAAAATAATATCCCCTCTTACAATTTCTCCATCGTAAATCTTTTTCATTAGGATTGCCAACTGGCTCGCTTTGAAGTAATTCGTCCCGCAGATGTCCAAGAATGCTCCATCTCTGATTTTGTCTGAGAGAGGCATAGGATAAATTGTTTCAAAGACGATCTCATGAAAATCAAATACGCTTGGGAACCAAGCATTCCAGCTTTTACTGTAACGCTCCTCCAGACTCTCTATTGGGACGTTCCAAATTTTCATTCAATGACCCCCAATCTGGCCATGATTGCCAAAGTAGTAAAGATATCCCCGGCGGGATAAAGATTCAATAACAGAGAATACATGTCTTTGATAGAAGGACGGTCCAGTTTTTGACCAATCCTGACGGAAGAGAATAAATCCTCAATCATTGAAACCAAGCTCATATCAATTTTATAGAGACGGAACCACTTCTTTTCTTCTGGCGAAACCTTCCTACATTTACTGATAACACATTCAAGAAATGAGTACGGTACAAAGCTCGGGATCAGTCGCATCGGCCTTGCAGAAAGGCTGATTCCTTTTGTCCCAATATTCTGATTTTCTGGAGTCCCAATATACGATTGATAAAATTGTCCAAGTCCTCCTGGAGTTGAATTTGTTTGGATTCTTCCATAAAGTTCTTCCAACTTGAACCCGTACTGTTCAAGGAACAAACCTGTCGATCGCAAGGCAGAGATTGTCTCACCAGGGAAAAAGGTCATCGTGAGCCAGAAAATATCTACTTTGCCTTTGGCTACTTCTGCCAAATTTGAATAACGATCACGACCTCCTTTACCCATAGCTTTATTCAATACAGAATCGGCTGATTCAAGCCCGATCTCTATCAGTCGCATTCCTGTCTCTTCAAAGATATCTGTCCCGAATTTCGCAATGAATTTGGAGACCGTATGGACACTACCAAGAGCAATATAATTGAAACCTTTGCCTTGGGTATGTTTCAGGATTTGTTTTGCTCTGCTTGGATCAAAGAAAAAGTCTTCATCTGTAAAGTGGATATTTTTGTAGCCTTGAATTTCGCAAAAGTCCAATATCAATTTAACTTTTTCTATCGGGACAACTATTCGATTACTGTTACAATTGACAGATACGGGGCAGAATTTGCATTTGTTTTCACAACCATACGAGGTAAACAAAGGATAAACTGTTCCCGAGTATTTTGTTAGGTGCATATCACAATCAGACAGGAGGATTGTTTTGAAATCCTTAAAGCACAGTACGTAGTCTGCAATTCCATCCTTGATGTGTTGATCAGGGATCCTATACTTTTGGAAGCGGTAACTATCTATAAGAGGATAGTAACCAAAGAAGTGGGGCTTTTCTGGCAGGAATCGATCAAGAACAAGGCAGGCGTCTATTTGCGGATATGATGTTAGTGCAACCAAATACTTTTTTGCTTTTGGTATGGCGTCAATATTTTCACAGACGAATTTTTCAAGTAGGACGACATCAAATCCTTTGCTCCTTAATGCCGAGAAAAGAATATAAGGCAGATAGAGGAATGAACCGCGATTAAATTCTGGAGATGACGGGTCAATGATTACAAAATCATGCATAATACCTCCTGACAATAGCGACCGGTTTTGATATTACTGATAGTACTGTAACTAACATCATAATGCTTGGCAATTCTCTTCATTTTTAAGCCAGAATCAATCAGAGATTTAATCTCTTGAACATTTCCAAATCATAACTACGCCTCGTAAATCGCAGAATTTTCCAAATCTTCAGAAATCTCCACTGAATTGGCATTGAATTTATCTGCTAATACTTTCGCCATCACCTCACAAGAGGTTGGGCCCAGATCTTTTCCTGCGTATTTGATTTTAATAAATTCTTCGACAACTCTTTTGAAGCGAATAAACTCAATCCCTCTATCTTCGAAGACTTCCTTCTTTAACTCGACATAGAAGATATGTCGATGTTGGTTTCTCAGAAAAGCAACATCGTTGAAAGGACAATCAGGCCAATGGTGGCCTGCCTCAAAGCTTGTTCTGATAACGATAAAAGTCCTTCCCATGTTGTTACCTCCCTTGAATTCTGGACATAAATTCATCTTTGCATCCATTAATGTTTTTTGCAAAGACTCCTCTGACTGTGATTACTTCAGCAGGGCTGTTAATTTTCTTTACACCTCTCATTTCTTTGCACATATGACGGGCATTCATAACAAGTATCAGCCCTTTTGGTTTAAGGACTTCTTCTAGATCATCAGCGATCTGATGGACAAGCCGTTCTGCGACTTGGAGCTTTCCTGAATAATAATCAACAATCCTGTCGATTTTACTTAAGCCAATGATACATTCATCAGGAATATATGCGAAATCCCAGTTCCCGAAAAAACAGGCCATATGATGCTCGCAGAAACTAAAGAAGTAACCAGAATTTCTGATCATATCTTTGTAGGCAAGCCCATCATCCCGGTTTTTGAATACAGTCATCTTTGGTTTTCTTTTTGGATCATATCCACAGAACAATTCTTGATACATTTTGATCACCCGTTCAGGCGTATCTTTTAACCCAGGACGATCAGGATTGTCGCCAATAAACCTCAGTAAGTCTCTAACACATTCTCTGGCTTTGAATGCTTGGTATTCTTTCAACGTGAGTGTCGATGATTTCTTTGCCATTGATTAACTCCTATCTATATTATAGAGCGGTTTTGATTTCTTTGATTTTTTATTGTACGTCAATGATCTTGTGAATTTGGAGGTTGAAGATTGCTCCTCTTTCTTTTAGGATTGGTTCTTTCAACATCCATTTTGTTAATTCACCTTGAGGTCCTTCTCCAAACATAGGAGAGAAAGCAAATCTTGGAGTAAAGTTTTTTGCGTCTGTAAGATGCATGACAGTCGCCATAGCATCGTTGAAATCAGCATAATTCTTAATAACGAATTTGATGAAATCAGTATGGTCAAGAGCAGAGAAATTGTTAATTCTCATCTTGTCTCTCATCCCGGACGACGGACCTTTCCAATCAGCGACCCAACAATAGACAGGCCAATCACTTGGGATCTTGTATGATCCATTTGTCTCAATGGAGACTTGATGGTTTAGCTCAGATAATCTGACGACTAATTCTTTGAGTTCGATTGCTTTTCGTAATGGTTCACCACCGGTAATTGTGACATTTTTGTTCCCATAAAAAACAACATCGTTGATAATCTTCGTAATAGACATTTCCTTCCCGGTATTTTTTCCTTGAGCATACTCGGAATCGCAGAAACTGCATTTCAAGTTACACCCAGCTAAACGTATAAAAGTACAAATAGATCCTTGATGAGACCGGGTAATTTCTCCATTAATGCTTTCAAATATAGAATAGATTTTCATTCTGCCTTCCACTCTGCATAGGAGTTACTCGTTTCCCATAGACGGACTCTTTCCACATAAGAAGGAAATTTTTCCAACTCCAGATCAATCCATCTTACGATATCCTCAATCATTTCTTCTGCCGTTGGGTTATTCCAGATATCATTCAGATTCTTATGATCAAGCTTTTCTAAAACAGAATCATTAACAATCTTTTTCAAAAAACCAAAGTCCATTATCATTCCTATCTCTGAGCCCTTTTGACTTTTTGGTCCTGTCACCTCTACTTCAAGGATATACGAGTGACCATGAACATCCTTACATTTTCCTTCATGATTGGGAAGATGATGGGCTGCATGAAACTCGAATTTTCTACAGATTGATATCATTTGTTTTCTCCTTTTTGTAAGAAAGGGCCGGGAGGGGGATCGAACTGTGACCCCTCCCGGCTGGTAATCAACTACGTGGATACCGAGAAATTTGCCCGGCCAGTTGGTTACTATTTCGCCAAGTTCTTGTAGATCTTGATTCTTTTTTCGACGAAGTCGGCTGTGACCTTTGGATCCTTTTTCTGGAATTTTTCCGTAAAGACCTTTGTGATCTCGGCATCCGATGTCTTTTTGGCCAAGAGTTCTTTCATAAGGTCGATGGATGATACCGATTTTTCCTTCGGAATCTTTTCCTTCAACTCTTTTTTCTCCTTCGGCTCTTTTTTTGCTTTTTCATTCTTCTCTTTCTTCTCTTCGGCAACTACAGCTGGCGGAGGTAGGATAACGATCTTTTCGTAATAATCGGCAACTTCTGCAGGACCTGTCCAATTCCCGTCAGCATCGTCAGGAATCGCTTGGACGCTCCTGACGAACGCTCTCACAATCGCTTCTTTTGACTGACCCACCGTTGGGATCGCTTCCTTGAGAAACCCACTGTCATTGAGAACTTTTACCGCCGCTGCCAACTCTTTGAATTTGATTTGCTTAATCTCGATTAACATTTTCTTTTCTCCTTTCGTTTTTTGGTTGATTTCTTGATACCTTTACGCCTATTATATATTGGTTTTGATTTTTTTACAACATTTTTTGTTACCTTTTTTTAATTTTTTTCTTTTTCAACAGACCACTGTATTTCAAGAACTGGTTGACCAATTTCGAGAGACTGTAGAACTTTCACCTCCCTTCCAAATTGAAATCCTTCATGCCTATGGGCAATAATACTAACCCTCATCACGCCTATCTTCTTTTCGTCTGGAGTCTGGTTTAATCCAAACATGACATCCACATGAGCTAATTTTCTGATATCTTCTGACGTATTGTCTTGTTGTACGCTCTTTTGGGTGATTGACGCCCGATTGCTCTGTAATACTGTTGCTACAAGACAATGCCTTTCTCCAGCAAGTCCTTTTGCTCTTTTCCAGGCCCAGTCAATTTGACCCCTCTCAGACAGATTGTCATTCCCTTGTGGCGCCATAATATCGATCGAATCGATACAGATTATATCGGGAACAAATCCTTCTGTGTACCACAAGTCGTCAAGGTCTGAAATGACATCGTCAAACGTCGCTGTAAAGGACGGATACGCTTTACATCTGAAATTGTCTCCATAAAGCCTTTCAAAGTCCTTCGCCTTTTTGAGAACGATTTTCGGATCAATAGACTCTTTCTGATCCTTCCAGATTTTCCATATTGCCTGGCGATAATCTCCTTCGTTAGGATTGTCTTTGTCTCTTAACAGACAAGCCGTACATGGCTTGTACCCTTTTGTCTCTTTAAAGACAGGGAGAGAATCCCCCGGATCCTTTACTCCTTTGGAGCAAGTCCTTTCTGGACGTTTACAAGTATTGTCTTGGTTCCTCTCGCAATCAAAGACGGGCCAAGAAACTAATCCTGATTTAGCAGACATCGCTGTTATTCGTTTATGGATTCTCTTCGACATTTCTTTTTTACTCATCTCCAGGCTGAAGATTACAACCTTTAATCTACTTGAGAGACCCAAAACGGCGAACTCTTCCAACATGAAACTTTTGCCGCGTTTCATTGGCCCCATAAAAGCTATCAACCATTCTCTTTCAAGATTGCCTGATAGTTTTCCAAGCTCGTCAGGAAGGTTGAACATGAAATCATTTTCTTCGGAAAAGATTTTATAAATCTCAGATTTCTCGAACGGGTTGAACCAGGTGCCAAGTTCTTTTACAACCCTATTAAAATTTTTCACTTCCAATTCGGCCTGATCAATCCGACCTCTGAGAAGCTTGGCCTGAACTTTTTCCGATAAAATTGAAAGTGACCGCTCTCGAAAATAATCTCTTGTCTGGTCTAAAAGATATTCATGGTTAAAGTCAGATTTTGTTTCGTACGCTTCAGAAAGTTCACTGAGGAATTTTCCAATCAGAGTTGCTTCTGCTTCATTTAATGAATCCTTTGTTCCTTTATAGATATCTTGAATGTGTTTGCCTGGAGCTTTTTTATAATGTTTGAAATAATCTTGAATCCATCCAACCGTTGTCCTTGCATAGTCAATCTGAAAATATTGTTCTTTGATCATTTTCTGAATACTCGTACAAAATTCAGAATTTGTAATCATCCCAGTTACAATCTTTTTCTCGATTTTATTGTCAATCGAGTACCGTTGAATCTTTGCCATAGACTTTCCTTTCAATCAAAATCAGCATCGCCATAATCTTGAAGTGGCTCACTTTCTCTCGTTGCATGTTGGGCTGCAATGATTGCTAACGTCTTTTCTCTTGAACTATTTGGGTCTGTACAGAAATGACTTGAAATCTCCATATGGTCGCCTTCAAATAATTGCCTCCTTTCTTCTTCAGTCAACGCATCAGCTAATGCAATTCTTTCCCAGTGGGCTGGAAGCTTCTCTGTGAACATCTTTGGATTTAACAGATACGATGGTTGTGCCTTTCTCCAATTCTGTCCTTCTGCTTGTAAACAATCAAATAAATGATGTAATCGTTGAAGCGGATATCTTTCCATCATTCCCCATTGATACTTGCCATTCAACTTAATGAAGAATTCGTGGGCTCTTATGGAAAGTCTGCGGAATATATTCTCATCGTTGACAGGATCTAATTTCCTGCCACCAAATTCTTCCCAAAGTTCTTTTAGTTTCTTTGTTTCTTGTGGGTACTCGTCTTTGACCATTTTCGACCATTTTTGTTCAAGAACCTCTCTGGTGTTCAAACATTCCTCAAACCAGGAGGTGACATTATTCTTGATAAGATCTGGGTTGAATTTTTTAATGCGATCTTTTGTGTTAGGACCAAAACCAGTGAATTGGTTTAATCCGATAATTGTTCCTGATTTATCATGACCAGCTTGAATGAAATCTTTCCAAGTAATGAGCCAGTAGTAATTATCGATTGATTTTTTGATTTCTTCTTCTGAGTAACCTCTGCGAATAAGTAGATCCAAATCTATGAGAGCTTTTTTAAATGCCCCTGAATTTTCCTTGTGCTTTGTAAGAGGCTTACCTTTACTGTTCCAATAAAGGAAGATTCTTTTCGCCTGTTCTGTAAAATTTCTATAAGGGGATATTTTTATTGGTCGAAGGATCATATTACTTAACAAGTCTTCTCGTTCTGGTGACGAACCTTCAGGTTCGTCTGTTCCTTTAGGAACAGCATATTTAAATTCATTTATTACTGTTACTTTATTATTATATGTCCCCGTATTTCCACTGGTCTTGTCCCCGTATTCTACGGGGACTTGTTGATTGGCTGATTCATAGGGAAAATTTATCTCTTGGAGGTACTGAATCATACTTATCGAATTGATATAATAGTGATTTCTCGCTGGAAGCCCTTTCTTTTCTTTTAACAGGAAGCCTCGGTTCAGGAAATTTTTGATATACTGGGTTTGTAAGTCGATAGATATTCCTGTATCTTTGAATATTTTTTCTTGGGAAATGTAAAAATAATCGTCATCTGCGATTTTGTTTTCTTTGATTAGCCACATTCTATAATCAAAGAGGTAAGTGAACCAGACCGCCTCGGAAATTCCGAAAGCTTTGACCATTTGTTTACTTACTTGCCAGAAACCGCCACCAATGAAATTGGATAGATGTTTATTCTCCATTTCAAACCTCCTTAGATTTTACAATCAATAAAAAATCCGTTTTTGAACCAGCCCAAGGTCATCGAAGCTATTCACGCCAGTGCAAGCGTCGAAGCTCTTGGGGTCCAACCAAGGCCATCAAAAGATGATGACCTTGGGCTGGTTCAAAAACGGATCTATGTTTCACTTGCACTGGCTGTCCTTTCACCTCTTAGGAAGGATCTGTTGGCCCAGGTTTATTCCTTCCTCTATCTATAATAAAGAAACTCGTCGGGTGATTAAATTTATTTTTTATTTCCCCAGCAAAATTAATAGTTTATTTCCCAAAATACCAGAGCAGAAAACTTAAAAGAAGAAATACAATTATGAACTGCTGCCACTTTGGCAAGCTACCAGACGTGGCTTCATATTTTGTTAAACCACACACGACACACCTCGTTGGGTAAAATGGGATCAACAGTATCCAGAATCCAAAAGTCAACAGTACCATGAAAAACGTTGCTATTCCCACAGATCTTTTGTGTCCTGTTCTTCTACCACAGGTGCCACAATACTGAACCTTCATGTAAATTCTCCTTTCATTTTAATAGGTTTCTTATTTCTGAAACTTCCTCTGCTGACAGGTCTGCCGGGTCCCCTTCTGACAATTTAATCACTTCTGTTTCAAACAGTCCACTTAATTTATTTGCAGTTTTCTTTGCACCATCAACTGCGTCTGAGTCATACATTACAAAGACCTTTTTGATATCTTTTTGTTCCAATAGTAAAATCTGTTCTGGTGTAATGGATTTGGTCATTGAAGCAATAACTCCATCTCCACATCTCCATACATCAGTAATTCCTTCTACCAGAATTGCCGTTGTTTTGGCAGAATCAATATTGTAAAGGCAACTGTTCGCAGATACGATTGACATTTCCAGTGGGCATTTGATGTATGGTGCCAATGATCTTTTCCTAATTACGTCGGCAGCAATCCAGGACACCGCCTTTCCGTCAATAAAGATCGGAGCTATGATTTTAAATCTATAGGCTCCTGTGTTATAGGTGAATTTTAAACCATATTTTTTGGTGAGAAGGTCAGGATCAAAATTTCTTGAGAGTAGATATTGCCTATGAGGTTCTGGTATTGTTTCTTGAAAAGGGGTAGGATACACCAAAGTCTCCCGATTACTCCTTACAGAATTGGCTGAGTCTGTATTTATTTCTCCAAAGAGAGCAAGACTACTTTCCATCAAATAATCTCTAATGATGGTCTCAGATTTGTGGAAGGATATGTCTTTGATTTCTTTGATTAACCTAACTATGCTGCCCTTTGATTGGCAAACCCAGCAGTGAAACAAATTACTTTTGAGATTGATGCCACAGTGATTTGAAGAATCGTGACAAAATGGGCAGGTTATATTGATCCAGCCCGAGGTCACGTTCTTGCCCGACTCCGTGTATTCGATGTCAAGGCCGTTTAGAAGGGCTTTGGTGTCAATTAGGTCGAGATTATCCATCACATACATCCATTTTCAATGTAGACTTTTATTCTTTCAATTGTGTGTTGGGCCAAATAGTGATAGGGGTCAAGGAAATCAATGATTGTAAAGTTCTTCTTCTCATCAGTTGTCCTGAGCCCACGCCCGATTGCTTGGAGCGTTGAGATGTCCGATTTTCCTCCAGATGCCCATATAACACAGTCGAGTGATGGGATATTTATTCCTTCACGCCACACACTGGTGGAAATTACACACTTTATCTCTTTTGATTTTAACTCCTTTTTGATTTTTTCACGAGTTTCTGATTCTGTTGGCCCTTGAACAAGAGCTATATCAAGATTATAAATATCCTTTCCCATCTTTTGGATGATTTGTCCTTGTTCATTTACAACATCGATAATCATGATGAGAACCGATTCTCCTTTTGATACACGATCAGCAGCTTCTCTAACAATCAAGCGATTTCTTGCTTTGTTGAGAATGATGCCATGTTTGTAAAGATCTTGATACCGAGGATGACTGCTTATTGTTGAATTTGTTGGAACTGGTATCAGCTTGACTTTTGGGATGGCGAGCAAGCCTTTTTCAATTCCTTCCTGTACAGATAGTTGGCCAATGATAGGGCCAAGAAATCCTTCGCAGACAAGTGTTTCTCTCTTTTTTGTGACAGGTGTTGCTGTCAAGCCAATCCTGATTGGTGCCAAACACCTTTCAAAGATGCAACTGTATGAGCCTTTCTGGTTGCCAGAGTGGTGAGCCTCATCTATAATGAGGACATCAGTTTCCATTAGAAGATTCAAAAAACTTTTGTAATTGTCGTTTGGACTACATATTGACATAGCTGTTTGTGACATTACGACATTGATTCTGTTTGGATTGTAAATGCCTGCTCCGATGATTCCCACAGACTTTTCACCGAACCACTTGGTGAATTCTTCAATCGTTTGTTTGAAAAGTGCATCAGTATGGACAACTATCACAGATATTGATTGCTGGAATTGTGAAATTATTGAACCTGCCAGTACTGTCTTCCCAATTCCTGGTGGTCCAACTATCAGTCCTCTTTTGAACTCGTTTGCCTTATTGATTAAGACCAACTGGTCTTCCCTGAGATCAATTCCTGGCAGGTTTGGTGCCGTCGGTGGCGAAAACAGGAAAGGTTCTGGTGTATCAACCTTTATTCCATTGATTTGGCAATATTTCCACACACGAAGATACAAACCTGCCAGGAAGGTGCCTTTCCTTTGATCGCAGAGGAATGCAGTTCCTTCTTTTTTTACCTTGCGAAATGGCCCCTGCTTCCAAAATTCAGTTGGATACTCCAGGCAGGATTTTATTTTCTGTATTTCTTCTTTTGGAATCACTTGGCAGTAAATAGGATCAATAAATTTTATAATCATATTTTTTCCTTGTTAAAGGATTTTAACATACTCTTCAAGTTCAGAAATGACTTTATTTACATATTTTTTGTCTTTCCACTGTCGCTGGAGCATCAAAGCAATCTTGTTTTTGCTAATTTTTTTGAGTTTTTCTGTGAAGATTAAATCAACGATTTCTGTTGGGGTGTTAAGGACCATTTGTATCACTTGTTTTGCTTCATCTGATAGACTTTGGAATTTTTTCTTTTTTTCTTCTGTTTTTTCTTTTTCAAGAAGGATATCTAAGGGGTTTTTTATTGTTGCGATTTCCTCACAAACATCGGGGTCATCGTATGGTACAAATCCTTTCAATACACTGTAAGCGCAAATGATGTCATTTGTGTTGATCCCTTTATTCATAAGATTTTACTCCTTTCGTGTAGTTGAGTTGCTTCAACGAATTTCCAGAGTAGTATTCCTTGTCTGCAATTCTTGCATTCTGGAGAGAATTCATATTCTCCGAATACCTTTTTTTGGCAGGAGATACATGCGTAAATGTGTTTCCACTGTTCATTTTTGTTGCACCAGAAATTGTGATACATAACAAAATCGGGGCATGACGGGTCTGTTAATTTGACTTCTTTGTCAGCGGGAGTACATTTCCTTGTGCCTGCTGTTGTTCTTCTGGTCTGTTTTTCTGATTCGTTTTCTTCATCTTCGTCTTGAAATCCAAATCTTTTCGCCTCTCGCCAGTAAATACAATATTTGCAAGGCATTTCTGGGATATTGCCAAATTTAACTCGAACTATTTTTATGCCTGTAGGTTTAAATCGAGTTATTGTTGCCACTTTTCTTTCGCTCCTTTCTGATGAGATCTTTTGCTTTCTTCTCGAGAATTTCAGATACGAGTGTTGTGGTGAAAATGTTTCTTTTGATTGCTTCTTTTCTTAGTGCTTCTTGTGCTTCAAGGCTAATGTAACTTCCTTGAACTACTTTAGGTGTTGTTCTTGACATTTTATTGGTCTCCTTTTTTGTCGTTTTGTGTTTTCCTTAACACAAGTATTGGTAGATTAATCCAGCAAGAATCAGCCCTGCTATCACTCCGTATGTAAACCATGCCATGGCTTTTATGATTATCATTTTGACCTCCTTGTTTATTTATTATAGACGATTTTTGAATTTTTTAAAAGGTTTTTTAAAAGGTTTTTATTCAAGACCCAGCCTTAGAGCTATCAGTCTACACTCTATACAAGGATCATGCTTACCAGCCAAACGCTCTTTCCAGTGAAATGTACGATTTGCCTTGAATTCTCTGAGAAGACAGCCATCAGTTGTTTCCCTGATGTGTTTCAGTTGAGCTTTGCTCAGCTTGCTTTTCCATCCTTTTTTCTTTTTCATTTTGAT
>Ga0180007_10002104_pt1 | contig 24506 bp, 11 predicted proteins | sample MM_PC_MetaG_FD_121122 | JGI IMG/M metagenome (GOLD analysis project Ga0180007, IMG submission 121122) | Groundwater microbial communities from the Aspo Hard Rock Laboratory (HRL) deep subsurface site, Sweden - MM_PC_MetaG | ecosystem: Environmental > Aquatic > Deep subsurface > Groundwater... | reverse complement strand
TTTTGTAAGATATGATTGGAGTCATGGTTGAGACATTGGTAATGTAAAGTATTACCCAATTCTCTCACCTGGCTCCATTCCTTTGCAAGTCTTAGGTGGGTAATATCTTCCCGATGAGTACATACATCTGGTTGCCAATTTGGGTAGAATTGTGTATAGTGGTAGAGGAGAAGGCTCGTGGTAACTGTCCTATAATATAGATTTCTGCATCTAGATCTGATATAATAATGTTCGAAGAATTAATTTTATTGTAGCCCGATTATGGTGCTAGGTGGCGATGTAGCTGAAAGAACTCAAAAACAGCGTCTAATTGCTGCAGAACTTGATGCTGCGCTGAAAAGAAAAGTAGAAGTACAAGATGAAATTCGGCAGATACTTGACAGCACAGTACTTTTTGAAATTCACCACCGATTAAGAACGCTGGCTCAAGTACCATTCACAGAACCAAGACGCATAGAAGATCTCCCTTTTCAGGTGGCATCCAGACCAAGAAATGGTCCATTTGGTCTAACCATAAGTCTTCCCTCATTTTCTGAGAATACTTCTACTCCACTTCCAGATGGAAGTAGAGTAGTTCATACTTCAATTACACGATATTTGCTAGAGAGTTCAATCCATCCGATTAGATCCCGAAGTCAAGGAGGAGGAGGTCCTGAACAGCTGCATTATTCTATAAGACAAGTATACCTTGTCCCAACAGATGGGAGAGAGCAAAGGGCTGAAGCATGGGAGTATTATTATACGCAGGACCAAGCTGGCAAACCCAATTTTTATTCATTCAAATTACAAGCATTCCTTGATGATTCCGGAAGCCCTCAAATCGCATATATGGACTTCAGTGATGGAGCAGGCCCCGTCCCAGTTATGAAACCTGATTTCCCTAGAAGACATGAAGGGCCGTTCAGCCAACAGGCTGGAATTTCTGAACAGATACACGCTAATCTTATGGTTTCAGTCCAAGAACACATTTTACTCCTTGATCAGATTGCACCGAATAAACTATTAGAGAATATGGGGCAAGGGAGAGGAGAAGCTATGACTACATTTCTACTTCTTAGAGAAACATTTTCTTTACTACAACAAAGTACCGTCGTTCTTTTATCAGAAACCTCAGGCGTGCGTCCGAGATTACTTCCAGGGACACTTGCACTAAGCCTCAATCTAGCAAACTATATTTCTGATAGAAACGCTTTGACCTTTCCTCACGTTAATAACTTTCCAAGAAGAATTGCTCTCATAAAAGAATATGCTCAAGAGACTGAAGAGTACCAGTTATATATCGTGGAAGATTTTAGAAGTCCGGAAGGCACAGTATATAAGATAATGTTTGTACCTACTCGACTAAACACTGCTAGGAGCGAAGCTGTAAATACAACAGAATTTCAGAACATGGTGGCTCTAGAGTTGAGGGTCGTTTACAGGGTGACAGATGATGGACAGGAGTTTTTCGAAGTACGTCACCAAGGAATTAATGACCGTGCAAGAGCAATTCGAACTAGCTCGCCTGCCTATCCAATCGTAGAAACATTGTGTCAAGAACTGGGTAATTTAGTTCAATGGCCTAGTGTTGATTTGACCCATATTACTCGACCGGCTTTCTGGTTCCCAGTTCCAGCTGATCAAATGATAACATTGGGGCTAGATGCAGAGGTTGAAGAACTAATAGCGCACGAATTTCAAAATGTTAGGAGGCTAGTGGGAATGTATGAATTTCTTACAGGAGATAATCAGCGAAGAGCCGCAGTACTCCAACAAATGGCATTTGTCATCGTCAGACTTATTGACAGATATTCAAATGGACCTGAAACATTTTTAAATGATTTCCCTGAGCTACAAGAGATGGATATACCACAACAAGCTTTTGATCTGGCAATCCAAATGTTAACTTAAAATTATTTAAATTATCTAACATGAGCATAGCCGAAGCACAACCGATAAACCTTGGAGAAACACAACCAGCTTGGCTACGAAGATTAAGTCGAGAAAGAGCTACTCAGCCTCGTGTTGAGATACCAGCTCTAAATCGAGCTATCGAAATCGTCAGAGCTCAGGTTAATCCTGAACTGGCAAGAAGAATGAGGAGTGTTGCCGAAAAAGTAGGCTTTGGTAGAAGGCAAGAAGCTTTGGCTGTATCGGACGTCCCTTCTTTGCGAGCAGAGTCAGAAAAACCAAATGTCCTAAGACGATTAAAAGGAAAACTGGATAGTGCTTATGTTACAGTTACAACAGAAATCACACAACGTAGAATTGACAAGAAGCTTATAAGGATGAGTAAAACTGGTGAGGTGGATCCTGCATTCGCTAAGGATCTTACTCTCATAGTAGCTACTATCAGAAAAGCATTAAAAGATGCAGATCCCGTTATACAGGGATATAGGAACATGATCCAAGATGTTGCTGAAGCTTGGCTGGATCGGTTCGATAGGCCTGTACTCGAATTTATGTTCGGAGATGAGGTAAACCGACTCAGGGAAATTGCTACAACAGGAGACTTAGATTGCGAGCAAGCACTAGGAGCCAGAGCTGCTTTACAGGAATTGTATGCAACAGCTCTTCAGGCACTGCAAGAAGCTGGCGCTGTTCGTCCAGGAGAACAAGTAAATCTTGAACTTTTACGCTCGGCCGCACTTATGTCCTTGCTTGATATAGCTGTATACAAGCTCGAACAATTAAAAGAGCTTTCTGATGAACAGATAGCACGTTATGCTACTGTCCTAGAGTATGTTGCAGCAAACCAAGATCTGGCCGCTCTACAGGGACTGGTCAAGGCCCCAACTCTACTGGACAAAGGATCTGCTGGCTTTTTGGCTCAAATGAAAAAACTCGAAGCAATTGTACTAGAAGCCAGAGGAATCGCAACTGACCAAGTGAGAAGAAGACCAGTTAGAACACAAGTCCCCGGCACAGGAAGACAAGCACCTCAGGCTCAGCACAGAGCTCCACAACCTCCCCCTGATCAAGGAAGTGGACCTGAGCGACATAGAGGTAGGCGACGTAGACAAGCGGAAGCAGTCGATCCTGATAGCGGCAGAAGGATTGATGAAATGGAAGATGCTGATATACCATTTGATCCTGATATTCATGAACCATTGACTCCCAGGGATAGGTTGCAAATAATAAATCCTAAAGAAGCAGGAAGAAGCTTAGATCAAGAGATTCAGGTAACAGGAACTCTGTTACGATCTCAAGGTATAAGAGTTGACATTGAGATCAGAAATTATAATACAAGCATTAGCAGAGCTAAGAAAATTGGAGAGGGACTACCGGAAAACGATCCCCGGGTTGACGCATTCAATCAATATTTTGCTGCTTTAAGAACTCGAGCCAATCTTGCAAACGGCCTTCTTGTTTTCCGATGGCAATATGGAAGACAAGCTCCTGATGGGTGGGTTGAATATCCAATCGTAAGAACTTACTTCGGACAAGATGCTGATAGACTTGGTACCTTCTACACTACTCAGGAATCTGATATTTTGTATATTCTAATACATCGAAGCGCCTTGCTTAGGCCGAGATTGATCAGATTCTGGGAACAACATCTCACATCAGTACTTGAAGGAAACTTACATGAAGCAACTGGGCATATTATGAACATGTTACTTTACCGTTCTCCTTCAGCAAGAGCAGAAAGTTTAAGAACTATGCAGGGAGGAAGACCCAGTACAAGAATGCATCTTTCCTTCCCGTCTGAAGCTATTAAATGGTTTTCTGGGACTACAGGACCAGAGGAAATTGCCGGATTAACATTTAATACTTTGATCGTTGGATCTATAATAGCTCGAGCACATAGTGCAGATCTAGACTTTTTTGGGTTCGAAAGTGGAGAGATTTTTCTATCATATTTTCTTAACAGGCTACTATCTACAGGAACAGGGGGATGGTTAAACTTTGCTTTTATAGATGAACCTGCTAGATTTCTTAGGAATACAGCTAACTACCAAACAGTTGACGGACATAGTGCTCTGATTTTACAACATTCAGCTGGGGGTGACCTTGAATATACTGGAATTGATGCGAATGGGCATATCAGATCCACTGGCCGACCAGTCGTAAATCGTGGAGCATTCCATCAAGAACAAGTGAACCTTCCTCTTTCATTTGACCGTGCTATCACATGGCTCGAAAGCCTTGATATTGGCCTTACCAGTGCTACTTTTGGACACCTAAAATTCATCACAGAAACATTACTTGGTCAGTTTAGATTACGTGCTAAACCAGTTGGCTCATTTGCTAAGATGGTCGAAGGGAGACCTATTTATCGAGGGTGGTTCGAATACTTTCTTCAGGTAGCTGCAGAGCCCTTAAAGAAGAAATCTTTACGTAACTTTGTTCTTGGACTTGTAATAGCTGGTGGATTAAGTGTAGAAAGAATACAGAGAACCCTGCTCATGGGACCAAGAGAAGCTCAGGCGTGGAGAGACCTTATAAGAATAATAACCTTCCGCCCCATTTTAGCAGCTGGTTTACTTTGGAGAAGCGCTCAATTAGTCTTTAGAGGTCTAAGAGGCATAGATATAAGTGAAGAAGCCGCAAAGAAATTACAAGAATCTTGGGTAGCTGTTCAAGAGAGAATAGCCACTGGTGCTCCCGAACTCCTAAAAGAGTATATTCAACATGGTACTCTCATGGGCTTTGAGACACCACCCACTGTACATAAAATAGTTGAGCAGGTCATACAGCAAACTACTGGGGTTTCCGGAATAGAGCAAATAAATGTTGTTCTTGAAGAAGGCTTTGAAGAAGTAAGGGCTTACTTCTGGTACGATCCAACAACACAGCAATGTAATTATGCTGCAGCGAAGGAAGTAGCAGATTACTCAACACAAGGATGTACGTATGTTGCCGATGTTTTCAAGAAGGCTATAGAACTAGTTAATGCAGCACAGGGAAAATAATACGTTTTTATTTCTAAGCTTCTATCGTGTAATCATCTATGTGAATTGGACTGACTCCCCCAGTACTAAGAAACGAATGTCCTTTGATAGAAATATTCAGATGCTATGCTCCAAGGAATCCTGCGACAGAACCTACTACCGGTATCTTTGATACAAGACCTCTCAATCCACTTGCATCAGCTCCGCCACCCATACCTTGAACAGTCAACATCTGCTCCAGCTGCTTCTTAACATTTGGTATCATCATAAGTATACCTACAGCTATGATGTTTCCGACGAACTGAACTGAGCTTACGGTATGCGTCAGCATTTCCGGTGCATGATTAAATACAACCAAATCCTGTTTAAACCACCATGGAGCCATATATTGATTCGAAAAGAAAGCAGCTAAGAACATCAAAAGAAATGATACAGGAAAACAGAGAGAATCCGCAAGACCGCCGCGCAACCAATCGACAAATGGCTTTGATCCAGAAAGCGGAATACCCAGAAACTGAACTGGTGCCGCAATCGTACGTATCACTAACTCAGCAAATGCCTGCACTAGCATGAAAAATATTCTCAAGGAAAGAATCGTTAGATAAATATTCAAAATAGCCTCAAGTAAAGCATCGGGAGCTTCGCCAAAGAATTCAAGAGCTTCCGTCCCTCCATCAATGATCGGGTAGCCAGTAGGGACTCTTATGATGCTCGATATGTTGCAGTTTGGTCTGCACGCTCCCCAATTGCTGAAGTCTGTCATCCCCGACATTAGTCTAAAAATGTTCATAGTTTTCCAGTTTTCCCCTGTTGTCGGATCTCCACTGTTATACTCATCCAAGGCCCCATCCCAGTCCAATGGGTACTTAATATTATTAGGTCCTGAATAAATAACATGAGTTAAAAGTCCTTGTGGAATAAACTCTTCATTAACAAATAGCCCCCTTGAAACCAAGAAACGCGAAACGAGATTTCCTGTATCTATCATAAGCCCAGCTATAGCGTAGCTGAAAATTATCAACAAAATTGCCATTATTATCCTCGGCAGGGCCGATATCAAGGTTACATATCCTTGACCAGACTGTACCCGCAATAAAATCATTATCGCAATTACCATTCCGATTATCAGCATGAAAGTCAAAGCTATATCCCGAACCTTTCTCCATATAAGTAAGACCGGCTGCAAAGTTGTGTAGCCAGTAGCTTGAGCATAAGCAGGAGAAACTATTTTTGCTTCTTCAAGTGTGTTGGCAAGAAATCGGACTCCACTGACCTGATCTGTATTCGTAAAAATTGCCGAATCAAAATTTGTTATAGCAGCTATGACCCCTCCTTTAGTCTCATATTCACCGGTTGTTTCGTTATATGAACGGAAACCCTCAAATTGTTTGTTGACCCACTGTAGGAAGTAGTCATGATTTCCCTTTTCCTTCGATGGATCTGTATAAAGACACGCTCCACTATATCTTTCAAGGTTAGTACATTGTCCTTCTTCAGCTCCCAGAACCAAGCCTGTCCCTAATATAACCGATATCATTGTTGTCACAAAACCATATCTGGTAAGTTTTAAAAGCTTTGGGAGTTTCTTATTTATCGGGTTCCTTACCTTGTCCATAAAGCAAAGAATTTTGACGTATATAAGCCGTATTTTGAGGAATACGAGTTCTAATAATTTCATAGACTTATTTTTTATGGTATTATATACTTTGAGAATATAGCATATAGAGAACATTAGCACAATACTTTCAAATTACTGCACTTAAACAATAGTAAACAAGATGGCAAATCAACTGACGCCTGCAGACATACAAAAACTATACGGTGGACAAAGAGCTAATGCACTGATAAGAAATTATGATCTTTATACAGCTGTTAACGCTAGAACGAACGCTGCCAATATCTTAGCCAGACCCCTGGGATTCGCCGATTGGCAGGAATTTTACAGAGACGTTCCATTCGCACAAAGATTGCTTGACTCACTTAGAGCTTCGGGGGCTATCTCAAGAGAGGATTACCTTGCTACTATGGGAGCCGTAGGAACCTCAACTATCGCTTCTCCAACTAGACTTCCAACATTACCCAGCAGACTAAACTTACAACAACCGCCTCCGCTCTTGCTACCTGCAGGACGTGCTCAAAGAGCTGTTCAAGCAGTCCAAGTCAAAGTATCACCGCAAGAAAGAAGGCTAGAACAAGAACGCAAATTGCAACAGAGAATCCAGGACATATATGCAGAAGCTAAAGCTAGACCATTAACAGCGCAACTAGGAACATCGTCCGAGCTTCAGAGGCAAATAACACAACAACGTGCAGAGATGGCCTATCAAGCCCGGCTAGATAGAATCCTGAGAGGTCCGAAGCAACCCAATGTACTTGCTTCTGAAAACAAGTTGCCCGCTTTACCGACTAGAAGGGTCGAGGCCAGATACAATGCTGCAGGCAGGATGCCCTCGAGACTTCTGGCGACATTGAACGGGCCTACATCCGACGCACTAGAATCTTCTCCCATATTTGATGAATTTGGAAATCCAAGAGTAGATGTGTTAGCGCTAGCCAGAAGATCAATTGCTCTGCCCCCAGGTATCAAAAGCGGAACTCCTCAGGCAGATCAGTATCGGAAAGATCAGTTAGAAGCACACGCTCAGGTTCAAGTAAGTCAAAGGTTGAGACAAGACGAGATAAGAAATACACTAACAAAGCATCGTCTTGCTGGTGATATGAGCCAAGGGATTACAGCAATGCTGAATAGTCTCGGAGCTAAGCCACCAGCAGCTGTTATTACTCAACTTACTGAGGAACTAGCCGGTATTGCCGCTCCAGCGATATCAGCAGTTGCAAGCCGTCTTGAGAATGATACAACCCCATTGCATAAGACTCAAAAGCAAGTTCATGATTTCGCCCAAGTATTTGATAGAGACGTCGCCTTACAGAAACAGATGGACACCGCTGTTAGAAAGATTGTCTCAGCCCAGCTGGCAATAAAAGATCCTGCCATCATAGATCACACTACAAGACAGATAGTTAAGGCTGCCGGAACAATCATCTCTGAAACTGGAGGAGAAGCCGTACCTTCTCGCGTAGTTGTTCACTGGAAAGTTGACCCAACCGGGCACGGAATAACTGAAGAAGTTAGAATTATTGATATAGGAAGAAAGGGACAGGTTAATATCACAAGTGGCGAAAATTTGCTTACACAGCACCCAAACGTTCCAATAGGAACAGGCGGACTTTCACCCACCAGACAAAGCGCGATACAACATGCCTATAGTGAGGCTCATTCTAGAGAATTAAAAACAGATCTTTATAATCAGGCAACTCAGCTATATGCAGATGCAAAGAAAATACATAGTCCAGTTGAAAGATACCGAAGACTTCGAGATGCAAGACAAGCACTTATGAAATGGCAAGCAGATGTAGATCCAAATGATCAGCTCATGGATCAACTTGCAGGCAGAGATCCTGATACCTACGGACAATTTAGAAAGGAGTATGATGAAAGAATTAGAGCTAGCCAGCACAGAGCAGGTCAGCAGTTTGGGCAGATGTACGCATATGACTTCCAAAGAAGAGTCGATGAATTCACTCAAAATCCGTTTTCAGTTATTAAGTATCCATTTGAATCGATTTACAGCAATTTCATTCCTAGGGGTCTTCGTGAGAGATTCAAGGCGTACGCAGACAGAATAAGCGGGCAAGAGGCCCAACTGAAAACATTACCATGGTTGAACTCTGAAATGTATACACGCGGCATGATGCTTCATTGGCTGAGCGAGCTAACTGGCTGGGTTGATGTAGCTCCAAACGGGAAACTTACACTTGGACCCGTCAAATGGATGAATCATGGCTATAGGAATATGCTGTACAAGTGGAGTCTTTCAAATCAGGGAAGATCTTTATTAGACTTTGAAAAGAATTTTATAGACAATTTGACTGGAAGAGGAACGGGCAGTGGACTCTCTCTTGGTCAAGCACATAAAGCACTCAATCTGGATTTCAAAAAGAACTTTAAAGCTAAAAGGGCTAGAGCAGTGAAGCGGTATATAAATGGAGAGATCGGCATCATAGGGGCTTTGATAAGTGCAACAATCGGCTCGGCTATAAGCGCAGGAGTAGGATGGGTATTAAATAAAACTGGACTTGTCCGAGCAGTAAACGAGATCGGAGCTGCTTTTGGCCATATCAGAGATGCATATACTATGGGCGGAGGGATAGCCTCCCCTGCTTATGCTATGCGTGCGCAAATGGAGTGGGCAGGAGGAATGGGAGTTGTTCCAAATAAGCTAAGAGGGGCCATGATGAAGGGATTATCTGGCTTTGGAAGGTATGTAATGCAGCCACTAAGGACAACATTTACAGCGGGAAGTATCGTTGCTGGAAATGTTCTCAAAGGAGCTGGTATATACCTTTTAGGGACAGCGCTGCTGGGAGCAAATCCAGTAACAGCTGCAATGCTCGGAGGAGGTTACGCTGGTTATAAAATTGTTGATGGCTTTCTATCAAATAGATTTCTAAACTCAAAATACTTAGGAAATGTAAAGGGTTATGGAAACTTCTGGAGAGGCGCCCATATGGGTGAGGATCGGGCCTATCGAATTGCTCAAAGGTTAGCCAAAAGCGACTTGCTACATACCGTTTGGGATAAAATTGTTACAAGACTCAGCATCCCTTTTCTGGCAAAGTTTCCCTTTGGGTACCATAAAACCTGGGCTAGACTTGTACAAGCATATAATACTTCCTGGTTAGATTTCGACAAACTTAACATTCCAAGAGGATACAAAACATTCTCCGCTATTTTTAGGAACATACCAGTTGACGGAATCATGTTTAGCCTGTTTTTGAGCGGTCTAGGAGTTCCATTGCCACTTGCTTTAGCTCCAGTGGGTATAGACTTGGGGATAAAGGCATGGCAAGGTCTAAGAGCTGCAGCTCCAGATACTTGGTTCTCACGTTTGTTGTTTAGACCATTTGCCCCAATCAGTGCTGTTTTTGATATAGGAGTTGGAATGATGACTCTAGCCGAAAGTGGGGGAATAATTGGGTTATGGGATAAACTTACGCAGGAGGGGTTTACCCTTGGAAATATCGGCCGGATTTTCGGAGTCTTGAGTCCTTATATTGGCATTGGAAGTCTTGCCGCCCTGTTAGCTGGTGGTTTTACCTTACCAGTATTAATCGTCACTCTAGTAACTGGAACTGGACTGATAATTATTGATCAAATTTTGAGAGCAGCAACAGGAATTGGTATATGGGAGAATGTCATGTCTTGGGCTAAAAAAACTTTCCCTAAACTGTTCGAGAACCTAGGGGAAAGCATTGCTGGAATTGGTTCAGGAATAATTGGATTAATTGGTTTGTTTCAATCACTTTTAAAAGGCGATGTCATGGGTGTCGCTATATCTTTAGCATTTCTAATTTTGGGTGGAAGTCTTCTTATAGAGAATAATTCTTTCACAGAACTATCAGGCTCCTATGAAACCCCAGCCCAAGGCGGCGCCGAAGATATCGTCATAGATCCAGAAAGTATCTATATATCTGACATCTCAAAACAGTACGAAGACCAGCCGTCAGAAACTCAAGTCAGCTATGAATATGAATACCGGATAAACAGTTTCAGTGATAATGACATTTCATCGATTACGATAAGCGAGAATGACAAGTTTAATGGTGTACCATCAGGAGCAGTAGCAAGCGTATCACCAGCTGATACTTTCATACTAAACAATAATAATCTAAGTGTAACTGAACAGCACTCGTCGGACGGGCGAATAAGAAGGGAGTTCACTATCACACTCAATGATACTCTAAAAAACTTACTTCCGTCAGAAGACGATAAACTGTGCAATATACTAACTATTTCAATAGACGAGATAATAGGTAAAGACGGAAACAGTATCACAAATGATGAAGAGCCAATTATAAGGGAAGTATGTATAAATGGAGATGGGGAATTGTCTGGAGAACTGAAGTATCTTCCCGTAAAGCCGAGCGATGGAGCAATTATTACTTCCTGTCATAGGATGAGAAAGGATCCTTTTTGTGTAATAAGCTGTAATGAACAATTCCCTCCAGGGCCATCAAGAAACACCTGTATAGCTGACTGTGATGAATCTTTGCACGCAGGTATTGATATTGCAGCACCACAAGAAACAAATATTTATGCTGTAGGAGATGGAATTGTTGATGAGGTCAAGAATCTAGGCGACGATGGACTTGGCCTGTATATTAGTATTGATCATGGAAATAATAAGTGGTCATTTTACGGACATCTTTTGTCAGTGAATGTAACAAAAGGAAAACAAGTCTCTGGAAATCAGGTAATCGGTAAAATGGACTCAACGGGTTATTCTACCGCTAGTCATATACATTTCGCTTTAAGCAGAAACTCTACACTGTCGCGTCCATACAATCCTTGTAATGAAGAACTATTAAAACTTTGTACAAGTTACACATATCTACCTGAAATGGAACATTGCACCAAAGATTGATGAACAGAGCCCAAGCAAAAATTACATTTATAGTGATGATAGTTGTGATACTCCTCGGAGTAATCGGCTTTGCCGCATTTATGACTTTTCGAGGTGATAAAACAACTCCATCAAGTTCGATTACCCCAATATTTGGGACACTGCCGTCTCCAGTAAGTGCAAACTACGAGAATTCGATCAAGCTTGATTACTCCGATTTTAATCTGGAAACTATCGAACCAATAAACAAAGTATATCAAGCAGATGAATACAATCCCCATTTCCCCAGGCAAGAACTTGCTTTGAAAGTAGCTGAAAAGCTTGGACTGAAGGCTAAAACTCCTGATACAGGCATCACGCTATATAGTCATATCGACAAACAGGAATATATCAAACTGGATATTAATTCCAATACTATCACCGTTCAGCTGGACCAAGCATTTGCTTCATCCAGTAAGTATCTTCTGAAAGAAGATAAAGCAGTAGTAGTTGCAAAATCAAAGCTTGAAAACCTTGGCTTATGGCCGTACACCGATGACTATGAAGTTTCTTTTCAGTATTTTTACATCATTGGAATGAATTACTATCCGACAGATAACAATAAAAACGCATCTCTTTTAGAAGTAGATTTCTCATCTGTTATAGAAAAGTCAGCTTTGAAATCTTCTGATTCCAAATCCGGAGAAATCAGTGTTCTCATAAATCTAAACGATGAGGTAACGAAAGTATTCTATGCATACCGACCAGTTGATTTGAGTAGATTCGGCACATATCCCACAATTACACCTGAAGAAGCAATATCAAAAGTCACTCAAAAAAAAGCGGAGCTGGTCATACCTTTTGAAGGGGAGATTCCAAGTATCATCACTATTGAAAAGTTTGAAATCGTTTACAGAATTCAGTATGACGGTCAAAAATATCTTCAGCCGGTCTACCTTATCGAAGGAACTGATAATAACAAGCAGACTGTAACGCTTTTAGTTTCTGCTGTTTCAGATGAATACCTTACACCGTAGTAAGTTGTCCGTAATTCCGTTATCCGCTTGCCTATCTCTGGCAGGTAACCCGTTGTCCTCGATATTCAAACAATAATCCACTTAATACACCTAATCACACCTGCTGGTTCAGTTGGTTTTAGAAGTGATAATTTCCCCTATATACTATTCTTCTAAGTTGTCAAAATTGAGGAAGAAGCACAGCTCCAGCTCTAAACCAGCTTCCGATATGCTAAAGCCTTATTAATTCCCGCGACAGATAGATAATCAGGGAAGTAAGAAAAAACCCCCTCGCATCTGCTTGGGGGTTGGTTCGCGTACCGAAGCCATTTTTTGACAAGCGCGCAAACCTTGGGGCTAGAATCCCTTCACATTTTCTGCTCAAATTTGGAGTATTTGTTGCCGCCCGTCTTAGTTCTCACAAATGAATATTACCACAGCAATGAGTAGCTTACAAAATAATGGTTCCAGTAGATTAACCTCTAAGGGAGAAGGGGATTAAAAATTCTGAGTAAAATTTATTAACTAAATCAGTCAAGATACTATTGTATCAACTTTGCTTGAAGTCTGGTTGCAGAGTTTAACTCTACAACCAGGCAGTCATTGCTTACAATATATAACATAGGGTGAGAATGTATTGCCTTGATCTTCTTTTTAAAAAATAAGCAAAATAGATCATTTTTTGCACGACCAAAAAATGATCCAAAAAAGTCGCCGGGGTTTTCACAAGTTTTTTGAAATATTTGTTTCCAAATCGGTTGCTTTGAAACGTGAAAACCCCGGACCCCAAGTGCCTAAGATCAATCGCTTTTTATCAGCATATATGAATTGCGTGCATGTGGGGTTTGGGGTGGGACAACTCCCTGTGTGTGATATCTGTAATTGGATTGTATACTGTCGGAATTTGTCTCACCCCAAAGGTTTTTTGCATACTTTTTTTACTGAAAAAAAGTATGTGTTTTCCTACTTGTCGACAGGTAGGGGTTCTTTACAAAAGAATTTCTTATTTGCATAAACTCCATTATCCGAACTGGAATAGTCTGGAAATGTAGAAACCCACGCCCCTTCGCTCTGCTCAGTGGTGCGGCACTAATTCAAATCTCAAGCTTCGCTTGACCTGAATCCTGATTTTGTTGATATTTCACATACTTTATTATCTGTTCTTCATCCAACCCTATTGTACTTACAAAGTACCCACATGACCTTAAGCATTCATACCCACCCCTTCACTTCGCTCAGTGCTGGGGAATTCTGCCCTCAGCTTTTAAACTATCCGGAAACAGAGATTATCTTCTAATAATTCACCGGAAAATTTCCTGGTGGAGACTTAGTGTTATCGCTGGCCTCTTGAGAAGTTGTATCCCGAGGTTGAGACACACTTCCAGCACTTGTTTCAGGATAGCTCTCCTGAGCCGGGTCTTTATAACCTTGCCAGCCGCTGTTGGGGTTCACTTCTGGCTGGGGTAATACTGGACTATTCTCAAGCACCTGATGCTTTAACTCCTTTTTGACTGATGACTTATTCCAGTAACAATATACAAGCCAGGGAATAAGGATCAAAGCCAATGCTGAGCAACAAAGAGCTCCTGAAATCTTCAGAATATCTGTACTGATCCTGGCATTTATCCAAGGAATTTCTATATATCCCAATCCGCTATTACTGTCTTCCGTATCCCCAGAATCTTCCTGTTTCTCTACTATTGTAAAGTACCATTCTTCAGTTGCGCTTTTCTTCACCGTATCCTTTATCTTGATACGGACTTTATGCTTGCCGATTTCTAAATCCTCAGTTATCTCGCACAAAACTAAGTCTTGACTGACATCACACTGATCATTAATTCTCTTGTCATCCAGCTTTACCTCTGTTTCATCAACCGTAATCTTTGCATTATTTGAAGGAGCTAATGAAGCAGAAACTACTGGGCGGAGTGAATACGTTTGACTATCCGGTTCAGGAGTAAGGTTCTCTATGGTCGGGACCGAATTGTCCTCACCATCAATATTCCCCTGTGGTTCATCTATCTCATTGGTTATGTAGAATTTTGCCGAAACTAAAGAGGTTGCAACTTTTTGAGCACTTGAATCTGTAACAACGAGTCTCAAATAATAGCTTCCATTTGAAAGCGATGACACATCCCAAACTTTTTCTGTCGTGCCGCTTGGAAAAGTCCCTAGAAGATACCACTTCTTCCCGTCACCAGAATAGTATAATTCGACCTTTGATATTCCCTCATCATCCACCACTCCCCACTTGACTACATTTGTCTTCCCCTTCAGAACACTGTTGGAAAGGGGGTAAATGAATTCAATTAGAGCTGGGTGGTTATCCGGAGGCTTTACATTTATAGTAACTATCTCTATGTCATAGCCTTCGTGGTTATCATCAACAAAGGCTGCAAAAGTATATGTCCCCGGGATCACGGTTGAACCCGAGATTTTCTTTCCTTCAGCATACAACCAATCCGGATAACCGATAAAGTCAAAATTCAGCGGATCCCCATCCAAATCGATCGCGCTAATGGTATATTCATATTTCTCTCCAGTTGTAATGCTCGTTTTTTCAGGTTTACTTGTAATATAAGGAGCCTGATTGAGATTATCCACGCTTACTTTTGCAAAATCCGACACAGCTGTCTGACCTGCACCAAGTGAATCAGATGCAATCAATCCAAGACAATAATCCCCGCTTTCATAGCCTTGACTGTCCCAGGTAAATGTATAGCCTTTGTCAGGCTCTATACTCAACTTATTTAACCTGGCTAGATGTTCTATGAGATCCTCACAGTCATCACGATAGAGATTTACCTCTACATCAAAAAGATCGCTGCCGCTCATTTCCCAGACAATACTATCCTCGCCTCTCAGTACCTGCCTATCATTTGGCACCGAAAGATTTATCTCGATATCCCCAGTGTCGGGAAGATTAAAATCACAACTACGCTCTTGTAAAACAGCTATATTAAAATTTATTTCTGAACATTGTTCACGATGATCACAAGCTTTGATTTTGACTGGAATCGTCTCTCCAATCTTATTCTGAGTAATATCTCCTTTAAAAATTGCTGAGTATAGATACTGGTGATAAGTCCTTCCTTTCTGACCCGAAATCTCCTTTGTAATCGTTTCAACAGTGTCTTGAGTCACACGAAGGAAATTATCTGGTGTTTCGATGCTGAATCGGACAACATCCCCATCCAGGTCGATTGCCTCTATAGTTTCATCTATTATAAATTTAGAAGGCATATACTCACCTTCACAATTTTTAGAAAATTTTAGAACCTTATCTTCCGGAAACTTTTTGAGCTCCGCTAAGTTCTGTTCCACAAAACATGATTCCTCTTCCTCAAACTGGCGCCATGAAGCCGGTGCCAAACACTCACTTTCAAACATAGTACATAAACCTTCCAGGTCATAGGCTAAAGGATTCCTGCTCCAAACGGCAGAAGAATCACACTTAGCTGAATTGAGATTGAATTCTGACAATGAATAGAAAAACTGTGCATCAGTATCACATCCTCTACAGGTTGATACGTCAATTTCTCGTTTTCCTTTTGCCAGCAATGCAAATCTCTCGGTTTTTTCTTGATCAATTGTACCTGAATATGAAATCTCATTATAAACTTCCTGACTTCCTTCATTGTAAACATATTGTTCTTCTCCAGAAACAAGCCAGTCAGGAATATCCAGCTCTACAAAATCCAAGTTGCTAACATACTTCCCCTTCGCACTGAAGGAGATGTTCACATCTGAATAAACATCATAGTTTTCAATTCTGTTGTGACTAACTGCTAGATATCCATTTTTACTGTATTGACCATCTTTCGAAATATTCACTACAGCAAAGTAAACAATCGTGATTACAGTGAGGATCATGACAAAAACTGCCCAAAATCTAGGCGGGTTTTTGAATAAAATTGTTGAGAAGAATGTCGATAAATCTAGAGCTTTCTTCTCACTCAAGTTGATATCATCAAGACCGAGATCACGACCTTTTCTAGCTATGTATTTTAGATTTGGTTTCTCTCCCACTAAAGATAGTTCATTAAGATAGTTTACTGGTAACTTGAAGTGATGATCTGGTCAATTGTCACTGCAATTCCCTCCAAAGCCTTCTGATAACCTGAAATTGAGTATCCGCCGGATCTTGCAGCCTCATCGACCAATGCGTTAAACTCGAGTGCTACTTTTTCCGAATCAACCATCCTCCAAGTAACTGCCGTATCCGCCATTTTCACATAAGCTCCTACGTACTGATCACCGATTAATTCATCCTTCATATCTCTCCTAGGATAAATTTCACCATATTCCCTGACCTCTTTACACTTCTCATAAAACGCCCTCAACTGATCTTGTTCTGTTATAAATTTCAGAAATCTCCAAGCGGTTTCCGAATGTTCAGAATTTCCCATTACTCCATAGGCCCAGTAATTTGCCCAGTTCTTCTGAGCACCCAAAAAGGTAGGCTGCTGTGGAACCGGCGCAACCTCAAAATCGAGTGTTCCTCCCCCCCACTCAAGCGCATCAATTATATTCTGTGCCCGCCAGCTTGGCGCAAACATCATTGCCAGATTGCCCTCAGTAAACATAACTATGTCATCTGGAAGGCTTCGATCCCACACATGATAACGTACGGTATAGTCGACATAAGTTTTTAATGCCCTGCCAGCTTTCATTTCAGGATCATTTGCAAATGCTGTTTTCCCAGAGGCATCAGTCATAGTAGTCCCTTCCTGAAGCATAAGCAGGTTTACTATATCAAACGAAAATTGAACATTACTTGCAGTTCCCATTGATACACCTGCAACCTTGATGTTTCCTTTCGCATCATACTCAGTCAATGCCATCGCTTGATCGGCAAAATCATCCCAGTTATCCTCAGGGAACATAAACCCTCCCTTTTTCAAGAGTGTTTTATTGTAATACACGCCTATTCCATCATACATTAATGGAATAGCATAGATACGACCATCAGATCCTTTGAAATCAAAAAGAGCCACATTATAAAATGTATTTGCATATTCACTCTCGCTCAGTACGGTTGAAGGTAAGGGAGAGAGTGAACGCTGAAAGAGCGGAAGCCAAGTATTGTGCATAGGAATAATATCTGGTCGTTCTTCTTCAGGTGCATTCAGCTGCCGTATAAGCCTGTCCTTATAGTTTTTCTCGAGATGTGGAACTATTCTGATTGTTACATTTGGATTCTGAGAAGTAAAAGCATCCGAGAGAACCTTGAGAGACTCTTCATCCTCCCACAATGTCCACCAAATAAGCTCGACATCACCTTCTTCCGGCGGTTTTGTCCCATCGCCCTTGATAAAGTTAGTATATACAAACCAGCCGCCCATTCCCAGAGCAACAAAGATCAACAGCAGAATTGCAACTTTTAATATAGACTGGAGCTTTGTAGTCATTCTAGATACCAAACAAATTTACTTTGTAAATTTAACATAAAATATATGCCTTCACAAGTAGAGAGGTGGATGTAAAATGTAAAATGTAAAATGTGATATGTAATATGTTATATGTGTTACATGTAATAATTGCTGGTCATTAATTTCTGGAAATTTAGTGCTCATTTGTTATTGCTTGCTCGCCTATGGCGTGGTCATTCAAATTTGAAAGCTATAGGGCCTTAATGGCTTTAGGGACTTTCAGCCTTAGAGCTTTTATGGATTTCAGTCACTGATTAAGGATTGCCGCTTATGGATTACGGTTCACTATTTCCTGCTTTCAAAAACACCTTAAAGTATGCTAATATGAAATCGCTAACTTTTGTTCAAACAAAATAATGCAAATCCAATTAATAGAAGCCTTACTCCTAGCTACCTCACTGCTATCACTAGGCTTAGCTGTCTATTTATTTCTACAGGTTAGAAATATGAAAACCAATTTCCAAAGCTTGATAGCCGGAGTAAACGGAAAGAACCTTGAAAAATTGCTAAAAGTTCATCTCGAGCGAATCAGCAGTGCTGTCGACAAGTCTGAAAAAGTACAGAAAGCCTTAGAGGATTATATAGATTTCTCTAAAAAGAATCTGCAAAAGGTTGGATTTAAAAGATACAATCCGTTTCAAGAAACCGGAGGCAATCAGAGTTTCATCCTGGCACTTCTAGATCAAAATAACAATGGTGTAATACTTACAAGCCTTCATCAACGACAGCTAACCAGAGTTTATGCCAAGCAGATAAATAAGGGAGAATGTGAGAATAAATTATCCGAAGAGGAAAGTGAGGTGCTTGATAGTGTAATAAAAGTTTAAATACTTATTGCTACTGCCTATGGTAATAAACGTCGACTTAAATACAGAAGAAAATCCGAAGGATGCTTCACTGAATAATCCTCCGAAGCTGAGCATAAAGAACAGAATTCGCAACAAGTTCCGCATTTGGAAGGCAGGATTCTCCAAAATGCCATCCTCTCATAAACTGATCATACTCTTACTCATATCTCTGATTGGGGGCTTATCTTCTATTGCCCTGATATACGGCTATGTCATAATCACAACTCCAGGTCATAAAACGATCGACACCTCATACAAGTTGCTTAAAGTTGAAAATATCAAACAGGCTTCTCTTTTACAAGAGCTACCGCCGCCACCAGAAATCAAAGACCAGGAAAACCCTATAAACGGAGAATTATATACAAAGAAAGATTTTGAAGAACTCAAAAAGAAAAGACCGCTTTTTGTGGTAATTGAAAATCATCCAGATGCTAGGCCACAGGCAGGATTACTTGATGCTGACCTTGTATATGAAACCTTGGTAGAAAGCGGAATCACTCGATTTGCAGCTGTCTTCTGGGGGAAAGAAGCTGAGAAGGTCGGACCTATAAGAAGTCTGCGAACCTATTTTCTTGACTGGTCCTCAGAGTATAACGATCCTCCAGTATGTAATATCGGGCAAGCCGGATACGAGCCCTGGGAAGATGTGATTGACCCGGACGCTGACGCAAGAAGTTACATTCAAAAATACAACATCAAATCTTACAGCTGGTATGGAAGAGGTGTTTTCTGGAGAGATACCGAAAAATTTAACAAGGGCATCGCATGGGAACACGTTGCATACTCTGAAACCAAAACCTTATGGACAGATGCAGAAACCTTAGGCTGGACAGGCCCTAGTACTATTGAACCATTGAAATTTAAGAAAGACGCAAGCAAGGAATCCAGATCACTTACACAAGAGATTTCCATAGAATTTTTGAACCTGAGCTCCGAAAGCTACAAAGTCAACTGGGTGTACGACAAGGATAGTAATACCTACTTGAGGTACCTGGCAGGGAAACCCCATATTGATGAAAACTACAACAAACAAATTACTGTGAAAAACATAATAATTCAACATGTGCCATATAGGTCTACAGGGGATAAGAACGGCCGTATAGTATTTACAACTATTGGCAGCGGAAAGGCAGACATATTCCTGGATAGCAAGCAGATAACTGGAACCTGGAAAAAGGATTCCAGGACAACGAGAACTAAATTTCTCAACGATGAAGGTAAGGAAATCCCATTAAACCGAGGGCTTATCTGGATCGAGATTGTTCCTGTCTCCGGGAATTCCGATTTGAGCAACATTGTGATAAAATAGTTGCTTCATTTGATTTAAAGCTTAACATGATATGGCCTCACAGCTAGAAGAGTCAACAAAAACAGCAAAAAAAATTGCTCTCGGGTGCGGAATCTTAGTCGCTGTCATAGTGATCGTTTCAATAATCTCACAGTTAATCAAAGGGGAACCGCCAGCTTGCAATCCTTATCCTACCGTTGCAAACAACTTATTCGGATCATTGCCTAGACTGGAACTGGAAACCAATAGCCTGACTCAGACAGAGATGCCTAGATACGAAATAGATATCGACAAACTTCCCCAGATGGTTTCGTATGTAAATGTCCATAAAACAAAGACTCCTCGACAATCTCTCACTTCACAGGATGATGCAGTACAAGTTGCTATCAACTTAGGCTTTAAAGAGTATCCAAAGAAATTATCAACTAGTGAACTTCAGTGGAAAAGAGATACAACCACACTAGAGATCAACAAACTGTATAATACTGTTAATATCATTACTAACTATAAAAAGACTCCGAGCATCACTTACGATAATTCTATTCTGGTAGACAAGAATCCCTATATTACTTCAGCAAGAAACTTGTTCGCGAAAACATATGCAGGTCGGAAGATGGATACGGCAGATGCTACAGCCACTTACTTGAAATTGGATAAAAATCTCAATTTCATAAAGGCATTCTCCGCTTCCGAAGCAGATTTCGTACGGGTGGACTTTTTCAAAAAACTTGAAGGTCTTACTCCATATGTTCCTGCCGGCTGTACATCTGATCAACAAAAGTACGTGCAGGAGAATCTCGACAGCCTTAGGATATCTTATTATGTTCACACAATTGAACCCCAAAAAAGTTATAATTACATTATCCTGAAAGGAACAGCAGGCTGGGGCGATATATTGGAGTTCAGCTATGTCGACTGGGAAGTCGAAACAAGTTCTATATACAAGACCCTTACAGTTTCAGAAGCATGGGAAGAACTGAAAAAAGGAAATGGATACCTTCGGTCATTATACAGAACTTCTGTCGGTGATCCTTTCCAAAATGACTTTTCTATTCCAATTGAGGCTTTCCTTTTAAACAACATTGAGTTGCTTTACTACACTACTGATGACTACACACAGTACATACAGCCGGTCTTTAAATTCTCTGGAATAGCACAGATCCAAGGGACCACAGATAAATACGCTGAGTTCATATTTTACTATCCAGCTCTAAAGTACTAGTAATATTCCCAGTGATCAGATTTAATTACGATCGATTTCAATAATTGAGGATTCGTCTGACGTCAGTCGAAGTTCGCTTCGAAAACCGGCTTTCAAAGTATTTAACCTACTTTGAACTAGCAATTCCTAATACACAGAATGAACAAGTAATTGACCCAATTAACTATCACAATAATATGATCGGTGATCGAGATGATTACAGATTGATAATTGGGATCAGATCATTAATTACTAACTGGAATTTGTGAATTAGAAACTCTGGCCTTATACAGCTATAGTATAAAATATATTGCTTAAACTTTACGGCTTACGGACTACCTGCCAGAAGGCAGGCAAGGCGGCTTATGGCTTACGGTTTGCGGTTACTCTGCCGGAACTATTGGTTCCGGAGTCGTTTCGACATCAGGAACCACATTCTCTTTCACATCACTTGTGATTTCTTCATCGGTTGGAGGCGTCACTTCATCACTTGAAGCCTTTCCCTCTTTTTTAGCCTTTACGGAATCGATTCTATCTCGCAGAAGAGTGTTTACTTCAGATTGTTCCTGATAGTACTGAGAAATTGAATTCTCATATAAGGTCATCGCATCATCATAGTTTTCTACAAATTCCAGATAATTCCCCAAAGCAAAGATGGAAAGCGGGTAGCTGGGCTGAAGTGAGTAAGCCCTGAAGAATATCTGCTCGGCCTGCTTCTGAAGTTCTTTATCCTCATTAAACTGATAGATATATCCAAGGATAATGTAGTTATCAGGATTATAAGGATTTCGTGCAATAGCTTCTGAAACGGCCTGCAGAGTTTCCGCTCCATACAGCTTGCCTTCGGAAAGATCTACCAGCTGCTTATAAATAGTTGCTGCAGTTTCCCAATTTACAGAGTCAAATGGATTCAGAAGAATCGCTTTTTGCAGTTCGTCATTTATTACTTTTTCATTATTCGAAAGGATTGCTGAAGCATTCTCATCATCCTTCAGGTTCTTCACATTATCCCTCAGAACAAGAATTCCTAGATTCGCAAGCTGTCTATGGAAATAATCCTTATTTTCATTTTTATTTATTGCGCCTACAATATTTGCATTTGCCTCTTCAAATGCACCGTAACCTGCAGCCACGAGAGATTTCCTGTATTGTACCTCAGCAGAAAAGTTCCGCAGTACAAAAAATGCAAATATTATCAGAACGGAGGTGGCCATGAATGAAAACACATAAGGGAAAACCTCTCCCTGGTCTCCTTTCGCTGAGTTCTTTGAGATCTTAAAAGCAAACTCAAATTTTTCATGAGAGCTTCTATCCAATGAGAAATAGACAGAAACTAACAAAGCGATAACAAGCCAAGAGAGATATAGCATTACAGCATTAAATACTGAGAAGAAAAAGATTACCAAACAAACTATCACCGAGAAGGATAATCCTGAAAGCAAGTAGTTTGAATGTTTCTCATTCTTCTTGAAAATGTTCTTTAGTATAAACAGAACGAGCATGACAGCCAAGAGCGAAAACGCTAAGAAGCCTATAAGTCCTGTATTTGTAAGTATATCAAGAATCTGGCTGGTACTTCTAGTATAGTTCTGATGCCAGTTCAGCTGATAGTTCTGCTCAACTGGTCTGAATCGCGGGAAATTATAGACATACGTATCAAGACCTGTTCCGACAAGAAAACCCGAGACTTCGTGTGCACGGAAGGTTCCTGTCACAACAGCCCAGGTTGTATCAAAAGGAGGAGAAGTGTAACCTGCAAAACTGAAATTTTTCGAAAGAACATCTCTGAGATTCGGAATAACAGAAAAAGACAAGGAGAAAAGTGCAAATAATATCACCGGGACAAACTTTACAAGAGCATTCTTGTTTTTGTTGACTTTGAAGAATAACGTGACACCAACTATTACAAAAACCAAAATCCAGATAATGTACACCGAAGTTGCGATAATAGAGCTTATACCTATTGCAAAAAACAGAACACAGGCTGCAATTATTTCCAGAATCTGCTCTATAACCTTCTCTTCGACATTATCCGAAATCTGCGACAAAATAAGTGGCAAAGAAAATATGAACAAATAGACAAGGGTATTCGTACTTCCAACTGGAGTAAAGAATGGAGTTGTCAGAACAGTAAGGGACAGGTTTGACTCTGCGATACTTTCAAACAGACCCGAAAACATTCCGAAACTTTTCAGAACTGTAAAGAAAGCAAGTAACACGATAGATACAACAAAGCTTTTTACTACCAATTTTATGTACCTGGTCTTTGCCAGATTATTCACTACTACATAATACAAAAGAACCAGTACGATGCTCACTATCAAACCTCCCGTCATTCTGGAATAATAACCCCAGATACTTGTTTGTGAGTAAATCGAAAAAATCGTAGAGATGATTTGAGACACGAGATAAATGATAATGGGTATATCGAAAGGAGTCTTGGCTAAAACCAGCTTTTTGCTGTATGTAACCTTGATTGCCCAAAGAATCAGAAGAATAACTACTCCGATAACGAGAAATGTGTTTTTCAGCGTTTCGTAGTATTCATAGGTAAACGGACTGAATATCCATGGCATCAGGAAAGTTATAGCCGCTAAAATATAAGACATGACCTTTGTCACAACTCCAGATTTACCGTCGTTTTCTAGTTCTTCTACTCCAACTCTTCTCTTTTTGTATTCCGAATTCATACTCAATATGTCATCTTCAAACCTAGATCTGTACACGGATTCATTATTTTCCATAACTCAACCTCAAAAATCTTAAATCAAAGTGATAGATATTCTATCGGGTATTGGGAATGGATGCAAGATAAGTCGTAGTTTGCTGATAGCTGTCACTCATCCAGTAGGTCCTCTAAGAAATTTGGTGTAATATGTTGGATTATTCTTAACCGATTCAATAATTTTCTTGGATTAATATGTACTTCTTGGTGTAATGGATAAATGAATAAACAGAAACAAATCAAGTAGTCTTCATGTCCTAAAGGATATTACATATAATGAGTTGCTTATTTGCATATGTATGCACAAATACTTAGCAACATTTAAAATTGAATTTATCCATTTCCTTGAGTACCGGTCCGAGTTTATCGCTGAACTACTCGCTATTGTGGTACAACTTACTTTCTCTGCATTTATTGCACTAGCTTTCTACGAACATAAATCCTCCATATACGGTTATACGTTAGATGGATTTATCACATATACTTTAATATCGGTAGTAATAAATAGAATTGTCGATACAGATGTTAACTGGGTGATGACTCATCAAATAAGGAAAGGGGACCTAGCAAACATACTTGTTAAACCTTTCAGCTATAACTGGTATCGTCTCTTTGCCGAGCTCTCCTGGAAATCTCATTCTATCTTTTACAGTTTTACAGCTATCGGATTAATCTCACT
>Ga0180007_10002103_pt1 | contig 24510 bp, 6 predicted proteins | sample MM_PC_MetaG_FD_121122 | JGI IMG/M metagenome (GOLD analysis project Ga0180007, IMG submission 121122) | Groundwater microbial communities from the Aspo Hard Rock Laboratory (HRL) deep subsurface site, Sweden - MM_PC_MetaG | ecosystem: Environmental > Aquatic > Deep subsurface > Groundwater... | reverse complement strand
ATCGGATTTCTCATGGGTCGATGGTTCCTTTGAAATTCCTGTTTTTACAGGAGGAGCCTTGGCCGACGGTTCCGATGTGATCGTGAAACTATCCGGAACCGTTCAATCCGAAGCGTTGACCCTTGCCAATACTATTTCCGTGAAGGTTCTTCTTAAAGATTCGGATTACGATGGTGACGGCCTGTCAAACGGTTTGGAATATGCTCTGGGCCTTGATCCCGGTAAGCAGGACAGCGATCAAAACGGCCTGGCTGACGGAGATGAAGACGCGGATGGTGACGGTCTGACAAATAGCGAAGAAATCGCCGCCGGAACCGATCTGCTTCTTGCCGACACAGACGGTGACGGCATTTCAGATGGTATTGACAACAATCCTCTGGTGCCCAACGGCGGATCGAATGTTCTTGATACAACCGGGATGACAAACGTCCTCTTGATGACGGGGACCCATGAATACGATTCAATTTATATCGCCTCGGGAACAATGGTGAGAGGTGTGGGGCCTGATCCCCTTCGGTTGATATCCATGGGCGACATTGTGATTAAAGGAACCCTGGATTTGGAAGGGAAGGATGGAAATGAAAGCATGGGTGGCATGGGAGAGTCTTCGGGTGGAAACGGAGGCAGAGGCGGATCAGGCATGAGAACCGTTTTAGACATACAGTCCGATGCAGACCACGGGAGCAATTCATTCACGGACAGCTCCCGAAAACAGCATTCGATATATGTCAGCGGTACCATCAGCCACAGTGAGGATCAGGCTATAACCGGAAACACATCCATTGCAACCTTGAATACAAACGAATATCTGAGTATCACGGATAATGGTGATTTTAATTTGGGTGAAGACGATTTTAAGATCGATGTATGGATTTACCCGACAGCAATCTCAGGAACCAAGATCATTGCAGGAACCTATACGGGCAACGATTACAAGGGCTGGGTTCTCAGAATATACTCGGATTATCTGGGCTTTATGACCAGCACCACCGGGACGAGCTGGAATGTTATGGTCACAGATCCAGAGAAAATGGAAATCAACACCTGGTCTCATGTGGTCTTGCAACGCTCCGGGGATACGTGGTCATTGTATAAAAATAATCTTGAAACACCCGTTGCCCAACAGGTTCAAAGTGGTTCGATCACCACCAAAGGGAGTGCTCTGAAAATCAGCCATTCCTATAGCGGTTATAGATTTATCGGTTATCTTGATGATGTCCGGATTAGCAGGAAAATCATTAAAAACACAAATCCCGAGGGCACGGATCTGATCATTTCAGACGGTTCAGGCCTTGGCTGTGGACGGTCTGCCGGTGATGATGACGGGGCAGGATTTGGAGACAGCGGCAGCGGCGGTGGTTTCGGAACTTCCGGTGAAATAGGTTATCAAACTGTTCTGGGTGGCTATTCCAATGGATCTGTCTATGTGATCCCCTTGGCTGGCGGGTCCGGAGGTGGCGCAGGAGCCGATGTGTATGATGCTCAGAATACACTGATCCCCGGTGGCGGCGGTGGTGCAGGGGGTGGTGCCTTGTATCTGGAAGCGGCAGGTAAAATTACCATTTCACCCGAAGGAGAAATCAACGCAGATGGTGGAAATGGAGGAAACGGCACCCATAATTCAACGGATTTTAGCGGGACCGGCGGTGGAGGTTCCGGAGGTGCCATTCATTTACGGTCCCATGCCATTGAATACAACGGAGTCATTCATGCTGTGGGTGGGCACGCTGGCTCAAATGAGGGCTCCGTTTCTATGGGCGGGGCAGGGGGAGAAGGTCGCATTCGAATTGATGCGGATATCCTGATGAGGGATGGACAAAATGTAACAGAACAGGATTTTTCCGAACAATTTCAGCCCTGGCCTGGATATATTGGTCCCGACTATGAACATTTTGAAGTCAGTTCAGTGACACCGGAAAATGGCGAAAACAATGTGGATGCGGGAGCCATCATTCAAATCGTTTTCAACCTTCCCGTGGATTTTTCCACAGCCACCTTAAAAAATATTAAACTCACCCGAAATGATATGAATATTCCAGGTATTCTTGAAATGACAGGAGAGAAAAGCGTTTCTTTCAGACCGGGAAGCCGACTTAAATCGGGCGAAATATATCAGCTTCAGTTGTCGGATCAGGTAAAGGACCTGGAAGGCCGTAATCTGGTTCCGGAAGTCTCCACATTTACAGTGTCCGAATCAAGTGTTCTTTGGCCTGGCTCCGGAACCATCGTGGTTGAAGATCAGATTATCCTGATCAAAGCCGGGGTGGCCGATTCTTTTAACGCGGACAGGGTGGCTCTTTCCGTTAACGGCATTGACCTAGGCGAGAAGTCGGAATCCCCATACTATTTCTTTTACACGGTTCCGGGCATTCAGGCTGCAGGAACGAATACCCTTGATCTTCGTCTTTCCGTGGAGTCATCCGGAGTGGAAGTGATATATCATACCACCCAATTGATCATCGCAGATGAAACCATGGTTATTACGGCAACGGGTGCCGGAACCCTTAATGGTATCGCAAATCAAGTCAACTATCTGAGGGGATTGGATTATAACAACACCATAAATGGCAAGGACCTTTCGGATATCATTATTGGTCACTCCGGGAGTAACTATCTTTACGGCAATGAAGGGGACGACATTATTCAGCATAATGGGACCTATGGTGCCCTGTATGGTGGAAGCGGCAATGATTTTATGATGGGTAGTTCTTTGGTGGGTGAAACCATCAATGGGGGCACCGGAAATGATATTCTTATCGGTGGTGGCGGCAATGATACCCTGTCATACGATCAGGGCGACGATACGTATATTTTTGAATCGGGTTTTGGCCAGGATACAATTGCGAACAATTCAGAATTTCTGTCCGGGTATGACACCATTGAATTTCTGGATCTGAAATCGACGGATGTTTACGTTGAAAAGTACTCAAACGGCATTTACTTAAAAGTTTACAATTCAACAGATCGAATCTACCTGCAAGCCTTCTTTGGGTATGACGGTGATATGATAGATGAAATCGTATTTTCAGACGGGGTATCCTGGAGTACCCAGGACATTCGCTCAAAAACCTTCATTTATACCGATGGAAACGATACGATCAGCGGGTATTTCAGTGATGATGAAATTTCAGGCGGTCTCGGTAATGATACGCTCAATGGGTATAACGGTGATGACATTCTGACGGGTGGGCCGGGGAATGACAATCTTTACGGTCATGCCGGGAATGACACCTTCAGGTTTGAATCTGGATTCGGTCAGGATACAATCTATGAAACATCCATCACTCCGACAGATTTTGATACCATTGTGTTTACGGATCTCAACGCATCGGATGTCTATTTTGTCAGGACCTCAAACTATATGTATATCTATGTCAATGGAACCACTGACCGGATTTATATCCGTTCATGCTTTGCCTATGATTACGATGTCATTGACAGGATTGTTTTTGGCGATGGCGAACAATGGGATGCTGACCAGATAAGAAACATCACATTGGTCTCAACCGACGGAAACGACACCATCAACGGGTTTTACAGTGATGATGTAATTTCCGGGGGCCTTGGAACGGATAACATTAACGGAATTGGTGGAAATGATACTCTAAACGGGGATGAAGGAACAGACACCCTCCATGGAAATGATGGCAATGATATATTAAATGGAGGTTCCGAAAATGACACCCTGTATGGGGATGACGGGGATGATCTTCTGAATGGTGATTCCGGAAACGATACCTTGTATGGAAACAACGATGATGACACGTTGAATGGCGGCCCCGGAAACGATGCATTGACCGGAGGTACCGGCGATGACACCTACCTGTTTGATTCGGGATTCGGCCAGGATACCATCACCAATGCCAGTGATCGATCCGGCTATGATGTGATTCAATTTACGGATATTCTTTCAACGGATATCAGAATCGAAAGATATTCAAGCACGTATTTGAGAATTTCCCATAATGGAAGCACAGATTATATAACCGTAACTTCTTTCTTTTACGACGCCTATGCCGATGAGCCCATCATCGATAGCATTATCTTTGCTAACGGTGAAGCCTGGGATCAAGCCACAATAAGGTCAATGTCCGTTATTCCAACGGATGGGAACGATACCATCTATGGCTTTGAAACCGATGATGACCTCTCCGGTGCAGCTGGGGATGATTATATCTACGGATACGGCGGTGAAGATACTATCCATGGAGGCCAGGGCCAGGATAGTCTTCACGGTAATGAAGGAAATGATATCCTGTATGGAGAAGATGCAAAAGACTGGATGTATGGTGAGGACGGAAACGACACGCTCTATGGCGGACCGGGTGACGATTTACTGTACGGTAGTACCGGAAATGATTCCTTGTTTGGCGAGGATGGAAATGACACCCTACACGGTGATGACAATGATGATACCCTGAACGGTGGTTTGGGGGATGATACCCTTGAAGGTGGAAACGGTAACGATACCTATCTGTTTGAATCCGGCTTTGGTGCGGATAATTTAACCGAAGTATCCTCCGATGCCGGGTATGACCTGATACGGTTTTTAGATATTCCTTCAACCTCTGTCATATGCAGCAGATTGGCTCCATCTGGCCTTAAAATCATTGTAAACAACGAAACACATGACAGCCTGATCATCAATTCATATTTCAATACAGATGCTTCCACCGGATATGCCGTTGAAGAGATCGAGTTTTCCGATGGCGTTTCCTGGAACGTGGACACCGTGAAATTCTTGAGCCTTATCAGTACGGACGGAAACGATACAATTTACGGCTTTGAAACCAATGACGAGATCCACGGCGGCATGGGAAACGACACCCTCTACGGAAACGGGGGTGTGGATACCCTCTACGGCGGAACAGGGTCAGATACATTTTATGGCGGAACAGGTGACGATACACTGTATGGGGAGGAGGACAACGATACCATACGCGGGGAAGACGGCCATGACACCGTGTATGGAGGAACGGGCATCGATAGGATTTATGGCGGTTCCGGCAATGATGATTTATGGGGCGGTGATGATAGTGATACCTTATATGGAAACGCCGATAATGACACACTGAACGGAGGACATGGGAATGACAGTCTGACCGGCGGTGACGGGGATGACAAATACATCTTTGATGATGAATTCGGCGTGGATGGAATAATCGAATCCGAAGGCTATGACACCATTGAGTTTACAGCCCATAATTTTGAAGACGTGGTTCTATATCAAACCGTATCCAAGGATCTGTGCATCTATGCCCTTGAAACAGGGGACAAAGTAACCGTAGCGTCATATTTTTCTACGGAAGGGAACAGGGTTGAAGAGATTCGTTTTGCCGATGAAACAATTCTTTATTTCAACGATGTGAAAGAGCAGGTGCTTTTTGGATCAGATCTGAACGACACCTTGTACGGATTTGACCAGGAAGATGATGAAATGTTCGGTTTCACAGGTGATGACAAAATCTATGGGCGCTCAGGGTTTGACATGCTCCATGGAGGACCGGGCAAGGATACCCTTTATGGAGAGGATGGCAATGACAGCCTTTTCGGAGATGACGGGAATGATACCCTTGAGGGTGGTGATGGAAATGATCTGTTGAATGGTGGGCCGGGTGACGACACCCTGAACAACAGTGGGGGTGATGATGAATTTGTTTTTGATGCCGAATTTGGTCAGGATATGATTCTCCGAAGTAGCGGAGGCACTGCAGCCGAGTATGACGAACATGATATCATCCGGTTTACAAGCTATGTTTCATCACAAATTCTCGTAAAACAGGGGGCGAATTCAGCTTTGGATATCTTTGTGACAGGCACTGAAAATAAAATAACAATAAATGGTTTTAGAGAAAACAACATTGCCGTACCGCGCGTTGACGAGATCATATTTGCCGATGGGGAAGTCTGGACCCTGGAGGATTTGAAACGTAAAAGTGTCATCGGATCAGAGGAAGATGAAACGGTTTATGGCTTTGATGATACGGATGATGAAATGGATGCTGTTGGGGGGAAGGATCAAGTTTACGGCTATGGTGGAAATGATATTATCCATGGCGGGATGGGCCTTGTCACAATCTATGGCGGTGACGGGGATGATACACTTTACCCCGGCACCTGCAGTGATGACAGCACAGGATACAATTACCTGGCAGGAGAAGCAGGAGATGATACGATCCATATTGGCTCCTGTGACGCCATTGCCATAGGGGGCGCAGGTAACGACACCATCATTGCAGAGTCCGGGTTTGATTATGCAAGAATCTACAATACCGGGTGTGATGCCGCAACCACCGATGAGCTCATCTTTTCAGACATAATTTCAACCGGCGTTCAACTGGTAAAAGAAGGGGATCATCTGAGAATATTTGAACTCGGAAATACCGTGGATTATATCCGGGTTGAATATTATTTCACCGGTACACCATCGGTCGATCTCATAAAATTTTCAGATGGCATCGTGTGGGATCAGGCAACCGTAAATGCCATGTTGCAATAAGGATTAACCCCCATGGCCTTTCCATAAGAGAGCGCAGCGAACGGGCGGTTAAATAAATAGTAAAACGACACTAAACAGGTGGGAGTCAGTATGAAAAAATACATTGTCTTAATGATAACACTTTCATTCATTTTGTCCGCGTGCGGGAAGGGTGATAAAAATCCGACCCTGGCAAAGGTGAATGGCATAGAAATTACAAAAGAACAGTTTGATGCTTTTCTGAAATTCAAACGCATCGCTGACCGGAATGACAAAAAACAGAGCGCCTTGCTTGATCAGTACATTGAACGTGAGGCCCTTGCCTCCATGATCGAAAAAGATGACCTGATCGATAAAACCATGACCCAGGCCGAACTCAACGAATTCAAAAAAGAAATGCTGATCACCCGGTATTTCGAAACCTACCTGAACGACACCGTGACGGATCAGAGCGTTCAGAATTATTACAACACCCATGCCGGAGATTATGAGGAGAAAAAAGCCCATGTGGCCCATATTCTCATTCGGACAAACAAGAAAATGAGTGAGCCGGAACGTATGGCCAAACTGACCACGGCCCAGGAAGCTTACTCCAAAATTAAGTCCGGAAAATCCTTTAATGATATTGCCAAAGATTATTCCGAAGACAAGGTCTCATCCCCCAAAGGCGGAGACCTTGGCTGGCTCAAACAGGGCAGTATCAGCCCCAAGTTTTCGGACACGGTTTTATCCATGAAACCCGGCGAAGTATCCGAACCCTTTGAAACACCCTTCGGGTTCCATGTGGTCACCCTGCTTGAAGAACCGAAAGTTATCAGGCAAGCCTTTGAAACCGTGAGTGGAAACATTCGTTATCAACTGAGACTGGAAGCTAAAAATGCAGAAATGGAACGCCTGATGAAAAAAGCGAAAATAAAACGGATGGAACAATAACATGATTATGACTCAAACGAAATACAGCCTTCTTCTGCTGGTAATAATAGCATTATCCATCGTGATCGGATGCAAGGGACAAAAAAGCCAGGAGGCGGTTCAGTTGAAGGTACTCGAAGGAGAGGGACTGGTCCTTGCCACCGTCAATGGCAGCCCCATCACCCAGTACGAACTCGATCAGGTTATTGATACAACCTTCGGAAAGGAAAATGCTTCAAAGCTGGATGCAGATGGACGAAGGAAGGTTCTTGAAAGTCTGGCCGCAAGCCGGGCCATTGCCTTGAAAAGTGAGCCATTGCTTACAGCGGAAGAACGGGCGGAACTGGAAAAGAAGACCAAGGCTTACCGGGAACAGTTGCTGGTAAAAAAATACATTTCAAAGACGGTCACCCCCGAACCCGTGACCCAGGAGATGGTGAAAACCTATTACAACGAGCATCCCGAGAAATTCGGGGCGGAAACCATCCGATCCTATGAAATGCTCTCCACATCACGGAATCTGTCCATGGACCAACGGAATTCTCTCCTGAAAATTCTTGTCAACCCGGGAACGAAACCCGACTGGAAAACATGGGCAAAAGAGATCGAAAAAAAAGGCTTACCCGTTTTTTATAAAGATGGACGTGTCGTTGAAAAACTGCTGGACCCCAAACTGAACGCCATGATGAAAAATCTGAAAAAGGGGGACTCGTCCCCAGTGAGCTTTATTGACGAACGGCCTTATCTGGTAAGAATTACAAATGAAGAGATAAAGCCGCCAAGGCCCCTTTCCCAGGTCAGTACCCAGATACGGAAATCCCTGGGGCCGGTTCAATTTAAAAAAGCCGTCAAAAAAGTGTCGGCAGATGCTTTAAAGGATGCCCGTGTTGTCTATGAGAACAAATAAATATCTTCATCATGATCTTGGGGATTTTAAGAGAGATGACCGGGACGTTACCATAAAATCAAAACATGATTAAAAAAAGATGACGATGACAATATTGAAACAAGTGAAACACAGGGCCTTTCGTATATTATGTGTATCAGGCATGGTATGTGCGATCGCATCAATGACCTTTGCCGATGCCACCGTGCCGAATGTCACAGGACTTCCCGAAGCCAGTGCTGTTCAGGCCATACTTGATGCGGGCTTGACAGCAGGAACACTCACCAGGCAATACAGTTCAAGCTTACCGGACGGGCAGGTCATAGGCCAGGCCCCCTTGGCCGCAACCCTTGTGGCGGATAACACCCCGGTGGACCTTGTCACAGCCATGGCGCCTGTCCTTCAGATAAACGAGCCGCTAAATAGTGTCACCGCCAATTCATATTACCACCTGACCGCTTATGCCACCCCGACAGAATCGGGTATTCAACATTCTGAGATAACATCGAATCGTTACGAAAATCATACATTTTCAGCCATTGTTGAACAAGATGGTTCCTTGTCATCGGAAATCCCCCTTGAATCGGGTGAAAATATCCTGACAGTATCTGTCACATACCCCTCGGGACGTATAATCAGTCAGGCCATGACAGTCACCTATGAATTGTCAGCCATACCGGATATCAAGATCATATCCCCGGAATACGGAGCCCAGGTTTCTTCTGACACCGTGAGTCTCTCCGGAATCGTTCGATCAAGTCTGCCCGCAGATCAGATACGGCTTGTTTTCAATGACCAGATTTATTTTCCCTCCGGTGAAAACGGGAATTACACCTTTGAAATTCCCGATGTATTGCTGACAGAGGGAATAAACACACTGACACTTACCATAGAGACCCCATACGGAAACTCAACCGCCGTATCGCTTGTTCATTATAAAACCACAGATGATGAGATCATTGCAGCCGCAGATCCTCCCAGGATAGAAGTGTTCAGTCCTCTTCCCGGTTCATATGTAACAAGTGCATCCATTCAGGTAAGCGGGCTGGTCAAGGGCCAAAGCCCGATTCAATCTGTATGGGTCAACGGACAGCAGGCAACCCTTGTGGGTTCGGGAATGGAGATTTCTTTTGACGCTGTTATGATATGTGAAGGTGATACAGCCACTCCAATTCAAATGACAGCGGAAGATCTGGCCGGAGCCCGGGGCACGGTGTCATATGAGGTGTATTATGATACACAAAACCCTGTTATTTCAGTAACATCTACCGAACTTCAGACAACGCAGGATGTCTACACTGTCAAAACATCTCCCTTTATACTATCCGGAACAGTCACGGAAAAAAACCTTTCGGAACTCACTCTGAACGGAACAGGTATCGGTGTTGTGCCCATGCCGGAGGACACCTGGGGGTTTCAGGTACCGGTGTCCCTTATCCCCAATGTGGAAAATCCGGTGATACTTGAAGCCAGGGACCATGCAGGACATAAAACAGGCCGTGACATGCGGTTGATCTTTGAATCACGTCTTGACATAGAGATTCTGTCTCCTGCAAACAACAGCGACATAAAGGTCAGCAGCCTTGACAACGGCATGGATGTCCTTGCCACCATTGGGGGATTGACAGAGCCGGTCAATGTTTATGCTGTCCTGGATTCCAACGAACTCGTCCCATTATCCCAAGCCGGAGAAAACCTTTCAGGGCACCTGAGCCTTCCCATCGCCGATGACGAACATACTCTGACGCTTAAAATAACGGACAGTACCTCAACCCTTCTTGAAGCGCGGAACGTTTCATTTAAAACCATCAATATGGATCATATCCCCCTTGAAGTGATCAGGCAGAAACCGGAAAATAATTCCTTTGGCGCTGACACAAACGAAGGTATCGCCTTTTTTTTCAACAAGACCATCGATCCGTCCCTGTTATCCATTAATGTATTTGAGACTGTTCACGGTAAAACATACCCCACTGAAAAAACAGGTGAAACCATGATGACGTTCAGCCGGGTTGAGCTTGTTGATGTCAATAAAAACAATGAGCCTGTTCCGGGAGGTTTATCTGTTTTCCCTGAAAACACCATGGCTGCCTTTTATTCGGAAAAAGAATTTTCATATGGCAGCACCATTCACGTTACCCTGGCCTATGATGGAGAGGAGCGCTACCGGTCCGAATTTAAAGTCCGGCCACTTCCGACCCTGGTCGAAGGATTTGTGCTTGACCAGTTCATGGAGCCCCTGGAGGGAATTGAGGTTTCCCTGCCCGAGCTTGGCCGTTCAACCCAGACAGACATTGAAGGCCATTACAGCTTTGGTTTTGGAGAGGATGCCTCGCATCAGATTAAGGGGGGGCGATACAAGATTCTTGTCAATCAGGCATTTAAACAAAGCGCTTACGGAACCCTGGATGACATGCTTATCGTTGATGAAGGTCGCCTCAATCGCATAAAGGTGTTGAAGCTCCCGGCATTAAACAAGAAGGAGCCCTTCAGGCAGATCGGTTCGGGGATGAATCAGGTGATCCTTTCAAACGGTGATCTGGTGCTCAATCTTTCCCAGGCCCAACTCCTGTTCCCCGATGGACGTACCCAAGGTCCGGTGCATACCCAATTCATGAAACTGGACATGTTAAATCACCGGGCACGGCCTGTTTCCATACCCCACTGGGTCAATGCGGTTCAACCCATGGGCATAACGATTTCAGGCACGGTCGGCATTGAGATGTCTATCCCCATGCTCAATGGCAGCTACGACTATCTGGAAGGACAGACCTTTGTGTTGCTTGTGGGCCTTGATCCCCTGACATACCAAATCTCACCCGTGGGTATGGGCCGGGTGAACCACGATGAACACAAAGTCACAAGCCAAGGTCCGGTTAATCTGAAGCGTCTGGATTATATCGGATACGTCATGTATCCCGAAGAAATCAGGAAAGAGATACAACGCGTCGTTGACGGTGAAATAACCCTTTTGCAACTGCTAAACGACATGGAAAGTAAAGAATAAACTTGGAACCCACGCTGAGATTAAAACACAATGGTCTTATGTTCAGCGTATTAACTGTTAAAGATGAAATATAAACTGATTTTAAAGACACGCTTATTATGAAATTATTAGAGAATTGTATGAAAAACCGGCTTTTTCCTGTCGTCCTGTTTCTCTCCCTTTTTTGTATTCAAACCACGGCTTACTGTGGGATGAGATCTTACAGAGGGTACGTTGCTGCAAAAGGACTTATTTTATCCGAAAACGGAAATCCATATTGGGTTGAATACGATACGAATGGCAATCTCATTGATCCCGAGGATGAGGACAGTGCCGGCATTGAAATTGAAGTCGCGGGTGATTTTAAAGATTCTACGGTCATAAGCATGTCCGAATATAAGTATTATGTCGAAGCCTACGTCGACCTTGTTTCTCAAAATGCAGACACGATAGAGATTCTTACGCCGGATGAATACAAGGATAGGGATTTTGTGTGCCTCAATGGTGAGCCGGCTGTAAAGCCCGAGCTAAAAGAGACAAGCAAAACAGTCGTGGTACAAAAGCCGGAAGCATTGTTAACCCCCTCCTATGACGTGGTATTGCTTGAAGCACCCATTAACCTGTTGACCTATGATGGCAATGTGGGGAATGAAGAGATCCAAACTATTATTTTGGACGAGCAAGGAAATAGTGTCCATAAATCTATCTATAATATCGGGTACAAAGCAGGATTTTACACCGAAAAAGACAGTACGGATTTCTATAAAAGTGAAGGGAGTGATACACTCTATGGCTTTGAAGACCTCGGGGGGTATCGTTCAGATGAACACCAGTTATGGGGAGCTGTTCAGGGAACCCTCATTTCAACAGCCATGGGTGGACTAAGTATAACAAACCCGGACGGGTACTATTTGACGAGTTTTGAATTCTCAAACTGTATTTACGGGGGCGGTTCTATATCTACATATAATCCCGCATATGCTGAAATACGTTATCAAACCTTTAATCCAAAACGTTTATCAAAACAAGGTGACCTCTATATAGCCGTCCTTCCGCTATCTGTATCATGCTCGGACTGGTCAATGTCAAACACCATGAACAATTTTTCCGTGGACATCGCCATGCTCACAGGTCAGGCCATAATCACAAATGATCTAACGCCCGTTGAAATTGATCCTGAAAGAACATCTTACGCCTATTCACCTACAGACTACGAACCGGCATTATATGGAAACATGGATTTTAATAATGACGGGATAGCTGATACGGCTGTGCTGAATGATGATAATACGATAAATATCTGGTTTGCCGGATCAAATACAGTGGAAGATCCACCGGATTTGATCCGCAGGGCAGATACCCGGCCGGATTTCACACACCAGGGCTTGTTGAAAAGCATTTTTTACAACAAAGAGAGCGAAGACAACACGCTCAATGATTTTAGAAACACGGATATCTATCTGTTCCGGGTGTCCACAGGCCAGCGTATCTGTTCCCAGGAAGGCTTGAATACAGCCCACTGCTCGGTGGACGAAGAAAGCCGGAAGATGTTCTACAGAATCCCGGTCCGGGGTCCCGGAGATAACAGCTATTTTTTCAAGCAGATCGCCTACGGAGCCTTTGATCAGTGGCAAAAACAATACAATTTTGAAGAGGAATTTCAAAAGAATCAGGCGGACCATCTGCGTGTGGGCGAGGCTGTCAAAGTCGTCATGATCAACCGGGCCACCGGTTACATGGGCACAGGTAAGGCCAGGATAGGTGTTGACAAAGACAACAATCCCACCCATATGCTGAATTTTTCTCCGGAAGAAATCAAGCTTCATGCCCCCAACCTGAAAGTCAAGGCCGAACGGGCCTATGAAATCGACAGCGGACTTTCAAAAACCCAACAAGGTGACGAACCGATAAACATCATTGGATTTGAAGGATCAGGCCTTGTCAGCGACAAATGGATCAGGCTGACAACCGAATGGATGGATCAGGACGGGACACCTCTGCCCAACGATCTTCCCGGCTATACAGGCAGGCTTGCCAAAATAGTCAAGCAAAATGAACTGGAAGAAGCAAACGGGAACTTGGCCCATTTCGAAATCAAGCCCGGACGTCATACCCAGATGATTCAACTGCCCCAGGACGGAATTGATATGGGCCATTATTACCTTCAAGTCAGTGGCGAATCCAAAGAAGAAAAAGCGAACTTCGACCCCTTGGATGAAAATTTTGATATTTTGAGGTACAGGCCGAAAACCTACGTTCCCATTAAAGTATCCATCTATGATGAAGAAAAAACATCTGATTTGAAGTTTACCCGAACCGGTTTGATCAAGGCATGTAAGACTGAGTGCTATGAAGGGTGTGATATACCCTGCTTGACGCAATGCTCCGTGGATTGCACAGGGTCGGATAATGTTGCATTGTGTGAAAGCACATGCAACACACATTGTAATGAGACATGCCATCTGAACTGCGATAAAACATGCGAAGAACAATATTCTGAGGTTGAGAATCAATACCAGTGGGTGTACAGGCCGGAGATGCAGTTTTCTCTGTTTGATTTGACCATCGATGAAGACAAGGGCATTCAACTGGTCAATGACACCCTTAACACGACCCAATCCGGGGCATTGGTTACGGAAGACTCACGGCTTGAATTTGTATATACATTGCTTGAAGGCCAAGTCCCGATGCTGGAGCAATTCGGTGCAGAGCGGGAACTCATTTTGGCTGTCGGGGATAATGAATACACATTAAGCGTTGATGAAAACAATAAAATTCAGATCAATGATAGTGATGCACTCAAAGAAATAGACACAGTAGAACTGCTGACATTGATGATTTACCAGAACGGTGATGATGAAAATATTCTTTGGGAATATGTTTTCCCTCCCCTGGTTAAGGCTGTAACACGCTTAGAACAGGCGAATACTTTATCACAGATTGATAATCCAAAATTATTTAAACTGGCAAGGGTGTATTCATCGGCTCAATTTGAAGATAGTGCAGGTATCCCTCCCTACTATGATGATTATGTCGTTTTCCCCGAGTTGTCCCTCCCGGACAATGAAGACAAAGGTTATGCCTCGTTGAAATTATCGGACGAAAGCGGTGAAAATGAAAAAACCCTCATCCATAAGCAGGAAATTAGCAAGGATGGTCCTGGAAACGGAAAATTCAGATTTCTACTTGATTACGAAACAGTGAATAACGCAGGTCTGGGGATAAATCCTGGGGACAGGTTCAAGGTGGTTCTTGAAATGACTCCGGAGGATGAAGGGTACACCCGGACCATGAACTTCGCATGTGAGCTGGAGCTCAAACAGGAAGGACATATGCTGGGTCAGATCATGGCCCATGATGTCCTGATCCAAAACGGATCATTGAACCTCAGCCGTGAGGATTTTTCTTTGAAAGGGAGAGGCCCCTCCCTTGATTTTTCACGATCGTACAATAACCTTGCCATGACCCGGGGCATCCATCCCATGGGGGCAGGGTGGGGGCACAGTTTTGATAAACGGTTGACCATAAGCACCGTGGGAGGGCACAATGGTTTACCTCTTCCCTATTGGGTCACCCAGATTCGGAATCGATTCTTTACAACCTCGGAAATTGAACAGGATCTGGCCTGGAGCTATGCAAACGTTAACGGAACCGCATTCATCAATACCGGTTCAGGCTGGTTTGCTGAGCGGGGCAGGCACGGCACACTGACAGAAGACCCCACGAACTATATTTTTCAAGCCAAAGACGGTACAAAATATTACTACGAAAAAACGTACTTTTCTCCTGTTTCATCGTTCCAAACCGAATTTCCATCGACAGGATCCATGCAGCAGCAGGTCAGCAAAATCGTGGATCGTAACGGCAACACCCTTGTATTTGAATACGAAAACGCTTGGTTGAAATCCGTCTCCATCCAGGACGAAGATGATCCCCGGAAACTGGATTTCAGCTATCAGTATATAGGTGGTTTGATCCGGTTGGAAAAAGTGACCGGCCCCGGAGGCATCGACGTCACGTACACATACTATGACGATTCCGGACAAAAAAACTACGGACTTCTGAAAAGTGCAAGCCGGGCAGGCCGAACAGAGACCTACGAATATTCACCCGATGGAGTCATGTCCTATGAAAACAATCTCGTCAAGACAACAGACTCCAATGGGCACAGCCGCAGGTATACCTATTACGCCAAAGGCGAGATCCCCGAAGGAAATGCCAATCTGTTTTTAAAGCCCGACAATGTGGTCAAGACCGTCATCTATCCGGCAGATCCGGAAGAACCGGAGCCCTTTGCAGAGTTTTTTTATACGACAACAGACAACCAGCGCACCGTCAAAGACCTGAAAGGGATAGCTACAATTTATACCCTTAACAATTATGGCAACCCCCTGACCATTGCTGAACCCCTGGGTAAAACCACGGGAATGACCTGGAGTATCAACCAAAGCAAGCCCGACAACGTCATGACGTCGAAAACCGTTTCCAAGACCGTCAATGGAAATGATACGACGGTTACCACGGTATATGAATACGACAACAAAGGAAACGTCACCTCAGAAACCACCGGCCCCCATGTCATCACCACGCTATGGAATGATTTTAGTCAGCCCACATACAAAAAAGACATCACCGGTGTTGAACAGTTTTGGGATTACTATCCTGATGGAACCGGAAACCTGAAAGAATATAAAGATGGAAACGGCAATATATTTAATTACGAATACACGGAGCATGGAGAGGTTCAGACGTCTTCAATTCCCTCCTTTGGCACCACTGAATACACCTACGATGCCCAAGGCAACCCGGCCACGGTGAAAAAACCCCTGGTTCCGGCCGAAGTCTATGTGTACGACATCCGGGGCCGCCTCCTGTCTTCCAAAGACCCCAAGGGCTTTGAAACCACCTACACCTACGATGATCTTGATTATCCCGACATCACCACCTATCCGGTGATCACACCCGAAGACGGAACCACCCATCTGACCCATATCGTGGACAAGGATTACGATGCCGAAGGCAATTTGCTCAAGGAAAACGACCGGAACGGTCTGGTGCTTTCATACCTCTACACCCCAAGAAACCAGGTGAAAAAAATCACCCGCTCCATGGGGGGTGTCAAAGATTTTTCATACGATCCCAACGGAAACCTTCTTTCAGAAACAGACTGGAAAGGGAGACCCACCACCCATCACTACACCGATTTAAATCAGCGGGACACCACCACCAACCGTATGAACATCACCATGTCCATGGCCTACGATGCCGGTGGTAACCTGGCCTCCCAGACCGATTACGAAGGCCGGACCACCTCCTATCAGTATGATATCCTGGACCGCCCCACATGGGAAACGGTTGTCAAAGACAATACGGAAGTCGCAAAAACCACCCGGTCCTATGCCATCGAAATCCTCGACAGCATCAATGGCTATGTTGAAACCCAAGTTGTTGACGTCACCGGTTCACGAGACATTGAAACCAAACTCCTCTACGACGGCCAGGGCAACGTGATCCGGCGTAAGGTATCCAATGACTATCTTCACAAATGGCAGTACGGCCCCTTAAAAAATCTCGAATGGGAAGAAGACGAAGAAGGGCGCAGGGTGACCTTTTCCTATGACGAAGCAGGTCGATTGGAACACACGACCCGTCCCTACAGCGGATTAAACGGAAGCCATGCGTTTATCACTGACTATGGCTATGACGACAACGGCAACCGGACCAGCGAGACCATTCATAACGTCACCGGCATCATCGAAACCACAACCGATCACGATGCCTGGAACCGTCCCGTTGCCGTGCACCTGACCGATTCCCACGATGGCACCCCCTACGCCACCCGGACCTGCTACGACGGCATGGGCAATGTGGTTAAAACCGTGGACCCCAAAAACATTGCCCGCATCCAGGAACGTGATGCCCTGGGCCGCCTGACCCGGACTGAAGACGGGGAAGGGAAAATCACCCGGTATACGGACTACGATTTAAACAGCAACCTCTTATCCATGACCGTGGATGGCATCGTGACCGTGGAGAACACCTATGACGACAACGACCGTCTCAAACACACCACGGAAACCGATCTGATCAAAGGCGGCACCCGGGAAAAAGGCGATTTTCTCTATGACACCATGGGCAACCTGACCCAGTCCACCGATTACAAAGGCAACACGTTCAAAACAGACTACAACGGCCTGTACCTGCCCTGGAAAGTCTATTCAGCCAATTCAAACACCATCTACACCCAAACCGGCTACACCAAAACCGGCTGGGCTACTTCGGTCACAGATCGCCGGGGCATGACCACCACCTACGAATACGATGATTTCGGACGGGTCACCGAACAATTGCCACCCCTGTATGCCCGTCCCTTGGTCACCACCTACGACAAGGTGGGCAATGTCATGACCATCACGGACCGCCGGGACATTGAAACCGTCAACACCTACGACAGTTTCAACCGCCTGGAAACCGTGACCCGATCAGGTCTCCTGATCACAAGCACCACCTATGATGATCTCGGCAACCCCTTGACCGTCACCGATGCCAAAGATCACACCACCGCCTATCAGTACAATGACCGGAATCTTTTGGTGAAAACCCTGTACCCCCTCACCCTTTCCGATGGCAGCCACACGGAAGTCAGTGAAATCCGACAATACGACGGCAACGGTAACCTGACCCAGTTCACAGACAAAGACGAACACCTGACCACAACCACCTACGACAATGAAAACCGACCCTTAACCGTCACCTTTGCCAATGAAACCACGACCCATGGCTATGATATGGCAGGGAACCTCAACTCCGTCACCCGTCCCAAAGGCAATAAACGGACCATGGAATACGACGGGTTCGGACGGCTGGTGAAAGTCATTGATGATCCCGATACCCTGAACCTGGCTACCCGCTACCTTTACGATGACAACAACAACCTTGAGCATACCTATGCGCAAAAAGACAACAGCGGTGGCGAAAGCCATGTGGCATACGCCTACGATGACCAGAACCGAAAGATCAGCCACACCCAGTCCCACTCAGACGGACCGGATCTGGTCACCACCTTTGACGAGTACGACAACGAAGGTAACCTGAAGCAAATGACCGATCCCATGGGTCATCATGTTTCATATGACTACGATGATCTGGGCAGGCAGACCCATGTCTATTTCCCCACAACCGGGTCCCCGTATTATGAAACCACCCAGGTGGAAACAGCCTACGACGAAAACAACAACGTCACCCAAATCACCGAGACCAAAACAGGCGCTGCCGGATCAATCACCGACATCACCGATAACACCGAATACGATGATTTCGACCGCCTGAAAACCACTGTCCAGCGCGGCAAGACCCTCCAGTATGATTACGATGACAACGGCAACCGGACCCTGGTCAGTTCCGCCGCCGGATCAACCACCTATACCTATGATGCCCGGAACCGTCTGGAAACCGCTGTCCAGGGCACGGATACCACCACCTATACCTATTACAGGGACGGCAAAAAAGACACGGTGACCTATCCCAACGGAACCCGGGCCACCACCGCCTACTATCCGACCAACCGGGTCCAAACCATCACCAACACCCTGCTTGCCGATTCAAGCCTTATCTCGTCCTTTAGCTACACCTATGACGTCAACGGCAACCGGCTCCAGCAGATCGAAGTCCAGGGCACTGTCAGCGAAACCACCGGATACGGGTACGACACCCTTGACCGGATGACCGATTACACCCTCACGGACAGCACAGGCAACGTCACCCAAACAGTCTACACCTTTGAGGCCTACAACCGCAAAACCGAAACCGTGACTAAAGACAGCCTGGTGACCAAGTCCCGGACCTATGATTACAATGACGTGAACTGGCTGACCCAAATCGTCGATGACACGGACACCGCAAATTCATTTACCATTGATTACGCCTATGATAATAATGGAAACACGGTTTTAAAATCCGACAGCTCTTTGACAGATCAGGACACAACCTTCACCTACGATTCCAGAAACCAGCTGGTCCGAACCACCCGTGGACCCCCGGCAACCCCGGAGATCCTTGGGCTGTATGATTACAATGCTTCAGGCTTGCGAGTTCGTCACAGGAACAGCGAGAGAGGCAACGTCGATTACTATTACGACGGCCCGGCAGTCCTTGAAGAACGAAACGCAGATGATGATAGTTTGCTGGCTCATTACCGGTATGCGGATCGTTTGCTCAGCCTGGATACCGGCTCCGAAATCCAGTACTACCATCACGATGCGTTAGGCAGCACCGTGAACCTGACCAATGGAGACGGCAGCGTGCGCATGCGCTACTGGCTGGATCCCTATGGGCAGATCAGGAAGCAGGAAGGGGACAGCACCGTTAACCGGATGGTCTTTACCGGCCAGGAGCATGATGAGAAGACCGGGTTGGTTTATTTTGGGGCACGGTATTATGATCCGGATATTGCACGGTTTATTACTCAGGATAGTTATCTGGGCGAGAGTGGGGTGCCGCCAAGTTTGCATCGGTATCTTTATGCTTATTCTAATCCTACGGTTTATGTGGATCTTTATGGGTTCTCTAACGTTATTGGTTATATTTATGATATCCGAATGAAACAAAATGGTGAATATATTCGATATATTGGCCAGGCAAAGGATTTAAAACAAAGATTAAGTGCCTCAGGGCATAAATGGAAAGAAGTTATTCGCCATACCGATACTTCTATTGAGTCAACTGCGGTTCATGGCGATTTGGATGTGAAAAATGCAAACTCTAAAACAATTCGCGGAGCAAGACAAGAAGCTCTGGGTAGCGTGGAACAGAGAATGATAAATAGCGCACGTCGTCAGCAAAAAACTCATGGTGTTGTTCAAAATACTGCAACAGCTGCAATGCCTGAAAATGTAAAACCATTTTCTAAACGACATAATGTGAAAGTTGGTGATAAGCCAATGACAATAAAAAAGGCAGGTGAACCTTATTCAAGGAAACAAATAGGTAAGATGCAACATAAATTGACTGTTGAAAGTGAAGATGGAATGAAAAACAAAGTGAAAAAGGGGATTAAAAAAATAGGCGGCGCAGTCGATATATACGACACAGTCAAAACGGCATTAGATTATACATCTTCACAGAAATATAAAGAGGCTCCTTATATATTGCATGATGATGATGGAGCATTCAAATTAATAAGAAAAGAGCATCGGTTGTCTAACTTTGATGAATATGAAAAACAATATATTGATGAGAATGGTAAAGAACTGAAGACAGAAGGAATTGACAAAAAAGCTTTTGGGTTCCTAAAAGAAGAAGCAGAGGACGCCTACGGGAAAAAAATAAATTTTGGCCAAGATTGGGAACCTGGTTTATTAAGGCCAGAGTTAGAAGAAAAAGAGGTTGACCCAATAAAAAACAATCCAATTTTAATGAAGTCCCAGGATAATGAAGCTTAATAACTAAGGAAATAAAATGGATTTCAGTGAAACATATATTGATTTATCAAGTTTAGATGAATTCTATGATTTTGAAGAAGACGTTGTGTTGGATAATTCATCTGGACAAATAATTAAAGGCGATGTTTCAAAATTGTTTGAGAATTCAGAAAGCCGAAATAGGGTTTTAAGGTTGCAAATTGAATATGATTGTGAACTTGAGAATTGTGAGATTCTAAAAAACTTTCCGAATTTGGATACGGTAGCCATTTATGGAAAGCGAATGAAATCACTAAAAGGATTAGAATATTTAACAAAACTTGATTTGTTGGTACTTGATTTTAACAGAGATGAAAATTTTGACTATTCTATTTTGTCTACTCTTTCTTTAGGTAGATTTGAGATAGATAATGTGACTCCAAAAGCGAAACAAGAAATATCGTCAGGTTTATTGGCAAAAGAGATTAAAATTGTCGGGCATGATTCTGGCGACCTAAGTTATTTAATAAACACTGGTTTCGAAAGTTTGGAAATAGGGAATGGAAAATTCAAAAATTTTGAAGGGCTTGAGAAATCAAGATTAAGAAAACTTGGGTTTTACACATGCAAATCATTGTCATCCATTAACATACCTGAAAAGTTAAGTGTTGATTTCCTTGAGTTTGAGACATGTAATAAATTGAATTTTGATAATATATCAAAAGCTGTCAATTGCAAATCTCTTAGATTGTCTAATTGCAAAGCACATTTTAAACTTAGTAGTGCACTTTCCATGGATAACCTTGAAAGAGTTGTTTTAAACAATACAGGTGTTGAGTTGGATTGGGGTAATATTCAATTTAAAGACAGCAAACTAAAAGAAGGATATATTTCGCCTATTTCAAAAGGTGATTTTAAAAGACTGGAAAGTTATTCTGGTAAAATAAAATGGACAAGATATTAAATGGCTAACTTGGGTCGAAGTTGGGGTCGTTATGTTGCGAGTTAAACTATGTTGCGAGTTTTTGTTACCCGCAGCCATAACCCGCTTAACAAAAATAACTTTACCCCGCATACCCAGCTCTGAATAAAGCAAATTTATTGCACCGCAGTTATTATGCTTAATTTTAAAAAACTCATTCAATGCTGTTCATCAATATTTTATTTACAATAAATATAGGAACATAGCAAAACTCGCAACATAATATTCTGAAATAACTTGATTTATAATTAGTATCGAGCTATAATTATTCAAAACTAAGGAGAATTGGTATGCTTTACTTGTACTGTACCGGATCTACCCTCAAAGAGAATCGAGGGCATATGGCGTATTTAGCCCTTATTGGCATAGTATCGGGGCTCTTTTTAATTTAACGGCATTCTCTACCGGGAGCAGTGTTTGAAGTACATCTACCAGTCCGCATAGCTGTGATTTATTATGTTGCGAGCTGAAAATAGAAACTCCTCTCAGGAAGGCTAACCATTTGATATATTTGATAATACACACGAAATCTATGCTTTGATGTAAATAGCTATAAATTCAGATAGATAGAAGAGGTCGCAACATAAGGGTCGCATCTTTAAACTTGACAAATCACAAGAGAACTCCCTAAGAGCCTTGATAATAAAGGGTTTTGGTTTTTTGTCTGATCACCGTTGTTGTCTTTTTTGGATAGTCCGTCAGTCACATTTTTTGCTTTTAGAGTACGAAGGCTGTCGTTGTATCGAACAACGCCCCTGTCACGACTCTTGCTGCTTCTTACATAATCCAAGGCTCAATTATCCGACACTGGTCTGGAGGCAAAAAGCCGCCCCCAGCCCAGCGTCGGATAATTCGGACTATATAATCAGAGGCAAAACCCGCGCCAGGGGCTTCTCGCGAGTTCGTTACTCCGTAATTAACATTCGGGTACCTTCATTTTTTCAGGCACAGTGGAAACGAAACTGTCATTAAGGATATTTTGCTTCCGGTAACACTAAAAAAACAGTCGCGATGTTTCTACCTTATTATTTAGACGGCCGGATCAAGCCGTTGACAGAACACCCAACGAAAGGTATCTTTCCTTAGGTCTTTTGTATAAATCCCAAACGATCCGGAGAATAATCATGGGAAAAAACTGCCTCATCGTTCCGCAAATCACCCAAGGAAAGAATCTGCCCGCATTATTGGGCATCGATGAGGGGAACGACTTCCTTAAAATTTGGATGGAACTCTATTTTGACATCGAGGTCACCACCCTTCCTTCTTCACGGAAAATTCAAGGGCGGGATCTGGATCTTTTCATTTCGTTCATGATCGCAGAAGAGGGGACCGACATCCGGAGCAGGTGGCCCCCCCGGTTGTCGGCTGCCTTTAAAAACCATTTGATTTCTGTCTATGAAGAAAATAAGAAAAAACGGCGATGGAGTGATAAAACGGCAAATCGTATTTTGGCTCATGTGAAGACGTGGGCGAAGTGGGTGCATAAGCTGGCACCGTTTCCCCTGGGAAACCCCATGGAGAAAATCAAGTCGGTGCCGGTGGGCCACAGTCTGGATATCGATCGGGCCGTGACGCCATCCGAACGGCGAAGGATACTCGATGCCGCCGACCGGCTGCCGGTGACAGGGAGAAGGTCCAGGGACCGGAGTAGGTATAAAGGTGTGCCGGTGACGGATCGGCCGGTCCGGAAGAACTTCAGGCCCTTTCGGAACCGGGCCATGGTTTACACGCTCATGGAAACCGGGATGCGGCGGGAAGCCGTGATCCGGATCAACCTTGCTGATGTGGATTTTATGGCCGGGACCATCGCCGTCCAGGAGAAGGGGAGGGTGGTTCAGACCTACTCGATCAGCCAGGAAGGGCTTATGGCCATCGAAGATTATATAGAAAAAGAGAGGGAAGGGGATGCAGCGGCCTGGAGATCCCCGGTACTGTTTGCCCGGGCGTGGCCATGCTCAACAAAGGCCGGCAATGGAAATCTATCGCCCTGGTCGGTGAATCAAGTGTGGAACCAGGTGTGTGAGGAAGCGGGGATCGATGCCCGAAGGACACCGCATTGTGCACGGCATGCCATGGGAAAGCACATCATGGATAAAACCGGAAATCTTGCCGCAGTTCAAAGGCAATTGGGGCACAAAAATGCCGCCTACTCCATGCAGTATGCCAGGGTTTCTAAGGATGAAATGAAACTGATTTTGGAAGACCGTTAAGGGAGTATTTTTCATCCAATACAGATTTACCATACATATATCAAATAAAAAAACCCCACCGGACCACCCAGTGGGGCAGGAAACATATGTGTTATTAATTGACATTCAATAAATTGAAATATATATAATATTCATTGCGTTAAATAAAGTCGGCGGCCAAGTGGCAACCGGCTTTTTTATTTTGGGAAAATGGTATCAAACTCAACCTGGTCAACTATTGCCGATGTTTGATTTGATACCATTTCAGAACATCAGCAAACCAGGTCCAGAGTCGCTTATTTTAAATGGATTTAATTGGTGTCGCCTTTGGGGTCTGCTATCGAAACGGAAAATAATATAAAGAAAAGATAAAGATTCTATAAAATATGTGTTTTATGGACACATAAACCAATATGAATTTTCTCCCGAATAAATAGATTGAATCATTCCATAAAAGCGTCTATAAATCATAGTCTATAAACAACTCAAAATTAGAGATTAATAGACTATGCTTATCGGTTACGCAAGAGTATCCACCTCAGAACAATCTCTCGATCCCCAAACTGACAACTTGAATGCTGAAGGCTGTGAAAAAATATTCACAGACATTGCCAGTGGAGTGAAAACGGATCGGCCTGGATTGGATGAAGCCATAAATTATTGCCGGAAAGGTGATACT
>Ga0180007_10002102_pt1 | contig 24518 bp, 21 predicted proteins | sample MM_PC_MetaG_FD_121122 | JGI IMG/M metagenome (GOLD analysis project Ga0180007, IMG submission 121122) | Groundwater microbial communities from the Aspo Hard Rock Laboratory (HRL) deep subsurface site, Sweden - MM_PC_MetaG | ecosystem: Environmental > Aquatic > Deep subsurface > Groundwater... | reverse complement strand
TGAATTTCGTCCAGGCTTTATCGAAGCCGATACTGTTCACCATTGCGGAGAATCTACCGAAGGACAATATGCTCTCACTGTTAATTTCACTGACACTGCCTCAGGCTGGACCGAACAACGCGCTGTCTGGGGCAAAGGAGAACAAGGCGTTTTTAAACAAACTGAGCATGTTGAAAAATCTCTTCCTTTTGCTATTCTTGGCTTTGACTCTGATAACGGAGGCGAATTTATCAATGATCACTTATTTAAATACTTTACTGGACGCATCCTTAATCCGGTTCAGTTTACTCGTTCTCGGGCTTATAAAAAAAATGATAACGCTCATATCGAACAAAAAAATTGGACTCATATCCGCCAATGGCTAGGTTATTCCCGCTTTGATAATCCCAAAGTTATATCTCTGATGAATAACCTTTTCACTTCCGAATGGCGGCTATATCACAATTTCTTTTGCCCCTCTGTTAAGCTTATTGAGAAAAAAAGAATTGCTTCCAAAGTTATCAAGCGTTATGATAAGCCTCAGACTCCATATCAAAGACTTATTGCTTCTCCCGAAATAGATAATAAAACAAAACTCAAACTCAATGAACAATTTAAAAACAGTAATCCTTTTAAACTAAAAAAAGCTATAGAAATTAAAATACAAAAAATCCATAATATTCAACGAAAATTTGATCTCAAAATGAAAATAAAAAAAGAAAAATGCCGACTACTACAGTAACATCTATTTTGAAGCAATGACTATACCTTTAGGTAACATTTATTAATGACGCAATAGGTAATCTGGGGCAATTGATGAAATGAATGAGGTCGATGACGCGATGCTTTTCTTAAACCAGGCACATAAAGAAAGGAGGGTATTATTGACGCACTTGGAGGAAAAGTGTATGATTTATATATCAAAATATAAGTCTAGGCATTAACTATAATAAGGAGAAATCGAAGGTGAAAACGAAAATAAAATAATCCAGCAATCTCCAAATAGGGGATTGCTTTTTGTTTAAGGAAGCAATTTCTAATTTAAATGACGTGATTAAATATTTGAGTTCTTTTGGTGATAAGAATAACTTATAAAGTGGAGGTCTGAGCTTGGTGTTCTTATTGAGCAGGGTTTCGTTTAACGGCAAAAAGGAAATGAAGGTGATTAATTTATATTTGCAATATCGAAAAAATAGTGCTATATTTAATTGGCAAAAAAAATCTACAATTGGAGAATATTATGGAAAAAAATAAAATCCTGATTGTTGAAGATAATGAACATGAACTTATGTCGTTAAAAACAACATTAGAAAAAAATAATTATGAAGTCATTTCTGCACAAGATGGGAAAAGTGCTTTTGAAATACTTGATAAAGCTGCTCCTGATTTAGTCATATTAGATATTGTACTCCCTGATATAGACGGTTTTGAAATATGCAGGCAAATAAGAAAAAATGATCTATTTATCAATATGCCTGTGCTTTTTTACAGCCAAATAAGGACTATCGATGAAAAAATTCTCGGCTTAGAAATGGGAGCCTCCGATTTTCTAGCTAAGAGCGCTGATATCCGAGAACTATTAGTCCGAGTAAAAAATCTTTTAATAATAAAAGATAAATTTAAGGAAATGTTTAGCCTTTCCTTCCACGACGGCCTTACTAATATTTATAATCGAAGGTATTTTCAACACCGTTTATTTGATGAATACGAACGCAGCAAGCGTTATAAATCCAATTTGAGCTGTGTGATAATTGATGTTGATCATTTTAAAACTATCAATGATACGTTCGGGCATCTTACCGGAGACCAAGTATTAAAAAAGGTAGCGGAAGTTGTTACTAATAATATCCGCACTGTTGATGAAGCCTGCCGTTACGGAGGAGATGAATTCAGCATACTATTACCCGAAACAAAGTTAAACGGCGCATATATGGTTGCTGAAAGAATTCGTAAGGTTATATCAGAATCAGAGCAGATCAAAAATGAATGCTCAGTAAATCTTACGATAAGCTGCGGAGTTACAACATATGATAGTAATATAAAGGAGATGAATGATTTAATTGCTCAAGCAGATACTGCATTGTATTTAGCAAAACAGGATGGACGAAATCAAACTAAGACTTTTGGGGACAAAGGAAAAAAGGTGACGGACTGAGCTAGCCCGGGATTGACGGACACCAAAAATCGGGTGCACTAGGGAATGTATTAATTATTGATCTACTTCGACTTAAGAGGTATCATTGATATATCAAAATAAAGTCTAAAAGCCTACTCAAATAAAGCGGCAGTCAACGATGAGCATGAAAAACCGATAAAATAATCCAGTAATCTTGTCCTTTTCTATTACACATACTTGCCTTTTTTTTCTTATCTTAGAAGAAGTGTGTCATATCTTTTATAAGTATATTTGACAATGACCATGATTTTAATATAGAATAAATCCCTGTATAAAAATTCCTAGTGAAAAATTAAGATATATTCAGACAGAATAAACAATTCAGATAAGAAAGAGGAGGCAATCATCATGGCTAAAAATAATGTTCAGACTTTCGAATATAAGGCGGAAATGAAGCAGCTGCTTCATTTGATCATCCATTCTTTGTATACGCATCCGGAAATATTCCTAAGAGAATTAGTCTCGAACGCGTCCGACGCGTTAAATAAAGTCAAATACCGACAGCTAACCGATTCAAATATTCTGGATAAGGATACGGAACTAGCGGTAAAAATAACAGTTGATTCCAAGAAAAAAACATTTTCTATCGAAGATAATGGAATTGGTATGAACCAAGAAGATCTAACGAAAAATCTGGGGATCGTGGCGCGTTCCGGAACCATGGAATTTCTCCAAAAAATAAAAGAAGAAAATAAACAGGCCGGGGATCTTATCGGTAAGTTTGGCGTGGGATTTTATTCGGTGTTTATGGTTGCAGATCAGGTAGTGGTCGAGACCCGTCACGCGGATAAGGATTCTAAGGGATACAGATGGACCTCTGCCGGTGAGGCTAGTTATAGCATTGAAGAAATTGACAAAAAGGAACGCGGGACAAAAATAAGTTTTACATTAAAGGAAACTGCCCATGAATTCGCGGAAGAATTTCGGGTTAAGGAAATAATCAAGAAATACTCCAATTTTTCCGACTTTTCAATTTTCCTGGGCAAGGATAAAATCAATACTGTTGAAGCGCTGTGGCGAAGGAGAGAAAAAGATGTAAATGAGGAGGAACGCAATGAATTTTATAAATTCATTACCAATGATTACGAAGATCCTCAGTCATACCTGCATCTATCTGTAGAAGGCGCTGGGGCTGAATTTCGGGCACTGCTGTTTATTCCGTCAAAGGCGCAGTTTGATTTAATGCGCCTGCACCAGCATAAGACTATCCAGTTGTATTCCAATAAAATCATGATCATGGATAATTGCAAAGATTTACTACCGGAGTATCTGCAATTTATCCGCGGGGTTGTAGACACAAGCGATTTACCTTTAAATGTGTCCCGGGAAATGATTCAATCTTCACAGGTCATGGGCAAAATCAAAGAGGTGCTTACGAACAAGATTATTAAATGGCTACAGGAAATGGCTGACAATGAAACTGAAAAATATTTAAAATTCTATAAAACATTTGGACCTTTATTTAAAATGGGGCTAAACAGTGATTTTGTTAATCGTGAGAAGTTAATCGATTTGCTCAGGTTTGAAACCTCGACTCAAAAACAAGGCGAAATGTCCTCGTTAAAAGATTATACCCAACGTATGCCGGAAAGCCAAAAAGAGATATATTATCTGGCTGGGGATAACCGGGAGTTTGCCGAACGCAATCCCAATCTGGAATATTTCAAGAAAAATAATGTGGAGGTGCTGTTTTTGCTCGATCAGGTTGACGTGTTTATAATGCCGTCCATACCGGAGTATGATAAAAAACCGATCAAAAGCATTGATAAAGGAGATATTGAAATAAACAATCCTGCTGATAAGGCTGAACAGAAAGAAGATAAGCTCTCAGAATCACTAATCGGCTTGTTTAAAGAGACCTTAAAAGATAAAGTTGAGGATGTGAAAATTTCTAAGCGATTGGTTGATTCGGCGATTACCCTTGTAAGCGGAAAGAATGCCATGGATCCTCAGATGGAGCGAATGATGAAGATGATGGGCCAGGAAATGCCGGCATCTAAGCGGATTTTGGAGGTAAATATTGACCATTCGGTGATAAAAAATTTATCACGCAAATATTTAGCCGATCCTTCAGATTTTTTTATAAAAAAATGTATTACGCAGCTTTATGAAAGCGCCCAGCTTGTCGATGGAGAGCTATCTTCTCGGACAGAATATGTTAAGCGGATGATGGAAATAATGGAAGAGGCCACAAAAGTCTAAACGCCAACTCAAACAAAGAGAAGTCGAAATTGGCTTAAAACAAAGCTAAAAAATCTAGCAATCTCTAAGTAAAGGAGATTGCTTTTTTTTGTTTTAAAAAGTAGCGATTAGCCCTTCAACATAGTTCGATTTCGATCAATAAAAGTGCTCAGCATAAACATATATGGTTTAATAAATAGTCGCTGTCCTATTTATTCCTTATACAGCCAAATCCAGCCATTATACCTAGGTACAATTGATTCCATTTTGAACGGAACTATAATAATATTATAGATTGAGAAATAAAAAGTATATGGCGGACCCCATGGTCTGATCAAAACATATGGAGTTTTGCAGCGGAAAACCTCAAGTAGAATAGGTTGAGCAGATGTATAGTTGTAATATCGTGATCCGTTTTTTAAATGGGACAAACAAGAAAGGTAAGAGATGCAGCCGGCTGGACCTTTAATGATAGAGCATAGGCTTATTGAGAAGATGGTATCCTTGATAAGTAAAGGAATAAACAAAATCAAGTTAGAAAAAAAAATAGACATTCTTTTTATAGACAAGACAGTGGATTTCATGAGGGTCTATGCGGATAGATGCCATCATGGCAAGGAGGAGAATATTCTTTTTAGGTGTCTGTCTAAAAAAGACATCTCGGAAGACCATAAACGCATAATGGATGAGCTTGTGCAGGAGCATATTGTCGGAAGAGAAACTGTAAAAATCCTGGTGCAGGCAAGGAATAATTATGGGAATGGGAAGGAAGGCGCATTAAATGAGATAATTAACTGTTTTGAAAAACTTGTTAATTTTTATCCTTGGCACATAGCGAAGGAAGATAAGCACTTTTTCCTTGAGGTGATGGAATATTTCAGTGACAAGGAAAAAGAAGCCATACTTAATGAGTACTGGGAATTTGATAGAAAATTAATACATGAAAAATATCAGGGCCTTATCGAGAATATCCAGAAGGAATATTTTTCAGATTTAGACTCTTGTCAGAGCACTGTAACTGCGGAACAGGACAGGATTGGAAATAAAGACGAACCTTGTGATGCCGGGATAAAATGAAGGGAGGATACAATATGATTGATTATGGTTTTTCAAAGACTTTGAACCTACCTTTTGAGAAGGCGATAGAATCAGTGACTGAAGCCCTGAAAAAAGAAGGTTTTGGTATCTTGACAAAGATTGATGTGAAGGAAAAATTCAAGGAAAAATTGGGAATTGACTTTAAAAAATATGTAATTTTGGGCGCATGCAATCCTGCCAATGCCCACAAGGCTATCCTTGCGGAAGAAAATATCGGCTTGATGCTTCCGTGCAATGTGATCGTCTATGAAGTCGGAGACAAGACTGGGGTGGCAGTGGTAAAACCAACAACGGCGATGGCAAAGATTAATAATGAAGAATTGAAACAAATATCGCAGATAGTTGAAACTCAGCTTAAAAAAGCCTTTGATGCTATAAGGTGAACTAAGGCAGGTGAAAAATATCGTTGTAATGTTTGTGGTAATGAAGTTGCGGTAACAAAAGCTGGCGGAGGAGAGTTAGCTTGTTGTAAACAACCTATGAAAAAAATTTAAAGGAGATAAAATGGAAGTAAAAATTTATTCAACCCCCACATGTCCGTATTGTAAAAAGGCTAAGGATTATTTATCTTCAAAGGGAATTTCTTATCAAGATATTGATGTTTCATCAAATAAAGCCGCGGCGGATGAAATGGTAAAGCTTTCTGGTCAGATGAGTGTTCCGGTAATTACCATTGACAATAATATTGTAAAGGGATTCGACAAAGCCAAGATAGATTCTTTGCTAAAAATCTAGAATGTAATTACAAATAACGTTAAGGCATATGTTAAACCGGACAACAAAATGTTTGAAACCTATAAAAGGAGGAAGAAAGATGAATGCTAGAGCTAAAGTTGCATTGATCACGGGGGCTGGTCAGGGAATTGGCAGAGCGATTGCTTTAAGGTTGGCAAAAGATGGTTTGGACATTGCGATTGTCGATCTCAAGAAAGACAAAATGAATGCCGTCGCCAAAGAGGTGCAAGCCTTAGGCCGCAAGGCCACAGTTTTCGTTGCCGATGTAAAGAATCGCGATCAAGTCTATGCCGCAGTTGACCATGCCGAAAAGGAACTGAACGGCTTCGACATTATGGTTAATAATGCCGGTATCGCTCAGGTCCAACCCTTGGCCGAAGTCACGCCGCAGGAAGTGGAAATTATTTTCAAAGTGAACATCGAGGGCGTGCTCTGGGGAATCCAGGCTGCGGCCAAGAAATTCAAGGCTCTAGGACACAAGGGCAAAATTATTAATGCTTCGTCAGTTGCCGGTCATAACGGTTTTGCCATGCTTGGAGTATATTCTGCCACTAAGTTCGCAATCCGCGGCCTAACTCAGGCTGCAGCGCTCGAATATGCCAGCGATGGCATCACTGTCAATGCCTACTGCCCGGGCATTGTTGGAACTGATATGTGGGTTGAGATTGACGAACGCTTTGCGAAACTTACCGGTGTGCCGAAAGGGGCGACCTACAAAAAGTATGTGGAGGGGATTGCACTGGGCCGGGCTGAGACACCGGACGATGTAGCCGCTTTCGTCTCATATCTGGCTGGTCCGGATTCTGACTATATGACCGGACAGGCACCAATCATCGATGGGGGGCTCTATTACCGCTGATGCAGTTTTAAGGAACATGAGCAGGGCTTGACGTTTTATGGATTAATAACTTGGAGGAACAGATGAATAAGAAGTTAAAATACATAAATGAAGTTTGCATTGTCTTAGCCGGCGAAGCAGGGCAAGGAATACAAACCATTGAACTCATTTTAACAAAACTGCTTAAAGCAGCTGGATATAATGTTTTTGCGACTAAAGAGTATATGTCAAGGGTTCGCGGAGGCACAAATTCTACGGAAATTCGTATTTCTTCGAGACCTGTTGCCAGCTTTGTCAACAGAATAGATATACTTTTCCCTTTTGATGAGAAAGCAGTCAACTGGCTAAGCACCAGAATTTCGGATAATACTATTATTGTTGGCGATAAGAAAGCTCTAGCTGTTGACAATGAAATGATCGATATCCCTTTGATTGAACTTGCCAAACAGATTGGGAATCCTATATTCGCCAATATTATCGCCGCAAGTTTTACTCTTGGTTTATTAAATATAGAGCGTGATATGCTGGCGCAATTTTTGTCTGAATTCTTTGAGGACAAAGGGAAAGATATTGTTGACCAAAATATTAGAGCTGGTCAAACCGGTTGGGATCTAGGGCGGGAAAAAAGCAAAGCTCTTGATATATCTTTTGAAATTGCTCGAAATGATGCTGTTGCAAATGAGTTAATAATTAACGGTCATCAAGCCGTGGCTCTAGGTGCTATTGCCGGTGGATGTAATTTCATTTCATCTTACCCTATGTCTCCTTCAACCGGGGTTTTAACCTTTTTGGCGCAACATGCTGAGGATTTTGGCATTATTGTCGAACAAGCTGAAGATGAGATAAGTGCCATTAATATGGGATTAGGCAGCTGGTATGCAGGTGGTCGGGCTTTAGCTACGACTTCAGGCGGCGGATTTGCTCTTATGACAGAAGGTATCAGTTTAGCCGGATGTATAGAATCTCCAATGGTCATTCATCTGGCTCAAAGACCTGGTCCGGCAACGGGTTTGCCGACCCGAACAGAACAAGGAGATTTAGAATTGGCGCTATATTCTGGACATGGAGAATTCCCCCGAGTCATTTATGCCCCGGGAAATGTCCAAGATGCTTTTCTCTGTGCGCTTAAAGCCTTTGAAATTGCCGATAAATATCAGGTTTCGGCTATTATTCTGACGGATCAGTTCCTTTTGGATTCTTATTACAACGTTTCAGACTTTCCTAAAACTACTGAAGCTTTAAAAAACTATATCGTAAAAACCAAACCAGAATATAAACGATTCCAAATAACAGAAAATGGTATTTCTGAACGTGGGATTCCTGGTTATGGTGAAGGAATTGTTTGTGCGGACAGCGATGAACATGATGAAGGAGGCTATATTACTTAAGACTTTAATATGCGAATTGCCATGATGGATAAACGGTTGAAAAAAGGTGAACTGTTGAAGACGGAAATTCTTGAGCCTGAATTTTACGGTGATAATGATTATGAAAAGCTAATTATTAGTTGGGGGTCTACGTGTCATCCTATTAAGGAAGCCATGCAGTTAAAAGGTCAAAGCAAGCTAGGTTATTTATATTTTAAACAAGTATATCCCTTGTCAGAAAAGATTAAAGAATTTTGGCAAAAAGCAAAAGAAGTTATTGTTATTGAAAATAATGCGACAGGCCAATTCGAAAAACTAATCAGGCGTGAGTTTGGATTATCGGCAAACAGGCATATTCGCAAATATAATGGATTGCCATTTAGTGTTGAAGAGATATGCGAACACTTATAACAATTAATGGGGAGAAATATTATGTCTCAAACAATTTTTGACATGGGGAAATGTGACATTGCCTGGTGTCCGGGCTGCGGCAATTTCGGGATACTCAATATTATCAAAGATGTTCTCGCTGAATTGTCCTTGCCACAGCAGGAAGTCGTATTTGTCTCAGGGATAGGGCAGGCTGCAAAAATTCCACAGTATATGAAAGTCCATTATTTTAACGGTCTGCATGGGCGAGCATTGCCAACCGCAACGGCTATCAAGGCCAGTAATCCTTGTTTGACAGTTATCGCACAAAGCGGGGATGGTGATATGTATGGTGAGGGCGGGAATCATTTTACTCATTGCATACGAAGAAATCCTAATATCACCAATATAGTCCATAACAATATGGTTTATGGTTTAACAAAAGGTCAGGCTTCTCCCACAAGTGAGCGTGGATTTCATACTCCGATTCAAATCAACGGGGTCATTCTAGAGCCTTTCAATCCAATTGCTTCTGCCATTGCCCTGGATGCCTCTTTTGTGGCACGGGTATCAGTCGGTGAAAAAGACCATGCTAAAGACATTATCAAAAAGGCGATCACCCATAAAGGGTATGCTTTAGTAGATTTTTTCCAACCATGCGTAACATTCAATAAAGTAAATACTCATATGTGGTTTAAAGAAAATACATATTTGTTGGATGATGCTCATGATGTAAGCAGCCGGGTGAAAGCGTTTGAAAAAGCAATTGAAAAAGATAAATTGCCTTTAGGGATATTTTATATTAAGAAGGATAAGCCTGTCTTTGAAGAGCAGTTAACAATTTATAAATCTGACAAAAGACCATTATTTGAAAGAACCACGGATTTTAATAAATTAAATGAATTGATAAACAATTTTAAGAATTAATTTAACTAAGGTTTAACAAAAAAGGAGACAGTAAATGGCAATCACACAAAAAAAACTTATCGAAAATTTAAATTATGATTTAACGCTTGAATACTCCGCAGCCATTCAATATATCAACCATGCGGCTGTTATGAGCGGTGCTGCCTACGGAGACATTATTAAAGAGCTTAAGATTCACGCCAATGAAGAAATCCAACATGCTGTTATCTTGGCTGATCAGATTGATTATTTAGGGGGGGAACCAAGCGTTGTTGTCGGGAAAATTTATACGGCTGATGAAAATGATGAGATGTTAAAACAGGACCTCGCTGGTGAAGAAGACGCAATTAAACGGTATAAAGAACGCGTAGAGCAGGCTGAACAGTTGAAAGAATATGCCCTAGCTCAACAATTGCGTACGATTCTTGCGATGGAGCAAGAACATGCCATGGACATAAAGCAGGCTTTAGGGAAATAGGGGAATTTTATGTTTATCAAGAAAATAAAGTCTGAAGGCATTGCGCATTTATCGTACTTAATCGGATTAGGAAAATCCGCTGCTGTCATAGATTCCTCGACGTGATGTTGATATTTATATTGTTGAAGCTAAGAAAAAAGGAGCTGCGATCAAATATATCTTTGAAATACATAGAAATGAGGATTATGTTGTTGGGTCGAAAGAGTTAGCCTTACGCACAGGGGCTCAGATTTTTCATGGAAAAGCATTGGATTGTTCTTGGCAAGGATAACACAGGCCATAATTCATGATGAAAACTCAGTTTTACCAGTCTCCAGCCTGATCATTTCAATGTTTTTCAATTGAGGGAAAAAATTTGTCGAAGTCTTCGCTAATATTTATCCCGGCTATCACGCAACATTTGGGGGAAGCATTATCGGGGCTTTTTGGGGATTTATTGACGGAGGTATTGGGGGAGTATTATTGGCGTGGTTGTATAATAAATTTTTAGAAAAGTAAAATAAAGATGACGTTTCTATCTAATTATTAATTATTGACGCAAGGAGAGGAAAATAGTATCATTTAGATATTAAGACAAAAATCTAAACGCTAACTCAAACAAAGAAAAATCGAAATGGGTATGAAACATTGATGAAATAATCAGCAATCTCTAGTAATGGGGATTGCTTTTTTGTTCTACGGAGAATTCCGATTAAGAGGGAAGTCTAAAATTCCCCGCAAAAAAACTGCGGGACAAGTAAGACCTGACCCCAATTATACCAGGTAAAATATAAAACATCAGTTTTCTAGGTTTTAAAAATGGAGGAAGCACAGTGGGATATATTTTAGCCATTGACCAGGGAACAACCGGAAGCAGAGTAATATTATATGATAAAAAAGCAAAGCAGATAGCCAGTGCTTATCAGGAATTTCCCCAATATTTCCCCAAACCCGGCTGGGTCGAACATAATCCAGAAGAAATCTGGCAAAGCGTTTTTGATTCCATCCAAATAATACTTAAACAAGTTCCTAAGGCAAATATTCAGGCCATCGCGATTACCAATCAAAGAGAGACTACTGTGGTTTGGGATAAAACCACGGGAAAACCGATTTATAATGCGATTGTCTGGCAATGTCGCAGAACAGCAAGGCGCTGTGATGAATTAAAAAAGAAAAAAAACGCAGCGGAATTTTTCAGAACAAGAACAGGTCTGCCCATAGACGCGTATTTTTCCGCGACAAAGATCGAGTGGATATTAAAAAATATAAAAGGGGCCCGAGCAAAAGCAAAACAAGGCCAACTGCTTTTTGGCACGACTGATTCCTGGATATTATGGAAACTGACTGATGGCGCAATACATGCCACGGATTTTACCAATGCTTCTAGAACAATGCTGTTTAATCTTAAAACTCTAAGCTGGGATGAAGAGATTCTTAAGATATTTAATATTCCTAAAACCATGCTGCCCAGTGTAAAAAACTCATCAGGACTTTTCGCTAAAACCGCGGTTCAGGGCAAGCTGGCTAGCGGAATTCCGGTTTACGGAATAGCCGGAGATCAGCAGGCCGCTTTATTCGGCCATACTTGTTTTGAGTCCGGGACAATGAAAAATACCTATGGCACCGGATGTTTTCTTTTGCTGAACACAGGAAAAAAATGGATCAAATCAAAGCATGGCTTGATTACTACTTTGGGCTGTAGCGAAACCGCTAAGCCGGTTTATGTTCTGGAAGGAGCAATATTTGTTGCCGGCGCGGCAATCCAATGGCTGCGGGATGAATTAAACTTTTTGGATGAATCAGCTTTATCGGAAAAAATGGCAAGGTCAGTAAAAGATAATGCCGGAGTTTATTTTGTGCCGGCACTTAGCGGCTTAGGCACGCCTTATTGGGATCAGGGCGCGCGCGGCAGTATATTCGGGATCACCCGCGGTACAAAAAAAAGCCATATTGTCAGAGCAGCTTTAGAAGCAATGTGCTTTCAGACAAAAGATGTGATTAATGCCATGGAAAAAGATGCAGGATGCAAAGTGCGCTGTTTACAGGTGGACGGTGGCGCGGCAGCGAATAATTTTCTTTGTCAGTTTCAGGCGGATATTCTGGGTGTAAAAGTAATCAGACCGAAATCAATTGAAATTACTTGTCTGGGTGCGGCTTATCTTGCCGGTCTGGGCAGTGGATTTTGGAAAAATAAAGCTGAGATAAAAAAACACTGGAAAAAAGATAAGGTTTTTATTCCCAAGATGTCAAAACCAAAAGCGGCTTTTTTATACACAAAGTGGCAAGACGCGGTAAAGCGAACTCTTTCAAACAAAAAAACATTTAACTGAAATACTATTCGCGCTTATTCAGTGAAAGTTTAATCAATGAAAATATATGATCTGATTATAATCGGAGCGGGAGTTGTCGGCACTGCGATTGCCCGAGAACTCTCTTGCTATAAATTAAATATCGCTGTACTGGAAAAAGAGCAGGAGCTGGCTTTTGGCGTTTCTAAATCAAATAGCGGCATAATTCACCCCGGCACTCAGAATCACCCGGATTCATTAAAGGGAAAGCTTTGCGTGCAGGGCAATAAGCTGATCCGGAAAATTGCCAGACAATTAGGAGTTGATTTTAAACAAATCGGCGAACTGATCGTGGCATTTAAACAGGAAGATATTCCCCAGCTGCATGAACTAAAAGCCCAGGCAAAAAAACTGGGTGTGCGAAAAATAAAAATTGTGAATCAAACCTGGCTGAGAAAACATGAGCCGAATATTTCTCCGGATGCTGTGGCTGCTTTATACGCTCCGACCGCCGGGATTATCAGTCCATACAGACTAACATATGATCTGGCGGAAAATGCCATGGCCAATGGTGTGGAGATTTTCACTTTACAAAAAGTTGTGACAATTACTTCTGAGTCGCACAATGATTTGGGAAAAAGTTTTCTGATAAAAACATTATCTACTGAATTTCGTGCTAGATATATTATAAATGCCGCTGGTTTATCTGCTGATGAGATAGCGAATATGGTGGGCATATCTGATTTTAAGATAGAACCGCGCAAAGGCGAAGAGTTTATCCTGGATAAAAAACACAAGAATTTAACTAAACATTTGTTGTTTCCGCTTCCGGAAAAAAACTCCAAAGGCATTCTGGTAATAAAAACAGCTGATGGAAATACAATGATCGGCCCGACTGCTGAGAATTGCGCGGATAAGCAGGACCTGAGCACAACAGAGGAAGGTTTGCAAAAAGTCCTGAGCAGCGCGCAGCGTATGGTTCCGTCCATAAACCAGACAGATATTATTGCTTATTTTGCCGGATTAAGGCCAGTGGCCGGAGATGATTTTATTATCCGCCATGAACTAAGTGTGCCGAGTTTTATTACTGTCGCGGGAATCCAGTCACCAGGACTTACTGCTGCTCCTGCCATAGCCAAGATGGTCGGGAGAATTTTAAAAGACAATGGTTTGGCCTTGAAGCGAAAATGGGTTTTTAAGGCGTTGCGAAAAAAGACAATTCATTTATTTGCTATCCCGTTTTCTAAAACCGCGAAATTAATTAAAAAAGACCCGGCTTATGGCGATATTGTCTGCCGCTGTGAAATGGTTTCGGCTAAAGAAATTAAAGACGCGATCAATCGGGGAGCAAAAACTCTTGATGGAATAAAATTCCGGACAAGGGCTCAAGCCGGACGCTGTCATGGCGGATTTTGCACTACCCGGATCATGAAAATATTATCGAAGCAGACAAATACGCCTTTATCCGAGATAAGTAAAAAAGGTCCGGGTTCCTGGGTAGTTATGGAGGACAGGGCCGATGATTAAAAAAGATTTAGTTATTGTCGGAGGCGGGCCGGCGGGTATGGCCGCGGCAATTTGCGCTTATGAACAGGGAGTAAAAGATATTTTACTGATTGAACGCGACCAGTATCTGGGCGGGATTTTGAATCAATGTGTGCATACTGGATTTGGACTTGATTATTTCAAACAGTCACTGAGCGGACCGGAATATGCTGAGCGGTTTATTGCAAAAATTAAAACAATACCCCAAATTGAAATAAGTCTGCAGTCTTTTGTAGTGAATCTTTCCTCAGATAAACAGCTGACTTATTTAAAACCGGGAAGTTTAAACCAGATTCAGGCCAAAGCCCTGATCATGGCCACAGGCTGTAGAGAAAAAACCCGAGAAATGATCAATATCCCGGGAACAAGGCCGGCCGGGATATTTTCCGCCGGACTGGCACAGAAACTGATAAATATTGAGGGCTTGCTTCCCGGGAAAAAAGTAATTGTTGTTGGCTCCGGAGATATTGGGCTGATTATGGCCCGGCGATTTTTTCTTGAAGGAGCGGAAGTAAAAGCAGTTGTTGAAATCCAGACAAAATGCCAAGGGCTTATCCGCAATCAAGTGCAATGCATTGAGGATTTTAATATTCCTTTTTTTTGTTCGCATAAGATCACTAAAATTAATGGTAATAAAAGAGTAGAAAAGGTGAGTGTAGTTAAAGTGGATGGAGATTTTAAGCCAATTAAGGAGTCGCAGTTTGATTTAGAATGCGATACAGTACTTCTGGCTGTGGGCCTGATTCCGGAAAATGAACTTATTGAAATGGCTGGGGCAAAAATCAATAAATCGACGAATGCTCCGGTTTCTGAGAAATTAAATAAAACCACAATATCCGGATTATTTGTCTGCGGCAATGCGTATAAGGTTTATGACCTAGTGGATACTGTCTGCCGCGATAGTGAAACAGCTGGTGAACAGGCCGCTGAATATTTAAAAGGAATAAAATGAATAAAAAAATCATCTGCACCCAATGCCCAAAAGGCTGTGTTTTAACAATTGATTTACAAAATAATCAGATAATATCAATTACGGGAAATGAATGCCCAAAAGGACAGGATTATGCCAATTCTGAGATAAAAAATCCGGTGAGAACTTTTACTTCCACAGTAATAACTCAGGGGTTATCATTAAGAATGCTTCCGGTAAAGACAGATAAACCGATTCCAAAGCAAAAACTTTTAGAGGCAATTAATCAAGTAAAAAAGATACGGGTCTGCCAACCGATCAAGGTCAATGATATTATTGCGAAGAATTTTTTAGATTTAGATGTTAACCTGATTGCCACGCGAAATATTACAAGTTAATTTGCCGGGTATTAAACAACTACTTATCTGATGAACCCATGCTCGTAGAGTATAGGGAAATGATGAAAATTCAGGCAGTAAGTTTTGCCAATAGTTATAATTTTGAAACAGGTGTTTGCGATTTTAATGCGCAAACAGTAAAAAAGCCTAATTTACCTTCAAAACCTTTTAGCTTGCGCGTCATTATTTGCGGGAAAAGCAAATCTTCTTTAAACCTGATCCTTTCATCGATATAGCGAGGTCTATATTATTCGCTGAGGGATAAATCGGGACATACTGAACTAATCCGGGTTTGACTAACAGGAAAAATCGCAATATAAATGGATTAATTATTGACTATCTATGCCGATAGCGGTATCATTTATATATTAGAATAAAAGTTTAAACGCAAACTCAAAAAAAGAAAAATTTAAATGGGCATGAAACAAAAATTAATTAATCCAGCAATCTCTAAACACCAGGAGATTGTTTTTTTATTAACAACTAAAGGACAGTAAAACAGTTCAATTTTCTTTAAACTAAGGAGAGTCATTATGGCCTATAAGGATGTATTAAAAAACTCAATTAAAAGTTTCGAAGACCTAGACCGCTGGCTTGCCGGACAAAAAGTAGCTGTTGACCCAAAACTCAGGGAAGTAATCGCAAAATATCCTATGAGGGTAAATAAATATTACCTTAACCTTATCCGAAAAGTAAATGACGGGATTTGGAAACAGGCGATTCCCGGTATTGATGAGCTTGAACATTTTAAAGATCTTACCCCTGATCCGCTTGATGAAGAAGGAGATATTCCTCTTGGCGGACCCAGGACAATTGTCCACAGATATCCGGACAGGGTGTTATTGTTGATCTCAAACGAATGCGCAATGTATTGCCGGTTCTGCACAAGAAAGAGAAAAGTAGGTGATGACAAGAAGAATCCCAGTATAGACGATATAAAAAAAGGAATAGAATATATTGCTAATCACGAAAACATCAGAGACGTATTGATCTCCGGCGGGGACCCGTTTTTAACATCTAACAGCAGAATCGATGACGTCCTGACAAAACTAAGGGAAATTCCTCATCTTGAATTGATCCGAATTGGTACAAGGGTACCTTGTGTATGGCCGCAAAAAATTATTGAAGATACTGAATTCATCGAAATTCTGAGAAAACACACGCCTAAGTCACTTAAAGAACCACAGATTTTTATAAATACGCATTTTAATCATCCCAATGAGATCACTGCGGAAAGTTACCAGGCGGTTAAGATCTTAAGACAGTTGGGTATCCCTATTGGCAATCAGGCTGTTTTAATGAAAGGTGTAAATGATGATACGGAGGTAATGAAAACATTGATGCACGGTCTAGGAAAAATGGGGATAAAACCATATTATCTTTATTATGCCGATCTTGTTGAAGGAACAGGTCATTTCAGAACCGAAGTATCCAGAGGTAAAGAGATATGCAGAGACCTTTGCGGAACCACAACAGGCTTTTTGCGCCCTCTTTATGTTGTTGACGCGCAAGGCGGAAGAGGAAAGGTTCCAGTTGATCTCGGATTCTCAGACGGAATCAGTGAGGAAAAAAGAGGTGGGACTTTAACCTCTCCGATTGGACTGGGAAAAGTATTTATAAACGATCCAATCGAAAGAATTGAAGGTAAGAGAATAAGAAATCGCGGATAAAACTTAATACATAACAAATGCATAATTAATAAAAAAAGGAGAAGCAGATGTACAAAATTCAAAAACTTGATAAAATTTCGGCTGAAGGCTTAGCAAAGTTTCCATTAGACCAATATGAGATAGCAACAGAGATCTCAAATCCTGACGCAATTCTTTTGCGTAGTTTTAAAATGCATGATATGGAATTACCTGAATCAGTATTGGCTGTTGGACGGGCTGGCGCAGGGGTGAACAATATTCCAATCGAAAAATGTTCAAAAAAAGGAATAGTTGTTTTTAATACGCCAGGGGCTAATGCAAATGCTGTTAAAGAATTAGTACTCGCTGGTATGTTACTGTCGGCACGAGATATTGCCGGGGGGATTAACTTTTCAAAAACTATCAAAGGTAAAGGTTCAGAGGTTCCTAGTCTGATTGAAAAGAATAAAAAATTATTTGCCGGTCAAGAGATCATGGGTAAAACCCTCGGAGTGATTGGTGTGGGGAAAATCGGGGTTATGGTTGCTAATGCTGCTTTAGATTTAGGAATGGATGTTATGGGCTATGATCCGTTTATTTCCGTTGAGGCGGCTTGGGGCTTGTCACGTGATGTTAAGCGCATGGAGGGATTAGATACTCTTTTATCAAAATCAGATTATATTTCTTTACATATGCCTTTAAGTGATAAAACTAAGAATCTTTTGAATGCGGACAAATTCAGTCATATGAAAAAGGGCGTGCGGATTATGAATTTTTCTCGTGGCGAGATTGTTAATAATGCCGACTTGAAGAACGCCATTAAAGAAGATATTGTTAAATGCTATGTCACTGATTTTCCGGATGATGAGATTTTGAATATGGAAAAAGTAATTGCCATTCCTCATTTAGGAGCTTCAACCGAAGAGGCTGAAAAAAACTGCGCTCTTATGGTATCAAACCAAGTCCGTGATTTTATAGAAACAGGAAGAATTAAAAATTCCGTTAATTATCCTGACTGTAAATTAGAACGCAGTTCAGATTATCGTTTGATTATTATGAATGAAAATATTCCTAATATGGTTGGTCAGATTTCTACTATCTTAGCAAATAGTCAGATAAATATTATAGAAATGTTAAATAAAAGTAAAGGCGATTATGCTTGTACGCTCATAGATGTATCTAATAAACCAAGTGATGCTACGGTTAAGGATATACTTAATATTAAAGGAGTTGTAAAAGTAAGAAATTTGGATTTAAATGCGAAATAAATAATCTTTACTCAAAAACTTTGAGAATCAGAATATGAGTATTAAGCAAAATTATGAAAATAACAAAAAAGCAATCTCTGAAAAAGGGGATTGCTTTTTTTATTTTGAATTCGTGTAGGCAAACAGGAAAAAATAAGGGAACAGATATAGGGCAGAGTCAGAAAATCTGAAGCATTTTGTCAATAGTTTAGACCTATCCCAATTATTTGTTTACCGGGCAGGGGAGAACAAAGCAGAATAAATAGGTGTGACCCTTTTTACAAAATACGTATTAATTATTGACGTACTTGGAGGAAAATAGTATTATTTATATATCAAAATGCGAATAAAGGCTTTAACTCAAAACGGACATATAGTTCATAAAGTTTGTAAAGTGAAGAGCTGAAATAAAAAAGCAGGGGGTAGGGTTAAAAACAAACCAGTTCCCTTTTTTTATCAAAACTAAAAGAAACAGGGGATTGCTTTTTTTGTTTTAATTTAGTGTAGGGAAACTGGAAGAAACAAGGGAGCGGTGACAGGGCTGAATCAAAAATTCTGAAGCATTTTGTCAATAGTTTACAGGCTGACCCCAGTTACTGCAAAAAAAGAATAGGAGTAAAAACATGAAGGACAATTATTTTAAAGAGTACCCGAATAAAGATGGGTTTTTTAAAGAATATGGTGGCGCGTTTGTTCCTCCAATTCTTGAAAAAGAAATGAAAAAAATTACCGACGCCTATTATGCCATTAGCAAGTCACATCATTTTATTTCTGAGCTTCGCAGCATACGGAAACATTATCAAGGTCGACCCACTCCGGTTTATTATTGCAATCGTTTATCTGAAAAATATGGCGGTAGAATTTATCTTAAGCGTGAAGACCTAAACCATACCGGGGCGCATAAATTGAATCATTGCATGGGAGAGGCTTTGTTAGCCAAGCACTTGGGTAAAAAGAAATTAATTGCTGAAACAGGGGCTGGTCAGCATGGGGTTGCTCTGGCAACTGCTGCGGCGTATTTTGGTTTGGAATGTGAAATTCATATGGGAGAAGTAGATATTGTTAAAGAACATCCGAATGTGGTTCGGATGCAGATTCTTGGCGCAGAAATTGTTCCTGTTTCTCATGGTTTAAAAACCTTAAAAGAAGCTGTTGATTCTGCGTTTGAATCGTATTTAAAAGATCCAGAGACTACGATCTATTGTATTGGCTCTGTTGTTGGTCCGCATCCTTTTCCGATGATGGTGCGCGATTTTCAGCGTGTAGTTGGGATTGAAGCTAAAGAACAGTTTTTTGAAATGACAGGAGAATTGCCGGATAAAGTTGTTGCTTGTGTGGGTGGAGGTAGTAATGCGATGGGGATTTTTACCGCATTTTTAGACGACGCGGAATGTGAATTGCATGGTATAGAGCCAGGCGGGCGATCACTGAAGTATGGTGAACACGCGGCAACTATCACACTTGGGAAGCCAGGCATTATCCATGGGTTTAAATGTTATTTATTACAAGATGAAAAAGGGGATCCAGCACCTGTTTATTCTGTTGCCAGTGGTTTAGATTATCCGGGTGTGGGACCTGAACACAGTATGCTTAAAGATTTGAAAAAAATCAAATACGATACGATCAATGATAAAGAAGCTATCGATGCTTTTTATGAGCTTAGTCGTTTGGAAGGGATTATTCCGGCTTTAGAAAGCGCGCATGCGGTGGCACATGCAATAAAATTAGCTAAGGCTTATCCGCAAACGTCTATATTAGTGAATTTAAGCGGGCGTGGAGACAAAGATATTGATTTTGTGGTAGACACATATGGGTTGCCGAAATAATGGCGTTCAGGAGTCTGATGGTTATGCGAATGACAGTGAATCGATTATATATTATTTAAAAGAGCCGAGATTTGTTGTGTAAATCAGTTATCGGACGAATCTGCGTGAGGAGAGAGTTGAAATAGGTGATTAAGTACAACTTTTTATTGTTAAGCAGCTTTTACAGGCAAGGTGGAGGCATGTAAGTTTAAGGTTCGAAAAAGGGGACAGTTTGAGCTAGCCCGGACTTGACGGACTAGGAGTAAAGCGGTATTATTTATATATTAAACCAAAAGTCTAACCGCCAACTCAAACAAAGAGAAGTCGAAATGACCATAATGATAAATAAACAAACCAATCCAATCAGCAATCTCTAAACAAACAGGGGATTGCTTTTTTTGTTTTGAATAAATATATAAAAATAACTAAGGGGAAAACAGGATACTGTCCCATTTATGTCATTTTTTATTTTTAAGTTCTCCTAAATCCGCTGGTTTAATCTTTTGGGGGTACTTGCAAAAGCATATATTTTCAGATATAGTTTAATACTGTGTTTTGCAATAGGGAAGATATTATGAAACCAAAAAATACCCATAAAATCATATCAATTTTTCTGACAATTTTGCTGATTTTTGTTTTGAAGGCAGATGCTTTAAACATTAATTCTTCGGGGCATAAAGGCATTGGGGAGTATCTCTTTAGCCTCAATAATGGTGTGGAGTCTACAAATTTTGCTATGCTCAGTCCTAATATAAACATAAATGATCAGCTTTTTGTCAGCATGTTTATGGATATGCAAAAAGAATTCGCTGAGGATATTTCAGTATTGGATGATCCCATGCGGGAGCATTCAATGAAAAAAACAGAAGATGAGGGATTTTCTTATTATCATTGGTTGGAACAAATTAGAGAGATCAATGAGGACAGAAAAAAAGGCATTATTAAATTGCCTGACTTGAAATGGCACCCGAACTTTACGCCCAGAGCGTTGGGTTTGTTGAAAAAGTTGGTCGAAAAGGAAGATATTATTGCGATGGCTTTATCTGTAAAAGGATCCCTGGCCAGGGGTTTTTTTATGCCAGGATCAGATACAGATGGTTTGAGGATATATCACAATATAGAGACGGAGAGAATTGACAGTCTCGACAATGAGTTGCGAGTAAAACTGGCTAACTTAGGGCTTAGCTTTTCTATTATGCCGGAATTAGATATAGATTGGAAAGAGGGATTACCTGAGCGTCCCGGGGTTGTATTTTTTAAAAACAATGTTTGGTTTTTGGATGAATATGGACTTGATAATCCAAAGCAAATAGCCAGAAAAAAGCTCTTTAAAGAATGGGATAGTTTGTCTGATCATGAAAAAGGGATGTTACAGTTTTTACATGGTTTGGTCTGTGGGCAAACAGTTTCTAAAAAAGAAACAGAACTCTATCTTTTTCCGGGTGAAAAATCTGTTTTGAGTAATTTAGAACAAAGAGGATTGGTTTCATTAGAAGAAAACAGCATAATAGTAGATTGGATGAATCCTCCTAGCAATAAGTTGCGGATTGTCTATGTTTTAGCTGATAAAGATAGGAAGACAATCTCATTAAAAAAGAGAGTTGAGTATAAACACACGGATAAAATATTTGAAATATCTATATAGGGCTGTGGATAGGGCTTAGCGAATAGTTGAGAAGCAGCAGATAGCGATTGCCCTTCGACTAGCTCAGGATAAACGGATAGGGTTTATTAGGGTCGCTGCCCCTATTTATTTCATAATTGATAATTATTGACGTACTTGGAGGAAAATAGTATTATTTATATATTAAAATGCGAATAAAGGCTTTAACTCAATAAAGAGGCAGTCAAGATGAGCATCAAACAAACACCAAATAACCAAGCAACCTCTAAACAAAACAGGGGATTGCTTTTTTTGTTTTGATAACTGGGCAAAAGTCTAAAATTCAAGACCTAACCCCAATAACAGAGGATAGAGTTAAAAAAATATAACTTTTCCCTTTTTTTTTATATTGATTTTTCAATGCTTTCAGAGTTTGTTTTGCTAGATATTTTTCTTTTAATAGCAATTTTATTCCAATATCCTTCAAGTGCTTTGTTATTAGTACCTAAAGAGACCCTGCTTCCTGTACTAGATGATAGAGGAGGAAGAAAATCTTTATCTCCTAATTGGGTGGTAAGATATTTAAAATCATCCGGGTTAAGCTGATAATCATTATCAGAATTATAATCATTCAATATATTCTCAGAATCAAAGCTTATATCAATTATGCTTCCGTTTTCTCTTGTGAGCTTATTTTTAAAAAACTGATCGAAAAATAATAGGATATGTTTGCTCGGAATAAAGGCAGGTTGAAAAAGTTTCTGATGGATAATTACCTCAAAATAATGTTTTTTTGCTTTATAAGCTAATCCATGTGCAGACCCAGTGAAACCCTCAATTAATGGTTTTATATCTTCATAATAAACATGTAAATCATTATCAGAAAATTGGGCAGATATTTCCTCAAGCGGATATATAATATTAGAAACTCTTTGTTTATACTCATCTAAAATATTAAGCTCGATTGAAATGCCTTCTTTTTCACTGATAACCCTTGATAAATCACATAATAGCTCAAATGGCCTTATGTGCATTAAGAAATCAGGCTCTACAATTAAGCTGAAATAACCCTCATTATGGATATGCCCATATGTAATAGAATTATGTAATACTTTAGTTTCAATAGCCAACTGCGGAGCTAGGGTAGTATTTAATTCCGGCTGCGCGAAGCATACTTTGGATAAAATGAGAGTAATGATAATAATAAATTGTATTTTTTTCATTGATATAATTCTTTCCATCTAAATAAGTTACAAAAACATGGTAAGAAAGTATAGCATTGTTTTTTTTATCCTGCAAATAGATTGAAAGAAAAATAATGCCAAAGACCTTTTATTATTGACGGAGTAAGAGTAAAGCGGTATTATTTATATATTAAACCAAAAGTCTAAACGCCAAATCAAACAAAGAGAAGTCGAAATGACCATGAGACACAAAACAAAATAACTCAAAGCAATCTCTGAAAAGGGGGATTGCTTTTTTTGTTGCAGTGACGTTAGAAAAATAGAATCGTCCTGATTTTTAATTGTGCATTTTCTGAAAATTGCTTTTTTAAAGAAAGTAAAAAGGATCATTGTTTTGATGATAAAGAAAATTTTTTTGTTAAGATTAATTGGGATATTGGCAGTGATTATTCCTGTGGTATTTTGGCAAGGGATAGCCTCATTTGGATATGCAATTATGATGATCGGTAGTCTTGGGATTTTTTTTGCCGTTCTCGCAATATTAATAATAATAATTTATTTAAACTGTGCTGTATCGTTAATACGGGGTAAAACTAGTGGTGAGAAATTATTTATTATCCTTTTGGCTTTAAGTTTTTATACTACAACCTTCGTTATACCAATAGTGAGGGGAGGTCCGTATAGAAAGGTTCAGGAAATTGAAAAAAAAGGTAATATTGCAAAACTTGAAAAGGTTTTGACCAGATTGGTAAAAACAAGAAAAAATGATCCGGGGATAGACGTATATTGCAGAGATTTAGGAGTAATACATTATGGCTTAGGAAAATATGACATGGCTTTAAAGGATTTATCTGAAAACAATATTTATGAAGGAGACGTGTTAAAGGCCACAGTTTATGTTAAGCTTAATAATTTATCAGGAGCGATAGACAGTTGTAATAAATCGATTAAAGCCTTCCCTGGATGGGCAGAAAAATATTATTTTCTGCGAGGTAATGTATACTTTCATTTCAAGGAACACGATAATGCAATTTTAGATTATTCGAAAGCGATTGAGATAACAAAAGACCAATGTGAAAACAATCGATCTCATTTAGGAAGAGCAAGCTCGTATGCTAAACTCAATAAATCTGATTTAGCTTCAGCCGATTACGAATACGTCATTAAATCAAACTTTGATGATGATGATTCGGACGATGAGTGTTGCAGCTATTTATATGGATATTTTTACCGCGCCAATTTTTATTTTTACTTAGGTAAAAATGAAGAAGCCAAAGAAGATTTACAACATATACTTGTAGAAAGTAAGTCAGGGACATTTGTTACTGCTGAAGCTAATATTTTGATGGGATATATAATGAACAGTGAAGGGCAAAATGATTTAGCAAAGAGCTATTATGAAAAAGCAAGAAAAATAACCGATCATTGGCCTACATACGGCAATTATTGGGATCCTACTAGAATTCATAGAACTTTGATCCGTAAAACTTTTAAAAAACTGATTGAACTAAGCGGTTCAGGTGATGAAGAGATTACTAATTCCATTGGTACTTTTAAATCGCCAGCAGATGAAGTAAAAAATATAATTTATCGAGATGGAGAAATTCTAAGAGCAATTCCCTTGCTATTTGAATATTTTGAGACTGATCGGCTAATATGAAGAGGACGGGTCGATTTAGTTGGATAGTGTAAAATAGTCTGTTGCTTTTGGAAAAGAAAAATGCTCTTTAAAAAAGAAGCAGAGCATAGTAACCTTAAGGTGTTACGACCAATAACACCAAAAAAGGAGGTTACAATGGAAACG
>Ga0180007_10002101_pt1 | contig 24527 bp, 23 predicted proteins | sample MM_PC_MetaG_FD_121122 | JGI IMG/M metagenome (GOLD analysis project Ga0180007, IMG submission 121122) | Groundwater microbial communities from the Aspo Hard Rock Laboratory (HRL) deep subsurface site, Sweden - MM_PC_MetaG | ecosystem: Environmental > Aquatic > Deep subsurface > Groundwater... | reverse complement strand
CCGGATCGCAGTGCATTCTGTTTCGTAATAGCTGCTGTAAGCGTTGTTTTGCCGTGGTCGATATGCCCGATTGTGCCTATATTTACATGCGGCTTCGTCCTCTCAAATTTTTCCTTTGCCATGTCAGCGTCCTCCTGTGATTATTCTATCCTTAAACTGTTAGGAACTTTCTTAAACTAAACCATGCATCTTAAAAAAACGTGACAGTTTGATGCAATTGAAATACAAAAACCTGTGGAGCCCATGAACAGAGTCGAACTGTTGAACCTCTTCCTTACCAAGGAAGCGCTCTACCAACTGAGCTACATGGGCCCGTATACAGATTTTATCAGCAACAACGTTTAAACCGCTATGACTACAATTTTTTAAATGGAGCGGGAGACGAGGCTCGAACTCGCGACGTTCAGCTTGGAAGGCTGAAGCTCTACCAACTGAGCTACTCCCGCTCATTTTATATTTGACACACGTCTATTATGGACTTAGGTCAAATACCAGTGCAGCAAGGTTATGCAGGCATCCATGTAGTCGAACAGTTCATGTATCACAAACCTCCTACATAAGACTTGCTTAGAATGGTGGTGGGGGGAGGATTCGAACCTCCGAAGGCTCTGCCGTCAGATTTACAGTCTGATCCCTTTGGCCGCTCGGGAACCCCACCTCATCATTTTGGAGCCGGTACCCCGAATCGAACGGAGGACATTCTCATTACAAGTGAGATGCTCTACCAACTGAGCTATACCGGCTTTATTTTTGTTTCTGTTTTTTCCCAGAATCAAAAAAACTCCTTTAAATAGCAGCCCTTGAAAATTATATCAAACACACAACGTATTCGAAATCAGACGAATTTGATCAAAATTGATTAAAATTAGATTATATACTCAATAAACGTCATTATACTTCTCATTTTGTTGATTTTCATTGATTTTTGCAATTTGGTTAAAAATTCACCTATAAATCGGCCCTATTTCAGTCGCAATATTGAATTTTACCTAAATTTTGTTTATGATGGAGCCGATAAAAAAAAAGGAATTCATGACATAAAGCTTGACAATAAAGGCAATACATATTTAATTCCACACTATCAATTTAAAAAATGAGCATGTTCTTTTAATATTTAAACATTCGCATTACCTTAGCGACAGCGGGAGTTATGAAAAAATTTATTTTATTTACGTCTTTCCTTTTATTAATGATAGGCTGTTCTGGGCTCACACCCAAGACAAGTCCCCTGCCCCAGGCAAAACTCGACCCGACACTATCCGAAGACTACACAGCGGAATCCGCACCGGCTACCATTACTTTTTCAGACAACGTCAACAATTTTGATCCTGAAGATCCGGAAGTGGATCCATCCACCCAGAGTATTTTTGATCAAGCCCTTGATTTTTGCAATGCCGCCCAGGATTTCTGGCAGAAAGGCGACCTCGACAATGCCCTCCAGAGCCTTGATCAGGCCTATTCTCTGATCATGAATATCGACATCCTGAATTCCCCCAAACTTATCCAGCAAAAAGACGACCTTCGGTTCATGATATCACGAAGGATTCTTGAAATTTACGCATCACGAAACATTGTTGTAACCGGAAACCATAACGCCATACCCGTCATCATTAATAAAGAAGTTCAAAAAGAAATTGACTGCTTCACAAATCGTGAGAGGAGCTTTTTTGCCCAATCCCTGAAACGATCGGGTCTTTACCGCCCCATGATTTTGAAGAAGCTCAAAGAAGCAGGCCTGCCTCCTGAACTGTCCTGGCTTCCCCTTGTGGAAAGCGGGTTCAAGGTCAATGCATTGTCAAAGGCCCGGGCCCTTGGTCTATGGCAGTTCATACCATCAACCGGATACATGTACGGTTTGAATCGTGATATGTTCATCGACGAACGCCTTGACCCCGAAAAAGCCACCATGGCTGCCGCTGATTACCTGAAAAAAATGCATCAAATTTTTGGCGACTGGTCCACGGTTCTTGCCGCATACAACTGTGGAGAAGGTCGGGTTCTTCGAATTATTCGCAGCCAGAATGTGAACTATTTGGATAATTTCTGGGATCTTTACGGCAGGTTGCCCCTGGAAACAGCCCGTTATGTCCCCCGGTTCATGGCAGCCCTTCATATCATCAACAACCTTGAAAAATATGGCTTTGACGACATTGTTGTCGACAAGCCCTATGAATACGAGACCGTTTCCGTCAGTAAACAGGTCAAGCTCAAAGACATTGCCATGGCCCTTGACATCACAGAGCAGACTCTGAAGGATCTGAACCCTGAACTCCGTTACAATATTCTTCCCAAAGAAGATTACCCGCTCAATGTTCCTCTGGGCAAATCAGAAACGATTCTGGCTGAAATTGATACCATGTCCATTGCGCTTCCTCCCCAGAAAGCCTTTGTTTTTCACCGGGTCAAATTTGGAGAGACTCTGTCCACCATCGCACGCAAGTATCGGACATCCACACGTGCCATTGCCAGGGTCAACAACATTTCCAAAAAGAATTTTATTGTTGCGGGTAAAATCCTTAAAATACCCCAGAACGGTTATACAGCAAAGAATGTTGCATCTTTGCGTGTTGAAGAAACATTCAAGCCGGACCTGTCCACCATGCGTCATGTGGTAAAAAGTGGAGATTCCCTCTGGATAATCGCCAGAAAGTATGATACGACAGTTCGCAAAATCATGGCTCTAAACAATCTCACCGGAAATTCGTTGAGTATAGGGCAGGTCATCCGGATTCCTGAGCGATCCGGAAAACCCATGGAGAGAAATGTTGCCAATGTCTATTGTGTCAAACAAGGCGACAGTCCCTTTGCCATTGCCATGCAGCACAACATGCCATTGACCCGTTTGCTGAGGCTCAATCAATTGACCTCAACCAGTAAAATTTATCCGGGGCAAGAGCTGTATATCGAGTAACCCGATTCAATTGCCCCCGTAGCTCAGTGGATAGAGCAATGGATTCCTAATCCATGCGCCACAAGTTCGATTCTTGTCGGGGGCGCCATTATAAAATAAGGCACTTAGATTTCTAAGTGCCTTTTTTATTTCATGGTGAAAGAATTGCGAAAATTTTGCCCTGAATTCTTCAATTTCTTTCCCCAGGCGATACCGAACAGTCGATCTCAAACAATAAGTCCCTTGATTTATTTGAATATTTAGACCATTGCACAATGGATATCAGGTTTTGTGTTTGAGTTCACTCACAGGTATTTCGGTTCATTTTCAATCAGTATCTACAAAACATATTGCAAAACCTCTTCATTTTCTGATGAGTGTAAAGGAAATGAAACAGGTGAAGCATGAATTACAGAGATTATATTTTTAAAACTATCGGGGAAAAGGGAATCATACGTACACGAGATATTGAAAAGATCGGTATTCCGCGTGAATACCTACTCCGACTCTTAAAAAAAGGCGAACTTGAACGAATAGGCAGAGGACTGTATTCACTTCCGGACAGGCCTGTGTCGGAACTTATATCTCTTGTTGAAGTGGCCACCAAGTATCCTCACACTGTGGTCTGCCTTCTATCTGCACTTAATTTACACGAGATTACCACACAACGTCCTTTTGAGGTCTGGCTTGCCATTGAACGTGGGAAATGGAAGCCGAAACATGATTTATCCTCCACTTAGGGTCATATCTGTCTCAGGCCACGCTTTCTCCTATGGGGTTGAATCACGCGTCATCCAGGGCGTATCCGTAAACATATACAATACAGCCAAAACCATCGCTGATTGTTTTAAATTACAGTTTACTGGCTGGCATGATTCAATATGCTGTGTCACGAAAGCTGATGCAGACACGGATTCAGCGGATGCTTGACGCTATTATCATACATCGCGACCGCTGTAATTAGTGCAAATGAAGCCATGCATTATGCCCAGAGCATCTTTAGCGATTTAAATATTATTACGGCTACCATTGGAGTTCTTGCATTTTTTGCGATATTAAATTTAATTGGTATTACTGAATCAGCCGTTATTGCTCTATGTATTTTCATTATACATATGTTGACATTGACTGTATTGTCAGTCGCCTGTATTTATTTTGTTTTTAAAAACCCATCCTTGCCTAAACTTAATTGGAGTATACCTGATTCTAAAGGTCTATTCCATGCACTATTTTTCGGGTTTGCTGTGGCGATGTTAGGAATTAGCGGTTTTGAAAGTTCAGCCAACTTTATTGAAGAGCAACAAATGGGCGTTTGCAGCGACCCAGCCTTTTAACAGCCAGGGCCTGGGCTCCATTAATATGACCCTGAGACCCTGTTCAGCCGATGAAAGAGCAGCCATCATTCCCCCAGGGCCACCGCCGACAACACAGACATCCGTGTTTAAAAATATTTCATCATAGGTGCCTGGCATCTTAAAATCAGGGCTGATTTTACCTAATCCGGCGGCATCATCCAGTCCAGCTTATCCAAGAAAGATATCATATCATTTTCAGCAGATAGGACATGTGATTGTTAATGCCATTTCAGAGTCAATTCGTGTAATGAGTCATAACCTGCCCTTTAAACGTGCCTGCCTTTCCCAGGCGGTTTCGGGCAAAATGATATCGAGCCTCTTCATAATGCTGAAACACGGTACCCCAAGAATAAATGCCAAAACGTCATAATAACTGTTGAGAATGACGAATTCATGAGAAAAAAGTATTCTAATGGCCTGCCTCCTATTTATCGAGTAATATATTGGCCAGTCTTTGATCTTTCGTGTATAATGGACAGAAAAATGATTGGGAAAGCCGGAGAATGAAACACCAAGGCATGGAGGAGAGCCATGATAAAACGTTTGATGTTATTTACCATTGCCCTTTTGAGTGTTTTGTTTGTTTTCACCCAGGGCGTCACGGCTGAGTCCGTCAAAATCATCACATTCGAGTATCCACCCTACATCTATGGTGATGGGGTGGGCATGCTGGAGAAAATATTTCACAGGATTGCCCTGGAAACAAGGGAACCCATCGAATTTCAGATTTACCCTCGAAAGCGTGCTCTGATGATGTTTAAATCTCCCATTACCCATACGATGTTTCTGGGTGAACGGGAATATTTCCCCCGGATGGCCTCATCCCTGGTCTTTCTTAAAATCCTCGATATCAAGACGGTTTTTGTCTATATGAAGGATAGATTCCCCAAGTTTGGCTATCACGAGTTCAAGGATTTGCAGGGGAAGCGTGTGGGAATATCCCTGGGCAGCATCTATGTGCCCTATTTCAAAGCCGCCGGTATCATTGTGGATGAAGCCAAACTTGAAAACAATCTACTCAAACTCAAAACCGGCCGCATTGATTTCTGGCATACCGTTGATTTTGCAGCCATGACCCTGATCAAAAAAAATGACCCGGACCATGAAAAAAAATATGCCTTTCTTGATGATCAAATTCACACCGTGGAGTTGATGGCAAAAAAAGGAAGCGAATCGGAAAGACAACTCAAGACATTGGCCCAGGGACTCGAGGCCATCATTCATAACGGAAGTTTTAATAATATAATCAATGAGTTGGATTAAATGCCACGCATTATACCGATATGGACATCCGGGGCTCCCCCCTTGACCCTGTCTTATGTTCCACCATGTGTTTCAGAATCTGAACAACTCTGTCATTTGAAGGTTCACCCTCCCCAAAGGATGACTGATTGACACGAAATACCTGGTCATCGTAATGACGAGGAAAGGGAATCATCACATGTTTTTCCTTTAAGCCTGAACCTTCTGCCACCGAATTGTAACCGCCCCCTGTATAGATTCTGAATGCCTTGGCGTAGAGGCCTGCGGCCGGAAAATAATCGTAACAGTGAGGATGTCCCTTTGCAGCAAACACGGGGTTGATCACAGCCAACTCCCCTTTGCCTGAATCGGTGATATCCTTTTCTGCCTTTTGGATCAGCTGGTTCACTTCATGCTCGGGCCCGCTGTGAACCACAAGATGAAGAAAGCCTGTGTCCAGTTGCCGGCCCAGGGCTTCAGGGATTTCAGGAACTGATATCATGGACACGGGAAAACGGATTCTGCTGTCAAGATTAATACAGACTGAATTATTCATTCCCAGCCATTTTTCATGATCCAATGCCAAAGGTTCGATGATGATGTTGATCAGGCCATGGGGCTGGGACACTGGTCCGAATTTTTTGATGGCATCTACGTAGGCCTGGAGCTTCAGATGTCGGGCCAGACAAACCCTGGGGCAGTCCGTTGAAATGGATTCAAGATTTTCACCCCTTAAACCCAGGGGAAAACTATCCTGGACGATGAGTCGGGGAGCAAGGGCACGAAGAAATTCCAGGCAGCGTTCTTTCCACAAGGCCAGGGGAATGTACCTCAGATCAAGGCCGGTGATGGCGGCAAAACCCCTGGACCAAGCTGATGAGCTCAAAATAATCGACCGAATCCCCTCACGCCTTAGGCCAAGACCGAGTGCACCGGTCCTGACCAGGTGGCCCAGGCCCGCGCCGGGTGCAAGGAAAACCACAGGGCCATCGGTTTCTTGGGCTTGGTCAGGTGGCCAGGGGTTCACCATCAATTATTTCCCCAAAGACAATACAAGGAGACATAAAAAAACAGCCTTGTCCTGGGAAAAATCATCCACAAGGAAGGCACCGGGGGCGGCTGTGAGTCCCTTAGAATCCTTAATTTCAGCAACAGTTTTATCTGATTTGTCCTTGGCCTTGATTTTTCCTGTGTCCGGGTAATATTTGACTTTTCCGTATTCCATGGAGCCATACACGATTTTTATTTTATCGGGTTTTATCTTGAATTCCCACGACATCGTTGTGCTGCTTGCCCCGAATTTGATTTTATCTGCCGTGACCTTCACAAACAAAAACCCGTCACCTGTGCCTGTGGCCATATCCAGTTTATCGCCTTTGAAACGCCCGGTGGCAATCATCTGGTAGCCTTTGTTGAAGACAAGAACCCCTGCCTGATCCTTTTCTAACCCGTATATCTCGCCTCCCTGCCGGTATTCCCAGCCCCCGTCACTGCCGTACTCAATGCGGGCTTCTTCTCCGGACGACAAGGTGAGCCGGATCGTGTCCTGTCCTGCTTCACACAGATTTACACCCAGAAACAGAAAAAGCATGATGGATATGATTGATGACCTTGGGTTCATGAGGCAACTCCTTTTTTCATAGAAAGTAAATGAAAGGCTTGGTTTTCTTCAAGAAAATCGTCACAGCAATCGCAGATGGGAAAGGGATGGCCTGAGGCCATGGAATAACGGATCTCGCGCCGAACCTGGGATTCAAGGGCCTGTGGAGCTGGGATTTCATTGAGATTTCCATAAGGTCTCATGTCTTGTTTCCCATTGCAGCAGGGATACACCCGTCCGTCCGCATCCACAAACAGATTGAACCAGGGGGCAAAGCAGACCCTGTCTCCATAGAAAAGACCGGCGTATTTCCCGCCCTCGGCCCGGTGACCACTTCGCTCGGAACTCCAGTCCAGGGGCAGGCGTGATAAAAGATGGGACCAGGCCGGCACCTTTGTAAACATCGCCTCCCACTGGCTTTGGGTGGGACGAAGGGATCGGATTTCCGTGTCAATGGGCAGAATTCTCCAGGCCTGAACCTTTGTTTCACACAAAAGATCGTACATGGCATCCAGCAGGTCCATGGTTTTCCGGCTGACCACGGTATTGACGGCAATGATGGGACCCCGACCTTTCTTGAGTTTGCGTGCGGCCATCAGCGCCATGCCGTTTACGGTGGCCTTGAACGCCCCTTTGACACCCCTGATCCTGTCATGGGTTTCTGCATCGGGTCCGTCAAGGGACACCGTCACCGTATGGACACGCTCTTCCACAAAAAACCGGGCCAGATCCTTGGTGATCAGGGTTCCGTTTGTGGTCAGGTTCACCTGGAGACCCAGGGACCGTGCAAAGGCCACCACGTCTTTAAAGCCTTTGTACAGAAGAACCTCACCCCCTGAGAAATGAATTTTCCTCAATCCTTTCTCTTTCAAGTGTGAAAGGACCTGTTTGACAATGTCCGGAGGCAGGTGGATGGCCTGTCCTTTGGTCCGGGGTTCACGCCAGATTGTACACATCAGGCATCTCAGGTTACACTGCCAGGTGAGTTTGATTTTGGCGGAGAGTATGGGAAAGGGGCCATCGGGTTCAGCCTTAAGATTTCGTGCTTTTTCACGAAGTGCCGGTTCTGTTTCAAAAAGATTCGCGATATGCATGGTGTGTACCTGGCCTCCCTCAATGCCTTGACAAAGATCCCAGCACGGTGTTCCGGATCTCATTTTCCAGGACATGCCCTTCCCTTTCCGGGCTGAATTGGTCGATAGCCACCTGTTTCACCCGTGTCTTCATCTGCCCGAGGTCTTCATCAGACAGGGCCAGGGCCTGGACCAGGGCCTTTCCGCTATCCTTTCGGTTGAGCCGTTTGAACAGAAAACCGGTTGCCCCATGGCTGATCACATCCCCCATGGCTCCGGCATCGGACACAATGGGGATAACGCCTGCGGCCATGGCCTCAAGAAGAACATTGGGAAAGCCTTCAAACAAGGAGGGAATGGCCACGAAATCGCAGGCCCCGTAGAGCGGAGGCAGGGTTTCCGGATCCCGAAATGACAGATGGCAACTTGTGGGTGAGAGGGCCTGATCCCCTAAAAGAGCATGGCATTCCTCGTCCATTCGACCTGTGACCAACAAACTGACCTTGTCCTTAAGTCCCTGTTCACGAAGGGCCGCCAGAAATTCAGGGATCTGTTTTTTAAATTTCATTTCTCCGAATATTCCGATGATCCGCTTGCCCTGGCCATTCAGCCTGGCCCGGATCTGGCTGCTTTCATCCTGTTCCGACGGCAGCAGCTCATACCGCGTGGCGTCCACCCCATTGGGGGACCAGGCCACATGTTTCCCCGGAAAAAGTGCCTGGATTTTCCTGACTTTTTCCCGGGATACCGCGCAGATGCGATCTGCACGGCCCAAGGCTTCTTGGACAAACATGGCCCGTTTGGGTTCAAACCAGTCCCGGTCAAAATCATTTCCCCGCACCGACACCAGGGAAGGTATACCAAGAAAGGCCGCAACGGTCACGGCCAGGTAACCGGGGAAATTGGCACCGAATCCCAGGACCATGTGGTAGGGTTTGTTTTCATGGAATCCGGCAATGTCCCGAAAGGCTCTCTGGGCAGCATTGCCGTAATCATCGCCATGGGTCAAAAAAATATCGGTGCCGCCATCACGGCTCACCCGTTTCAGGTCCAGGCCCTTTTTATCCGAGTTCGTGATCACCAGCACATCCACCATGATATCCCGGGTTCTAAGAAAGGAGACCTGACGATGGGCGCTCACAGCCATGCCACCGGCCAAGGGGGGATAGCGTTCGGTGATCCAGAGTATGTTCAAATCATTGGGTGTGTTCATCAGCTTTCCATGTAGTCGTCTTCAAAAGCAATACCCGCTGCCTGGTCCGGTGTTTCGGCCTGGACCGGGTCCTTACCGTCAAAGGTCCGGTAATCCTGATCCGAATAAAAAAGCGTGTGGCCGTAATAATAGGGGGCATACCCGTATCGTGAATAGTAATCCTGGCGATGGGCCGAATTTCTGACTGCGGGCTCTTCCCGAAGGTTTTTCTTAGGTGCGGCGCATTCGGGACAGACAATGCCCTGATCACTGTCAATGGCGTGGTTCCGACAGACAGGCCTGCCGCAGGCCACGCAGTTGTTAATCATCATGCTTCCGCAGTCCCTTAAAAAAAGCAGGCCGGTTTTCGCCATACAGGTCTGACTGTTTCGGTAATCTTCCATCCGGTGCCCTCCTTTATGCCGCAGGATTTAACATGGTGCATAATTTCATGAACATTTCAACAAGCGCTTCAGGCGACACATTTTCATCCGGCACCCCTTTGGCTGACTTGAACTTCAATTTTTCCCTGAGGCAACACAGCTGCCCCCCTTTTTTTTCTTTGAGCTTGACCTTTGCAGAGGCGGTCATGCGCTCTACCTCGGCTTCACTGACCTGGAATTCCTCGGATACAGGAACAAGACCGGCTGTCACGTCGATGATCAGTTTCCATTTTTTCTTGTGTTTGGATTTCCCGCTGGAACTCCGGTAATAGCGGTCATAGGACACGGGGTTCTTGACAAGATCCAACAAAAGCAAGGTCCCGTTTTCAAGGGGAATTTTCGCATGGCAGGCCGGAAAACAATAGGTTCTCTCGATCAGCTTTCGATTTCGTCCCGGAGGCAGTTTCTGCTCACTGACCTTGTATTGCTTGGCCGTGGGATCACCCAGATTCAGATCCAGGGTGATTTTATCTTTGGGTGAAATTTCTTCGGACAGAATCGCCAAAAAGGGGAGCACTGTTTCCCGAAAACTGTTTTCCAGATTGATCTTTTTTAAGGCCCTGGCATTAAGCCAGTTCACCATAAAAAAAACAAACAGCAGAAACACGACACTTCCGCACGAAGCCAGCACCACCAAATTGCCCTCGCTGAAAGCAAGGGCAAAAATGGAGGCAAAAAGACAGACAAAGGTCAAGACGCCGAATCCCACGGACCGCTTCTTAACCTTGTTATACTGGGCATCCACCTGCTCATCAAATTCTGAAAGAGTTTTCAGAAAAACCAACCAGCGGCCAAGTTTTTTTCTGCCTGAAATCCGTTTGTTTGTGACCGCATCCCGGATCTCCGGGGGCAGTGTGTCCAGGGTCAGGGACTCCTTATGTGCCATAACTCGCTCCTTTGGGATTGATGGTGGCGGCAAAGCACCGGGACAGGTCCCGGTGTATTTTATGGGGATGAAAATCACGTCTGGCTTTTTGGGCAGCTTCCCGTGCAAGTGATGCTGTCAGAGGCCTGTCTTTAAGCAGCCGGTCCATGGCAAGGGCAAGGTCCCTGATCTGTCCGGGGGGAACCAGCCAGCCATCGTGCCCATGCTCAATCAAATCCCGGACAGAGGCCAGGTTCGATCCGATCACACAGACCCCCAGGGCCATGGATTCAATGACCTTGATGGGGCAACAGCCCTGCCGGGTGTTCCGGGGTGTGTCGACCAATGGGGCCAGGGTGAATTCACAGTGCCGGAGAACATGAACCAGGTCACGATGGGGCAAGGGCAGTTTGATCACCACCCTGTCTTCCAGACCCAGTTTCCGGATAAGCTTGCGAATCTGTTTTCGAATTTCTTTGCGCCCCCCGGTGACAATGAGCATATTCACATCGGGGAATCGGGTATGAATCAGTGAAAAGGCACGGATGGCGTTTTCCACGCCCTGCCAGGGATGGAGGCTGCCCACATAGGCGATCCAGCGGCCCTCGCCCATTCCCTCCACAGACGTTTCCGGGGAAGGGGCATTGAAAAAAACCTCCGGGGCCGAATTGGGGATGATCGTTATTTTCTCCTGGCCAAGGCCCTTGTTCACCAGGGCCTTGGCCGTGACCCGGCTCACGGTGAGCACACGGTCACTGTGATCAAGGCAGGCATATTCCAGGTCCATGATTTTGTGTTTCAGACTGTGGTTGCCCGCAAAGGCCGGATAGGTATAGCCCAATTCCCAGGATGGAAGGGCATTCACCTCAAACAGGGTTTTATATCTGTGGCCTGAAAAAAGTGCCGGGATCCCCCCCCAGGGGTCCCTGAACACGCATAATTCAAGGGTATCGCGCCATTGGTCAAGTTTCCGGGCTACAAATTCTGAAAATTCCTGGGACCGTTTCAGCATATTGGGATGATAAATTTTGCAACGCTCGATCAGAATATCCCCTTCCTGCTGAAAAGCCGGCATGTCACCAAACCCAAGACAGAGCATCACCACCGGGCCGTGGTCCAGACACAAAGCCTTGACCATAGAAGCCATATGGCTTGAGGCACCCTTGGGACGGGGAAAGACCTCAAAGGCGATGTAGGCTGATCGCGGCTCTAAATGGACACTCATTCATTTTTTCCTGGAAAAGGGCTTGCACGGCAACATAATCAAAGTCAATGGAAAACGCTGAAAATTATAACAACGACGCCTCACCCTGTCCATGAATTAATACAAACACAACTTATTCTTAATCCTGATGGCGTAGAAAAGATTTACCACGAAAAACACAGGGCGGCAAAGCCACAACCAAAAAGCAGGTCTCTCACGGAGGCACAAAGAGCACGGAGAAGGGCTAAAAGTTTGGGATTAATAATTTTTCTTCATAAACTTCATGCTCTTCAGGTAAACTTGTTTTTTCTTTTTTAAACCACCCGTTCGCTACGCTCTCTGAAGGGCACGAAGAGCCACGAAGAAAAGCATGCCTCCGACAGCTCGACCTTTATTGACTTCATGCTCTTTATGGTAAACCAAAAAACGATGACACAGTCATTGTTTTTCTCTGTGGCCCTCTGCGTTAGCTGTGGTGACTATTCTTTATTAAAAAGCCGACAGACTTTTTCATATTGAAATTTCAGCCTTCCAAAATCTCAATTCTCAAGCCCCTCGTAATCGGGAAAAATTGGTGTCCGCTCGGTCGATTGGTGTGCGGAATGGGTGTTGTAATATGGAAAGAATATGTGATATTATATAAGTGTAATTACAAAAATACTAATTCGTATATTTATTAGCCCTAAGAAATCAAACCATCATCATTATTGATGGCGTCGTAAAAAGTCCCATATGCGGCGTTATAGTGCTTAGCCGGACGTTCGACATACGTTCATGTATGCCTTCACGCCCGGCCAAACACTATGCCTTGCCTATGGACCTTTTTTCTATAGCCATCTGTCGACTTTTTACGAGTTCATCATTATTGAACGATTATAATCGGGAACACTATGCTTTCGCTTCTCCTTACTTCGATGCATTCCAATTTACCTTGAGCACACTATTGATGAATTGCTCAACAGGATTCTTTCAATGAAATACCATTTCATTTTAATCGCGTTTGTTCTTTCATTCGCATCAAACCTTTTTGCCGATGCTCCGCTGGTGCTTTCAAATTCACAGGACAAGTTTTATATTGGCACGTATATGAAAATTCTTGAAGATCCTGGTAAAAACCTTAATGTTCATGAAATTCGTGCCAAAGAATCGACGTTGAATTTTAAAAAAGGTGCCAAAGACATCCTAAATCTTGGCTACACACGCTCAGCCTACTGGATCAAATTCAGTTTACGAAACGAATCGAAAAATAAAGAATGGATTCTTGATTTTGATTACCCCTTGATTGATGACATTCAGATCTTTGATCTGAGCCCGTCGAGTGAGATACTTATTCATCATGGCGGGAGATTTGTCCCTTTTAACTCTAAAGCCGACGAATACAGGTGTTTCAGTTTTCATATGACGCTTCAGCCGGGAGTCGAGAAAACGTTTATCCTCAGAATTGAAAGTGAGGATTCTCTTCCGCTTCCCATATCTATTATACGTCCCGTTAATTTTTATAACAAAAGCAGTCTAGTCAATTTATTGATGGGGCTTTATTTCGGAATGATCGGTGTTATTATTCTCTGCAATATATTTATATATATCTCAACACATGACCGGAGTTCATTGCATTGCATCCTGGTCCTTATCCCCCTTCACTTGATGTTTTATTTTTCGCTCAATGGGTATTCGTTTCAATTTATCGGCAGAAACTCATTATGGTGGAGCAGGGAGTCCATTGCCTTCTTTGAAATTCTGGGTGTCATCGGTGCTATTATCTTCACCAAAACCTTCTTGAATACAGCAAAAAATGTCCCTCGTTTAAATAATGTGATGAATATTGATTTAGCCGTTCTCACCGGAATTCTTATCCTATCTCCATTTATCAGCTATTTTTATTTAATCCTTTCGGCGGTAATCATGACGATGGTGGGTGCATTTCTGATGTGGGTTTCCGGTATTATATGCATTTTCCAAGGGAATAAGGCGGCTCGTTTTTATGTGGCAGGGTGGACCTCTATTGAAATACTCGGCATGATCTATGGTTTAAAAGCCCTTGGGCTTTTTCCAAGTAATAGTTTCACTGAATTTTCCTTTATGCTGGGAGCCGGCTTGCATGCCATGTTTTTTTTGTTTGCCATTGCAGATTCGTTCAATCTGCTTATTAAAAGCAAAGAGTCTGCGCAATATGCAATGCTTGAGTCTGAAAAAAAATATCGCATCATTGCTGAAAATATTCGAGATGTCATTTGGGTCATGGACATCGAAACATTGACCATGACATACGTGAGCCCCTCTGTGAAAAACGTCCTCGGTTTCACGCCGGAAGAATTTGTACAGCTTTCAATCAAGACCATCATTACACCTGAATCAAGAGCCATGGTCATGAACGTCATAGCTGAAGAAATAAGCATTGAAAATAAGAAGGATTTAAGGTCAAGAGGTCCAGTAATAATTGAACCACAGGTCATTCGAAAGGATGGGGCCATCATTGATGTTGAAACCGTAACAAATTTTATCCGTGACGAAAAACGTAAACCCGTTTCAATCATTGGGTCTGCTCGTGATGTCTCCCAACGAAAAGCCGCCGAAGAGAAAATTCATAAACTTAATGATGAGCTTGAACAGCGTGTGATTGAACGGACTGATCAATTAAACTCTTCTCTGAAAAAAGTTGAACATGCAAACAAAAATATCATGAGCAGCCTTCGTTATGCCAAAACGATACTTATGTCAATGTTACCAAACGCCGAGGAAAACAGAGATAGGTTTTCAGATCTTTTTATTATATGGATGCCCAGGTATATTGTGGGTGGAGATTTTTATTATATCGACAGCATATCCAAGGCAATCATTGTTGCCGTTGCAGACTGTACCGGACATGGCGTCCCCGGCGCCTTTCTGACGATGATTGCAAATTCGGAATTAAAAAAGATAACCCGTGGTGAAAAGTGTTGCGATCCGGCCGCCATATTGAAACGGTTAAACAAAAGCATGATTAAGGCCTTGAATCTAGACACAAAACATACTTTTTCCGATGACGGGCTTGATATAGGGATATGCGCTCTTTATCCTGAACAAGGGAAACTTGTCTTTGCCGGAGCAAAAAACTCACTCCTCTATGTCAAAGACATGGCGGTCCACCTTATAAAAGGGGACAAGAAAAGCATTGGATATGTGACTAAAAATACAGATTTTACCTATACGAATCATACGATTGAATATAACAGTAACATGAGTTTTTATCTGGCCACAGACGGTTTTGTTGATCAGTTGGGCGATAAAAAAGGACGGCGGTTCGGTTCCGCTAAATTCTCAAAACTCATACTGGAAAACAATCATGCCCCGTCTGAAAAACAAAAAGAACACATTATAGACGCATTCCATACGCACAAGGGTGATCTGGACCAGGTGGATGATATTACTCTGATCGGGTTTAAGCCTATTATACCGGCTGATGGGGAGTACTTTTCATAAAAAAATCCGGATCGGTCTTCGCCAAGGCTTCGCCCCGACATGCAAATGGGTCATGGTGATTGGTGTGTAAGAATACGTCAATGCGGATGAACATGAATAAACATAAAAAGCCCCAGAAACCCCGAAAAATTCTCACCCCATTGTAGGATGGGAAAAGCAACGCGTGCCCATCAATCTGATCCCCATCCCTATAAAATTCGGCATCCTTCGAACATAAATTTATCTTCTTCGTGGATTTTCGTGTTCTTCAGTGCCCAACGGGAACGGGTGGTGGACAGTATTTTAAAAACATTTCAACCACCCGTTCGCTAAGCTCACTGAACACGAAGCACGAAGAAAATAAAACAACCCCACCCCAAACACCATGTCCTTCATGGTGAGTATTAAAATCCCAGGCATTGCCTGGGATTGAAAAAACCAGTTTAACCATGACATGAAGTTCATGAAGAAAAAACTTTTAGCCCTTCTCTGTGCTACTATCTCGTAAAATTTAGTTTTTTTACTGGAAGTTGTATGCAAATCCTAAATTTTGTTTGTTTTTTCGAGCGCTTATGCTTATAGAACAACCCCATTTATAGTAGGCACCAAACTATTCACATCCCCCTTGGGAGATACTCATAAATATTTCTCACAGAGGCACAAAGATCACAAAAAACTATTATTCCCTTGTTTTTAGCCCTTCTCCGTGATCTTTGTGCCTCCGTGAGAGACCAGCTTTTGGTTGTTGCATAGCCGCACCAGAACAAATGATATGGGCCTTTTTAAGGATACATCAAACGTTTTCAAACCCATATTTTTAACAACATGTAAAAAACTGCTTAAATTCTATGTAGCTAACTTCATATCTCCCTGTTTCGGTGTGAATGCCTTCTTCAGATTGATCGCAATACCAACCCGGCATGTCAAAAGCGATTGATTCGCCTTTTACCCTATTTTATGTCATCTTTGCCCTTCTTCGTGGCTCTTCGTGTGCTTCAGTGAGCTAGGCGAACGGGTGGTTTTTAAAAATTTACTGCGAAAAAAAAGGTAGGTGTATTGTGTGTGCAACCCTTGGCAGGAAATAATTCTGCTATTCTCCATGTTGCCCCCGATTATTTATCATGAATGTTTAAATTGACCAACATGGTCTATTCGGCTATGATTGGTCTATCATAACCTTCAAAATCAGGGGGTAGAATAATGATAATTAATGTTTCAAAAGCTAAGGCAAACCTCTCGAAACTTGTCGATATGGTTTGCCTTGGGGAAAAAGTAATCATTGCAAAAAACAACCTTCCGCTGGTTGAACTGGTCGTTCATAAACCGAAAGTAAAACGCAAATTAGGCCTTTTAAAAGGCCGGATTGAAATACCGGACAATTTTAATGATGAAAGCTCCGAGGTAAATGATATGTTCTATGGAGATGATTCATGAAAATTCTGGTTGATACTCATATCTTTTTATGGATGCTCGCTGTTCCTGAAAAACTGAGTGAAAAAAGGAGGTATGAGCTTGAATCTCCTGCAAATGAAATATTTCTTAGCTCTATTAGTATTGCTGAAATGATGATTAAACAGTCCATTGGGAAACTTGTTGTAAATTTCGATCCATTGGAGATGGCTGGCGAAATGGGACTTGAACTCCTTGACTTTACGGGGAAAAATGCAGTTACCTTAGGGAGCATGCCTCTTTACCATAAAGATCCTTTTGACAGAATGCTGATGGCTCAGGCAATAGATTTTGGCCTGAAAATAATGACTGATGATGAAAAATTTGGGAAATACCCGTGTAAAATAATGTAACATTAATAATAAGTCAGTAATACCTCACCGGATATGGCCAGGGTGGTAAAAGGCAAAGCCACAACCAAAAAGCTGGTCTCTCACGGAGGCACAAAGAACACGGAGAAGAGCAAAAAGCTTGGGATTAAAAGTTTTTCTTTGTGATCTTTGTGCCTCTGTGAGAAAAATTTATGCACGAAGAAATGATACCAGTTCCAGCCCAAACTTCATGACCTTCATGGTGAGTAAAATAAAGTTAAGTTTACAGGCTTTGCCTGGAAACTTAACAAACTTATTTTAACCACGAAGCACACGAAGAGCACGAAGAAAAGCATGCCTCCGGCGGCCAGCTTTTAAAAAGCTGGGCCGGTCTTCGCCCCGACACTCAAATGGATGATGGTGTTTGGAGAGTAAAAACAATATTTGCTTTTAAACATTAGCGAAAATTAGCGTCATTAGCGGCAAGAAAAAATTGTTTGTCAAACTTTTCAAAAGTTTGGCCCCCGGCAGGGCCGCCAGAGGCATAGTCTTTGCTCTTCTTCGTGCTCTTCGTGTCCTTCAGTGAGCGCAGCGAACGGGTGGTGGATAAAAAAGAAAACAGCTCCACCCCAAACTTCATGTCCTTCATGGTGAAAAACATGCCCCGGCAGGGCCGCCAGAGGCAGACTCTTTGCCCTTCCTTGTGGTCCTTCATTGTTAATAGGCAAGACAGCGTGCAGGTATTTCATAATGAAACACCAGGGTATTGTTGGTGTAGACACTGTCCCTGACTTCCACTTCAACATCCATGGCCTTGTTTTCGTACTGGTTACAGGAAACCGGGCTTAACTCTTTGAGAGAAAGGACGCCGGTCAGAGCATCAAACTCCGTGGTGAATCGCCCATCGGGAATGGAGTGATCCACAATCCTGTACCTCAGGTTGCCCTTTGTGCCGCCCCGTATATTTCCGGGAAAGGCACGGGTCTGTGTGTAATCGGTTTCCAGACTGAAGGTCCCTGACACATAATGGGGAAAGACAAACCGATATTCCCCGGTGAGCTTTCTGCCTATATAGGCATCCATCTCGAATTTTCCCGAGCTGTGGTTTTCAGCAAAACGACTGTCCATGGCCGTGACCGTCACGGTGAAATGTCCCCAGTCCGTGTTCTGGCCCGTGATTTTTCCGGAATCCGGGTCCAATTTCAAGCCTTTGGGTAATGCCCCCCCACTGATTTCAAAACGATAGGTTCCACACCCCCCCTTGACCTCAAGGGGCTGGGCATAGGGTTCGACACTTTCAGCCATGTTCAGGTTTTCCGTCACAAAAGAGAGGGGTTGGCCGCTGTTGTCCACAGAAAGGCTGTAATCGCCGGTATGATTCAGGGTCTCAAGGATCTTTAACACGTACTGGCCAGGGGTGGCGCAGGGGAAAACGATGGTTGCCCCGGTAGCGTTACCCCCCGTAACATCGGTGCCAAGGGCCTTGCCCATGGCATCTGAAAGATGGATTGCTGTCTTTGTCTCCTTCGTAAGGAACCGTGTTTTTATGATAATCACATCCCCTGGCGAGACCAACCCCAAGTCCAGGAGCACCACATCCACATCCCCGGGCTCATGGAAGCAATGTGCCTGTGCAGGGTCCCCGGGTTTCATGGTATTGGTGGTCAGTTCATCCTGATCGTTCATGGCCTCGAATTCATCGGGGAAATAATCCACCACCTTCAGGGCATAGGACGATTGGGCCGCCATTCCGGGATAGTCCATGTCTTGAACACTCACGTCAAAGGGATACACCCCGGCTTTCAAGGTGATATCCCCGGTGATATGCCCCCCAGATGTCATGGCAAGACCAGGGGGAAGATTCTTGGATTCAAAATGATAATGCCCACTTCCGTCGGCAGCCATCACATGGAACTCCATACGGCTTTGGGTCAGAACATCCGGCACATCCTGGTCCACCAGTCGGACTTTGGGCCCGCCATCTTTCAGCAAAATCCCATAATCCCCCACCTGTGCTTCCCTGGAACGGATTTTCAAAAAAAAGACCCCCGGTTCAGGGCATTCAACCACCAGACGGGAATAGGGATTTTTTGGATCGGATCGGTCACTGTCCGTGGAGAGAAGTGCCTGATTCTGATCGTAAAGCCACAGATGGGTCCCGGTGGCCTTGGTCCATAAGGAGGACCTGATATCCAGCACATGACCGGTTTGAACCCCGGTCAAATCGAGGCGGATCACATCACAGTCATCGGTCCGATTCAGGGTATGCCATTGGATCTCATCCCCAGGCTTCATAACAGTCTGGCTGTCAAAACCCTCATCCCCTGACGCTTCATAATCATCCGGGAAAAACTCCACCACCTTCAGATTATAATGCGTCCTTGCGGTGATGCCTTTGTAGATTGAATCACTCACATGAATGGTCATGGCATACTGACCCGGCACAAGGTCCAGGTCACCCTGGATCAATCCTTGATCATTGATTGTCATCCCTTTGGGCATGTCTTGCCCGGAAAAATGGTAAGATCCGCTCCCATGTTCTCCATTGATCTGGAATGAAAAAGGTCCTTTGGACAGTGCATCGGGGATGTCCTGTGTTTTGATGCGTATCCGGGGCCCCTTATCTTCCACCAGCAGACCGTAATCCCCTGTCATGCCTCGTTTTTCTTCAATGCTTAGAAACAAGGCATCCGCGTCTTTGCAATCCACATACACGGTGCTCATGGTGTTTTCACCCGGAGCCATGTCCAGAGGAACAGGGTTTTGCCCAGAATCAAACAGACTTAAGGCCGTATGGGTTTCACGGGTCAGAGGCAGGGTTTTGACACACAGGACATGCCCCTTTTCCATGGCTGAAAGATCCAGTTTGGTCACATCCACATCCTCTTTCGTGTGGAAGGTATGGCTTTGAACCGGTGTGCCGGGCACCAGGGTATTGCCCGTGGTAAAATCTGAATCACCCGGACCTTGCTCATGGGCATCCGGAAAGAAATCCACCACCTTAAGCGGATATTCCTTGGTGTCGTCAATATTGCCCCAGAGCGTGTCCGTGACTGTTATGGTGACAGGATAGGTTCCTTCAGGAGCTGAAAGATCTCCCTGGATACGGCCCAGTGAAGATATCTCGAGCCCCTGGGGCAGACCCGATGCCGTAAAAACACAGGTGCCGCTTCCATGGGACGCCGATAGTGCCAGGTCAACCGGGCCCAGGGTCTGCTGGTCAGGGAGGTCCTGGGTGGCCAGGATGATCTTGGGCCCCAGCCGTGTCAAGGCCAAGCCGTAATCCCCGGTTTCTCCCTGGTCTTCAGTGACCATGACACGGTACATTCCGGGCTGTGTGCACACATACAAAAAGCCTGGATATCCGTCCCCGCCCCTGTCATCCACGGTTTGGACCGAATTCCCGGCAGGGTCTTCAAGGACAAGACGAATCCGGCTTGTCTTGCTTCGGTGTTCGGTTCCAACCCGAATCACATCCCCCTGGGCCAGCCCGCCGAGATCAAGAAACACCGTGTCCATGTCACCGGGCCGGTCAAAATTATGCTCCTGAGGCGGATCACCGGGTTTCATGATATTTTTGCCCTGGCCTTCAGTTCCTTCCAGGGCTTCATAGGCATCGGGAAAAAAATCCACCAGGGTCAGAGCCAGGTGTTTTTCAACGGTGGCTCCAAGAATCTGGTCATGGACCCGAACGATAAGATCATGGGTGCCCCGTCCAGATTCGGGAATCCCCGAAACCCTGCCCGAAGGGCTCATGGTGAGACCCTTTGGCAGATCATCGGATTCGAAAAGAGCCTTCCCGCTACCCCCTTGTGTCAGGATGGTTTCTTTTAGCGCATGGCCCACCCGGAGGGTTTTAAACGATTCGTTTACGATGATCAGGGGGGCATAAATTTTCAGTGAGAAGGTCCTTGAAACCTTATGACCCGGAGTTTCCGTTTCCTCAAAAAAAAGGACAAGATCCTGGCTCGCCGGTCCATTTTCAGGGATGCCTGAGATCAAACCCTTATGGTCAATCGCAAGCCCTGGCGGAAGGCCTGTCATGGTGGTACGGCAGGTCTCGGAACCGCCCTGAATCAAAAGCTGATGGTGGTATTCCGCACCGGCCATGGCCGGTGGAATTTTTTGACGGGGGATGCCAAGGGGTTCATGGATGGTCAGAGTCAATGTTTTTTCATGATAAAAATCAGGCTGTTCAGGATCCACGGCAATCAGGGGAATGGCATGGGAACCCGGGCCGGCCTTCAGTTTTCCATGGAGCTTTCCCTTGCCGTCCAAGGTCAGGCCCGACGGAATTGATCCCGAAAGAAAATAATAAACACCCCTGCCACCCGTGGCCCGGATCCGTGTTGAATACTCGTCACCCTGGTACCCTGAAGGCACCTGTTCAGTTGTTATTTCAATAGGTGTTTCCAAAGGCGTCTGTGTGTCATCCTGCGAAAAGGCCGTTCCCCGGCCCCATGTCAGGATCAACAAAAGAGTGAGAACCCCACGAATCCATATCATGATTTACTGTTTCCCCATTCCTTAGCGTATGGTTTTGCGTATATCGTCCCTAAGACGCACGGCGTCCCGAATCTGTTCCTGTGTCAGCAGGGCCTCCAGTTCATAAAGATCATTTTCCTGTTTTTTTTCTCCGTACAAGGAGGCCAGGGACAGCCACACATAGGCCTGGAGATAGTCCACCTGGACACCTTTGCCGCTGAAATAGATATCACCCAGGGTGTTCTGGGCCTTTGCAAGTCCCTGTTCCCCGGCTTTTCTGAACCAGACCAGGGCATGGAGGTCATCCTTTGGCACCCCTTTTCCCGCGGCATACATCCGGCCCAGGCTGTCCTGGGCCATGGCCAGATTCTGCTCGGCCGCTTTTTCATACCATTTCAGAGCCTCGGTCATATCTTCATCCTGACCTATGCCCTGCTCAAAGCAGCGCCCCAGTTGATACTGGGCCCAGGCCAGACCCTGTTCCGCTGATTTTTTATACCAAAAAACGGCCTTACTCTGGTCTGTGGCAAGCCCGTGTCCGGCTTCAAGCATTCGCCCCAATTCAAGCTGGGCCCGTGCATCTCCCTGTTCCGCTCCCTTCAAAAAAGCCTGGGCTGCCCGCGAACTTTTCTTTTCCAGGCCCTCGCCTTTTGAATATAACATGGCCAGATCATACCAGGCCTGGGGATGGCCCTGATCTGCAGCGGCCTTAAAATAAAGGGCTGCGGCAGCCTTGTCCCGTGGTCCACCCTCTTCGGCTTGAATCATCCGGGCAAGTTCAAATGCAGCCTCTGTATGCCCCTGATCGGCGGCTTTCTGAAACCAAACCCTGGCCTGTCCCAAATTTTTACTAAAACCCTCACCTTCTTTGTACAGGGTGCCAAGGGTAAAACAGGCCTCCACATGTTTTTCCGCAGCCTGTTTGAAAAAAACAGCAGCAATGGATACATCCTTTTTTACCCCTCGGCCCTGGAGGTAGAGATTCCCCAGATTATACAAGGCCTGAGCATCTCCCTGGTCTCCGGCTTTTTTAAACAGCATGTAGGCCAAGGCAAGATTTTCACGGACACCTTCACCATGCAAATACATGAGGCCCAGGGTGTTCCTGGCCCCGGCATGGCCCTGCATATCCGCCAGCCGAAGTACTTTCAGGGCCATCTCACTGTTTTGCTTTATCCCTTTACCTTCCCGGTACATACTGCCAAGGCGATATTGGGCGTGGACATTGCCCTGTTCCGCGGCTTTTTTATACCACCGGGCTGCAGCCATGAGATCTTGGGGACGCCCCAATCCATTCTCAAACATCTGCCCCTGACGGTCCTGTGCTTTTTCATTCCCATATTCCGCAAGGGGAAGAAGAAGCTTATCGGCCCTGGCATAATCCTTCCGTTCAAACACATCCAGACCCCGATCAGCCAGTTGTTCCAGATAGGGACGGGTCTTTTCATACCCATGTTTTTCAAGGAGAAGTAAAAGGGAAAGGGCGTTTTCATTTTCGCCGTTTTTAAACAAACGGACGCCCTGGTTGAAAATCAGATCAATATAGTCAGTGGCCTCGGTCACATCAAGGACAGAAAGGGGGATGAACACGTTGAGTGCCTCGGTATAATTCCCATTCTGATAGGCCTCAATCCCCTTTTCAAGCTTGGCTGAAGCCGTTGAGCACAAGAGACACACCAGAACGACTACCATAAGAATATGTTTCATCGGATACCTGATTTCACCTGATTTCATATGAACAAAATCCCGGCCATGGACCTGCCGGGCTACTTTTTTACGAGTTCATCAACCCTATACGTGAATACATTTTTTATGCCAAGTTTTTATTTTTCTCTATGACCTTAAAAATTGCCATTGGCTTGAAAACCAAGGTAACTTCCCCTTGAAAAAAGCCTATCTTCTATTGACCTTGATCAACATCCATACTATCTTACTTTTTTTCTCATTTGCATGACTGATTAAATACAAAAGGAGATCGTATGAAGTACATTGTATTGGGTTTCGCCCTTGTTTTTAATTTGTTTTATTTACCGGCCCATGCTGATGGGTCATCCAATAATATCAATCTGATGTTAGGCCAAAAGCAATTGGAATCCGACGACTGGGAGTCACCCTACGACGAACAGGGAGAATTTGGGATCCTATGTGATTTTCGAGGAGAAAACTGGCCTGTCAGCTTAGCTTTGGAGTTTTTGGGGTCTGCAAAAGACGATACGGAAGATGGATTGACTGTGACGGGGAGTACAACCGAAATTTGCATTGGCCTAAAAAAAATTTGGGAAACTGACAATACACGAGTCAGACCCTTTGTGGGTTTTGGCCTGGCAAGCATCACCGCAAAAATAGAAGGGGAATATGAAGGCATTACCGCTTCAACCGAAGAAACCGGCGTTGGATTTTACATTTCCGGAGGCGTCCTTTTTACCCTGACCGAGCACTTTAATCTCGGTTTTATAGCCCGATTTTCAAAGGCCAATGTGACATTTGAAAATCAATATGTGGAATCCGACATTGAAGCCGGGGGAAGCCATGCCGGAATTTTAGTCGGTTTCCACTGGTAAAAATATCAAGGACCTGTCGTATAAGGACAGGCCCTTTTTTTAGTTCAAAAACGCTCTTCCTGCTTATGCCTGGCAGGAACCATCTTTTTTCTGTTGTTTGATCTTGTCACGTTTTCGGGTCTGAGTCGCTGCGAAAAGATCACCCTTGGAATCAGTTCCAATCAACAGGCAGGAACCATCTTTTTTCTTGTCTTTGATCTGATCTTTGTCACGAACCTGATCAGCGGCAAAAAGATCACCGGTTGATCCCTTGGTCATGTCCAAACAAGACCCGTCTTTCTTCTGATCTTTGATCCGGTCACGTTTTCTGGTCTGGTCTGCGGCGAAAAGATCACCCTTGGAATCAGTTCCAATCAAAAGGCAGGAACCGTCTTTTTTCTTGTCTTTAATCTGATCTTTGTCACGAGCCTGATCAGCGG